>Ga0187771_10002897_pt1 | contig 11912 bp, 11 predicted proteins | sample 0116_SJ02_MP15_1_FD_133139 | JGI IMG/M metagenome (GOLD analysis project Ga0187771, IMG submission 133139) | Tropical peat soil microbial communities from peatlands in Department of Meta, Colombia - 0116_SJ02_MP15_10_MG | ecosystem: Environmental > Terrestrial > Soil > Wetlands > Peat | place... | reverse complement strand
CGCGCAAAAATGCTTTATCCGGTTCCGTTCTCTCCCGTAAGGAGTAAAATCGACTCGGATGGAGCCACCTGCCTGGCACGTTCGATAGCCCGCTGCATAACCGGGCTTGTAGTGGTGAGGTCCACTTCGGGATTGATGCGGTTCAAATCTGACTGGAGGGCATCAACTCGCTGTTCCAGTGAACGGACCTCCGCGACCTTTTGAACGACCAGTTTCACCTGGGCAGGTGTGAAAGGCTTCGGGATGTAATCGGTAGCACCCCGCTTTATTGCCTCCACGGCTGTGTCAATCGATGCATAAGCCGTGATTACTACTATCTTGAGCCAGGGTGATCCTGCAAGGAGTGCAGGAATGAGGTCAAGACCGCTATCCAACCCGAGACGAAGATCAACAAAAGCCACGTCAAAGGACCGACGGACATTTTCGGAAAGGGCATCCTGATAATTACTGACAGAGATGACGCTGTGCCCTTCCGTTTCCAGACAAATTGAAAGGGTCTTTCGAATATTCAGCTCATCATCGACAATGAGAATATTCAACACTACCTCATATTTTGAGAACTTGGAGAAATTGCCATTTTGTTAATTTGACTATCCTATGTAATTTCGGCCAATGAAAAAAAACTTTTGATTAATGATAAATCTCTTTAAAATAGACCTTATAATTTATGGCAAAGATCTAGATTTATTATAGCATGATCACAAAGAAATCCAATACGATTATTTCGATTGGAAAGACAGATAGGAAAAGATGATTACATGTTTTATGAAATGCTCAATTTGGGAGAATTGATACAAGGGGCAAGAATGGTATTTTTCAGGACTGTACTTGTAAAGATGATACAAGATTCTATGCTTCTATACGTTTTGTGCTCTTTTTTGTCTGCCGTTGTTTGTGGTATCTTTTCTTTTTAATCGTAGGTTGTTCATCAATTGTGCTTATAGTGCTTAACTGATCAGGATTGGCGCTCATATCAGCCAACAGCAAAGTACCCCTCCATAAACGGCTTCGTGACGGGGCGCCGAGAACGGCAGTATAAATGAGGCCCTTCTCGGTATACATCGCGCCCACGAAGCAGTGCCTTGCGCTTCTTGTAAATCCGGTCTTGCCGCCTACCATATTGCTTCTGTACCAGAGCAGTGCATCGGTGTTCTCCATGTATAATTCTCTTCCCGCAGTTGTAGTGATCACGGCTTCTTTTTTACCAATGATTTCTTTAATCAGGGGGTAGGTGAGGGCTTGTTTCAGAATGATCGTAAGATCACGGGCCGTCGTATATTGCCTGCCTTTGGGCAGCCCTGAAGCGTTTTCGAAATGAGTATCATTTGCCCCGATATCCCGCGCCTTCTGGTTCATCAATTCTACAAATGCATCTTCGGAACCTGAGGTAGTTTCGGCTAAAGCTACGGCAGCGGAATTAATGGATTTCATAAGGACAAGATGGAGTAGATCAGAGATGGACAGTTTATCTCCAGCTATAAGCCTCGGTTTGATAGAACGGGGCGTGGCGGTATACCTGGTCACGGTAACCTCCATTGATGGATCAAGATAATCAAGGGCGACCATGGCGGTCACAAGTTTTACTGTACTGGCGGGTGGGAGCTTTGCCGAGGGGTTCCTTGCGTAGAGGATCGAGTCATCATCATTTATAATGATACAGGCCTTAGCGCGAATGACTTTTGGGGAGAGAGAAAAAGCCGGTTGAACCGTGGCGAGGAAAAGAAATCCAAGAATCAGAACAAATAAAATACGCTTCATCCTCAACTCCTAATATATATAGATTAATTAAAGTGTTGTCAGTATAACAGAGTGCCACGCGTATTCGCGTGACTTAAATCACAAAAATTTGATTTTGGCAAACACAATCTGTAATTTTTTTAAGTAGCACATTCAAAAGTCAACTTATTAGTTCTCCTTCAGTTCCTTTATCGGCATTTCTTGATGAATTCATGAATGAAGGGAAGGAATAAGCATGACTGGCCTGATTCATTTTGCCCTAGGAAAGATTGATTAAGGTAAGCTGGCGTCATATCCATATATCTATGAATGACCCTTTGTCTTTCATTAGGGGTGTATTTAAAGGTTTATATTTAATTATGTGCGTGTTTGCCGGTGAAGGTTTACCCGTCTGTATTTCAACGCAATCGATAATATCGTCAGGAGATACCGGCTTGGTTTGGAGGTAAGCGCGTTGCAGTATTTGGGCAGTTCGTTGATATGTAGCAGGGACATTGATGGGAATTTGAGCGTTTGGCGGTTTAACGTCCATAATTCACCTTGCTGAAAAATTGCAGAGACAGGATATGCATTCCTGTCCCTATTTTGGTCCTTACTGCTTGATGTTTACAAGTAGTGCGCCATTGTGCACATGAAATATAATTTCAGAAGTCCACCTTCAGGTCGCTTTCCTCTATATCATGCGGTTAGATTAATGTTATTGCCGGTAGATCGAGAGTTACCGCTACTTATATTGGTCAAGCTTGAACTACCATTAGAAACGGGTATGGAATTCTGAGAGCCACCCACATTGGGATGATTGTTATGGCTATGACGGCCTTTATGAACTGACTGAATATCCTGTTGCAGTTTTGCAAAAGCAGCCTTTGCACCCGTCAGATCGCCTGATTTTAGTGCCAGTCCGATCGCATTGAAATCTGTTTTAAATAGACCATGACCAATGCTTGTCTGACCGTTTTGTATTTTATTGTCGAGTGATAAATCGGGCATCAATTGCTGCAATGCCGCAAATGCCTGTTGGGCGCCGTTCAAGTTGCCGGCTTGCAGGGCTTGGTCAAGCTGCTGAAAGTTATCTTTTATTTGTCGGAATTTCGTATGCTGGGTATTTGCCTGGTAAACATTGGTGTTGGAATTTATTCCAGATACTATCATGGTAAGCTCCCATATTTAAAAATGTGGTTAAAAGGCAATCTCTATGCATGTTTTTCTGCTTTTCTTCAGCATTTGGAAGAAGCAAACCGTATGCCAGATACACTCATCCAGACGTCGTGGCTAATATACTGATTTTTAAATGGTTTTCCGACTTGAATTTGGAGATGATTATTATACTATAAAACCACTGGAAAAAATGTGTGTCTTTCCAATCTGTACCCGGCAAAATTTGCCTATCGGATTTTGAAGTATAGTTTTATGCGATAGCCAGAAATCAAAATAATAAAGGCCCGACATACAGCCAGGCCTAGTTGATTTTGGCTCCCCAGCGCGGACTCGAACCACGGACCCGATGGTTACAGGTAACCCGACATTTCTATCAGACCTGGACTATCTCATCACCCTCGGCTTTACGTTAGGGTGTCGGGCGCTATGAGGTTTATTGGGAGGGGTCCTCATCCTCTAGTCTCTGCACGTTCCTGCCTACTTTGGTCCCCCTTCGGCAGACTTCGCTCAGGATTACCATATCACTTAGGAGACTTAGGCTTTCCTGAATTCACCCGATTTTTCGACCGCAGTTTCCTACGGAAGCTGCACTCTTTCTCTTACAGCCATCTGCTCTACCGACTGAGCTACTGGGGAGTGTTCGGTTTATATATTTTTTAATAATATACAATCTTTCGAAAGTCAACCGTCGTCTTCGACTTTTCCCTGAGAAAAAATCTTGCCAAATCCCTCCAAAGCAGATATGAAAAAGTTGATTCAGGTTGCGCCTTATAATACAACACAACCTTCTTGTCAATAAATGTTAACGCCATATTTTTTCATTAACGAAAATAAAAATCCATCCTCTGCGCTATCTTTGCGATTATTTAGCAAATTCTTTACACTGTTTTAAGGTGAGGTTTATTTTATTGTGCCTAAAATTTCAATAGAAAGGTGATGGAGATATGGAAAAGTACGTATGTGGTATTTGCGGCTATGTGTATGATCCTGCTGTAGGAGATCCCGATGGTAATATCCCCCCTGGCGTTCCATTTAAAAAACTTCCCGATGATTGGGTATGTCCCATATGTGGGGCGGGTAAGGACGAATTTTCACCTGAGTGAGGTTTTTAGAAGATGAGTAGTAAAACGGAAGATGCACTGTATCAGGCGTATACGGGTGAAGCTAAGGCGGCGCTGAGGCTGAAAGTCTATGCCGACAAGGCGGAGGAAGAAGGATACCCCCAGATTGCCAAACTTTTCCGGGTAATAGCATTCTCCGAACAGGTCCATGGGGCACGTGCGCTACAGGTCTTGGGGAGAGTGAAAAGCACTGAAGAAAATCTGGCCGCCAGCTTTGAATCGGAGACAAGGGTTGCAGAAGTTGCCTATGATCAGTTCGTCAAACAGGCGGAAGCGGAAGGGAACATGGTAGCCGTACTGCACTTCAGTCAAAGCAGGGACGTGGAGGAAGTACATGCAAAACTCTATAAAGAGGCGATGAGCCATGTGATGGAAGAGCGAGAAACGACGTACTACGTCTGCACAGTCTGCGGTTATGTATCGGATGGCATCCTTCCTGAGGAGTGTCCTGTTTGCAGCGCGATGAAGGAACAATTCACAAGGTTTGAGTAGGAGAGTGACTCAACGATGGGCCTTTTGATTCGCTGGTTAATTCTCACGATAGCAATTATTGTTGCCTCCTATCTGTTGGAGGGTATCCATATCAGCGGTTTTTTTTCGGCCTTCTTTGCAGCGGCCATACTGGGAATCCTGAATGCGTTATTCCGGCCTGTTCTTATCATACTAACCCTGCCCATTAATATCCTGACGCTCGGACTTTTTACCTTTATCATCAATGCCCTGATGCTAAAGATGGCTTCGGGTGTCATTCCTGGTTTTGAGGTGCACGGATTCTTGACAGCTGTGTTTGGCGCTCTCATTATTAGTTTCATAAGCTGGCTCCTTAATTCTTTTATCAGTGACAGGGGGAGGGTAGAGCGGGTGGATTATATCGATTTGAAAAGGAAGGGTGACAAGTGGGAATGACATACACTCTGAATTTACCCCCCGCCATGAGGCAGTACCTGGAAATCAAGGAGCAGCATAAGGACTGCATCCTTTTTTTCAGGATGGGGGATTTCTATGAGATGTTCTTTGAGGATGCTGTTACCGCGTCAAAGATTCTTGAAATTACCCTCACTTCAAGGAACAAGGGGAAAAATGACAGCATACCCCTCTGTGGAATACCGTACCATGCCGCCTCGTCGTATATTGCAAAGCTTATCGGAAAAGGTTTCAAGGTAGCAATCTGTGAGCAGATAGAAGACCCCAAAGAGGCAAAAGGCATTGTTAAAAGGGATGTGGTGCGCATTATTACGCCTGCTCTCTTTGTTGATGCAGATACCATAGATATCAGGGAGAATAGTTTTTTGGTGGCCCTTGCGTGCAGAGAAGACCGGTTTGGCCTTGCTTTTTTGGATATATCCACTGGCGAGTTTCGAGTGACGGAGTCTCAAAATCGAGAGATATTCATGGCGGAAATAAGCGGGCTTGATTTTCGGGAGGTAATTGTTGCAGAGGACTTTTGTGAGAAGGATATTTTAAAGACATTATCACAGGGAGAACCGCGCTTCAGGATAAATAATTTTGCAAGCGATTATTTTGATCATGATGTGGCGGTAGCGCGATTAAGAGAATATTTTTCTCCTGAGCTTTTGAACGAGGAGGGCATTCTGCAGCATCCAGCCTCGGTAGTTGCAGCCGGCGCCATACTGCGATATGTGGAAGAGACGCAAAAAGATCATCTGGGCCATTTAAATGTCATCCAGTGGTATGAAACCGATAGCTACCTTGTAATGGATGATGTTGCCAAGCGTAATCTCGAGTTATTTGCCACCATAACTGACAACAAAAAAGAAGGGTCCCTCTTTCATATTCTTGATAAGACGGTGACGTCAATGGGTGCGAGAAGGCTTCGCTGGTGGCTTAATTATCCCTTACTGGTCCCGGATCGGATTAAAGAAAGACTGGCTGCGGTATCTGAAATTAAAGAACACCATAGACTCAGAGAGGATCTGCGAAAAAACCTTGATCGTGTATATGATTTAGAAAGGCTGGCGAGCAGGATATCCATGGGTATCGCCAACGGGCGTGACCTGAATGCAATGAAGACATCCCTGATTGCCCTCCCGGAGATCAGGACATTGCTCTGTGAATTGGATTCATCTCTATTGATCTCAATTTATGAGGGAATCGACGAGATGCCGGACATACTCGACCTGATTGAAAGATCCATTTGCGAAGACCCTCCGATGACAATTCGTGAAGGAGGCATTATAAAAGAGGGCTACGATAGTGAACTGGATGAGTTGATATCCATCAGCAGGGATGGCAAGAAGTGGATTGCGGCCCTTGAAGATAAGGAGAGAAAGCGGACGGGGATTAATTCTCTGAAGGTAGGGTTTAACAGTGTCTTCGGGTACTATATCGAGGTTACAAAAACAAATACCAATCTTGTTCCGGATGATTATATCCGGAAGCAGACCCTTGTGAGTGCAGAGCGGTATATCAACCAGGAGTTAAAAGGGTATGAGTATACTGTACTGAATGCCGAAGACAGACGGAAGGAAAGGGAATATAAGCTCTTTGTCAAAATCAGAGAAGAGATTGCGAAGAAAATAAAACGCATCCAGGCAACGGCTTCGCATATTGCCAATCTGGATGCTGTCACATCTCTGGCGGAAGTGGCGGAGTGTTATAACTACTGCTGCCCGGTTGTAGATTATGAAGACAGGATCGATATAAAAGACGGCAGGCATGCCGTTGTGGAAAGGATGCCTCTGCCGGACGGTTTTGTGCCCAATGATACCTATCTTGATCTTAATAACAATCGTGTTCTTGTAATTACCGGCCCCAATATGGCGGGAAAATCGACATACATCAGACAAATTGCCCTTATGATAGTACTTGCCCAGATGGGGAGTTTCGTACCGGCAGGTGAGGCAAGAATTGGAGTTGTTGACCGTATTTTTACTCGTATTGGTGCGGCGGATAGCCTCGCACGCGGACAGAGTACTTTCATGATCGAAATGAATGAAGTAGCAAACATTTTGCAGAATGCGACCCGGAGAAGCCTGATTATCCTTGATGAAGTGGGGAGGGGAACCAGCACGTTTGACGGTCTGAGTATCGCCTGGGCTACGGTGGAATATATTCATGACGAGAAGCATATCGGGGCGCGCACTCTGTTCGCTACCCACTACCACCAATTGACAGACTTGGCCGTGACCAAAGAGGGAGTCAAGAATTTTAATATCGCCGTAAAGGAATGGGGGGACAGGATCATATTTCTCAGAAAGATCATGGAAGGGGGGACAAACAGGAGTTACGGTATTCAGGTGGCGAGGATTGCCGGGGTACCCGAAGAGGTTATTGACAGAGCGAAAGAAATACTGAATAACCTCGAGAAGGGCGAATTCGACGAGATCGGCATGCCCAGGATTGCCCGCGGCAGGAGGTCGTCCCCGAAGAACAAGGCTCAATTAAGCCTCTTCATTGACGAAGACGATGTTGTCATAAATGAGTTGAAAACGCTCGACATTCTGAATATGACACCGCTGGAGGCATTACAAAAGCTCAGCGCCTGGAAGGAAAAACTCCGTTGATTGCGATTGAAGATATCATAGGTCGAAAAACTTATTCATTAATTCTTTAACCTGCCCCTTCTCTTTATCCTCACCGCCAAGTTTTTCAACAATCAAAGGTAGCCACTTGTCCCATTCCGCGACGGTAAAATTCTGACGTATATCATTATATAATTCTTTGGAAAGGTCATCATAGGTCAAGAGATTCCATAGTACCTCGATCTTTATCTCGTATTCGGCGGAAGTTTTCCAAAGGTTATATAAAAAGTCCTTGACATCATTCTGATCTTTTAATTGCCTTATAAGGCTCAGCGCAAACTGGCGAAGAACGAGAGGTTTCTCTTTTGAAGCCGCTATTTCTTTTAACCACTCCTTATCGCCACCTTTTATTTCCAAGCGGCAATAATTTATCAAAGGAGATGTATTCAAATAGCAAATCATTTCAATGTCAATATCTTCTCTGTTTCTCAAATCCTGGACGGCTTTTTTTGCTAAATAGCGATAGAGAATTTCTTGAGGCACTGTGGTTTCCATATCAATTCCCAACCCCCATTACAAAGTCTTTGTGCTGAGGATATTCCTCTTCTATCCTCTTGCTTACCTTCTCAAGCTTTTTAGGGCCTGATAATTTCAAAAATTTCCATTCTTCATCACTTAGGCTGTTGCCGTATGCCACACTCATCCCGATTTCCAAAGTTGAACACAGGTGATCACTGGCCTTTACAATGAACATAATTTTTTTCAGCCCGCTGTCATCTATGGTCTTCAAAAGATCTTTACCGTGATGATTAGCTATTATGAATGTCAGGTGCTCGGGAAGATTCCAGCGGTTGGCAACATATTCACCGACATCACAGTGATTAAAACCGAATAATTTATCTTCAGCTTCGAGGAAAGAGATATTCTGTTCTTTCACCATACGCACAACCTCAGCGTACTTGTTTCTCATCGCGATGTTTATCAACACTTTCCCTATATCATGGAGAAGACCATAACTCAGCGTCTCTCCCGGAGCTATCAGATTCGTTTCATCTGCAATAACCGTTGATCCTATCGATACTGCTGTATTGTGCTCCCACAGAAGCCTGTCGGTACTGTTTGACATCTGGCATAGATCTCTCAATGATGTGGCAAATACCAGAGCTTTTAAAGTAGTAAATCCGATGCGCATGATGGCGGCAGTTACATCGTCTATACTTCTGCCCCTCCTGTAGAAAGCGGAATTGGCTATCCTCAGGACTCGTGAAGAAAAGGACTGATCCAGCGAGATAACCTTTTTCAATTCTTCCAGGGATGAAGTATCATCAGCAATAAGATGTAAGATTCGCGAAGCGACTACAGGAAGTGAAGATATATCCGATACAAGTTCTGGAATGTTTTCAATCATCTTTAGTTTATCTGCATTCATATTTCTATTTTCCCTTGTCTAAAACTTCACGGACCACTTTAAGCATTTGCCGCAATCCGTAAGGCTTATGGATAAAGTCCTTTGCACCCAGGTCCACGATATCTTTAACGGGGCCGTCAACCATGTGCCCGCTTGCAATGACAATTCTGGACTGCGGATCAATATCGAGGAGTCTCAAGAGACATTCTCTTCCCCCCATTCCCGGCATTATCAAATCCAATATAATCAGATCAATGGCATCTCTTTGCTTTCGATAGATTTCAATCGCACTCTCCCCGTCCGGGGCAGTGTATACAATGTATCCAAATGTTGTAAGAATTTGCTCACCCATATCCCGGATAAATTCTTCATCGTCGATTAGAAGAATGGTCTCCGTGCCACCCTGTGGTTTCTCCATTGCAACTGTCTCAAGAGGTTTTTCCAGGGGCTCTATAGCTGGTAAAAAGATCTTGAAGGTAGTACCTCGGTTGAGTTCACTATAGCAAACGATGTGACCGTGGTGGTTTTTTACGATGCCATAAACCATTGAAAGACCGAGGCCGGTACCCTTACCCAGTTCCTTGGTTGTAAAAAATGGATCAAAGATATATTGCAAGGTATCTCTGTCCATTCCATGCCCGGTATCAGAGACTGTTAATTGCACATATTCTCCCGGTGTGATCTCCGGATATGGCGGTGGATTGTCCTTGTCCACAATTACATTTTCCGTTGTAATAACCAACATGCCTCCATGAGGCATGGCATCCCTGGCATTCACTGCCAAGTTTATCAGCACCTGCTCCATTTGTGATGCGTCTGCGTTGATATTCAGAAGGTCTGGCCTGAGATAGTATTCGATTTTTATCATTTTGGGGATGGTTCTATCCATCATTGTTTGTATATTTTCTACAATATGATTCAGTGCAAGAGGCTGCAGTTTGGATTCTACCTTGCGACTGAAGGTAAGAAGCTGGCGCGTCAGTTCAGAGCCCTGTCTTGCGGCCCTGATGATATGCTGCAATTTTTCAAAATCCCGGTCATTTTCATCTTTGTTCAGAAGAATTATCTCGCCATATCCGAGGATGGCCTGAAGCAGATTGTTGAAATCATGGGCGATACCCCCAGCCAATGTTCCAATTGCTTCCATCTTCTGGGCGTGACGAAGCTGGGCTTCTGTGAATCTCTCTTTTGTAACATCTCTCGCGACACCCAGGACTGTTCTGACTTTACCATCTTCACTGAACTCGGGGAATAGACGTAAATCAAGTGTCGCGTATCCCTTCTCTCTTTTTGACTGGAGCACGGTGTTGAAAGGTTCGCCGGTCTCGAAAACCTGCTGTATAGCGCGTTCCCAGTAGAGGTACTCACCTGCAGGAAATCCAAGTTCTCTATGGCTTTTCCCTATAAAATCATCCGGATCTAAGGAAAAAACACCTTTCACGGAAGGGTTTACAAAAAGATGTCTGTTTTCCTTGTCAAACCGCATAATTATGTCCGTTGAACTTTCTACGAGGGAGCGATAGTTTTGCTCGGATCGTCGCAAAGCCTGCTCCGCCTGCTTATGTTTGCGTCGCACTTCGGCATCATCCAGCTCTCGCTGCACGGCAGGGATCAGGCGCGCCATTTTATCTTTCATCACATAGTCGTGCGCTCCGGCCTTCATCATCGCTACAGCGGTGTCCTCTCCCATAGCACCCGACACCACAATGAAAGGAATATCATCACGTCCGCTCTCCTGCAGGATTTTCATGGCCGCAAAAGCATCAAACTGGGGCATGGAATAATCTGCTATAATTATTGCCCAGTCTTCTCTCTCCAGGGCTGATTTCATCTCTGCAGCCGTTTGAACCCTTTCGTGAATAGGAACGTAACCTGCACGCTGCAGATCGCGGATTATCAGTCCCGCATCGCTTTCAGAATCTTCAACTATTAAAACACGTAGTGCAGTAGGCATAACCTTTAAGTCCTATTTGCAATTTACTATACACGGGTTTTCTAAAGAATAAAATAAAAAATTGCTCCTTTTTTCGGTTCACTTTCAGCCCATACCTTTCCTCTGTGGCGATGAATGATGCGCTGAACGGTCGCTAGGCCGATGCCGCTCCCAGGAAATTCAGATGATTTGTGCATACGTTGGAATGGGCCGAATAGTTTGCTAGCGTATTCCATATCGAAGCCTACACCGTCGTCGCGAATAAAATAAGCGACCCTGCCATTTATCTCTGTACTGCCGAACTCAATTCGCGCCGAAGGATGCGTGCCGGTGAACTTCCAGGCGTTGCTGATTAGATTGAATAGCACGATTTCCAATAGCCTCATGTCGCCGTACACTATGATTCCCGGCTGAATAGCAAACTCAACCTGACGGTTTGGTTCCGTGTCCTTAAAGCGAACAGCAACTGAAAGCGCTAGGGCGGATAGATCTACCTGCTCTCATCTAATGTTGATTCGGCTTACGCGCGACAGCTCTAACAGATCGTCAATAAGCTTTTCCATGCGTAACGTCTCCGCTCTCACGAATTCAAGGTACTTTCGGCCCTGCACGTCGAGTTTATCCGTGTAATCTTCCAGGAGCGCTAAACTCCACAAGCCACTGTTGTTCCTGAGGAGTGAGAATATCTTTTCGGTCAGCGTTGTCCGGATCCGCTGCCATCGTAATGCTCAGCACAAAAAGAATGATGGCTGACAGTGCATATAGAATTAATCTCAATTTTTGTTTAGATATTTTTATCTGTGTCACGGAAATACTTTCCGAATGCCGGCGATGTTTGTTTCGAGGATTTCATGTATGCGCTCATACTATGAGCTCATGTCCATAACTGTTTCATTCTATTGGCGGCGGTTCGTTTAGAACCAGCCAGTACAAGCCCAGTTGTCGAATTGCCTCTGCGAATTTTTTGAAATCGACCGGCTTGCGAATATAACTGTTTGCCCCAAGGTTATAGCTCTCTATCAGATCCTGCTGCTCGCTTGATGAGGTAAGGACCACAACGGGCAGTCTCTTTG
>Ga0187771_10002896_pt1 | contig 11915 bp, 5 predicted proteins | sample 0116_SJ02_MP15_1_FD_133139 | JGI IMG/M metagenome (GOLD analysis project Ga0187771, IMG submission 133139) | Tropical peat soil microbial communities from peatlands in Department of Meta, Colombia - 0116_SJ02_MP15_10_MG | ecosystem: Environmental > Terrestrial > Soil > Wetlands > Peat | place... | reverse complement strand
GAGCAGATAATTGAGCGAGGCGATCGGCCGGCGCCAAGGAATTCGACGAGTCACTTTGAGCCACTTGGCATGTTGGTTGAACATGGAATCAATGATGTGAATGAACGCCTCATAGCAGGAGAAGAAGCCATGCCGGCCGGTCAGCAGGTAGCCCTCCAGCCAGCCTTGGCAGAGGTGCTCGCTCAAGACTTCCATGACGCGGCCGTTGGGCGAAAGGCGGTCGTCCGTAGATAGGATCTCGCCGGTAAAGACTTTGTCCGTCACTTCGAATAGCGCGCTCAATCGATTCGAGGCGGTTTCATCTGGGCCTACTACCCGAAAATTCTTCGGGTTCATCTTCATGATGTCGCGCAGGAACTTGCCCATCACGCGGGTCGCTTCGGCGACAACCGTCCCGGGCTTCGCGACCGCCACCGCGTAGTCGCGGAAGTCCGGCAGGGCAAGCTCTTTGAGCAACAGGCCCCCGTTGGCATGCGGATTCGCGCCCATCCGCCGGTCGCCCTGGGGCGCCAGTTCCGCCAGCTCCGCGACCAGCTTGCCATCCGCGTCGAAGAGCGCCTCCGGCCGATAACCCTTCATCCAGGCCTCGAGGAGGCGCAAGTGTTCGGGGTGCGCCCGCAGCTCGGTGAGAGGAACCTGGTGCGCGCGGTAGGTGCCTTCCACCTGCTGGCCGTCCACCACCTTGGGCCCGGTCCAGCCTTTGGGCGTTCGTAGGATGACCATCGGCCATGCGGGCATCTTGGAAAATCCCTTTGCACGCGCCTCCTTCTGGATAGCCTGAATCTCCGCCAGCACGGCGTCGAGCGTCCCCGCCATGAGCTGGTGCATCGGGGCGGGCTCGTCCCCCTCCACGAAATAAGGCTTGTAGCCGTAACCGGTGAAAAGACGAGTCAGATCTTCATCGCTCAGGCGTCCCAAAACCGTGGGATTGTCAATCTTGTAGCCGTTGAGGTGCAGCACGGGGAGAACCGCCCCGTCACGCGCGGGGTTGAGGAATTTGTTGGCATGCCAGCTTGTGGCGAGGGCGCCCGTTTCCGCTTCTCCGTCGCCCACCACACAACAGACCAGCAAGTCCGGATTATCAAACGCTGCGCCGAACGCGTGGGCGAGGGAGTAGCCCAGCTCGCCGCCTTCGTGAATCGATCCGGGCGTCTCCGGCGCCACGTGGCTGGGGATTCCGCCTGGAAAAGAGAACTGCCGAAACAGCCGTTTCATTCCCTCGCTGGTCTGAGGGATGTTGGTGTAAAACTCGCTGTACGTGCCCTCCAGGTACGTGTTGGCGACCAGGCCGGGCCCTCCGTGCCCCGGGCCGGTGACAAAAATCACGTTCAGGTCGTGCCTTTTGATCAGCCGGTTGAGATGAACGTAGATGAAATTCAGCCCTGGTGTGGTTCCCCAGTGGCCCAGCAGCCGCGGCTTGATGTGCTCCGGGCGGAGCGGCTCGCGCAGCAGCGGGTTGTCGTAGAGATAAATCTGTCCCACGGAAAGATAGTTAGCCGCCCGCCAGTAAGCGTCCATCTTGCGGAGCTCCTCGCTGGAGAGTGGTTTGGCCGCAGGATCGCATTTAACCGAGTCGATATTAGTAGCACTCATCGTATAATCCTCTTTTGTCAGCCCTTTCTGCCTACTGCCTACCGCCTACTGCCTTCTGTTCTCTTGGGCCGGAACATATCGCCGGCAAATTTCACCACCAGCGAGCGCGGCGCCAAGCGCTGCGAGGCAACCTGCAGCCTGTTCAGCAAACCCGAAATGACCAGTCCCCGGCCTCTGTCGAGCGCCTTTAGCCCAACTTTCACGACCTCTTCGGGCGTCTGAAGCCCTCCCGCGAAGTCGCGTTTTTCATATTGGCTTGCATCGAAAAAGTTCGTGTGTGTGCCGCCCGGGCAAAGCGTTACGACGCGCACCCCGTATGGCCGCAGCTCTTCCGCGATGGCCATGGAGAAGCTGGTGACGAACGCCTTGCTGGCGCTATAGACCGCCGTGTAGGGAACGGGCTGGAAGCTCGCGGTCGAAGAGACGTTCACAATCGCGCCGCGCCGCAACTCCACCATGGCGGGAAGGAGCAGGTAAGTCAGCTCCACCAAGGCGCGAACATTCAAGTCAATCATCTGCGATTGGCGCTCCAACGGGAGCCGCCAGAATTCACCTTGAGCGCCGAAGCCGGCGTTGTTGATGAGCAGATCGATGGCAATCCGGCGCTCGCGCAAGTCCTTGGCCACCCGGCCCGCGGCTCCTGGCTCGGTCAAGTCAACGGGCGTAGCCTCGACCCGCACCGCGTGCCGGGCTGTCAACTCTTGGGCCAGCTTCGCGAGTCGGTCCTGGGAACGCGCCACGAGCACAAGGTCTCTCCCGCGTGCCGCCAGTGCGCGGCCGAAGCATTCGCCGATGCCACTGGAAGCGCCGGTAATGAGGGCGAAGTTCCGTTCTGGCATGGGGCGTCCTCCGGGGATGTCCTTAGTCATTTGTCCTTGGTCATTTGTTTGATGTTGCAGGCTGGTGGCGAAACACAAATGACGAATGACCAAGAACAAAGGACCACGACTGCAATCATTATGACCGTTTAGCGTTCATATAAGCAGGGTTGACGTGCCGCGCGCCCGTGGCCATCCAGCGCTCCGCCTCGGCCTGGGTCTTGATCCCGCCGCGCGCGCCCAAAGCAGTACAGTTCAGCCCCGCCAAAGCGTTTGAGAAATCCAGGATGCGCCCCATGTCCCATCCCGCCAAAAGACCATAGATGAACGCACCGTGGAAAACGTCGCCTGCGCCCGTCGTGTCCACGGTCTCGACCACGAATCCGGGCGAGTACAAGAAGCGGCCGTCATGGAGGAGGAGGGCGCCATCGCGTCCCAGTGTCATCCCCGGCACGCGAACCTTATACTCGCGGGCCATAAAGGCAAGAACCTTGAAAGGGTCGGGCTCGCCGGTGACGGCGGGGAGAAAGTTGGCAGAGGCCACGAGATAGTCAATGTACGGGAAGAGCTTCTCCACACGCTTATAGACGGTATCCAAATCGGCGACGACGGGGATGCGAGCGCGCCGCGCCCAGCGAGCGGCCTGGAGGCTGGCCTCCACGTCGCACCCGTCCACGTGCAAGAGCCGCGCGCTGGTCACGGCCTCGCGCACGAGTTCCTGGGGCGCGATGGCCAAGCGTGGGTCACGGTCCCAGAAGACCGTGCGCTCGCCGGTGCGCTGGTCCACCAGGATGCAGCCGAATTGATTGGCGGCCCCTCGCGCCACGCGCAGGTACTGGAGATCCAGGCCCTCCCGACGCAGGCTCGCCAATTGGAAGCGGCCCGCACCGTCGTCGCCCACTTTGCCGATGTAGCGAGCGCGCAGCCCCAAGCGCGCGCAGGTGACCAGCGCCGTCGCCACTTGGCCGCCGGCCTGTTGGGACATTGCGAGCACCCGCTCCTTGCCGCCCAGGGCAGGGAACTCGCGCACAACGAGAACCGTGTCGGTGGCGTTGAGCCCCAAACCGACCACATCCACAAGTCGTTTCGCCACGAAACCCTCTCGTTCAGTGCTGCAGTGTACTCAGCCCTCTGCCATCTGCGAACCGTCGTCTTACTCTCATGGCTCCGCGGGCTCCAACCGGACCGATTCGGCCTGTTCCAAGTCGAGTCGCAACAGGCTCTGCCCACTCTCGAAGCTGCTTTTCGATCCTTCCGAAGAGGCGCTCCAGCTATCCGACCATTTGGTCACTTTCCACGATTCGGGCAGTACGATGACAGCATGGCGAGTCATGTCTGCGTCATCGCGTAGGCCCTCTTCCAGGTTGGCAGCCAGGATGCAAATCTTCCCGTCGTCTCGCCGCCAAGCCGTAACATTCATGGTCTGGTCCAGATCGATTTCCTCGGCGTGCAACGTCTCACTCCCTGAAAGCAGGGAATTCAGCGCCCCCGCTGCAAGCGCATAGGCAGCCCCGCTGCCGCCCCAGTCCTCAACCAGCGGGGCGTTCCCCTTGAACAGGACGTCCGGTGGATCCCACATGACGACCCGCTTTCCCTCGGAAGTATTCAGCGTAAGGACGGGGTTTTCCCCAACCTCGTACAGGACCCGGGCGTCCGCTGCAGGCTGGTTTACGGTGAGGTGGTCATAGGTCGGGAAGGTCTCCGGGAGATGGCGCGTGAACGTCTGCGAGGCGTCGGTTGGCTTCGCCAGCAGGGTGGTGGTGATGTCCTCACCCAGAATGCCGGCCGGAGCGAGGCCACCCAGTCGGGCCAACGCAGGGTCGACTCCTCCGCTTGGGTTGCCGAAGACTGCGATGGGGTGTCCCTCCATAATCAGCTTGGCGATATAGGCCTCATTCTGCCGCGACAGATGTGAGGGCGTTTGAAGGATGAATAGATCGGACTGGACTTGGGGAAGCCATTCCACGCGGGTCGCGGAAAGGATCGGGATCGGCCACTTCATGACCGAGGCCGCCTGCTCATCGATCCACTCCTTGACATCGTACTTGGGAGTTGCGTGAGCGATCTCCCACTGCATCGATTCCCGCGAATACACGAGAGTGGGACCAAACACCTCGCGGGTCTCGCGGGCGTCCGCGATGGCGGCATTGAGGTGACCGGCCAGGAATCGAACATCCTCTTCCTCTAACAGCCGCTTGCCCTGGTTGGCCCAGGAGATGTACGACCCCGCCGGCAGCTTCAATCCCCTCGGCGTCTTGACGGCAGCGTGGGAATAAGCCCAAATGCCCCAACGCAGCCGCTCTGGCGCGGTGTGGATGACGTCCCAGTCTTCCCAGGCGTCGAACGTTTCGACGAGGGGATAGTGGCGGACCTTGGTCTCCGCCAGAATGGCAGCGTGGAGAAGCAGGTAGCCAAGCTGGTACGTCCAGCCCAGCAAGGGGTTGTTCCAGAAGTCGGTCTCGCGCAGGCCCACCTCGTTCCAAGCGCCGGCCCAGGTTTGATCGACAAAGATATCGAGATAGCCTTCCTTGGCGATCGCTTCGAGGTCGAGGCCGTTGGCACGCCAATCCGCGACGGCGCTGGCGGCGTTCGAATACATCATGATCAGCGCCTGGGGATTTGCCTTCTTGAGCTCCCGTACCAGCGCGCCAACTCCCGTCGTGGCTTGGCGAATCACCTCGGGTGAGGGGGCGACAGGTCCCCAGGGCCCCCGGCGCTGGTAGGGCACGGGCATGCCGAACGAATCGCGCAGCATGAGCGCCTCGAGCCCCACAGCCTTCGACAGGCTCCCCCATTGCTTGGCGTAGGCCGCGTGAACCAGCATGCCCTCCGGGATGCCTTTCGGCAAGCCTCCCAGCCTTTTCGGATCGGCATGCAGTTGGGCGTTGGGATCGAAATACGGCGAGAGGGAGGAGCCGCCGGGCGGTAGTGACTTCCAGGCGGTAAAGGCTTCGCGGTGCCGCCGCACCCAGGCAGCCTCTTCCCCGTAGGCGTGTGTCCAGGCATAGTTGAGCATGCCCACCTTGAAGCCGGATATGCCGCGCCTTGCCGCCTCATTACGCAGCGTGGAGGCCAGCTTCTTCAGGTCGCCGTAGGTCCACGGATCGTAGCCGCTGTGCGGCACCATCTGCGGCTTCGCAAACCGCGCTTGCGCTCCCAGCTCGCGCTCTTCGGTCGTGCCGCGCAGAGGGCCGCGCATATCGACCCAGTGCTGCTGCCCTGACCCGCGGGGCAAGCTGATCGTTTGCCTCAAATCCCCGGTCCACTCCATTATGCACCCGACCGTCCAGCCCACGTTCAGGATGAGGCCGCGGTGGCCCTGCACTCCCGCGTACAACAGCTGGAAACGATCCCAAAAGGTTCTGACCGATCCCTCAATATCCTTTTGCTGGAACCAATAAAGGTCAATCTCAAGCCAGCGGTCGCCAGGCACCGGATAAGCCGAGTGCGGCGCTGCATCCTGAATGGAGGCGGGACCGGCCACGTCGGCGCCGAGAGAGCCCAGCGGCAAAAGCCATAGGCTTAGGACAATCATGCTGAGAGGTTTCATGGGGGCGCGTTTGCGTAGCATTTACATCCCCTCGCTCAGACCAGTAATCGGGAGTCGCAAGTGCCCTGCCGCGACATAGCGCCTTTACTTTATCCTTAGGGGATTTTTGATGGCAATCGAAAACACCGGTCGTCTAGCCATCGGAATCAAGAGAGCGTGTCAGTGGTTGTGTGTGTTCTCGGGCCGTTGCCGTCATCAATATTCATGCGGACTTGGAGGCGATGAAGCTGCCAGGCACGCTACATCCGAGAGGGGAGAAGCGTGACCAGCCCTTTCACGTCGCCCGCCGGCGCTCGACTTCAATCCTAACGAGGCATTGAATGCCAACACCCGGCGATACGACTGTAACTGAAACCTTACTCGGCCTTGCCTTCGATTGCAGGGTTCCTACCTGCGGGCAATCTTGCGCCAGGAAGCGCTTCCCATAGCGAAATTGCAGTTTTTTCTCGGGGCGAGAAATTCTTGCAAATCGGTCATTATGTCTCTTGACATATGCCTTTGACGTGCCTATCGTGCAGCGAGCGATATTCTATCTTCTAGCGAGGTGTGCCGCAACCCTACTCAGCCTTGAGTCGCGGCTCCCTCAGAGTGGAATCCTCGCGGCTGCTAGGTCTTCCACTCTTCGAGTCGAAGTCGGCTGATAGCCAGCAGACCCCTCGCTAGTAGAGGGTCTTTATGGGAGCTGACCGCAGCGAAACCTCGAACCTGCTGCGCCCGATTCAAATACCCTCCGCACCGGCGGCCGCAGCCGAAGCTCTGCGCAACGCGATCCTAGTTGGTGATCTGAAGCCCGGCGAGCGACTCCTGGAGCGAAAGCTGGCGGCCCGCTTGCGCATCGGCCAGCCCACGCTGCGGGAGGCATTGAAGGAGCTCGACTATCAGGGCTTTGTGCGCAAGGGGCCCCAACGGGGCACCTATGTTACCCAACTCAGCAGGGAGGATTTTCGAAAAATCCAGGAGGTGCGCATGGCTCTGGAGGTGCTGGCCATCGAGAAGGCGGCCCTCCACTTTACGCGCGAGGCGGAGGAAGAGCTTTGCGGTCAGGTTCGAGCCATGCACGCGGCGGCCCAGGCTTTCGACCTCGGCACGTTCCACAAAAGCGACATGGCCTTCCATCGCCTGCTCTGGGCGATGGCGGGCAACGAATACTTGGCAAAAGCCTTGGAGCTTGTAGCGTTCCGGCTTTTTGCCTTCGTCTTGATCCAGCGCCCGCGCGCAGCGCGCAACGAATTCCTGGATGCCACCCAGCAGCACCGGGAGATTGTGGCCGGGCTGGCGACCGGCGATCCCGTGAAGGCCCGACAGGCCTTCGTTGCGAGCACGCTCAAGTTCTGGGGCGAACATCACCAAGTCGGCCTCGCGGGAAGTGCCTCGTGGTGTCTCTCCCCCCTGGCTGCCGAGCCGGGGACCGCGAGCTCGGAAGTCGCCCCGGCGCGCAACGGCGCAACCCAGCTCAACGAGTCCACTACGTCGGATTCGCACCTAGCGGCACCGTCTCCCTCCCTCGCCAAAGGGAGTCATGATTGAGTTTTGTTAGTTTCGTCGGGATTGGCTCTCTGAGCACAACACGAAGGAGGTCGCAATGAAGAAGTGCGTATTCTTAGTTGGCCTCTTGGCCCTCCTTTTCCTGACCGGCCCGGTTTGGGCGCAGTCAGACAGGGCCACACTGACCGGTACTGTGACGGATTCATCCGGGGCGGTGGTTCCGGGAGTGTCCATCGTCGCTACTAATCTGGACACGAAGGTACAGACCTCTGCCATTACCAACGACGTTGGGCTGTATCGAGTCCTCAATTTGCCGGTAGGGCGGTACAGCGTCTCATTCAAGAAGGAAGGTTTTAAGGGTGTAGAGCGAACTGGCGTCACTTTGACCATCAGCCAAGTGGCAGAAATCGATGTCATGCTGGAAGTCGGTGCGGTGGCGCAAACCGTCGAGGTCACGGCGCCGGCGCCGATCCTTCAGGCCCAAACGAACGACCTCGGCACCACCATGACCAACCGCAACGTCGTGAACGATCTGCCGCTTGATATCACGGGCGGGCGGGAGTTTGAGAACTTCGCCTATGCTATTGTTCCCGGCGTAGAAGGCAATAACTGGACCTCTTACATTGCCGGGACTCCCTCCTTCAGCAAGGAAGTGCTCATTGACGGGACTCTACAACAAGGGTCCGAAAGCGGCAGCGTGGATGAGGACTACCCGCCTATGGATGCCGTCGAGCAATTCAAGGTCGAGACGGGCGGGACTTCTGGGGCGGCGGCAGCCTACACTGCGGGCGGAACATTTCTGTTTACCATGAAGTCGGGCACCAACCAGTTCCACGGTTCGGGGCTGCTCTATCTCCAGAACGAGGCGCTAAATGCCAACACATGGATGAACAACTACGACAAGGCGACGTCGGAGGAGAATCTTTGCCCGACGCCCAATTGCTCAGTGCCCCGCGACCGGCAGACGGACTATGGTTTCAGCGGCGGTGGACCTATCCGAAAGGACAAGACTTTCTTCTTCGCCGCCTTCGAGCAATACCGAACCAACGATTACACTACAGGCTCCTTTAACCGGACAGTCCCCATACCTGCCTTTTTGCAAGGGGACTTCAGTGCGCTGCTTGACAAGAGCACCCAGCTCGGTACGGACGCGGCGGGGAATCCGATTTACAAAGGGGCGATTATCAACCCTGCCACGGGCGTGGTTTTTCCCAACAACGTGATCCCTTCCAATATGATCAGCAAGGCCTCCCAGAAAATCGTGGGCCTTTATCAAAAGTATTACACGCCGCTGGGTTCGGGGTTGATTGACAACGACGCCGCGACCGAACTCAACAACCCCTGGTTCCATCAGACACAGCTCAGCTTCAAGGTCGACCACAACATTTCCGACAGGGATCGGCTCGCCAGCTCGTTCATTTGGACGGAACGTCCCAGAATTCTGGCCGACACCGGCGCGGGCGTCTGGGACCCCAACGATCCCGATGGGGGACCCTTGGCCCAATCGCGGTTGCAGGACGTCACGAGCCGGAGCTTCCGCTTCAGCGAGAGTCACAACTTCTCTCCCTCCACACTGAACGTGGCGAGCTTTACGTATCTCCGTTACCGGAACCCCAGCCAGGCGACCGCCACCAGCGGAAACTGGCCGCAGCAACTCGGTTTTGGCAACACCGGGGCAGGGAACTTCCCGCAGATCTCCTTCGGGACGGCGGTCAACGGCATTTCAGAAGACCCGATCGGCTACAACTCAACGGGATTTTACGTTTCCAACATCTTCGTCGGTGATGACAGCCTGTCCTGGGTCAAAGGTCGTCACACCTTCACTTTTGGAGGCGAGCTCCGCGCGTTTGAGATCAACAGCCACGCGGGCAGCGGCACGCTAAACTTCAACTTCAGCAATAACCAAACCGGCGCGCCCACCACCTCTTATGCAAGCGAGGTCGGCTTTGGATTCGCCAGCTTCCTTCTCGGGGATGTCCAAAGTGCCAATGAAGGCACACCCCTGGACCTCTATGGGCGGCGAAAAGGCCTCTCTCTTTATGCGAACGATAGCTTCAAGGTCGATCCCAAACTCACGCTCACCCTCGGACTGAACTGGAATCAGACCTATCCCTGGCATGAAATCTACGGGCATTGGGCGAACTTCAACACTACAGAAATCAACCCCACGTTGGGCATACCCGGCATTGTGGATTACGCCAAAAATGGCGGGTCCACATTTGAGGGGCCGATCCGCTGGCGGAATTTTGCCCCCAACCTGGGAGTCGCCTATCGCCTCAGTGACCGCGTCGTGGCCCGGGCAGCCTACAGCATCTTCTACGCGCCTATCGGGAGCGATTTCTGGGAAGGGGTTCCTTACGGATTCGCCCCTGGCTTCCGAGGGGTCAATCAGGTGCTGCAAACTCCGAACTATGCCCCGGCGTTCGACTGGGATAATGGCTATCCTGGGAAATTTGTCCCTGGGACGCCGGACCCGAACTTCCTGCAATGGGGAATGGTAACCAATAGCCCCAATTCGCTCATCCCCGCGCGCATCCAGCAATGGAATGCGGGAATAGAAGTGCAACTGTCCAATAACACCCGCCTCTCGCTGAACTACCTCGGCAACCGCGGGGACCGCCTGCACGACGGCGAGTTACAGAACAACCTCTTTTCGCTGCCCGCCTACACGAAGCTGATTCAATCCGGTAATGAGTGGAACTGGGTGTGGGATGCCAACTCGGCAGCCGCCTCGGGCGTGCCTTATCCCTATGCAGGGTTCTCCAATTTTGCCTTCATGGCGCTGTTCCAGTTTCCGCAGGTGGAGTCCCTGTATGGTCCGATCTACTTTGTGAATTCGCCGCTTGGCCGGTCCGGCTACGACTCATTTCAAGCGGAACTGGTCCAGCGGAGCTCACACGGGGTCACGGCGGACCTCAGCTTCAACTTCGCCCGCCAGATCTCGGACGTGGACCCCGTTTACGGGAATTTCCAGGAGACTTGGTACAACACCTTCCTCCAAAACCTCTCCGACCTGAGTTACGCGGCAAACTATGTGCAGCCTTACAATCAAGCCATCGTGAAGGGCTACGTTGACTACGACCTGCCCTTCGGCCGCGGCCGGAAGTTTCTTTCCGGCAGCAGCCGTGGGTTGAATGCACTCGTAGGCGGATGGCGAACTGGCATCACGGTTTACTACGCCACCGGCACGCCCCTGACCGTCGATTCCAATTACGCCTACCCCGGCGTGAACACCTACTTCGAAGTGGCGTCGGTTTACACGGACGTTGCTCCTAACGCCGACCTTTCAAGTCACTTCAACACGAGCGCGTTTGATCCTGGCGCTCCGAAATCTTCAGGAAACGGGTACTTCAATCCGGCGAGCATCACCAATCCGGCCTATGGCAGTTTCGGCAATTCCGGGCCATATATCGCGGGACTGAAAGGCTTTGGGACCGCGAGTGAGGATCTGGGGATCTACAAGGAGTTCCGTTTCGGCGAACAAAGACGGCTGCAACTGCGTGGAGAAGTCTTCAACTTGTTCAACCGTCACTACTACGACAGCCCCGTAACGGACATCGGCAGTCCCTACTTCGGTTCAGTCTTGACAGTGGGTGGCTACCCCCGAAGGGCCCAGGTCGGCGTGCGATTTGAGTGGTAATTCCCTGATCCTTCACCTTTCCGGGCAATCCGTCAGCCGACGGATTGCCCGGTTTTGTTCCTGCGCTTCTCGACTACCCCCTTCCGACTTCACTTGACCGCAAAACCGACATTTTGTATTCTTCCAGCCTGCGTATATGAAATTCCATACGATAGGAATTATGCGCTGGGTCAAGTTGATATCGTTCGCGTTTTCAATCAGATAGGACCAACAGAATGCATGTTGGCCGTGGCACCTGCTTTGCTTCCCAGTCTCTCTAAGGTGGGGCTGGGCTGTGTCGTAACTTTCGGGGAATCTGAGACGGAATACCCAGATATGTCTTCTTGAATGGTCTGGTGGGTTTCCCGTTCGTGGATTCCTGGGTCAGCTTCCGGGGCTTCTTGACTGTCAGGCAATCTGAAGCTTGCGCCTTTCCCTTGGGCGCGGGCTGCAACTTTCTCTTCCCGAAGGAGGGGGGCAATGCGTAGGGGAATCGCGTTTGTTTGGTTTTGGCAAGTGATATTCGTGGCTGCAGCCTTCGCGCAGGCGAACCGTGCCACGATCACCGGAACGGTGACGGACGTCAGTGGGGCCGTCGTGCCGGGGACGGAAGTGTCGGCCGAAAATGTGGACACTGGCGTGGTGACGAAAGACGTCAGCAATGACGTGGGGATATACGCGATCAAAAATCTCTTCCCGGGTCACTACTCGCTGACTTGCGCCAAGAACGGTTTCGAAAGCTTCGTGCAGCGAGATATAACCCTCGAATCCACCCAAGTCGCGCAAATCAACGTCCGGCTTCAGGTTGGTTCCACCGCTCAGTCTATAACCGTGACCGAGAATGCCCCGG
>Ga0187771_10002895_pt1 | contig 11916 bp, 14 predicted proteins | sample 0116_SJ02_MP15_1_FD_133139 | JGI IMG/M metagenome (GOLD analysis project Ga0187771, IMG submission 133139) | Tropical peat soil microbial communities from peatlands in Department of Meta, Colombia - 0116_SJ02_MP15_10_MG | ecosystem: Environmental > Terrestrial > Soil > Wetlands > Peat | place... | reverse complement strand
TCGCCCGTCGAGTCATTATCACTGCGCAAGCTCTGTGACTCTAGTGCTCATCATCCAAAACATAGATTCAGCAACAAAACTTAAGACTGTTACGGCTAATTTTTCACCTGAGCCTGTGCGAATCCATGGAGTCTGTTGCTCAAACGCGTTTTTCATCGACTGAGGGTTTCACATTCTTTCCGGATTTTTAGCCATTGAAGCGCGGCTTAAATTGACCCGCCCCTTTTTGGGAAGAAACTGTTTTATCTTTTCAAGTTGATGTTACTTGTTGAGTGTGAAACGGTGGATCTTTCCGAAGCCATCAAAGGAAGACGTAGCATAAGAACCTACAAGAAACTTGATCTGCCTCAAGAGACGGTAGAGAAGCTTCTTGAAGCTGCAAGGTGGGCTCCTTCCGCTGGGAACGTTCAACCATGGGCGTTTGTGGTTGCAAGCCTTCCGCAGACGAAACGGAATCTTTCCTTGGCAGCTTACGGGCAAAAAGATCTTGAGGAAGCATCAGTCGTGATTGTGGTTTGCGCTGACGAAAAGCGTGCGGAACTGAATTACGGCGCAAGGGGCAAAAGCTTGTATTGTCTTCAAGACACGGCAGCAGCTGTCCAAAACATCCTGTTAACCGCTTACTCGCTTGGGCTGGGTTCATGCTGGATCGGCGCATTCAAAGAAGAGGAAGCAAGAAAAGTCATCAACGCTCCCAGAGAAATGCGGCCAGTAGCCTTAATCCCAATAGGATACCCTAACGAGAGGCCGGCGCCCAGAAACAGGCGACCATTAAGCGAGATAAAGCATAAAGAAACTTTTTGATTCTTGCGAAATCACTATGTTCTTAGGCTAAATGTTGTTAACACTATGACGCATCAGCGCGCATTAATAATTTGGCGAAAGCAATACCACTGCCTTTGATTTCCCAAGATTTTGTCCATCAAAAGTTTGCTTCAAAAATCGTAATAAAGTTTAAAAGTGACTTTTTCACTTCTGCTTGGCTTTATCAGAGGCATAAGGCTCATGCGCGAATCGGCAGGATGCCAGTTTGCAACATGCAAAAGCTTGCCCCATAAAAAAGCATGATAACAATAGGAGGAAAAGAAATGTTATCAAGAGACTGCGACGGATGCTCCCAAATGAAAGCGTGCGGCAGACGCTACATCGTCGTTGAAAAAGGCAGTTGTGTCTATTGCCCAGACGGAACAGCCCATCTAGTAGACGGACTATAGAACCAAGCAGTAACACATTCTTAAGCTGTTCAAACCTCGGTTTCTCCCTTTTTCCTTGTGGAATTTCATTTTCAACGCTAAGGTGTAGATACTTTTTACTCAGCCCCCTTAACTCGTAAAAAGCGACGCCATCAGCATTGGGCAAAAAAGCGTTTTTTCTAAAAGAAGAAGCGGATCAGCAGGATTAGTCCCAAAATGGGATCGGAACCTCGACCTGAAATCAATCAAAACCTGGAAAAATAGTGAACGCCAATCGCTTCTTTCTACAAATGAGCCGAGCCGTGCTTAATCCTATGTGCAACGCCATTACTTCTCCCATTTTTTAAGAAGATGGGCAAAGCCTTTTAATGGTTTTTCGACTATGTGTTGTACAAGTTCTTTTTTTCCCGTTTCAGGCATCGGTTTTTCACGCGAACTGTTGATTGTGGATTGGCTGATGTTTGATTTGTCTAGCTTTAGATCAATTTTGTGTTCGGAGCTGTATTGCGAGATTATGCCTTTTTATGCTTTATTTATGTACAAAGGTTTATATCAGGAATTAGTATATGTAAGTACTCGAAATATGTCCTAAAAAAGACATATTGTATGTGAGTAAAACAGAAAAACTGTTTAACAAAAATACAAGAGAGCAACAAAAAATGTTAACAAAGTCAAATCCGAAAAAGGAAGCCCCAATGCCCGCTTTGCAAAGGGAGATTCCTCAACAGATTGATACATTCTTTGTTAGTAAAGAGGTGAATGATATTGAAAGATCGGCTGAACTTTAAGAAAAGGGTTATCAGTTTTGCTCTGCATAACAGGGTGGGTAACTGGATTTTTCGATTCATCAAATACAATCTTGTTGGTACGATAACATTCGTGGTTGGCACAATTATTTTTTGGGTTGCGTTCAGCACTTTTGGAGCTTGGACATGGTTCATAGCCAATTGCTTCGGCGGAGTCTTAGAATTCAATTTGATTAATTACATCAACAGGACAAGAAATGGGAGAATGTTCTAAATCGACAATCGATTGTCTCGAGACTGATTTTTGGCAATTCTGATCAGTTCCTAGGAAGTTCATGGAGAAATGTAAGATGAGTGAAGAGATATCAGATAAACAAAGATTGTCACGATCCCTGAAGACCCTTTAACTTTAGTTTAAGCCCGAAGGTCAAGCAAAATTGCTTTTTAAGACCAATGGCGACATGTCAAACGCCACTCGGTATTGACTTTTTGAAATATGATCCAGAAAGCACAAGGTCTTTCTTTTGCGCATGTGTTAGGGCGAAATTGAGTTAACTCAGCATAGATAGTGCCAAAAAAAGAGTCTTGCTGAAGTCGTTTCGCCATCCTTTTATGAAATTCTTATCGTTAGCCGCGTGCTAGGAAAAAAAGCGGAGCCTTAAACAAGGTTTAGCTTATATACTCAGTTTTTTACAATATTCTTTAGTGATGAATTTATGCCAGAAAACATTGAGCTGTCTGCTGAAAGCATGGAAAAAATCAAGCAAGCTGTCAACGACTTCAGGAATACACTTGCAACTTATTTCAAAGAAAACAGTGTAGAAGTTAAAGATTGGAAATTCGCTGTTGAAAGCAGTGAATCAAGCTACATTATTGATGCTTCCGTAAAAATACAAATCAAGCCAAAAAATAAAACCAAGTAAAATATCGCGGTTTCTTTATTTTGGGCGGAGCATTTTACCAATTGATGCCTGCAAGAAGCGTTACGAGCAGAATGCTGTTAAGAGTTAGCTCAAAGTTGCTTTCTAATTCAGTTGCAACTTTTTTCCTTGATCCCTTTATACCTAAATTGATTTCGTTTTACTTATCTCGAAACTTAAACGGGTGGAAAAGGAATGGAACTCTAAAAGACTATACCGTTGACGTGCGAAGGATAGGAAGGCTTTCCTATGGAGTACATTTTCATATAATTGCGAAAAAGAAGGAAACAAATAAGCTTTTACTGGATTACATCTCGAAGTTCTTAGCCACATTTTTAAGTTGATTTGAAAACCGAAGACTAGGTTTAGATGTACATTGAAAAAGGCGTATCAAAGGAAATATTTCAAGAGACTTTTGGAGTAGGGATTGAAAGACCTTACTTAAGATAAAGCCTCGTTATGGCTTGTTGGACAATGTGGAACTGAAAAGGTACTGCGTGGAAAGCGGGTCCGATGGGATTTGAACCCACGACTTTCAGCTTAGAAGGCTGACGCGCTATCCGTACTGCGCCACGGACCCGTCGCCTACTCAGATTAAGTTCCCTTCTTAATAAAAATATCATAAAAGATGAAGCCTGGATTCGAAATGTTTTGACATTCTTCTAAACAAGGCGACTGATCAAGGATCGACGAATTTTTAAATATTTAAGGCGACCATCCTGTTTCTATGCTGATTGAAAAGACGGTTATCGGAAGTTTTCCCAAGTTAAGAATCCCTCTTAAAGCAGCGCTTAGGGAAGTTGTTGAGCTTCAACTAAGGTACGGTGTTGATCTAATAACGGACGGGGAGCAGAGAGCCAACATGATCCAGTACTTTGACCAAATCCCCGGCACCGAAAATGTGGGCAGCGGCTTGAGAATCGTGGGAAAAATCAAGCCTTTGAAATCGGATAAGCTGGACGAGTTCTACAAGATCAAGGATAACCTTACAGTTCAATCAATCCTCAAAGGCATGCGGAAACAGGCGAAGACGAAAATCACGCTGACTGGCCCTATGACCCTGGGCACCATAATTGCTTCAACGGACATCAACAGTGCAGCGGAGCATTACGATTTGGACCAAGAAGAAACCCTCTTCACCGACTTTTCCAACGCGCTACTACCAATCGTGGACAAGGCTCTAAGTGTTGGAGCTTACGTGCAGGTTGACGAGCCGTCGCTTTCAACTGGGCAAGTAAACGTTAAAACCGCCGAAAAGATTCTTAAAGATTTCACCCGACACCTACCAGCCGACGCGATTAAAGAAGGAAAAGTCAGTTGTCACGTCTGCGGATCAATAAGAAGTGTCGCTGGACTCTACGATGCGCTTTTAGCTCTGGAAATTCCCATCTTAAGTTTCGGTTTCAGCGGCGAGGTAGAAAGAGAGAATTTTGATGTTGTTTCGAAAGCGTCGCTTGAACAGCACGGGAAGAAGCTTGGGGCGGGGTTCATCTCAAACGTGATTGTCGAGGAGGAGGGCGTGATTCTTGAGCGTCTAATAAGAATTCTCGATGCCGCTGGAAGAGAAAACATAAGGTACCTTCACCCCGACTGCGGCTTCGGTTTGACGCGGATGGAAAAGGTCAAGTTAATTTTGGAAAAGATGCAAAAGATAGGCGCCGCCATCACATGACGAGCTTTTGACCCCCTTGATCGCTTGCTGTCGATGTTCGGGCTCAGTTCAAAAACCTTAAATCAAATACTTCCAAATTGAAAAATATGTTAACGTGGCCTCGCTACGGCAAGCCGATTCATTGGGTCTCGTAGTGACAGTTCTGCTGATTATCGGGGGAATGGCGCTTCTGATCCTTGGCTCTTGGGAGCTTTCAGACGGGTTAAACGGTGTGGTGGTCGACCACACTAACCCATTCTACCACTTCCCCGAGGCAAGGGCTTCACAGGAAGTAACCGACGGGATCATATACTTGGTTCTCGGAGCCGCGTGTTTTGGCGCTTTCGCAGTTTTGTTACTTGTGAAAAGAGGAATCCGTTTTTCAGAACCAGCAGACGCGTTGCGATTAACTAAGTTTCTGTCCACAGTGTGAGCAGAAAAGGGCGTCTGACGAGCTTGGCGTTCCGCACTTGGTACAGTATCTAACTTGGCCATAAACCGTTTGGGCTGGTTGGACGTTGGTGAGCACCGCCGTCGGAGCCGAGAAGGTTTGGATTCCAGAGTATGCTATCGCTAGCAGAACCCAAGCGGCGGCCTGCACGAACCCTCCGGGAATCCCGTAGGCAAGCAACGCAGAGTTGTAAGCTAATGAAATGTATGATCCGACAACTGCGAGCATTATTGCAAACGTGAGGCTGACTAAAGCGCCGGCTAACAGGACTTTGGCGCCAGTCTTAAACTGGGTGACCTTGGATTTGTCCGATAGCACGTTGAATGAGCGGACGTTGAACACGATCCAGATTAGCTCGGCTACACTGAAAGCTGGCAGAAAAAGCAGGGTAGTCTTGGTCACCACGCTACTTATTTGAGACTGAGAAGGTGGTGTACCTAAACTTGGAAGCATGACCACCGCGTTGACGATTGCGACAAAAACGGCGACAACGATGGCTATTATGCTAACAACTATGGCTATTATAAGCCCGTACAGCAGGAGGTTAAAAATTTTTGGTTCGCCGTAATCCTTGGAGAACCCATGCATTGCAACGAGAAACAGAATGAAACCGATAAATGCTAAAAATGCAATTACGCCTGAGACCCCAAGAAGCGCCGAGTAGGCTAACCCGTGGGTTGGTATCGTCAATTCATAAAGGTTGATAACCTGGCTGACCACGCCTGTTACAAAAAGGCAGGCAGCGATTCCGCCAATCATGCGGTTGGATTCAACAGTCAAGTTTCAAACCTCTGCCCACAGCTGATTAATTGGGGTAAAAAGATAAGTCTTTTGATGCCAGCAAACGCGAGGTTCCTTAATTGGCCTTTTCGGGGATACCAGTCTCCCTAATTTTTATAGTCACGATAATAAGTTAAAATACGGGCAAACAAAGCCGCGCCTAGTTCTTCACATAGCCGACACGCAGTTTTTCCACGTCAGCCTTTTCTGGAATGACTACGGTTAAGGATTCGCTCAGAGTTTTTCTGCCGTAGTTCACCTTGACCTCAGCGATTTCAGCGTCAGAATAGTACGCGGTCATCTGCGCAGCTAATTCAACGGCGCGTTTGGTTTTTGGCCCCTGCAGCAGGGTTGTTGGACCCACGATGTCGGGGAGCTCAAAAAAGCAGTCTTTAGGCGATTTATGCTCGGTTAAAAACTTGTTTTCCCCCTCGTTTCTTCCAACAATTATCTTGTTTTTGCCAAATCTGAAGTGCCTGCCAACCCTTAGCAGATCGATGTCGCCCTTTGAAACGCGTTTCTTGTGGGCTAGCAGGTCTCTTAGTTTTTTTGAGTATTCTTCGCATGTTAACAAGCATCCTCCAGCAGGAGAGGGGTAGCGCGTAATTCCAAATTCTCTTGCAAGCTGAAGCTGGGGCTTCCTTGATCTACCCTCAATACCGAGGAGTTGAGCCCTGTCAACTAACCCTTTTTTTTCAGCAACCGTTTCAGGCAACAACTTGGCAGAAAGCGGCCTCAATAGTTTACCCTTCAAGCCAGCTTCCGTCTCAATAAGTCGCAGTGCTGGATAATGCTGCGATTTCGGTCTTTCGCCTAAAACTTCTCCCGTGAAGATGAAGTCTGCACCAATTTCCCTCGCGTATTTTTTGGCTTTTTTGATCATGAATATCTTGCAGTCGATGCAAGGGTTCATGTTTTTGCCGTAACCAAACTTTGGGTTGCGAAGCATTCGCAAATAGTCCTTCTCGACGCTGACTACTTTTAGAGGAACTTTCAACTGATTTGCGGCTTGGACTGCTTCGCTGGTTCCGTTCTTCTTCGGAATGCAAAAAGGAGTCTTAACGTTAAACGCTACCACTTTGATGCCTCGTTTTCTGATAAGTTCTGTAGCAAGAATGCTGTCTAATCCACCTGAAAGCAAACCTAAAGCTTTAACGCGCGCAGTCATGTAGCCAATAGCATTCTTTAGCGTAAATAATAACTTACCGATGCTTAAGAGAAGAAAACCCTCAGACTGCTCAGAGAAACTTTTTGGTGAAATTTGCTTTTTTCCTAAAAACTTAAATTTTAGCATAATCGCTGGTGTCAGGGTGAGAGGGAGGAAAGGCGAGGTCTGGTTATGAAATCGGTTCTGGAAATTGTATTTCAAGAGATGATAAGAGTACGTCAATGTTTTGACGATATTGAGCATGACTTCTCCTGTTGAAAGCTGAGCCTGGAGTTTGGTAATTCGGAGTTAATTGCTTTGCATGATCTATTTGAGAAAGATTATGTTTTTGCGAGCTAATTTCAGTAAGCTTGCCCTGTCAGTAGGAGGGTACCGATAACGCGTAAGAGAAGACAGGCATTCGTGTTGCTAATGATTCCTTTTTCGGTTTTGTTGTGGTGTGTAGGATGGAGCCTCTATTGGATTGGAGAGGCAAAGGATAAATTAAAACCTAAGTCGCCTGATCAAATGGAAAAATTGGCTCTCGCAACGCTTCTGCCTTATCCAAAATTGAAGCTTGGAAACCGAGGCTACGCTGCTGAAGCGCCAGAAAAAATCGGGTCCAACAAATCAAATGCGAGGACAGAAAGAGTTGTTGAGAGTTGATCGTACTTTAGGACCCATGGGCGGACAATAGAGGCTACGAGTTGAAGTCCTCAGAGTGTTTACTTGTCCTTTTGACCCTCCTTTTTATCTCAAAACGGCTTTGGCATACAAAAAATGAAGGGCGCATTAAGAAAGGAGAAAACTGAACAGTTTGTTCACAACTTGATATTCTAGACGTCAACTTGCACGGTCCAGCAAATCTTAAACGCAAAAGTTAATCTTTTTTCATTGCTTGCACCTTAAGTTCTTTGGGCATTAGCTCGATTGCGTACCTTAAAGCGGTTCGCGGCATAACAGACTTATTCTTGACAACGTAATCGTAGACTTCTTTTTGATGCTTCCTGCTTTCCTCTTTCAACAGCCACCCGTAACCCTTCTGCACAATATCATCCCCGTCAGCCAACAGGCAGTCGCAGATTTCAAAGGCATCCTGCAAGAAACTACCATTTTTCGCCGGAACAATAAGCGACACAGCCGCGGCACGTTTAAGCCAGCGATTCCCACTCTTAGCCCAGCTTTTTACTTCGCTTATGATCTCAGGGTACTTTTGGATTAAGTCACCGACGGTGTGATTGCAGAAGGCGTCGCATTTAGCCCAGTTGTTGACGTAATGTTTAATCCACCCTTTGAAAGTTGCCAAGTCGTTTGGGTTCAAGTGTTCAATGTAGTTCGGCAGCCAGAAGGCAACTATGAATGCTTCTTCAGTGTAGTCTGAACGGTAAAGGTCTTCGCATAGCTTGAAAATTGCTTGTTTGTCTAGAGAACTTACTTGTTTCCAGTATTTTTTGGCTATTTTCCCAACAGTCGGGGTTTTTACGCCGTAATATTTTACTTGTTCTTTAAAGAAGCGTTGAAAGGTCTTCTGCGTTTGCGGGTCCGTGCTGGCTTGCAGGTCTTGTCTTATTTGGGCAAGGATATCGTTCATAGGTGTAAAAAGCGGTTCTTGGCAATAATAGTCTTTCCTTAGAAATTGATATGAAAACTTGGCGAAAAAGAGGGGGAGGTTGGTGGTCAATAATCTTCCATTTGATATAAGCCAAAGTCGATATTGAAGGGTTTTTCTGGTTCGTGTGCATCTTCCAAGTCATAGAGGTGCTGAATAGCTTTCTCCAGTCTGCTGGTTCTTTTAACAGGCATTTTAGATTTAACCATCTTTACTTTCATTCTGCTTTTAGGCTTACGGACTGTGTGTGAACCGCCCATGACCATGGAGTTGTCGATCATTTTTGGGACAACCTCAACTTTAACATCTTCGATCGTTAACTGGCTCTTCAGCGCTTCGTCGTGCAAGGACGTGTGTTTAGTCAACGCCTCTGCGCCTCCAAACTTCGGCGCTGATCAAGTCGCGGATAGCAACCCTAATAGCCTCGGCACGGTTAGGATAGAACCGCTCGTCAACCAACTGATCCAAAGCTTTTATATAGGTTTCAGGTAGATAGAGAGTTATGAGTTTCATCTAGCCATCTTCTCCCTGTTTATGGGTGAATAAACCACACGCTCGTTCACTCCAATATCTCTATATAATATGCATTAAATATGCATATAACATGTTCGTTCCCACAGCATATAAACACTTAACAGCAACTATGCAGCTTTCTGTTAATTTCCTTTCAGGAACCTTTAAGTTTTTATTACTTGTTAGAACATCTAACATGCTGGTGTACATGCTCATTGCAGGTTTTCCTTAAAAGTTTTGGCTGTTCAGCAAACATGGCTGACGGCGAAATCTTAGCGGGCTGCCTAGCGCAGGCTGGCTTCCAACTCGCCGCTTCAGAAGCCGAAGCTAACGTGCTAATCTACAACACATGCGCCGTAAAAGGACCAACGGAAAACCGCATCATAAACGTAGTGAAGCATGCGCCAAAAGGCAAGAAGCTTATCGTTGCGGGCTGCTTGCCCATGATTAATTTTGAACGCTTGCGTCGCGAAGTGCGCTTTGAGGGTGCAGTCGGTCCCTCAGTTGGCAAAGAAATAGTCGATGTAGTTACTCGTGTTGCTGCTGGCGAGAGGGTTGTCGATTTAGACCGGCTGAACGGGAAGCCGAAGCTTGACCTTCCAAGAATCAAGTCTAACCCTGTTGTAAGCGTAGTCCCGGTAAATTATGGTTGTTTAGGCTCCTGCGCTTACTGCTGCGTTGTTTTCGCAAGGGGACAACTGAGAAGCTACAGCCTCAAAGAAGTCCTCGACCGAATCCGAAGCGATGTTGCAGACGGCGCCAGAGAGGTTTGGGTTACCTCGCAGGACACCGCATGTTACGGAAGGGATTTGCGCAGTAACCTTGCGGAGTTACTACAGGCGCTGGATGGCTTGCCTGGCGATTTTAAGGTTCGGGTCGGCATGATGACGCCGAACATGGTAACTGACATGCAGAATCGGCTGATTGACGCTTTTAAGAGCGATAAAGTGTTCAAGTTTCTGCATTTACCCCTGCAAACCGGTGACGATGAGACATTAAAGCGCATGCGCAGGTTTTACACGACGACTGAATTCAAGGGCATTGTTGATTCGTTTAGGGCGCAGTTTCCTGAATTGACTCTTGCCACCGATGTCATCGTTGGGTTCCCAGGCGAAACAGCCCAAGCTTTTGAAAAAACGCTTGAATTCTTAGAAGAAGTGAAGCCTGACGTAACTAACGTGTCAAAGTTCTTTGCTAGACCGAAAACTTCGGCGGCGCAAATGAAGGACGGCTTGGTTTCACAAGAGGAGGTTAAGCGCAGAAGCACGGCTGCAGCTAAGCTGGCTAAACGGATTTCTTTGGAGCAAAATAAGCGTTGGGTGGGCTGGGTTGGGGAAGTGCTTGTTGACGAGAAAGGAAAAGTTGAAGACTCATGGGTTGGACGCAACTTCGCCTACAAACCTGTCGCTCTGAAGAGCCCCAAGAACTTGCTTGGCAAGATGGTCAGGGTTGAGGTTGTTGAGGCTTCAATAACTTACCTCAGAGGAAGAATAGTTGAAATCTAGATGGCATTGTTTTTTATTTGGTTTCCGTTCGTAATTAGTGGCAAAACTCAAAAATCATGTGCTTTAGGCTCTTTATCGGAACTTGTAGATAAGAATTTTTATATTGAACCAAACGAACTGGTATTTGGCGAATTTTATGTCTGATTTTGATGTAGTTCTTCTTGATGATGAAGCTGGCGGCTACGTAGCTGTTGTTCCTTCTCTACCAGGTTGCCAGACACAGGGAGAAACTCTAGCAGAAGTTATGAAAAATGCGAAAGAAGCTATAACTGTTTACTTGGAAACTTTAACTGCAAGGGAAAAGAAAAACTTGCCAAGGCAAAGGTTTGTGGGAGTACACAGAGTAAAGACAACCTAATTGTTTAGAAGTTTTATTTGCCACTTCTAAGAATACAGAAAAGCAATCTTTGGTTAAATCGTAAAATTCAATAAGCTTCAAGCATGATATAGTGTCATGCGAACGAGTATTTGTTTTTTTAATACTTTAACGCGCAAGAAAGAAGCGTTCTTGCCGTTAGAACCTGACAACGTGAAGATGTACACTTGTGGACCTACTGTTTATGATTATGCGCATATCGGGAATTTTCGGGCTTTTTTGTTTGAGGATTTGCTTAAGCGTTGGCTTCTTTATCGCGGCTGCAAGGTTACACACGTCATGAACCTGACAGACGTGGATGACAGGACAATTAAGGGCAGCCAGAAGCAGCAAATGCCGCTTAAGCAGTTCACTGATTTCTACGAGAAAGCTTTTTTTGAGGACATCAAAGCCTTCGACATTAGGTCAGCTGACGTCTACCCTAGAGCCACTGATCACATTCCTGAAATGATCGCATTAATCAAAATCCTGATGGCTAAGGGCTATGCTTATCGAGGCGAAGATGACTCAATCTACTTCGCCATTAGCAAGTTCCCAGATTACGGAAAACTCTCAAAAATCATAATCGCCGAACTCAAGGCAGGTGCGCGAGTCAGCCAAGACGAATACGCTAAGGAAGAAGCACAAGATTTCGCGTTGTGGAAGGCTTGGGTGCCTGAAGACGGCGATGTCTACTGGGAAACGGAGTTGGGTAAGGGTAGGCCAGGCTGGCATATCGAATGCTCGGCGATGTCCATGAAGTATCTCGGCGAAACCTTCGACATTCACTGCGGCGGAGTTGACAACATGTTCCCGCATCATGAGAACGAGATTGCGCAAAGCGAGGCCGCGACAGGCGAGAAATTCGTCAATTACTGGTTGCACAACGAGCATCTGCTGGTCGAGGGCAAGAAAATGGCTAAGCGCTTCGGTAACTTCTACACGCTGCGAGACCTGCTGGCAAAGGGGTATGACCCGATCACAATCCGCTACTTGCTGATCTCCACACATTATCGACAGCAGTTCAACTTCACGTTTGAAGGTTT
>Ga0187771_10002894_pt1 | contig 11916 bp, 12 predicted proteins | sample 0116_SJ02_MP15_1_FD_133139 | JGI IMG/M metagenome (GOLD analysis project Ga0187771, IMG submission 133139) | Tropical peat soil microbial communities from peatlands in Department of Meta, Colombia - 0116_SJ02_MP15_10_MG | ecosystem: Environmental > Terrestrial > Soil > Wetlands > Peat | place... | reverse complement strand
GGTGCTCGCTTGCGTCTTCACCCGGCCTCCCGAAAACGTGGAGGAGCTCGGCGCAATCGCGAGCGGCGCGCTGCTCTTCGTCGCCGACTACGACGGCGCGATCAGCGCCTCTTTCGGGGCGGCGGGCGCGCCGCGCACCGTGGTGCTCGACTCGATGCTGCGCGCGATCGCCGATGTCGCCTGGGACGATCCGCAGGGACATGCCGCGACCGTGACCGGCCTGCTGCGCACGCTGCCCCGCATCGACGATTCCGCCGGCGCGCCGATGGTGCCGCCGGCGCTGCTGCTGCCGCGGGTGTTCGGCTTCGATTTCTGCGATTTCCTCATCCGGTTCTATGAAGAGCTGGGCGGCAAGGAGTCGGGCTTTCAGTTCGACGTCGCCGGAAAGACGACGACGCTGCTGGACTGGCGGATGAAGCGGCGGAGCGACGTGCCGATCGTCGCGCCGCAGGTGCTCGATCTGGTCCGCGGCCATGTCGCGCGCCGCATCGTGCCCGCGATCTCGCAGTTCTTCCACTTCAAGACCACGCGCATGGACCGCTGCATCGTCGCCTGCTACGACAGCGAGGTCGGCGCGCATTTTCACCGTCACCGCGACAACATCAATGCGGGCGCGCAGCACCGGCGGTTCGCGCTGTCGATCAACCTGAACAAGGATTTCGAGGGCGGCGAGCTGATGTTTCCCGAATTCGGCCGCAAGCGGCACCGCATTCCCGAGGGCGGGGCGATGGTGTTCTCCTGCGGGGCCCTGCATGAAGTGACGCCGGTCACCCGCGGGCGGCGCTACGCCTTCCTGGCCTTCCTCTACGGCGAGGAGGACGTCCGCACACGGCTCGCCAACAATGCGCGGCTGCACGCCGGCGAACTGCAATACACGGGAGACAGCGACAGGATCGTCCCCGAGGAGAAGCCGTCCCAGGCGGTGGCATGACATCCGTGTCGGCGCGACCCGACCGCCGCGCCGCGCCCGTGGAGCTCTGGTAACCAGCGAGTATCGACGTCCATGCAGGACTCCATCGCCGATGGCGCGCCGGCGCCACGTTGCGCCCCGCTCGCCACAGGGCCGGCCCCGGCCGCCGACCGCATCGGCTTCGCCAGACTGACCAAGATGGCGTTCGACGGTGTCGACCTGCGGCCTTTGCAGCGCGACCTCGTGCAACAGATCGCCGACGGCACCGCCAATGCCGGCGTCGGCCTCGATCTGTCGCTGATCACTCAACTGCTCGGCGACAAGAAGACCGGCCTGTCGATCCAGGACGAGGTGCTGGCGTTCCACCGCCTGTTTCGTTCGCCTTGCGCAGTGGCTACGCCGAAGCTTCGGGTTCTTGCCCTTGCCGCGGCCATCGACATGGGCGGCAACACGCCGATCGAGTTCCTGCTCGAAGGCTCGGATATCGAGCTGACGACGCTCTATGTGATCGCGGGGCAGCCGTTGCCGGCGCCGTTGCCCGAGCACGACGTCGCCATCGTGGTGGCGTCGGACTCCGCCGAGTGCGATGCCGCGCTCGAGATCATCGCCGACGCAGGCCCGCGCTGGCCGCGGCCGCTGCTCAACGCGCCGCGGTTCGTTCGCCACCTCGACCGCGACAAGCTGCATCGGCTGCTCGGCGGCGTCGCCGGGCTCGACATTCCGGCGACCGTCGCCGTCGACCGCAAGGCGCTCGCGCGCGCCGCGCGGCCGTCCGACGTCGTTGCCGACGCGCAATCCGGGACGGCGGTGATCGTGCGGCCGCGCGGGTCTCACGCCGGCGTCGGCCTCGCCCGCATCGACAGCGCCGAGGCCATGGCGCGCTATCTGGCGGACCGCGGCGAGACCGAGTTCTTCGTGTCGCGCTTCGTCGACTACGCCGGCGCCGACGGCGCGTTTCGCAAGTACCGCATCGTCTTCATCGACCGCCGTCCGTTCGCCTGCCACATGGCGATCGCCGATCGCTGGGACATCTGGTATCTCAACGCGGGCATGTCGGAGAGCGCCGCCAAGCGCGCCGAAGAAGCCCGGTTCATGCAGAGCTTCGATCAGGATTTCGGAGCGCGCCACGGCGCCGCGCTGCGCGGCCTCGCCGAACGCGTCGGCCTCGACTATTTCACCATCGATTGCGCCGAGACCAGACAGGGAGAGCTCCTGGTCTTCGAGGCCGACAACACCGCGGTGGTGCACAACATGGATTCGCCGGACCTGTTTCCCTACAAGCCGCCGCAGATGCGCGCGATCTTCGAGGCCTTCCAGGCGATGCTGTACCGGCGCGCGGGGCGGCAGCGTCTTCCCTGACGTCCCGGTTCCCCGGCGCGGAGCTGCGGTACGGGCGAATCGGACATTGCCGGCGAGGCGGCCGGTCACGGCGCAGGTTGTTGTGGAGAATCCCGAGATTCCGGTGTCCTTTCGAAACCGAAGTTAAATGCGCCGCAAAATCAGTTAAGATTCGGGACACCAGAGACGAATCGAGGTGGGATCAGATCTGTCGAATCAGATCCGTCCTCCCGAGCAGGAGCCTCCCGACGAGGAGCCAACGGGTCCGCGCACAGCGCGGCCCGATGACAGGCTCCGCGCCGTCTCGAAGGATGAATGGCCCGAGCTGTCATCCTGCGAGACGCATCGCGACGCCATGCTCCGCAGGGATGACGACAACGACTGATCGATCCGCGTCTCATCGCTGTCTTGACGGGTGAAGGAGCTGCGCGATGGCGTTGAAGGTCGAACTGAAGCCTTTCGAGCGGATCATTATCGGCGAGAGCCTCATCACCAATTCCGATACGCGCACCACCTTCCTGATCGAGGGAGATGCGCCGATCCTTCGTGAAAAGGACATCTTCACCGCGGAGATGGCGGACACGCCGGTGAAGCGGCTCTATCTCTGCGTCCAGATGATGTACCTCGAGAACGACATCCCCAAGTATCAGGCGATGTATTTCGATTTCATCAGGGATTTACTCGAACGCGAGCCGAGTTTTCGGGAATCCATCGAAAAGGCGAGTAAGCTTATCTTAAGCGGCTCTCTTTATCATTCGCTAAAGGAAATCCGCAGGCTGATCAGGCGGGAAGAGGAATTGCCGAGGTGACGAATGTCTAGTGCTGCTGCCCAGGCCTATTCGCGTGTCGCAACCATGACCGCGTCACCGCGGCAGACCGAGGCCCAGGCGCTCCTGATGGCCGCGAACAAGCTCCAGGACGTCATGACCAACGACCAGGCGACACGCGACCAGGTCACCCATGCGCTGATGTTCAACCGCAAGCTGTGGAGCATCTTCCTCGGCGAGGCCCTCAGCGAGTCCAGCGCGCAGGTGATCGACGTGCGTCAGAACATCGCGAACATCGGCGTGTTCGTGCTGAGCCACACCATGGCGCTGTTGCTCAACCCGCAGAAGACCGAATTCCAGGCTCTCATCGACATCAACCGCAACATCGCCGCGGGGCTGAACGGCCGGGCCTGATGCTGTCCGGCTGGGGCCGGGCAAGGCGCCAACGGTCCGCGCAAGGCGCGGCCAGAACAGGCTTCGCCTCGCCCAGGAATGAGGACGTCGGCAAGAATCACGCCGTCTGATCGTAGAGGTTGCTGTCGGCCTGCAGCTCCTCGAGCGCGCGGTAATAGGCGCGCGCCTGCAGCACGGCGTCGTCCGGGGACTGGCTGATGACCTGTCCCGTCTGCTGGTTGATGGTCTGATAGACGACGGTGCCGGCACCCCTGTCGACCACGACGTTCTGCCCCAGCCGCGGCTCGGGAGGCGGCGACGGATTGTTGGCCGAAGCGGCGGCGTCAGTTGGCGCGGCCGCCGCCTTCGGCGCCGGCAACTCGGTCGGCACAGCTCCGCCTGTCGCGTCCGGCTGCGGCCGGACGACGGGCGTTGCAACCGGTACCCCAACCGGCCTGATACTGAAGTCCGTACCCATGGCAGCCCTCCTGGCCTTCCTTGAGTCAAAACCCCATTCCCTATGTCGTCGTAACATAACAGCAGACGTCTCAACGCGCCGTTATAAGGCATGGTTAAGGGCGCTGTGATAGGCGCGCCGCGAATTGATGCAAATGCGAGGGATCGGGGCGGCCGCTGGAGGCCGGGTCGCCGGCGCCGTCCTGGTGCCGCTGTCATCGCCCGGCGCGCGGCGACCGGGCGATCCGCTCACGCTGGCGCTGGCGATTTGGCCGCGGATCGGGCCACGTCAGCCGGCGTCTACTGCGGCGCGGCCCCCGACTGGATCGATCAGACTTGATCGGGGGATCGAGCCGGGCGACGACATCGAGCTTGGGGCTACGGCAATCGCCCGGCGAAGCCGCTACAGCGAGCGGCTGATCGAGAGCGGGGTCGCGTGGCGCGGATTGGGCGCGCTGCGCCGGCCGGCGGCGGTGTAGGTCTGCGGCATCGCGCGCTTCTGCATCTCGGCGTTGACGCCGCGGATCACGCCCTCGGACACCGCGTGCGCGGTGGCGAGCACCGTCAGGTTGACCTGCAGCATGGCGCGGAAGGTGTCGTGGTGACGATGCAGCGCCTTGATCAGGTCCGGCGAGACCTTGGCCAGGCAGTCCTGGTTGTTGCGGATGAAGCTGATGATGCCGGCGTAGCGGCGCGACGTTTCGGACTTGCGGGATTCCAGCGCCATGGCCTCGCGCAGCTTGCCGGCGCGCACCAGGGCGGTTTCGTTCTCGATGACCGCGAGCAGCGACGTCATCACCTCCATCAGGCCTTCGGCGAGCTTGCGGGCGTCCGCGGCGGACACCGGCGGCGAAGGTTGCGGCTTGATCATGATGATGCTCCCGATGAGGTGGTGGCCGCGGCCTGATGCATGATGAGCGAGCGATAGACCGAGCTCGAGATGCCGACGCCGCCGGCATTGGCGAAGTGGCGCGCGAACTGGTCGGTCATCATCGCCCGCCACGGGCCGGTGCCGGTGGTGTCGCCGAACGGGCCGTCGCCCTTTAGTCCGCTGGTCATCTGCTCGAACATCGAGTTGAGGAACACCGCCTCGAAGTCGCGGGCCGACTTCTGCGCCTTCTTCTGCGCTTGCGGCGAGACCTTGCTCAGCGCCTCGGAGAAGGCGAGGTCGCGGGGTCCGTTGCCGCTGTAGCCGAGCGGCAGGCCGTGGGTGGCGTTCATCACATCACCTCGATGTCGGCCTGGATGGCGCCGGCGGCCTTGATCGCCTGCAGGATGCCGATCAGATCGCGCGGGCCGATGCCGAGCCCGTTGAGGCCGTCGACCAGCTGCTGCAGCGAGACGCCGTCCTTGACCAGGGCGAGCTTCTTGCCCTCCTCCTGGACGCCGACCCGGCTGTTGGGGGTGACGACCGTGCGGCCGCCCGACAGCGGGTTGGGCTGGCTGACGCGGGGGCTCTCGGAGATGGTGACGGTGAGGTTGCCCTGCGCCACCGCGACGGTCGCGACGCGGACGTCGCGGCCCATCACGATGATGCCGGAGCGTTCGTCGATGATGATCTTGGCCGATTGATCCGGCTCGACCTGCAACTGCTCGATCTCGGTGAGCAGGGCAACGACGTTGCCCTTGAACTCGCCGGGAATCGTCAGCTGCACCGTGGAGGGGTCGATCGGCTCGGCAGTCTTGCTGCCGAGATAGTCGTTGACCGCGGCGGCGATCCGCTTGGCGGTGGTGAAATCGGCGTTGCGCAGCGCCAGCCGCACGTTCGGCATGCGGTTGAGCGCGAACTCGATCTCGCGCTCGATGATGGCGCCGTTGGCGATGCGTCCCACGGTCGGCACGCCCTTGGTGACGCTGGCGGCGGCGCCCTCGGCGGCGAAGCCGCCGATCGACAGCGAGCCTTGCCCGACCGCGTAGACGTTGCCGTCGGCGCCGAGCAGGGGGGTGACCAGGAGGGTGCCGCCCTGCAGGCTCTTGGCGTCGCCGAGCGCCGAGACGGTGACGTCGATCCGGGTGCCCTGGGTGCCGAACGGCGGCAGGTTGGCGGTGACCATCACGCCGGCGACGTTGCCGGTGCGGATGGTGGCGCCGCGGATGTTGACGCCCATGCGCTCGAGCATCGCCTGCAGCGATTGCTTGGTGAAGGGGATGTTGTTGAGGGTGTCGCCGGTGCCGTTGAGGCCGACCACGAGGCCGTAGCCGATCAGCTGGTTCTGGCGCACGCCCTCGATATTGGCGAGGTCCTTGATGCGCGAGGTCGCGCCCACCGGTCCTGCGCACCAGAGCAGCGCGGCGATCGCCACCAGCACTGCACCCACACCTCTCGTCATCCTCTGCTCCCCGCTGAGGTCAAACCCGATTCCGATCGCGATTCCCTCGGCGCGTCGGGCTCGGAAACTGCCGGAGCACGCATCCGCTCCCACAGGCGCGTGCTCCACCGATTCCTCAGCGAAAACCGTGCCAGCCGGCGGGGCGGAGCTAACCTGTTGATTTCAGGGGTGATCGCGGTGCGCTGGCGCTGCGGGGGGGATCCCCGGTGCGGCGTGAATTGCCGAAGCCGGCAGATTTTGCCGGGGGTTTACGGTCCGTTAACCATCGGCGGGCGAGGCTGCCGCACAACGGTCCCCGGGTCGGGACCTGCCGCGAGCCCTTAAATCATGCGAATCTACGGCCCCAACGCGACGACCTTCAATGCTCCAGCGAATTCCACGCGGCGGACCAACTCGTCGGAGTTCACGCTTCCCGAGACCACCGAGACCTCCGAGGCGCGTGCCACCGCGGCGCCGCGCTCGGTGAGCAGCATCGACGCGCTGCTGGCCTTGCAGGGCGTCGAAGATCCGGTCGAAAAGCGCAAGCGGTCGGTCAAGCGCGGCAAGGCGGCGCTCGACGTGCTCGATGATCTCAAGCTGGGACTGCTGTCCGGATCGCTGAATGCGTCCACGCTGGCGCGCCTGCGCGCCGCGGCGGCCGATCTGAAATCGAGCTCGGGCGATCCCGGCCTCGACGCCGTGCTGGCGGAGATCGAACTGCGGGTCGAGGTGGAACTCGCCAAGGCCGGGCAGTCCTGAGAGGCCGGCCAGCCGACAACGTCCACCAAGTTCCGTTCACTTCAAGTTCCGGAATCCGTCAATCATGGCCGCTCCCACGTTTGCGCCCCCAAGTTCAAGAGCCCAGAGGCGCCAGGACATCGCTGGAGCGTTCGTGCACTCTCTGGCCTGCCATCAGCGCGGCCTCCTGGCGGAGGCGCAGAAGGGATATCGGCTTGTCCTGAAGAAGCGCCCCGACCATTTCGATGCCTTGCATATGCTGGGCTTGTCCGAGCAACAGCTCGGCAATCCGGAAGCCGCGATGCGCTGGATCAAGCGCGCCCTGCTCGTCGATTCGCGATCTGCAGCGGCGCATTCGAACCTCGGTACGGTCTTGCTCTCCTTGAACAGGGCCGGGGATGCGCTGGCATCTTGCGATACCGCGATTCGGCTGGATCCCGGCCTTGCCGATGCCCACTACAACCGCGGCAATGCCCTGTTCGCGCTGGGACGCTTCTCCGACGCCGCGGCAAGCTTCAGGACCGCGGTTGCCCTCAACCCGCAGTACATCGACGCTCTCAACAACTGCGGCAACGCACTCCACAGAGCCAGGCAGTTTACCGACGCGGTCGAGTGCTATGACAAGGCTCTCGCGCTCAATCCGGGCCATGTCTTCGCCCACATCAACAGGGGAGCCGCCCTTGTCGAGTTGCGCAAGGCCGATGAAGCGATCGCGGACTTCGATCGAGCGATCACGCTCGCGCCCGGACATCCCGGGGCCTGGATGAACCGCGGGGAAGCGTTGCTGCAGCGCCGTCGCCTGCCGGAAGCGCTTCATAACTTCGATGCCGCACTTAAGTTAGACCCGCAATTGGCGGAAGCCTGGCTCGGCCGCGCCAACGTCCTGATGCAAACAAGACGCTTGCTCGAAGCCAGACAGGCCTGTCAGCAGGCCCTTGCGCTCGCGCCGAACTCGGTGAAGGGGCTGGTCCAGCTTGGGCAATGCCATGCCTTGCAGGGTGACGCCGAAGCAGCCGTCGCTTTCTTCGACAAGGCGCTGTGCCTTGATCCAGCCGACGAAGCCGCGCACCACAACCGAATTTTCACTCTCGACTTCAGCGTGAGAGCGGACTGCGCCGCTCAGCAAGCAGCGCGAACGGACTGGTGGCGAGCGATAGGCTCGCAGGAATCGAGGCGGCACACCGCGCCCGTCCACGCGAACGAGCTGAGTCCCGATCGCAGGCTCGTGGTGGGATATGTGTCGGCGGAATTCAAGAAGCGCTCGGCTGCGTACGTCTTCAGGTCGGTTCTTCCGAATCACGACAAGGCGCAGTTCGAGGTGGTCTGCTATTCCGCATCGCCGACATCCGATGATGTCACGGAATCGTTCAGGCAAGCGACGGACCGTTGGCGGGAGGTCTCGCAATGGTCGGACGACCAGCTTGTCGACTGTATCCAACGCGACAAGATAGACATCCTGGTCGACCTGTCGGGACACGGCGCCGAGAACAGGCTGCGCGTTTTCGCGCGCAAGCCGGCTCCGGTTCAGGTGACGGCTTGGGGGCATGCAACAGGAACCGGGCTGCCGACGATCGACTACCTCTTCGCCGATCCGGTGGCTATTCCGAACGATGTCCGCCACCTCTACGCCGAACAGGTCTACGACTTGCCTTGTGTGATCGCCATCGAGCCGCCACCGGGCGACGTCAGGTCATCCGTTCCCCCGATCGTGGAGAATGGCTTCCTGACCTACGGCGTATTCAATCGTGTCAGCAAGCTTTCGGATGGCGCGGTCGCGCTATGGTCGCGTCTCCTGGTGTCGAAGCCCGACTCCAGGCTGATCATCAAGGACCACTTGTTGGACGATGACGAGACGTGTCGGCTCCTGCTCGAGCGCTTTGCAAGCAACGGCGCGGATATCGATCGCATCTCCCTGCGCGGGGCGACCAGTCGCGAAAAGCACCTCGAGGCGTTTGGCCGGGTCGATGTCTGTCTCGATCCGTTCCCCCACGGCGGGGGCGTATCGACCTGGGAAGCGCTGCACCTGGGTGTGCCGGTCGTGGCAAAGCTCGGGCACCACGGCGTGGCCAACAGAGCAGGCGGCGCCATCCTGTCCGCAATCGGCCTGTCCGATTGGACGGCTCGAGACGACGACGAATACCTCGAGATCGCCTCTCGGCCGACCAAGGATCAACTACAGGCTCTTCGTCGGGAATTGCCGACATTGATCGATCGGCGATGCGGGCCGCATTCCTATACGAAGGCGGTCGAAGACGCTTATCGGGACATGTGGCGACGCTACTGCAGAGCCTAGACCATCGGGGCGAATCGATGAGGGAGCCCCGAATCGAGGCGTTTCGGGCTCACCTTGCAGGCCGGCATGGAGGCCAGCGCCTGTAGTGTGGTGGATCTGACGTTCGCAAGAGCCAGCCGCAAAGCGATGCGAATGTCAGAACCGGGACACTAGAGCCGGCGGTTCGAAGCCGCCCGCGCGTCGGAGGCCAGCGCCGAATCGTAGCGCTGCTGCGCCGCCTGGACTTCCGCGAGATGTTGCTCCGCCCACCGCCGCAGCGGTTCGACCGCGTCGGCCAGCGTGATGCCCAGTTCCGTAATGGAATACTCCACGGTGACCGGCACGGTCGGGATCACGTCGCGGCGCACCAGCCCGTCGCGCTCCAGGCTCTTCAAGGTCTGCGACAGCATCTTTTGCGAGATGCCGCCGATCCGGCGGCGCAGCTCGTTGAAGCGGCGTGGCGCCTCGGTCAACAGCCCGAGCAGCAGAACCGCCCACTTGTCGCCGACCCGATCGAGAATCAGCCGGGTCGGGCAGTCGGCGCTGTAGACGTTGGGGGCCAGCTCGGACGCCGGCTGGAGGTCGGGGGCTTGCATCGGGTAACTCTCAGCTCATCAGGTGCGGCTCAGGTGCTCTCTTTACACCAGAAATCTCTCGGCTATTTGGTCTCCAACAGAGACTTATCAGAATCACGCCAGCAGAGCCAAACTCTACACACTATAATACCGGGGAGCGTATCATGAAAGTTGCAGTCATCGGCGCCACAGGGCATGCGGGAACGCGGATTACGTCGGAGCTGCTGGATCGAGGTCATCAGGTTACCGCCATCGTGCGTAACCCTGGAAAGGTCCCGAGCAAGCCCAACCTGGTTGCCAGGCAGGGGGACGTCTTCGATGTCGAGGGGCTGGCGGCGCTGCTGAAGGGCCACGACGTCGTGGTCAGCTCGGTGCACTTCGGCGCGAGCGACCCCGAGAAGCTGATCGCCGCGGTCAAGGCGGCGGGCGTTCGCCGCTACATCGTGGTCGGCGGCGCCGGCAGCCTCGAGGTCGCGCCCGGGCTCAAGCTGTTCGACGCGCCGGGCTTCCCCGCGGAGTACCTGACCGAAGCGAAGAAGGGCGGGGTTTTCCTGGACCGGCTGCGGGCGGAGACGGCGCTGGACTGGACCTTCATTTCGCCCTCGGCATTCTTTATCCCGGGTCAGCGTACCGGCAAGTTCCGCCTTGGTGCGGATCAGCTTCTGACCGCCGCCGACGGTAAGAGCTCGATCTCGTTCGAGGACTACGCGGTGGCGCTGGCCGACGAGGTCGAGACGCCGGCGCACGTGCGCCAGCGCTTCACGGTCGGCTACTGACGGGCCGCGACCAGGTCCCGGCCCGACCCGCGGCCCGCCGCCCGGCAGGCTTGGCCCGCCGGCGGTCCGACGGCTTGCCCAAGGTTACGACTCAAAGCTGTTGTTGAGGACTTTAACCCCTTGGGGACGCTGTCCCCCGGGCGATATTGTCTGTCACACGCCGGAGCTATATAAGCTCGGCGCAGCCAGGCATTCCGGCTCATTTCGCAAGGTTCGGGATCGGTGTTGGACAAAGTGAAGAACTATCGGCCCTCGGAGAAGGAGCCTTTCATGAACGAGCGGCAGCGCGAGTATTTCCGCGCCAAGCTGCTCGCCTGGAAGGACGAGATTTTAAGGGAAGCGAAAACCACCCTTCAGCAGTTGCAGGAGGAGAACGTCAATCATCCGGATTTGACCGACCGCGCATCGTCGGAAACCGACCGCGCGATCGAACTGCGCGCCCGCGATCGTCAGCGCAAGCTGATCTCGAAGATCGACGCGGCGCTGGCCCGGATTGAGGACGGTTCCTACGGCTATTGCGAAGAGACCGGCGAGCCGATCTCGCTGAAGCGGCTCGAGGCACGTCCGATTGCGACGCTGTCGGTCGAGGCGCAAGAGCGGCACGAGAAGCGCGAAAAGGTCTACCGCGACGAGTAATCGCGGTCATCGCTTCAGCGGAACGGGCGAGGATCTCCTCGCCGTCGCATGTCGGTCGCTTGGATGGGCGCGGCCGAAGCCAGGCTGTTTTGAGCGCATACGGCTTTAAGCACGCGCGGCGCGGCTTCCCGTCGCGACGACCGGCGCCTGCCGGTGGAGGCAGGCGCGCCCCATGCGGTGCCGGCTCTTCAGCCGTGCCGATAAGCGGTACCTGCCGCGCCCCCGCCTCGCTATAGCAGCTCCCGAAAAGCATGGCCCGCCGCGCTCCGCGCGGCGAAAGCGTATTTGCAGGGTAGAGCATGACCGACAACGTATTTCCGGCCGCGGCGGTGCGGCCGGTCCGGACGCTTAATTCGCCGGCCAAGGTGCTGCTGGCGAGCCTGATCGGCACGACGATCGAGTTCTTCGATTTCTATGTCTACGCGACGGCCGCCGTGCTGGTGTTTCCGGCGCTGTTCTTCCCCAACAGCGATCCGATGTCGGCGCTGCTCGCCTCGTTCGCCACGTTCTCGATCGCGTTTTTCGCGCGTCCGCTCGGCGCCATCGTGTTCGGACATTTCGGCGACCGCATCGGGCGCAAGACCACGCTGGTCGCGGCGCTGCTGACCATGGGCATTTCGACCGTGGTCATCGGTCTGCTGCCAACCTACTCGCAGATCGGCGTGGCCGCGCCGCTGCTGCTGGCGCTGTGCCGCTTCGGCCAGGGCTTCGGCCTCGGCGGAGAGTGGGGCGGCGCCGTGCTACTG
>Ga0187771_10002893_pt1 | contig 11917 bp, 10 predicted proteins | sample 0116_SJ02_MP15_1_FD_133139 | JGI IMG/M metagenome (GOLD analysis project Ga0187771, IMG submission 133139) | Tropical peat soil microbial communities from peatlands in Department of Meta, Colombia - 0116_SJ02_MP15_10_MG | ecosystem: Environmental > Terrestrial > Soil > Wetlands > Peat | place... | reverse complement strand
GGGTTTGCGGTCATCGTGCTGGCCATTTTTTTCACCGGAGCGTTAGTTGCAGAGCTTTGCCCTCCGCATGGCGGCGCCGACACAGCCGTCCTTCCCTTTGCCGATGGACGCGACGTTGTCATCACCGGACACGTTGTGAAAGAAGGCAATCCCAAGCTGGAGCCCCGCAACAGCGCTGAAGAACGCCTTGACTTTCAACTGGAACAAATTACCAGTGCAGGCCAGGCGTTGGACCTGCGCTCGAAGATCCGAATGAGCGTGTATGGCAAAGCGGTTCGCGAAACGCCAGACTCGCCGACAGATGACTTCATGCCCGCATTTCGTTACGGCGAAAGGCTGCGCATGGCTACGCGGTTGTATCCGCCGCGAAACTTCCGCAATCCGGGAGCGTTCGATTACCGCGGTTTCCTGGCAGATGAAGGAATTGTCGCACTGGGCTCGGCGAAACTGGAAGGTATCGAACGACTGCCGGGTTTTGCCGGTTCGAGAATCGAGCGGTGGCGAACGCAAGCGTATCGCAGCATGATTGACCGAATCCGTCAGCTCTGGCCCGCGCGGCAAGCGGGCCTGATCGATGCGCTGCTGATCGGCGAAAACGAATTTGTGGGACGCGAATTGCTCATCGATTTTCAGCGCACCGGAACTTATCACGTGCTAGTGATTTCGGGGCTGAAAGTGGGGATTCTGGCGATGTTCATCTTCTGGATCTTGCGCCGGATGCGAGTTCGCGACTTCACGGCCAGCGTCGCCACGATCATTCTGACCATGGCGTATGCCACGCTGACGGGCGTGGGCGTGCCGGTGTGGCGTGCCACGCTGATGTTGGCACTTTATCTGACTGCCAAGCTGCTTTATCGCGACCGCTCCGTACTCAACACGATTGGCGGAGCGGCGATTGCGCTTCTCGTTGTGGATCCGGCTGCAATGTTCGGAGCCAGTTTTCAACTCAGCTTTCTCTGTGTGCTAATCATTGCGGCGATCGGGTCTCCGTTGCTGGATCGCACTACCCGGCCGCTGACTGCCGCGTTGCGAAACCTCGCCGCAACCGGATATGACTTTGCTCTGCCGCCCCGGTTGGTGCAGTTTCGCCTTGATTTGCGCATGATTGCAGGCCGTCTGGAACGCTTTTTCGGGAAGCGGCTGGTTATCCCCGCACTTTCGCGCGGTGGCCGCCTGCTGCTTCTGGGGTGCGAGTTCTTGGTGATTTCCCTGGTTCTGCAATCTGGCTTTGCTTTGCCCATGGCGTACTACTTCCATCGTGCGACGGTGATTGCCCTGCCGGCGAATGTTCTTGCCGTGCCGCTCACCGAAGTGGTAATGTTGGGCGCGATGCTGGCTCTAGGCGTGAGCTACTCTTCGTTCAGCGCCTGCCGGATTCCAGCGCTGGTGGCAGGAACTGCGGCCGAAGCCATGGCTGGCTCGGTGCACTGGATGGGTTCGCTGCGCATTTCCGACGCACGCGTCCCTACACCCGGACTGGGTGTCATTTTGTTCGGCTCTGCAGCCCTGCTGTTGGCGATGCTGCTGGCCCGGCGTCGTGCTCTGCTCGCGCTGGCCGGAGTTCTCACGCTGCTCGCAAGCACGCTCTGGATTTGCTTTGTACCTCCGCGCCCGCAATTTCGCCCGGGCGTGTTCGAAGTCACTGCGATCGACGTTGGCCAGGGTGATTCCATCCTGCTGGTTTCGCCTAACGGAAGAACCTTGCTGCTAGACGCGGGTGGTGTTCCGCACTGGATGCATTCCGAACTCGACATCGGCGAAGACGTCGTTTCGCCGTATCTCTGGTCGCGTGGCTTTCATCAACTCGATGCTGTAGCGGTTACCCATGCGCATGCCGACCACATTGGCGGCATGAGCGCGGTGCTCGCCAATTTTCATCCACGAGAATTGTGGATCGGCGTGGATACGCCGAATCCGGAATTAACCAAACTTCTCAACGAAGCCAAGGACCTTCACATCCCCGTGGTTCGGCGGGAAGCGGGTGACAACTTTCAAGCGGGGGGGTTGGATTTTCGCATATTCGCTCCCGCCCGTGATGCGCAGAGTCATACTTGGCGTCTGAATGACGATTGCCTAGTAATGCGCGTCGACTATGGCGGCACTTCGGCTCTGCTCGAAGGCGACGCCGAGAAGGAAGCGGAACGGCGCATGGCTGGCGGACTTCCCCGAAGCGATTTGCTGAAAGTGGCTCACCACGGCAGCGCCACATCGACGATCCCCGAACTTCTCACCGCTGTGCAGCCGCGGTTTGCTGTGATCTCGGTGGGAACAAGAAATGTTTATGGGCATCCGCGACGCGAGGTTCTGGAGCGCTTGGAACGATCAGGAGTACTTACCGCTCGCACCGACCTGGATGGTGCGACGACGTTTTATCTGGATGGCAAGACGGTTACTCCGGCTGCTCTCCGCTGAGCTCGTCGACAGCATCTGTCTCTTCCGGCGCCCGGCGGTATTCTTCGATGAGGCGGCGAGCTTCTGCAGCGTCTTCTTCGCGGACCAGGATGATAGTGCCGCCGACCCCGGGCAAAATGTCCTGAGGGGCATCCAGCGAAGTTATGTCGGCTTCGATTCCGGCAGAATCGAGCAAGCCGCGAACTACCATGGCTTCCGTTTCCTGTTCGGTATCGAATACTCGCACCAACTTCTCATTCGGATTCGGACGACTTTCGCCGTGTCCGGGTCGCGCATCTGCCATGATTCCTCCGATATCGCTAAGCGAAGAGCAGGACTACCCCCTACATCTGATTGTAACGTGAATTGCCAGACTTCATCCGAGTGGTCCCGGACACGAAGCGATTTTCTGCGACCAGATAGCGCAGCGGCAAGTCGGCAGCTTTCGTGATGCCGATGCGCGCCGTCGTCACAACCTGCGGCGCGCCATGGCCGTCGTCCACAATGAACAAGCCTGATTTCCGGTCGGTAAAATCCTTGCCGTTATCCCGGCTGCGCGTAATACCAAACGCCTCGGCCAAACGTCCCGGCCCGCTGGTCAAGTTTCGCAAACTGGGCGGCGCATCGATCGTTATACCGCGAGCCTTGGCCATGGCGTCCATGCCAAGCAGCGGTTCGGCCGCGCGGAACAAAATGGCTCCGGCAATTCCCTCGGGTAGGCAAGAGACATTCAGGCAGTAGTGATTGCCATAAATGAAATAAACATAGGCAAAGCCGGGCGGCCCGAACATGACGGCGTTGCGCGGCGTGCAGCCCACAGCAGAGTGAGCGGCGGGGTCGTTCTCTCCGAGATACGCCTCGACTTCGACGATGCGTGCGGCGATCAGCTTGCGTCCCGCACGGCGAACCAGGATTTTGCCCAGCAACTCGGGACTGACCTCACGCGGATCGCGATTGTAGAACTCCCGCCGCAGTGGAGCGAGAATGCGGATGATTTTTTCCATCGGGCTCGCGGGCATAGGGTGCGACTCGATTGTAAGGAGAAGACGGGAACAATGTCGAAGCGCTGCTACCGCCGGGCGGCCTGGGCATCAAACAGATTCAGGAACTCCAGTTTTTTCTCTGCGGGCAAGAAGGATGCCTCAAAGGAATTGCGGGCCAGCTCTCGTAGGTGCTCGTCGGTGAAACCGAAGGCATCCTGGGCGAGCTGGTATTCGCGATTGAGCGAAGTACTGAACATAGCAGGATCGTCAGAGTTGAGAGTGACCATCACGCCCGCGTCGAAATAGTACCATAGGGGATGATCGGTGAGTGACCGGCAACAACCAGTGCAAAGATTGCTGCTGAGGCAGATTTCGACTGGAACCTGGCGAGTGGAAAGTTCCTCGACCAGTTCAGGATCCTGCACTGCGCTCAGGCCGTGGCCGATGCGTTCAGCGCGCAAGTTGAGCGCACCCCAGACAGAGTCTGGCCCAGCCGCTTCGCCGGCGTGAACCGTCAGACGCAGGCCGTGCTCGGCGGCATAAGCGTAAACGTCCCGAAACAGCTCCGGCGGAGCTTTTTGCTCATCGCCGCCAATGCCGAAGCCAATCACACTCTCATTTTTGTACTTTACGGCCAGCTCGGCGACCGCTTGTGCTTTGTCCGCGCCGAACTGCCGTATGGCGTCGAAGATCCAGAGCAGGGAAGTCCCGAAGTCGCTCTGGCCGCGTTGGCGGCCGCGTTCCAGGCCAGCGAAAATCGCTTCGAAATCCTGCTTCCGCCACAAGCAGACGCCGACGGAGACGTAAACTTCGGCGTGCAGGATATTCTCAGCTTGAAGCTTCTCCATGAGGCGGTACGTAATCAGCTCGTAGTCGGCTGGCTCTTGCAAGTCTTCCGTAATCGTCTTGAAAGCCTGCAGGAAGGCAGTGAAATCAGAGTACTGATAAAGCCTCTCAAGATCCTCGACCGAGCCGTCTTTCCCGTGCCGCTGGCGCAACTCGCGCAGAGTGGATGCATCGATTGAGCCTTCCAGGTGCAAATGTAGCTCGGCCTTGGGCAGAGCCGCGATGAACGCGCTGGGGCGAACAAGCATTGAGTGGATTGTACGATTTTTTCCAGGGTTGCAGCGACAATCCACACTGATCGCGATGGACACTACCTCGGCGTATGCGCCAAAACTCTGGCACGACCGAGCCAGGCTTCAAAGTGACCTCAGGCACCGGCGAGCAGGTGACTGGCGTAAGTTTGCCGGCGGCAGAAACCGTCCTACCATGTCAGTAGTCGTCAAGGGCTGTCATTCGGACAACGCCGTTCACAGGAGCAATATGGATCGCCGCCGCAGCCGTCGTGTCGCTGTGCTTCTGCCGGTTCGGGTTTGGGGAGTCGATGGCAAGGGATCGCCATTCACACAGATGGCGCGGGTACGAAACATCAGCAACGACGGCGCCGTACTGCAAGGCATTGGCCGCACCGTGAAGGCCGGAGAACTATTGCACGTTCAGATCGGCCAGCAGCAAGCAGAGTTTCAGGTGGTGTGGACGGGCAAAGCAGGAACGCGCCAGGACGGCGAAGTCGGCATTCAGAAAATTCCGTCTGAGCCCTACATCTGGGACGTAAATCTGCTGCAGTGCACCGAGTTTGCGGGAAAAGGGTAGGAGCAGTAGCCAGAAGCCCTTCCTTGGCCGGGCCGCTTTACTACTTCCACCAGATCGCGGAGTAGAACAGAAACGCCACCTCCAGCACAGCAAGCGAGATCCACACGCGTTGGCGAAATTGCGAGCGGCGCAGATCGCGCTGCAAATCGATTTCCAGTAAGCGCGCGAACTCGATGACCGCCGGATCGGGCTTGGGCTTGGGTGGGGCCACCCGGACTGGAGTGGGCACGGATTCCCGCTTTGGCTTGTCAGGCAAGAACACCTTTGGCGTGTCGATAACCGCCGACCACCGCGGCAGCGCCATAGAACGCGACACGCCACCGGGATCCATGGGGCGCGAGGTCAACTGCAGCACGGGCTGGCGTTCCGGGGCCACACTGTCGGCGAGATTGCGCAGCAGCGAACTCCACCACGGGTGGCTCATCTGGTCGGAGATCAGTTCGCCCACGTCCGCGGGCTGCGACTCCAGTTCCAGAGGCGGCAGAGTCTCCGGCGAAATCACATCGCCGATGTTAGTGAAAAATGTGCGATACCACGGCATGCCGAGCCGGTCACTGGCCAGCATTCCGACATTCACCGGTCGTGACGTAAGCTCTAACGGAGGCAACTTCTCAGGCGCGAACTTATCCTTCAAGCTGATCAGCAGCCGTGTCCATAGATGATCTTCCCATCCGTCACCGAGAAGCAGGTCCAAAGAATGGTCGCCGGCGTCTACCGGGGACTGCGGCCGGCCGTTGGGTTGCGGCTGGTTATCGTTCGGTATTGTGGCCATCCATTTACTTCTCCCCAACCCGCAGCAAGGCGAATTGGGGAACCTGTTCTTAGTCTATACGAAAAGGCTTGCACCACGACGGATTTGGCCTGTTCAGGCCAATTGACCGACGGAGGATAGCAGTATAATTCCCTCGTCTACGAGGGAACGACCGCATGAATGCGTCATTAGGGATTATCTTCGTCATCGTCGTCGGATTCATAGCCGTGGTGCACAAATTAGACAGGATCATGGTTTTGCTTAGAGAGATCAGGGATCGGCAAAGCGGCTAGTGACGCCCCGAGTTTAGAACTGGCTCGGCGGACTCGCTTTTGCTCACGGCCATCGTATTCAGATTGAGCATTAGTTCTTGTGCTCCTGTGTCGGGGTGAGATCTTGCCGACCGGCCGAAAAAGCCGCTAGGTGCACGCGAATCTGCCTTACCGACCCATGCTGCTTTTCTCGTTTAGGATTGTGACCGTGCTTGTTTGGACCCCGAGTGTGATTGTCGCGGCCGTGTGGACGCTCTTCCCGCTGGTGGCATTCGGATTTATGGGAGAACGCGTTGCTCACGCCGTGAACCGATTGCCGGTCGTGCTACGCCTTCTGCTGCCGGCTGTTTTTGGCGTGCCATATATCCTAATCGCCCGTCCGGCCGGAATTTTTCAAGCGGATTGGATGGTCTGTTATCTGCTCGTGCCGGTTTTGATTGCGGTGCTTCTCTGGCATGCTCGTCAAGGCGATCCTGAGCAACTCGGTGACTGGCGCGACTTCGCCATCCTTCTGGTGCTTGGACTGGCGGCGGATTTGCGCTGGCTCGAACCGGCGTGGCCCGCGCATTTGAAGGTCTTTGGCAAAATGATTCTGCTCGACGCCGGACTTTATGCATTTCTCGCCATTCGGCAGTTAACGAACGTGGGTTTCGACCTGCGCGCTCGCTGGCAGGATTTGCGAACCGGTTTGCGCGAGTTGCTGTTCTATGCGCCGATTGCGCTTCCGGTTGGGCTGGTACTGGGATTTCTGCATGCGCATCCCCAGATTCCGCGCCCGGGTTCGGCAGCCCTTGCCTGGGCATTCACTTTTGTGCTGATCGCGCTCCCGGAAGAGATTTTCTTTCGCGGATGGATGCAGAACCTGCTCGAGCGCCGCGTGGGACGAACCGGTGCGTTGCTGATAACCTCCGTGATCTTTGGGCTGGTTCATTTCAACAAGCGAGCCACGCATTTCAACCGGCAGTATGTTTTGCTGGCGGCAATTGCCGGCATTTTCTACGGTCGGGCGTGGCGGCGCGATCGCCGTATCGTTGCATCCTCTATTACGCACGCCTGCGTGGATACGGTATGGTCGCTGTGGCTGCGGTGACGCCGCTTCATAACCTGCACCAATCCGCGCCAGAATAGTATCTAATGATGCAAGTGCCTGCTGACCCCAAGACGCCCGCTAAGCCGCGTCCTAAGCTGCGCACCGTTTTGCCGTTGATATGGGAACTGATTCGGCCGCGGCGTGGTCTGTTGGCCCTCGGGTTCGTTCTTATGGCGATCAACCGGGTCGCTTCGCTGGTCCTGCCGTATTCCACGCGCTTCCTGATCGACAGTGTCATCATCAAACACAACATCGGTTTGCTGAAGCCGCTGGTGCTTGGGGTGCTTTGCGCGACGGTGATCCAGGGAATCACATCGTTCTCGCTGACCCAGTTACTCTCGAAGGCCGCGCAACGTCTGATCGCCGAGCTTCGCCAGAAAGTGCAAGCTCACGTCGGTCGCCTGCCGGTCGCATTTCACGATTCGACCAAGAGTGGCGTGTTGGTCTCGCGCATCATGACGGACGTGGAAGGGGTGCGAAACCTGATCGGCACCGGCTTGGTGGACCTGGTCGGCGGCCTGCTGACGGCAACCATCGCGCTGGTGGTGCTCTTTCGCATCAGCGCTCTTATGACCGTGCTGGCCTTCGGATTTCTCTCCATTTTTGCGCTGGCGTTGAAAAAAGCGTTTCAGACTATCCGGCCGATTTTTCGCGAGCGCGGAAAAATCAATGCTGAGGTAACCGGACGCCTAGCAGAATCACTCGGCGGAGTGCGCGTGGTAAAGGGCTATCACGCGGAAGATCGAGAAGAAAAAGTCTTCACCCGCGGTGTGCTGCGCCTGCCGGACAACGTAATGCGCACCTTGACCGCGACGTCGATAATGAGCCTTTCTGCCAGCGTGCTGCTGGGAGTGGTGGGCGCAGTCATTATGTTCGTAGGAGCGAGGCAGATTCTGGCCGGGTCGCTGACGATTGGCGGATTCTTCACCTATACGCTGTTCATGGGATTTCTGATTGCGCCCATCATGCAGATCGTCCAGATCGGCACGCAGATCACGGAAGCCATTGCCGGCCTGGATCGGACGCAGGAAATTTTGAACGAGCGTCCGGAAGATCGCGACCCGAGGCGCACCGTCACGCTTCCAGCGATCAATGGCAACATCGAATTCGACAATGTGAGTTTCAGCTACGACGGCACGCGGCCGGTGTTGAATGATATTTCCTTTCATGCCAACCCAGGAACAGTGACGGCTCTGGTCGGTTCCTCGGGGTCGGGCAAGTCCACTACGATCGGACTGATCTCCGCCTTTTACGTACCGAGCAGCGGCAGGGTCCTGGTCGATGGCATCGACTTGAGCACTGTGCGCCTGGATTCCTACCGGACGCAGCTTGGCGTAGTTCTGCAGGAGAGTTTTCTTTTCGACGGAACCATTCGCGAAAATGTCGTATTCTCGCGTCCCGAGGCCAGCGACGAAGCCGTGATGCGGGCCTGCCGCATCGCCCGGGTTGACGAATTCGCCGAAACGTTTGCCGACAAATACGACACCGTGGTCGGCGAGCGCGGCGTCAAGCTCTCTGGTGGGCAACGGCAACGCATCTCGATTGCACGCGCCATTCTGGCCGAGCCGCGAATTCTGATTCTCGACGAGGCGACATCCAGCCTCGACTCAGAATCGGAGCAGATGATTCAGCAGGGTCTCTCGTACCTGATGCAGGGCCGAACCACGTTTGTGATCGCTCACCGCTTGTCCACCATCCGCCGCGCGGATCAGATTTTGGTGATTGAGCAGGGTCGGATCGTGGAGCGGGGCACGCACGAGGAGCTTTACGCGCTGGGCGCGCGTTACTATGAGCTTTATACGAAACAGCACGGCCTGGAAAGCAATTTGTTTCTCGCTCCGGGCGAAGGTGAAGGCGAGGTTGTTGCCGCAGATGCATCGAAGCAGAATGGAAACGAGCCAGCACTGGCCGATGCGCTGCGAGTGGTGCGCGGAGACTTGCGATAGATCGTGAGGGTTCCGTGCGCACGACTCGTCAGCCTGGGAATTCCGGCGGCTGGCGTTCGTGCCACTCGGTCGCCTGCTCGAAAGCGTGCGCCACTTGCAGCACGCTCGCTTCACCCCAAGGTGGCCCGATAATCTGCAAACCAATCGGCAAACCTGCGCCAGTAAATCCACAGGGTACGGAAATGGCTGGCAATCCCCACACATTCGCCGGGCGCGTATTGCGCAGAAGAACTAACTCGTGAGGACGGAGAAGGTCTGGGTTTCTCTTCAATTCTTCGATCTCAGGAGCCGGAATAGGTGCTGTTGGGGTCGCCAGAACATCCACTTCTTCAAACACGGATTGGATTGATCTGCGAATCTCTGCTAATTCGCGGAGGCATCGCTGAACTTCATCGGCCGTGATGTTTTCTCCGCCGCAAATGCGGCGTAGGGTTTCGGGTTGATAGAGTTCCGGACTGCGAGCGACGTTTTCTGCATGCACGGCGTACGATTCTGCGCTTTGCAATGTGCGGTCGGTCGGAACCGGCAGATCCAACTCGCAGATCGTCGCGCCGATCTGCTGCAACACGGAAATCGCCTGTTCAGTTGCCGCCGCGACTTCCGGATCAAGGTCCTCATAGAAGAATTTGCGCGGAACGCCGATTCTGGCTTTTTTGATTGGTGTCGCAAGCACCGCAGAAAAATCCGGCGCGCTTCGCTCGCCCGGATCAGGCCCTGAAATTGCTTGCAGCACAATGGCCGCATCCTTAACCGTACGTGTTAGCGGCCCGACGTGATCGAGCGAAGAAGAAAGCGGAATCACACCCTGAGTGCTCACTCGCCCATACGTCGGCTTGAGGCCTACGATGCCACACAAAGCCGCCGGTTCGCGAATCGATCCGGCGGTATCGGTGCCGATAGCGGCAAAACACATTCCTGCGGCTACCGCGCTGGCTGATCCGCCCGAAGAACCGCCAGCGAGGTGCGCAGGGTTCCAAGGATTGCGAACCTCGCCGAAGAAGCTGATCATCGAGCTTCCGCCATAGGCGAACTCATGGAGGTTCTGCTTGCCCAGAAAAATGGCGCCAGCTTCCCTGAGCCGCCGCACAACCTCCGCGTCAGCCGATGGGATGCGATGTTGGAACAAAGCGCTGCCGGCGGTCGTGGCCACGCCCGCAGTATCGATCAGATCCTTCAGCGCGATCGGAATGCCGTGTAGCGGTCCGCGCCAGTTGCCTCCCTGAATCTCGGATTCTGCTTCGCGTGCGGCGGCGATGGCTGCGTCGGCCGTCACAGTGATGAAAGCGTTGAGTACCGGATTCAGCGTTTCAATCCGCTTCAGGCAGTGCTTTGTCAGTTCCACGGGCGACAGCCTACGGCTGCGGATCGCCTGGGAGATTTCCCAAATGGAGTGTTCCACGTCTTTTCTTCTCCAAGGCAAGATAGCATTTTCGAGGCTGGACGAGGACAGCGACGAGCCTAGAGGCTTGGGCAGGCCTTGCCGGTTTATCTTCGTTGAGGGCTTGGCCTTTTTGAGTGGTCCAGCTCTTGCGAGAGACCCACGCTAGCCGCCAGCGATGTCTTCTTCTTGCCCCGCCGTTTTACAAAATCAGCCAACGTGGTTATAATCACACCTTTGTGTGAGCGAAGTCACAGACGTTTCGTGGCCTCTGATGTCGATGCAGAACCGGGGACAACGTTTTTCTGCCCTTAAGACCTGTAACACCTGATCGATGCAAATTTTTCATCGCCGTGCAAATGCAATCTACCGCGCCGTGATCTACGGCTCGGTGCTGGTGATTGCAGCGCTGCTCTGGGTTTGCCTGGAGTGGGAGCGTTCGCCCTACGTCACCTATGCCAAGGTGGCGCGGCCGCAGCCGGTGCCGTTTAGCCACCAGCACCATGTGGGCGGGCTGGGCATCGACTGCCGTTACTGCCACACTTCGGTGGAGACTTCGGGCTTCGCTGGCATTCCGCCGACTGCGACCTGCATGAACTGTCATCGGCAAATCTGGCTCGGGTCTCCCATGCTGGAGCCGGTACGTGAAAGCTACCGCACCGGGAAGTCGCTGGTCTGGACCCGCGTGAACGATCTTCCGGATTTCGTTTATTTCAATCACAGCATTCATATAAATAAAGGAGTGGGGTGCAACACCTGCCATGGTCCGGTGGACCGTATGCCGTTGATGTTCAACAACGAGTCCCTGGAAATGGAGTGGTGCCTAAATTGTCACCGCGAGCCGCAGAAGTACTTGCGACCGCGCGACCAGGTTTTCAACATGCGGTACGAGGAGCCGTCGAGTTTGAAGCCGATAACGCTGGACGGCCAGCAATACACGGATCAGGTCTCGCTGGGTACGGCGCTGGCGGAGAAATACAAGCTGCGAACCACGGCGGACATCACGAGTTGCTCGACGTGTCATCGATGAGGATAGCGAGGGTGCCGCACAAGCGAAGACGCTCGCGCCTACAGTGGAATTCCGATGAAACAGAAGGTTGACGACAACGCGAAGCAGTACCGGGAAGATGTATGTCCGGGAAAGAAGCATTCGCTCGACCTGAAGACGGCCGAGGCGCGCATTGCTGAAACCAAAGGTCCGGAATTCTGGCGTAGCCTGGAGGAGCTCGCCGGCAGCGAGGAATTTCGCGAGATGATGCACCGCGAATTCCCTAGAGGTGCGTCGGAGTGGCTGGACGCGGTTTCGCGCCGCGGCTTCCTTAAGTTGATGGGTGCTTCGCTGGCCATGGCCGGAATGACGGCCTGCACCAAGCAGCCGCTTGAGCCGATCGTGCCCTACGCGAAACAGCCCGAGCAATTGATCCCCGGTCGACCGATGTTCTTCGCAACG
>Ga0187771_10002892_pt1 | contig 11917 bp, 7 predicted proteins | sample 0116_SJ02_MP15_1_FD_133139 | JGI IMG/M metagenome (GOLD analysis project Ga0187771, IMG submission 133139) | Tropical peat soil microbial communities from peatlands in Department of Meta, Colombia - 0116_SJ02_MP15_10_MG | ecosystem: Environmental > Terrestrial > Soil > Wetlands > Peat | place... | reverse complement strand
TTTCATTCCTTTGGGGCCGGGCGTGAGCACGATTTCGGCGCCAAAGGCAAGCAGCAACACGCGCCGCTCCAGGCTCATGGTCTCCGGCATGGTGAGAATCAGCTTGTAACCTCGCACCGCCGCGACAAACGCCAGAGCAATTCCGGTGTTGCCGCTGGTCGGCTCGATGAGCACGGTCTTTCCGGGTTGAACCTTGCCGGCGCGCTCGGCTTCAAGAATCATGCTTACGCCTATCCGGTCCTTGACGCTCGCCAATGGGTTCTGACTTTCGAGTTTGGCCACCACTTCGGCGGCCGAGCCTTGCGTAACCTTGTTGAGTCGCACCAGCGGCGTGTTGCCAATGAGTTCCGTAACGTCTTTTGCAATCTTCATAGTTAAAGTTTGTTCCTTTTGGAAATTAGGAAAATTCTGATCGTTGTGAGACACGGTTTGCAAGGCCGATTTTCCTCCCAATCTCTCCGAGTAAACACGGTTTCAACATTCTTCGCAGCACTCCAACAGACAGCTAACGTCGAATCGTCTAAAAGGGGGAAAGAACCCGCACCGCCAGGCGAATAGCGGTGCGGGCCAGGAGGGATACATCCAAAGCCTAGCGTAAGGGGCGCATAATGTCAAGTACAATAATGGAGTTAATAGACATACTTTAAATAGACTCTCTTTCTCTTCAGCCGCCGCAAAACACGCTTCGCAAGTCCTACCCCTTGAGCAACTTGCAGGACGGCAGCGGAAATATCCGATTTGCTAAATAAATTCCATTGACATACTTGTATTTCAAATGGTCATACTGCTGCCCGATGATGTGGGGTCTCTGTGTCCTCGTGAGCTGAACAACTATAACGACTGGGTTCGGTTCCCCGGCTGGGTTGTGCATTGTCCGCTAGGTGCACCGGAGCACCCTACTCGCCGTAGGGCGACGTTGCCGTCTCAGCGGCGTGCGGGCTAGGAAATTAATCGAACGGTCACGCCAGGACTGTGGGAAGACAGCTTAGACAGAGTCAAAGGAGGAAGTATGCCGTGGGGTGCGACGGTCTTGGGAATGCTCGTTGGTTTCTTGATTGGGCTGACGGGAATGGGCGGTGGGGCCATGATGACTCCATTGCTGTTGTAGACCGGTTGGGCTTCGCCGGCGGTCGCCGTTGGGACCGATCTGGTGTGGAACGCTTTGACGAAGACAGTGGGCGCGTCGGTTCACTACCGGCGCAAGAACGTGAATTTGGGGTTGGTTTGGCGACTGGCCAGCGGGATCATTCCAGGAGCGTTGCTTGGCCTCTATTTGCTCGGTTGGCTTAAGATGTCGGCTGGCGTGAAGGCGGTCGACCATTTGATCGTTCGTCTGAGGGTCTATGTTCAAGCGTAGCCGATGAATGATCCGATGCCTCCAATTAAACACCACCCAGTGATTGTGCTCCTATGATCGAGCTTGAATGCCTGGCGTGGACTTAGGGAAGGCCTTGGGCGCTCAGCCTAGCGGCCAGAACGTTAACGGAATCGCGGTCCAGCACCCACGCCGGGATCGCCGATGCGAGCACTGCAGAAGTCAGCAGTGCGAGTGCCGCCGCGATCAACGCTGAGTAGTTACCTGCCCCCACAATGAACGAAGCCAGCATGGGGCCGGACGCCAAACCCATCTTGGAGGCAAAACCACCCCATACCGCGGTCTGGCCGGTCTGGTCAAACCTGGCGCACATGCCGAGCAGATGGGAGATCACGAAGTTCCAGGTGATACCCGTCCCTATATTCGCCGCAATCCAAACCCACTTCATCTCGCTGTAGTGGAACGCCCAGGTGCCGAGCAGCGCAAGCAGGATGCCGCCGACGATTGGTTTGAGTATTCCATAGCGCGTGGAAAGCATGATCACCAGCAGGGCCCCGAGGATGCCAAGCCAGTTGGCAATGCCCAGCGTTTCGCTGATAAACGCGACCTCCAAGCCATGACGTTTCCCGAGGCCGATGATGAAGGCGAACAGCCCCATGTTGGCTGCCTGGAAGAGGAATACGGAGAACAGCGCCAGCAACAGTGGCTTCAACCTCAACGCACCGGCAGTTGTAGCCCGAGTGTGTGGCGTTGGCGTCCGTGCGGGATAGTCCGGCAGGAACTGCAGCATCACCAGGGTCGTGATGCTGAACAATATCAACGACGCAAACAGGATACTCGTGCCAAACCTCGGCACCAGCAACGGCAAACTCATTACGCCAAGACCGCCAGCAAACACTTGTACCAAGAGCAACATGCCAAAGGTGCGGTCCGGGGCTGAGGTGCGCGCGATGATGGCAAAGCCGAGTCCCACCAGCATTCCTCCGATAAGACCGTGCAAGAATCGAGTGCCCATGAGCGCGAATGGGTCATGCACCAGCATGGATAGCAGGTCCATGCCGATCAGCCCCAGCAAGAGCAAGTGGGCGGTAGATCTCCAAGGGATGTGTCGAACTAGAAATGCAATCAGGAACGCGCCGCCGGCAGCACCGTAGACATTGAAGGAACCGACCAACCCGGCGTGCTTGTTGCTGAAGCCGAGCCCTTGCTTCAACCCATCCACCAGTGCAGGCATGATGTTGACGTAAAACAACCCGGCGGTAGCCAGAAATGCCAGCAAAACGCGCGCCGGCATGCTGTCAGGAGAAACTTTCGGCAAGTTGTCGAAGAATTTCGTGGTCATCCTCAAAGTTACAGAAAACATCGTCATGAAGCGCATGAACCAACTTCAGTTCAGGTCATCTTCGCTGTTTCGGAACTGCGAACGACGAGACCTGAGGAGATCTAAGAAAGACTTCGCACAAACAGCACTCGGTGTTCTCCGTTCAGTTCGTAGTTGATCGCGCACGGCACGCCCTGGCATTCCCCCGTAACGCCTTCGATCTCGAAGCCCATATGCGCGTGAAAGGCGATGGATCCCTTGTTCACCGGGGAAGTGACACAGCGAACGGTAGTACACCCAAGTTGGCGAACAGTCTCGAAGAACGTCGAGGCGGATTGTGGGGTCCATAGCGCTCAGTAAATATCTGCAACACCCGCCGCGTGTAGGTGAGGGCGCCGTCCAGATCCCCCGATTCCAGATTGCAGAAGTCAAAAGCCAGCGTCCCAAGCCACGCCTCCGATGATCGGGATGAATGCCCACAAACTGGATGTACGCCTGTTGGGGATAGGTCTGGGAGACAAAACCAGCCAGAAAGCCGATAATCGTGCGGCTCTCTGCGATGGCAAAACTCGTTTCGCGAAAGTGAACAAAAAATATCCTTGGCAGCAGGCTGGCTATGTGCCGGCCGCCCCACCAATCATCAATGACCGCAATAATAGGCTGGTAGTCGTCTTCCTCCAGATGCCGGATGTTCACAATTGCCTGTCCCGAGCCTATTTCGGCGATGTCATACAGCTATGCGATGGATGCCGGAGGTGATCCGATCGATCACCTCGCTACTGTTCAGCGATGATTCCGCCAGGATATTCCACCCTGTGAAGACCAAGATGAGGTCGTCTTCGGGAAGCACGAGCAGGCGCTGGCCTCCTAACCCCAGTGCCGCCCACGCCAGCCGTTCCCGCGTCGGCCCGTGGGGAATCAACCACCACTGGAACCCATACTTCATTCCCAATCGAGCATCGGTGCTCGGGGTAATGGATTGCTTCACCCAATCGCTGGGGACAATTCGTTGACCGTTCCACATTCCGTCGTGCAAATAGAGGTCGCCAATCTTCGCCAGATCGTGCGCGCGGAGATATAAGCCTCCCTGGGTATCTACTAATCCGAGAGGCGTATGCTTCCAGTATTGATGTTCAAAGCCAAGTGGCTTAAAGAGGCGCTCAGTAGCATAGGTTTCGATATCTTGTCCTGTTGCCTTCTGGAAAATGTATCCCAGCAGTGCGGTCACTCCGCTACTGTAACCAAAAAATGTCCCCGGCTCATGAGTCATGGGCCGGTCGATCACGAATTGCACCCAGTCATCGGAAGCTTCCATCGCACTGGAGCCGTTACGCGGGTCGTTGTAAGGAACATCTTCGTTCCAGTCCAAACCGCTTCGCATGGTAAGCAGATAACGGAGGGTGATACGGCGCTTGCGATCATCCCAGTTCTTTGTTCTTGAACTGTCAAAAAACTGCAGTATCGATGTGTCCAGCCCCGCATGAAACTCGTTGCGGCCCACGGCGATGCCTATTATGACCGAGGTGACAGTCTTCGTTATGGATTGCATGGTGTGTGCATCGCTGCCCTTGTAGTAAGGATGATATAAAGGATCGAAGTAGTTATAGATCCCGCTCAAGCGCGCATTCAGAGGCCCCTTGGCATGCGCTTCCTTGAAGTAGATCTGCCCGTAATCATGAGCATAAGTGCGCTCGCATACATTCTTCCCACCGCGGATCACAAGCATGCTGTCGACATAGGGATACTTGCCGCTGGCAAGATCCGCGTCGAACGACGCGATCGCAGCAGAGTCCATGCCCGCCGATTCGGGCGTTGCTTCTGGCCAAGGTCTGTCTGCTTGCACAGCCTGGCCGCAATGTTTGTCAGCAGCATCAGGAGCGATCATTAGCATTCCAGCATGCACTCGGTGTCCCCGGCGAAATCGAGAAACGAATTTCCATCCACATCGCGCAAGACGGCGCTCGCCGTCTGCGCGATGAAGACCGGCGCGCCTGATTGCGTGCCCCGCGGCACGGCGTTCTGGCGCCGCTCCGCCCACTGAATCGAAAGCGGTCCGGGTATATTTGTCTGAAGTTGCATCGTACTCACGTCCGTCTGCCCCAAGATCTCAGTGACAGAATGGCGCGATCTTGTTGATCTCGTTGACCGCGTCATACCAATAGAACTCATTGTCGTCGCTGAAGATGTAGTAGGTCACTCCGTCGGGAAGTAATAGAACCGTGTTGCCCCCAAAACCGCTCATGTACGGGACCCAGAACGAGCAGCTATATTGTGGGAACTCCCCAGGTGTCATCTGCTTGCCCCAGAAGTCGTCCTTGTAATACATCGAATCGGCTGCGCTCGTGAGCAAGGCCGTTCCGCTGGGGTTGGACTCACGGAACAGAGATTCCTGCAAGCGCGTCGGCTCCAGAACCTGAACGTTATTGATCACGCCGTTGCCGTTGTTGATGAAGTTCCCGAGCTTGGCAATGTCGTCCTGGATCAAGAACAACCCGAAATGCCCGGTTGGGTGCCCCGTTGCGCTATTGTCGGTGCGGATCAGGGTCAAACCGCCTTGGTTGACATGAACCGGTTTGTAGATATCATCCCGGATCTGGTTGAAAATGTCGGCGCCGCTGCCCTGCTGTTGCTGTAAGTAAGCATTCATAGCCTGTGTCAGAATAAAGGTGGCGGCGCTTTGATAGACCCATTTTGTGCCCGGCGTAGTGTAATAGGTCTTGAAAGCGAAGGCGTCAGCAATCTTGGCACTGTAGGTTTCGGCATTAAGGAAATTGGCCATTTGCTGACTATCTTCGTCACTCATGTAGTAAGAAGAGTTATAATTGCCTGTGGCCATGTCGCTGGTGTTGGCGAATGTTGTAATGTTCCAAGTGCCACCATCTATGTATTGGGAAACATAGTTCTTGATAAGAAGGTTGTAAACTCCGGGGCCGTAGAGCTGGCCGAGGCGCATCAACGCCACGTCCGCAACGGCCGACTTGGCAAGGGAGTACGAAGGCAAACGCATGTCATCACAAAAGGCGTAATTGCCATAACGAGTCTGGCAGTTATTACCGCTCGAGTAATCCGTGCCGTTCATGACCAATCCGTACGTGGTGATGTCGGACGGCGACCTGAACGCCTTGGTGAAATTCGAGAGTACCAGCCCGGCACCGGGGAAATCCGTGCTCAAAGCGCCGAACGGCTTCGTGGGCATGCGGTTGGCCACCTCCGCAGCCTCTGCGTTCTCGATCGCCGTATCATTCTGGACCGTTCCCGGCACATAGGTTGCGGAAAGCTGGCCCCACATGTTGAACTTCATGGGATAGCAAGTTTCCTGGGTAATCTGGTAGTAAACGTGCGAAATGTTGGGAGACGCTGTGTTGCTGGACAGGAACGTCATCTCTCCGTTGTGCACGCAGTTCTGATTCCGCTGAACGAGGGCGAACGGAAAGGTTACCCGCATATACCCGTGGTCGCTATTTTCGATCCACACGCGCCCCGGCCCGATAATGTAATTCCAGTCTGCATTGCCGGTGTAGATCAGGCCCTGCTGAACCGGTATGAAGTGGCTGCCATTCTGTACGAACTGGAAACTGAACGTCGGCAGGTGCTTCCACGGTGAGTCGCCTCCCGGAATGAGATTGTACAAATCGGAAATCTTGGTGAAACTCCCGCTGGTTGCCGTATTGTTCAGCGTCAGCGTGCCCTCGAACGATTGCGTGGGCTGGGCCGCGTTGGCGGGCAGCCCGAAGCCACTCGCGTCGCTTACCGGCGACGGACCATAGCTGTTGGAGAAGAGGTTGCTGTAGGTAAGGACGCTGCGGCTAACATTGCCATTGCCCGTGAGTGGGTCCCCCGGCACAGGGTTCACCTGAGCCAGCAAGGATAACGCGCTCCACGCAACCAGAATCGTGCAGGAGAACCACTTATGAACGAGCCCCAAACTAGTCATAGACCAGCCTCCTTGTGCAATGTCTAAGAATTAGCTCCCTTCCTCTGGCATTTGGGCTCTTTGTTCCCCGTTTGCGGAAGGAGCCGGGAGGGCCTCACGCTGTTCTGGTCCTCCGAGCTAATAGTGGAATTTCAAAGCGAACTGGATTTCACGCGGCTCACGAGTCTGGCCGACTATGCCGAAAATCGCATCGGTAGAGAGCCCGTCCGGATTGATAAACTGCGCATGGTTGAATGCGTTAAAGAACTCTGCGCGAAATTCGAACCCCCTCCCTTCGCGCATTCGGATTTTCTTGATCACGGATACATCTGTGTCGCTGATAGTCGGACCACAGCAAACCGTGCGCTTGGCGTCGCCGATGCGGCCGAAGAGGCTGGGGTCATAACAGTTGAAGGTCGGCGATGTCGCGCAGGGGGGCTTCGAGGAGTCCGTGGAATTGTTGGTAAAAGAACTTATGTCGAAAGCATAGTGACCAGGTTTGCGCGGGTCCAGTGCGTGGAACGGAGCCACTTGATCGGGTAGACCCGGATAGAAGAAGTCCAGGCTATTCATCAACTCGTTGTCGGCCGACGCCGAAAGCAGGATGGGAAAACCGGTTTGATAGGTCGTAATTCCCGAAACCGCCCACCCGCCCAGGATCTGGCCCATGGCGCCCTCGCGCTTGGGAAGAGGCAGTTCCCAATACGCGCTCAGCACGAAACGATGGCGCGCGTCAAAGAGGGACAGCGAACGGCTCTTCTTGAAATCGACAGGATTGAGCATGCCTTCAAAACTGGAGCCCTCATCGAACGACTTGCTCCAGGTGTAGGCCGCTTCCATCTGCAGGCCATGCGAGAACCGCTTCTCCAGCGAAGCTTGGAGCGAGTTATATGCCGAGACACCGATGGTGTCCTGGGCAAAAATACTCCCGAATACCGGCACGCCGGTAGCAGGACAACCACCGCCTGTCAGTGGTTGGCACAACGGCGACGAATAGCGCCGTAAACCCACCAAGGTAATCCCATTCGGTGCAATGCTGCCAACTAGAGTGCCTGTACCTGCAGCTCCGGTAATCGTAAAGGGACCACCATCGGGGCCGCCGTACGGCATATGCAAAGTAAAACCGGCAGGGATCACGGTAGTCGGCGGAATGATGTAATAGAGGTCGGCAAGGAAAGGTCCGCATGGGAGCCCCACCGTACTGAACACGCCCAACGCGATGAGATCTAAGCAGGTCTGCGGATTTCCATAATTAAGGTCATGGGTCTGCAGCAGACGATGTCCCTGCGATCCCACGTATCCAATCTGGAACTTCATCCCCGCAGCCAGCTCACGCTGAATGGTGAAATTGTATTGCGCGGAATACTGCGACCGCATGTGGGGCTGGGCTTCTCCAAAAAGGGTCATGGGTTCAAAAGTTGCCCAATCAATCGGCCCAGGCGTCTGGTGAAAGATGCCGTTAACCGGGTTTAGGTAGTCTGCTACGAATGGGTAGTATTGACTCCGGTAAGGCGTGTCGAACAAGGTAGAGGACAATACCGGGGAAACGCCGAAGGGCGGCTCGGCAGAGAATTGCAGGAGTATTAGCTGCTCAATGGGGTTGTAGAACATCCCCCAACCGAGCCGGATGCTCGTCTTGCTGGGGCCTCCTGTCAGTTTGCTGAGCGGTCCTGAAGCCCAGCCTGGACTCCAGTTCAGTCCTACCCGGGGCGCAAAAGCCTTGTAATAGGTCTGTGTAAGCCCGGGGGGAACTCCCTTGTCATTCGGAAAGACCAGGCCTACCGGCTCCTGCGAACTGCAATCCGTGTGCGCTCCGCCGCAGGTATAGATGGTCGAGACCTGGCCGGGCCGGAAAGTTTGAATGCGATTTCCTAAGTCTCTCAAGGGAGTGTTTAGTTCCCAGCGCAGGCCGTAGTTCAAGGTCAGATTCGGCGTGATCTTCCAACTATCCTGCGCAAACAGATACAGCGACTTGCTCCGCACGTTCTCAGTCTGCGCCGACCCTTGGAGGTAGACGGTCGGCAGACCGAGCAAGAAATCAACATAGGGTGTGCCCGCGCTCCCGCCGAGAAAGAGGAACTGTCCGTTCGGATCGTAGTACAGGGTTTGGTCGAAATGGTAAAGGTGAAAGTCGCCGCCGAACTTCAAGGTGTGCCCCCCGCGGACCAGACTCAGATTGTCCGACCACTGGAAAGCATTTCCGATCTGCGGGACTTGCCCCTCGGGATTGTTGCCGATGTCGAAGACACCAGACACATTGATGGAAGGCAAGCCTTCAAATTTTGGCCCCAGCCCAGGGTGAATTCCGAGCGCGTTTCCCGGCGTGCCGTCGGAAAAGCACGCCACCGGGCTGGTCAGCCAGGCGGGGGCCGGCGGGCAGGAGGTCTTCACCGTGCTGGTCCGGTTGGGGTGTTGGAACGTAGCCTGCCCCTCACGGTTGTAATTGAAGAGGATTTCATTCACCGAAGTTGGCGTAAACAGCCAGTTGTGAGTGACGTTTACCTGCTGGAAACGCTCGTTGTTACTGCTGCCAAAGCCCGGCACAGTGGCGCCTGCCAGTTGGAAGTTCTGGAAGGGGTGGGAAACGAAATGCTGATCCACGTAGTAGTACACGCTGAGGTTCTGGCGTACGTTTATTTTGTGATCCAGACGGACCGTGCCCTGGTCGCCGCTCTCGGGTTGGACGGGGACGGTCTGAACCTGAAAGGCATTGAGGTTGGGATTCGGCACGAACTGGAGAAGGTCAACGGAGGTCGCATCCATGCAGGCTAAAGGAATCTGGTAAGTCCCATCTGGGTTTTGTGGTCCAAAGAGTTGCGTGTAATAAGTGCCGACAGAGATGGGAGCTCCACCATTGACCGCGGCATCACAACCGGGACGGTTATCCAACAGAGATGTGTCCCACAGTTGCGCCGTGGGTGATAGGAAATCATTGACAAAAGCCTGGGCTGCGCTGGGACGGTTCCCGGCCGGGGGCACCGTCAATACTGGTGAGGAAATGCCCTTTCGGATGCGGCGCCCCTCGTAGGAGATAAAGAAGAATGTGCTGTCTTTCCGAATGGGGCCGCCGAAGGTCGCGCCGAACTGATTCTGCTTGGAGTCCGGCTTTGCGCTGTCGAAATAGCCCCTTGCATTGAGGACCTTGTTGCGGAAGTACTCATACACGCTGCCGTGGAAACTATTCGTCCCCGACTTGGTGATCACATTGACAACGGAGCCGGAGTTGCGACCGTACTCGGCGTCAAAGACGTTGGTCAGCACCCGGAACTCCTGGATACTATCCGGGTTCGGTTGCACGGTGGGCAAATTTACGAACTGATCGTTGGTATCGCCGCCGTTCACCATAAAATTGTTCGATCGGCCCCGGCCTCCGTTCACCGACACTGAACCGGCATCCCCGCTGCCATAAAGAGTTGTCGTGGCGCTGATTCCGCTGATGCCGGCCGTTGACGTCACACCCGGCTGCAACTGGAGGAATTGGTACGTGTCCCTTGCATTGAGCGGAAGCTCGCTGATGGACCGGCTGTCTTCCACTGCGCCCAGTTGGCTCGTCGTGGTATCAACCAGCGCCGCTTGCGCGGTCACCTCAACGGTTGTCATGACATCGCCAACCTGCATGACCAGATCCAGGGACCGGGACTGGTTCACCTCCAAGGTAATGCCTTTCTTCACGCTCTTCTTGAAGGAGGCGTGCTGAAACTCCAGCCGGTAAGAACCGGGAGGCACTTCAACGAAGATGTAGTCGCCGGTGTTGCTCGTCGCCATCGAGCGGCTTACCTCTGTGGCTTCATTGACGAGCTTCACATCCACTCCAACCACGGCTGCGCCCGTGACATCGGTGACACGGCCAAGGATCCTGCCTCCGGTGCTCTGGGCGTTCGCAAAACTCATCGCCCAAAACAGGATGATTAACCCGAGAACTCCACAGCGCAGTCTCATGCCGTTCATATACCCCTCCAAATCCTCTGCTCGATTTTCTCCATAGCGTGCTCCGCCTGAGAGAGCCTGTGGACGCCATAGTCTGGGTTCCCGTTTCTCAAGCGAGAGATTGTTTGGACACTGGTGCAACGAACCGAGATAGGGTCGGAGGTCAGCATTAGCCCAGCGGGAGTAGGCGCGGCGATCGAGGTGCCCTGACCGGCACCTTTGCCCGCGCCCGGGTCGAACTTCCTGACGGCACCCCGCCGTAGTTCGCAGGTAGACGTACCATGAATTGTCTCGCTCAATGTACCATCCGGCGTTCGCTTTCGACGGGTTGATACTAATGCCCGGGTGCCCAGCCCTGCGCCTTTGCCCGCGCCGCCTATCTCCGTGCTCCCGATGGCGCCTTCATGACGTTCGACGTGAAGAAAACCAACATCAGATTACCGACGCGTTTCACGATTACACCCCATGAAGAGAGTTGGTCTTGAAAAAGCTGGGCTGACAGTTTCGAAGGCAATCCCAAGCCCGCGTCAGCGCGCACGCTCGCTCGAACAACGGGGAATGACAATGCACGGGCGATCACCTAGAAGAGATATAGTTGTCACCAGCTATCGCATTGATCCCACAGGCGATAGGGAAAAATGTCACTTGCTGCAGGCATCGCAATCTCAGTTTGTCGGGCAGTGTTAGACTAAGGCCGGTGCATGCAAGTGCCCGTTGACAAGTCGAGCGTTATCCGCTTTGGAGTTTTTGAAGTCGATCTTCAGCAAGCGGAACTGCGCAGGAGCGGCATCCGCATCAAGCTGCAGGAACAGCCCTTTCAGATCCTAAAAATGCTCCTGGAATGCCCCGGACAGATGGTCTCACGGGAAGAGCTGCAGCGACGACTTTGGCCTGCAGATACCTTCGTCGATTTCGACCACGGCCTCAACACCAGCATCAGGAAGTTGCGCGAAGCGTTGGGGGATCATTCTGAGAATCCTCGTTTCATTGAAACCCTGCACCGACGCGGTTACCGGTTTATCGCTTCGGTGGATGGCGCCCGTGCTCTTGCTCCTGAGCACAACGAGCGACTTCCAGCTCCAGCAGCTACGCGCGCTGTGTCGAAGAACTTGGCACGCTGGCAGAGATGGGCCGTGATAGCCGCCTGCATCGCCGCCATCGGACTGGCGGTAGTTGGCGCTCGGCACTTGCGATCTGGCCGGACAGCCCAGATCGATTCTGTTGCCGTGCTCCCCTTCACCAACGGGGGTGGAGATGCCAATACCGACTATCTCAGCGACGGCATCACCGAATCATTGATCGACAACCTCGCCCGTGTGCCTCAGCTCAAGGTGAAGTCTCGCACTTCCGTCTTCCGATACAAAGGGAAGGACGTGGACCCGCAGAAGGTCGGCAACGATTTGGGCGTGTCCGTTCTGGTAAGTGGGCGAGTGACGCCACG
>Ga0187771_10002891_pt1 | contig 11917 bp, 12 predicted proteins | sample 0116_SJ02_MP15_1_FD_133139 | JGI IMG/M metagenome (GOLD analysis project Ga0187771, IMG submission 133139) | Tropical peat soil microbial communities from peatlands in Department of Meta, Colombia - 0116_SJ02_MP15_10_MG | ecosystem: Environmental > Terrestrial > Soil > Wetlands > Peat | place... | reverse complement strand
GTCATTGCGACCACCATCGTGGGTCAACTGCACCCATTGCTTGCTGGCAATGTCCATCAAGTAAATGTCTTCCGCTCCCGGCGCCCCCGGCCCGTAGGTGCGAAACCAGGAGAATGCCAGAAACTGCCCGTTGGGCGACCATGCCGGAGATACTGCGTACCCCCCGTCGGTGATTCGCTGCACATTGGTGCCGTCGCTCTCCATGGTGTAAATCTGGGGCAGCCCTGTGCGGCCGCTCACCCAGGCAATTTGCGCGCCCGTCTTTGGGTTCCACACCGGAGAAACGTCCGGCATCTTCGAAACTGTCAGGCGCTTCAAATCGCCGCCCGATTGGTCCACCACATAAATCTCCGGGTCTCCACTGCGCGAGGAAGAAAACGCCAGCTTGTTTCCGTCCGGAGACCACGCCGGAGACAGATTCGTTCCGCCGAACTTGGGAAACGTAACCAGGCGGTTGAGTTCCACCGAGTACACCAGAATATCCCAGCCGGATTTGGTCATGGAACTGAAAGCCACGCGCGAACCATCTGGTGAAATGCGCGGCGACAGCGCAATCGAGCCCTGGTGGCTCAGTTGACGCTGGTTTTGACCGTCGTAGTCCATGGCCCAGATTTCTTTATGGCCGCTGCGGTTGCTCACAAAATAAATCTGCGACTCGGCAACTCCCGGAATGCCTCCGCCCAGCCGGAAGATGATTTCATCGGCGAATTTATGCGCGATGACGCGGGCCTGGTCGGGCGTTGCCGCGTCGGTATACTGCTTTCCTAGCACCTGCGGCGAACCGCTGTTCTTGATGTCATACAGCCAGCCCTGCACTTTGAGATCGTTGCCCGTCGCCCCCAGGTTCCCAAAAGCCAGCATGGAGGCGTTCGGCGGCGGCGCACCCCAAACGTCAAAGCGCACATCCGCCGGATTGCCGACTCCCTCCAGCGGGTAGAAACTCTTCGACACCATGTCAAAAATGCCTGCGCTGTCGAGGTCATTCCAGAGCGTGTCGTTGAAAACCTTGAGCAGGTCGGCGTTCTTTGCGTCTTGCGTAGAAGCCTTGAAATCAGGCGCGGCCAGGCGCACCCTTTCGACGCCTAGGCCCGTGCCCGTCTTGATCCAATCCTGCGCGGAAGCAGATAAAGTAAAGAAAATCGGAAGCAGTAGGGTTAGTGCTACACGGTTTCGAATTGAACATCTACAGCCTGAAAATGCCATCCACATTTCGAGAGCTGGATTGTCTTCTATTCCATCGTATTCCGAGAGGTAACAGAGCGCAAGTTCAACCCTCTGAGGCTGCGGCGAAGCCTAACCACCAGGCCACGAAGGTCCGGTTCGACAGCCTCCTTCGTGATCCTTCGTGTCCTTCGTGGTTATCCAGAACGCAGCGATCGCGCTATCGTTTGTAATCAAACCAGAACTCAACCGAAACTTTGCTTCCCGAATAATCCGGCGGCAGCGGGCCGAAGGTGTCAATGCGCTGCAGGGCTCGGACGGCGGATTGATCGAGCGACGGCACTCCGCTGGACTGCTCAATTTGTATCCCCGACGGCCGTCCGTCGCGCGTGATGTCAAACGTCAAGTACACGCGCCGTGCCTCGGTGATGCGCGGATCGACTTCGTACTTCAGCCAGTTCTCCGAAACCTTCTGCTGCACTACGCGCACGTACCAAGCGAAGCGGTTGCCGAAATCACCGCCTCCGCCGGTAAAGCCAAATCCCCCTTTTGCGCCGCCCGCGCTGAACGTTCCATAAGGACCGCTGATCGGACCGCCCTGGCCGAACGGGACAATGTTGTTGGCCTCTTCCACCGGCTCCGGTGTCGGTTTGCGCCGACTGGCCGAGGTTTCCGGAGCTGGCTTCTTCTTGGCATTCTTGTCGGGGATTAAGATCTCCGGCTGCGTTTCCTCCGGCAGCGGCCGCGACATACTCAGCCCCTTGGATTCATTGGCCAGAACATTGTCGGTTGCATTGGGATTAGCCGGAAGCGGAATGGTGTTAACCAAGGTGACGCCCAGCGCGTCACCACTTCCGCCAGCGCCCCACTCGCTGCCTCGGCTCGCGGGAACCACTACGGTATAAAGCACAATGGCTCCAGCCACGGCAATATGCAAACCGGTGGACCAGGCCAGGTTGCGGCCCCAGCGGTCGTGTTCAAGGAAAATCTCAGTGCTGGCTGCCATGGCTTTCGAGCGGCTGCGTCACGATGCTGACGTTGCTGATCCCCGACCGCTTCACCGCATCCATGACCGTAGCGAAGGCGCCGAATGGCACATCCTCATCGGCGCGGACAAAAATTGACTGGTTCTGCGGGTCGCGGATTTTCTGCCGCAGCTTGACTCCAATTTCGTTGATGTTGACCGGATCATTGCCCAGATAAACCCGCTGTTGCTTGTCGATGCTGATGACCAACCGCTCCTCGGTAATTTCTTTCACCGTGCGCGTGCGGGGCACATTGACTTCGATTCCTGATTGCAACACTGGCGCTGTGACCATGAAGATGATCAGCAACACCAGCACCACGTCGACCAGCGGCGTGATGTTGATGTCGGCCAGGGACGTCTGCGTGCGGCCGTTAGGAGCCGTGAAGGCCATTACCGCCGAACCTCCGGGGTTCCCGGGCTCCGCTGCGGTGGCGATTGGGGCGTGGTGCGCTCCAAGACATTCAGCATTTCCAGAGCAAAGTCGTCACCCCGCGCCGCAAATCCGCGAATGGAGCTTCCGATCAGGTTGTAGGCAATGACGGCTGGTATAGCGGCTGCCAGCCCGCCAGCGGTCGTGATCAACGCCTCCGAAATACCAGGAGCTACCGCGCGCAGCGTCGCCGCTCCCGCCGTGCCCAGCCCATGAAACGCGCCCATGATGCCCCAAACCGTGCCAAACAGCCCGATGAACGGAGTAACCGCGCCCGTGATTGCCAGCCAGGGCAAGTTGCGTTCAAAGCGAGTCAACTCCTCCGAGTTGGCAATCTGCATGGCACGCTGAATGGTCACTGGGTTGGTGACGTTGCCCGTTGGATTACCGCCTTGGCGCCGCAGCTCGTCGTAGCCGCCCTCAAAAACCGCCACCAGCGGGCTCGGTCGGAACTGTTCGGCCACCGCCGCCACGTCTTGCAGTCGCTGCGCCTTGCGGAAGGCGCGCAGAAATCGTCCGCTCTGCACCCGAGCCCGCCGTAGCAAAGCCCATTTGGAAAGTATGATCGCCCAGGAGATCAGGCTGAATAGAAGAAGCACAAGCAAAACTACCTTGGCGACAGGACCGGTTTCATTGACCAAATCAACGACTTCTCCGCCCACGCCCGCTGCAAAAAGAGGAGACGAGTACATTTTTGTTGGGAATCCCACTTCGATTATAGACGAACCGCAATCCAGGCTGCCCAGAGGTACCGCATACATCACCGGATCTCAGAGCATGCTTCACCGACCCAGGCCTGGCCGGCGCCCACCAGTGGATGCTTCGTTTTGACGAACTATTCAAGACTAGGAATAATGCCTCCTCATGAAGGCTTCCCACGTAACCCGTGTGCAATGCGCGTATCCGCAAATCTATCTGGCCTGCCATGTCCGGCACATCCGCGCCGCCAGCACAGCCCACCGGCTCTCGGCCCGAGATTCATCCTTGCTTGTTCACCTCAGTCCGACTGCTCCGATCACGCCCTCCAAACTTGCCGCGCATTTGGGGATTCGCGGTTCAACCCTCTCGGCGGCGATTGGGAAGCTGGCCAGTCTCGGCTATCTGCGCGTGAACCTAACATTCGTGACCGGCGAGTTGCCGGGCTTACTCTCACGGCCAAGGGTGCGGAAGCCATGGCCGAGACGTCTGTGCTGAATCGTGAACGTGTAGGCGCGGTTCTGGCGCAACTCAGCAGTGATGAGCTGAAACGTGCCTTGGAGGGTCTGGAGCTGTTGGCAAGAGCCTCTCTGCAGTTCATGAACAAAAATTCTCATCGGGAGAAAGAATGATGCTGAAACTTGTGATCTTTGGCCTTGCGGGACTGGTCGGAATTGTTCTGGCCATCGTGGCGGTAGGCTTCCTCATCCCCAAGCAGCACGTGGCGTCACGCGCTCTCGTTCTGAGGCAGAAACCGGAAGACGTGTTCGCTTTGATTTCCGACTTCAAGTCGGCTCCCACATGGCGCAGTGAGGTACGCCGGGTCGAACTCTTGCCAGAAGCGAACGGACACGCACGGTTTCGGGAGATCGGCAGCACTGGAGCGCTGACCATGGAAGTGACGCAGTGGAACCCTCCCCGGCGCATGGTGACTCGGATTGCTGACAAGGGACTCCCCTTCGGCGGTTCGTGGATCTTCGAGATTGCTCCCACGGCCGGCGGGTGCCAGTTGAATATCACCGAACGCGGCGAAATCTACAACCCGGTCTTTCGTTTTGTCTCACGTTTCATCCTAGGCTACGAGCGAACTCTTAACACCTACTTGCAAAGCGTCAGCCGCAAGTTCGGAGAAAATACGGCTCCGATGCCAGGAATGGCCACAACGCTTCAGCAAGACCTGGATGAAAAGGCTTTCAACGCTCACAGGCAGCGAGCGGTTCGCTAGTCGCGGCTCTTCGTGCTATCCTGCGCTCAAATCTTGGGCTCAGGATCGACGGTGCTCTCCGAACTGCGGCTGGAAAATTACGCGGTGATTGACAACGTCGCGGTGGAGTTCGCCTCCGGCCTTAATCTGCTGACCGGCGAAACCGGCGCAGGAAAGTCCATCCTGATCGATGCGCTGGCGCTTCTGCTGGGCGAAAAAGCGTCTTCCGATGTCATTCGCGCGGGCGCGGAGCGCGCATCGGTCGGGGCAGTCTTCGAGGTGGAAGGCGCCGCTGAAAAAGCCGTTGCCCAGATTCTCGAGGCCAACGGTCTCGACGCAGAAAATGAATCTTTGATCCTACGCCGTGAGATCGCTGCCGGCGGTAAAGGTCGTGTTTTTGTGAACAATCAGCCGGCAACCGTGGCCGTGCTTCGGCAACTGGCGCCGCATCTGGCGACCGTACACGCGCAAAATGAATCGCTGCTCAGCTTCGACGCTGCCGCGCGCCTCAAGCTGCTGGACGCATTCGCCGCCGTCGAAACCGATAGGACTAGCGGAGCTTTCGCCAAGTGGAAAAGCATTGCCGCTCGAATCGAGGAACTCGAACACGGCGAACAGGATCGCCTGCGCCTCCTTGATCTGTGGACCTTCCAGCAGCGCGAAATCGAAACCGCCCATCTGCAGCCTGGCGAAGACGAACGCCTGGAGACCGAAAAGCGCGTCCTGGCCAACGCAGAAAAAATCTACACCGCCGCCATGAACGCTTTTGACCTGCTCTATGAAGGTTCGGCTTCGACGGCCTCTTCATTGCGCACGGCGCAAAAACACATCGAGGAACTCTCGCGTTACGAGCCTCAATTCCGCGAGGCGCTGGCCGTACTCGACACCGCACGCATCAGCATAGAAGACGTAGGCGCGAGCCTGCGCGACTATGCCGGCGGCATTCAAGCCTCGCCGGAACACCTCGCAGAAGTCGAAGATCGGCTGGCCGTCCTCGACCGCCTGAAGCGCAAATATGGGCCGTCGCTTGAGGATGTGATCCGCCAAGGCGAAGAAGTCACGCGCAAGCTGGCCGAGATGGAAAACAAGGATGAGGTCCTGGCACAGTTGAAACAGGACTTGGCGCAAGCGGCAGAGGAATATGTGCGCGTTGCGCGGGCCATCTCGAAAATGCGACATGACGCCGCCCGCAAGCTAGAAAAACTCGTCGAAGGCGAAATCAATGATCTGGCAATGAAAGGCCGCTTCCACGTGGAAGTCACCGGCAGCGACGAAGAGAAGAACTGGACCGCGTCGGGCTTTGATCAGGTTGTTTACCTGATCTCGACCAATCCCGGTGAACCAATGAAGCCGCTGGAGCAGATCGCCTCCGGCGGCGAACTGTCGCGGGTGCTGCTGGCGCTGAGGGCCACGGTAGAATCTGCACCCAGGTTAGCGCCCAAAAGCGGGGCGCGAACCTGGGCCACCCAGAGAACTATGGTCTTCGACGAAATCGATAGCGGCATCGGTGGCCGCGCGGCCGAAGCCGTCGGCAAAAAGCTCAAAGCGCTGGCGCGGTCAAACCAGGTCCTTTGTGTCACCCACCTGCCGCAGATCGCCACGTTTGCCGACCATCATTATGTGATTGAGAAGAAGCAGGTCGCGGGGCGAGCGCGAACCACCGTCCGCCGCATCGAGGGCGACGAGCGCACCGAAGAAGTCGCCCGCATGTTGAGCGGCGCAAAGCTGACCGAAACCTCCCGCAAACACGCCGAGCAAATGATTAAAGCGAACGAGTGAGTCATTCCCGAATCGGCACCCGATAGCTGCCTGATGTGATGCGCGAACTTGCTTGCGCTGCGGATGGAACCATAACCTACGCTGGGGCCCGTGGTGTAATGGGAGCATGTTAGCCTGTCCAGCTACAAGGTGCGGGTTCGAATCCCGCCGGGTCCACAACCTCCCTAGTTTTTGGTAGGGGAGTTGGCGGGGAGCCTTGGGACAGGGAGGCTCCTCACGTAACCTTGACTTCCGGTGCCGCGGTAGCAGATAATTGTTGTTGTAGCTGGACAGGTTACACCCCGGGCAGCAAGTTGCCCGGGGTTTGTTTTTTTCCAATCGCCAGGACTCATGGGCGGAAGCCAACCCTGATGAGGAAACGCAGCGAGTCGAAGGGGCGCCCGGCCACACCGGCGAATCGAGAACCTACGTAGTCTGATGCGCCTCCGCAAGACGCGCAAACGGGCGCACGACTGGTTGCCTGCCTCGCCTGGCCCGCCAGAGGTCGTACTGGGACTGCATGTTCATCCACAGGTCCGGGGAGGTGCCCAGGGCGCCCGCCAGCCGCAGCGCCATATTCGCAGAGATCCCTGCCTTGCCGTTCAGCACCCACGACAGCGTGACGCGCGTGGTGCGCAGGTGCTGCGCGGCGGTAGTTACGGGTGTGTTTCCAAGGTACTCACGAAGAGCCAAACCAGGATGTGGCGGATTGTGCATGCGCATCGGTGACTCCTAGTGACAGTTACGCATGGGCCTAACCTTCAGCGGCGCGCAACAGCGATGATCGCGGTGATAGCACTAACCACGGAAGCTATTGCAGAAATCACGGCAATGAGCCATAGCCGGGACTCTCGGACCCCTCGCTCGGCCTCGATGACACGACGTTGCAACTCGTGGTCCGCCGCACGCTTTGCGCGCCCGATCGAACTTTGGGTTATCGGACTGCCCTCGATGTCAACACCGAGCTGGCGAGCCCTTTGTTCGAGTGCGTCGCCGACAAGAAGCTTTCGCATGGTGACGATTTTAGACCATTCAAGGGGCATTTCTTGGCTGCAAGCGCAAAGGCCATAGCACTGGCCACCCTTGACGAGAAGTCTCATTAGCTAATATAATTAGCTAACATGCAGTACACTGTCCATCAAGCTAAGACCAACCTCTCCCGGCTGTTGCAGGAAGCCTCCGCGGGGAAGGAAATCATCATTGCTCGTGGGAAGAAGCCGGTAGCCAAGCTGGTGGCCATCGGAGCGGCCAGCAAGAAGCGGATCCCGGGAAAGTTCAAAGGACAACTTTCCTACACCGCCGATGCGTTTGCGCCGCTAACCGACAAAGAACTGGCAGACCTGGGCTTTGAATGAAAGTCTTGCTGGATACGCACGCGCTGCTCTGGTGGTTCAATGAGCCAGCAAGACTCTCCAAGAAGGCGGCCGCAACGCTTGCAAACCCTGCCAATACGGTTTACGTCTCTGCGGCGGTAGCATGGGAGGCCGCCATCAAGGTCAACCTAGGGAGACTCAGCGCGCTGCCCTTGGTTACAGAGTTGGCTCGGCATGTCATCGAAGAAGGCTTCGCGGAACTACCGGTCAGCATTGACCAGGCGGTGCGTGCTGGCCTTCTGCCCAGGCATCACCGTGACCCTTTTGATCGACTGCTGGTAGCACAGGCCCAGGAGTTGAATGTGCCTATTTTGAGCGCCGATGCGGTCCTTGACCAGTATGACGTAAAGCGGATTTGGTAAGGCGCCACGATGTTCATATTGCACTACCCCTCCTTGTTTCCCGATGCCGTCACCCCCGTGCCACTACGCTAATCCTCTCTCTTTCAGCGGCTTACGTTGACGAAATCGGCTATTTTCGCTAGACTTACATCCATCTTACCCAAGGTGGGAAGTTGGCCCTCGGGGCCTCTTTAGTTTTGTCTATGAACGACGACAAAACGCTGCTATTGCTCAAGCCCAGAGGCTTCTGCGCCGGCGTGGTTCGGGCGATCGACATTGTGCGGATCGCCTTAGAGGCTTTCGGCCCCCCTATCTACGTTCGTAAGGAGATCGTACACAACCGCTTCGTGGTCGAGGAACTCCAGGCCAAGGGCGCCATTTTCGTGGATAGCGTCGACGAGGTGCCGAACGGCGAGCGGGTGATTTATAGCGCGCACGGTGTTTCGCCGGAAGTGCGGGACGCCAGCGAGCGCCGCGGCTTGCGCGTCATTGACGCGACTTGCCCTCTGGTCACCAAGGTTCATGTCGAGGCCGTCAAGTTCGCCAAAGAGGGCTATTCCCTGATTCTGATCGGCCACCGCGATCACGACGAAGTCATCGGCACCCTGGGCGAGGCGCCGCGCGTAACTCAGGTTGTCAGTTCGCCGGAACAGGTGGCTTCGTTGGTGGTTCCCGACCCCAACCGCGTCGCATACTTGACTCAAACCACATTGAGCCTGGACGAGACCAAAGACATTATTGAGGCTCTGCGCCGGCGCTTCCCCAAGATTCAGGGACCGGCCGCCCAGGACATCTGTTACGCGACCGAGAACCGGCAGGTTGCGGTCAAACAGGTAGCTTCCGAAGCAGACCTGTTGTTGGTAGTCGGCTCCGACAATAGCTCGAACTCCAAACGGCTGGTGGAAGTTGCGCGTAATTTGGGCACCAGCTCGCATCTAATTGACAGCTGCCGGGACATCAAGCCGGAGTGGTTGCAGGATGCTACGACCATTGCCCTGACGGCGGGCGCTTCGGCGCCGGAGTTCCTGGTGGAAGAAGTGGTGAAGTTTTTGAGTTCCGAGGGCTATGCGAACGTTCGGGAAGTGGAAGTGATGCCGGAACACGTGCGATTCGGGTTGCCTCCTGAAATCGTGGAGGCCATTGCGGCCGCCCCAGCAGGAGCTACTGCGGAGTAAACAAACTACATGAACGAAACCTCCCCTGCGTTGGCAGCTTCGGCTGCGCCTCAATTACATTTTGGAAAAATCGACGACCTCACCGCACGAGTTTCGGCCGCCATTGACGTCGCCCGCCGGCATCTCTTCTCACAACAGCAAGCCGATGGTCACTGGTGCGGTGAACTGGAAGCCGACACCACACTTGAGTCCGACTACATCTTGCTACACACCCTGCTGGGTACGGTTGACCAGCAGCGTTTTCAGAAATGTTGCAACTACATCTTGCGTCACCACAACGAAGATGGCGGCTGGCCGATCTACAGCGGTGGACCTTCCAACATCAGTGCCTCGGTGAAGGCATATTTTGCTTTGAAGCTGACCGGATACAAGGCGGACCATCCGGCGCTGGTGCGGGCTCGTAAGAAGATTCTGGAGATGGGCGGTGTGACCGAGGTCAATACCTTCACCAAGATTTATCTTTGCTTCCTAGGCCAGTATGACTACGATGCTGTTCCGGCCATTCCACCGGAGATCATAACGTTCCCCAACTGGTTCTGGTTCAACATATACGAAATTTCTTCCTGGTCGCGTGCCATCCTCGTACCGCTTTCTATCTGTTACGCCAAAAAGCCGTTCAAGAAAATTCCCGACGAAATGGGCGTGGACGAGTTGTTCCTGGGGGGACGCGACAAGTCGCGCATGCGCCTGCACTGGTCGAAGCAGCAGATTTCCTGGAGAAACTTCTTTCTCGTTCTGAACCGCTTGGTGCACTGGTTCGAGGCTGTGCATATTCGTCCCCTGCGTTCTCTGGCGTTGAAGCAAGCCGAAAGATGGATGCTGGAGCGCTTTGAAATGAGTGACGGGCTGGGCGCCATCTACCCTGCCATGCTGAACGCCATCATTGCCCTGCGCTGCCTGGGCTATTCCATGGACGATCCGCAGCTCATCCGCGCGCTCGACGAGTTTGAGAAACTCGGGATCGAAGAAGACGACACGTTCCGTATGCAGCCTTGCAAGTCGCCGGTGTGGGACACAGCCTATGCCCTATTTGCTCTGGGAGAAGCCGGAATTCCGGCGACTGATCCTCGCCTGGTGAAGTGTGCCGACTGGATTCTGCAGAAGCAAGTCCGCAATCCCGGTGACTGGAAAGTGAAGAACCCCGCCGGCCAGCCTGCCGGCTGGTACTTTGAGTACAACAACGAGTTCTATCCCGACGTAGATGACAGCGCCATGGTCTGCCTGGCGCTCTCGCGCGTCGAGCATCCCAACGGCCGCTATCAGCGCGAGTCCGTGCAGCGGGCCATCGATTGGGTCTTCTCCATGCAGTGCAAGAATGGTGGCTGGGCGTCCTTCGACAAGAACAACGACCGCATGGTGTTCCAGCAGATTCCGTTCGCCGACCACAACGCCATGCTCGATCCGGCCACGGTGGACATTACCAGCCGAATTCTGGAAATGCTGGCCACTTATGGATATGACAAGAACGATCCGCGGGTGAAGAAGGCGATTAAGTTCATTCGCAACGAACAGGAACCGGATGGTTCCTGGTTCGGTCGCTGGGGCGTCAACTACATTTACGGCACGATGCTGGTGCTTCGCGGTCTGGAAGCCATGGGCGTGGACTATCACGAGCCTTATGTGCAACAGGGCGCCGAGTGGCTGCGCATGGTGCAGAACCCGGATGGCGGCTGGGGCGAGACCTGTGGCTCTTACGATGATGCGCGCACCAAAGGCGTTGGGCCCAGCACGCCCTCGCAGACTGCGTGGGCAATCCTGGGTTTGCTGGCAGCCAACGACACCCGCAGCGACAGCGTGACGCGTGGCATCGCCTACCTGCTTCGCACTCAGAAAGGGAACGGTTCCTGGGACGAACCGCATTACACCGGCACGGGTTTTCCACGTGTGTTTTATCTGGCGTATCACATGTACCGCGATTATTTTCCGCTGCTCGCGCTGACAACGTACACCAAGGTGATGGCGGGAACTAGCAGCACCTAGCATTTGGCACTTGGCAACTAGCATTAGGCCGTTAACAAGCGCTGCGTGATCTCAGCATACTGGCCAAATGCTAAATGCCAAGTGCTAAGTGCTGAACGGAGCAAAGGGTAGAGAGAGACCAATGGCAGTACCCATTTCTCAGGCGTGGACTGTGGCTACTTACGTCCTGAAGCAAAAGCTCAAGAGACGCAAGCGGTACCCACTGGTGCTGATGCTGGAACCGCTCTTCCGCTGTAATTTGGCCTGCGCGGGATGCGGGAAAATCCAGTATCCCGCCCATGTCCTGAAAATGCAGCTCACGCCCGAGGAATGCTTCCGCGCAGTGGACGAGTGCGGCGCACCCACCGTCGCCATTCCCGGCGGAGAGCCTCTGCTGCATCCCCAGATCGGCGAGATCATCGAAGGTCTAGTTGCTCGTAGAAAATATATCTACCTTTGCACGAACGCGCTGCTGCTCAAGCAGAAAATCCATCTCTTTAAGCCCAGCAAATATCTGACGTTTTCCGTGCACCTGGACGGCCAGCGCGAGCACCACGATTTCTCCGTGTGTTTGGAGGGTGGATACGACAAGGCGCTCGAAGGGATGAAGGAAGCCTTGGCTCGCGGCTTCCGCGTCACGACCAACACCACGTTGTTTGACGGTGCCGATCCCCGCAGTGTGCGTGCCTTCTTCGACGAAATGATGGACTTGGGTTTGGAAGGCATGATGCTTTCGCCGGGCTATTCCTACGAGAAGGCGCCCGACCAGAATCATTTTCTGGGGCGTGCCCGC
>Ga0187771_10002890_pt1 | contig 11917 bp, 9 predicted proteins | sample 0116_SJ02_MP15_1_FD_133139 | JGI IMG/M metagenome (GOLD analysis project Ga0187771, IMG submission 133139) | Tropical peat soil microbial communities from peatlands in Department of Meta, Colombia - 0116_SJ02_MP15_10_MG | ecosystem: Environmental > Terrestrial > Soil > Wetlands > Peat | place... | reverse complement strand
GCACGGCAACGAGGTGCAGAGCGAAACGCCGTTCATGGTCGCGCGCATCGTGCAGGACGGCGAGACCGACATCTACGCCACCGGACGCTACCTGGACGTCTACGAGATCCTTGGAGATGGAGCAAAGCTGAAGGAACGAACCGTGGTGTGCGACTCTTCGCGCATCGATACCCTGCTGGCCATCCCGCTATGAACGCAATCGCACTCGCAATCGGCGATCCGAACGGCATCGGGCCGGAGATCGCCGTGAAGGCGGCGCTGCGTCTCGCGCGCGGCGCAGCTCCCCGGATCATCCTGGTCGGCGACGAGCATGTGATCCGCTTCCATGCCGATCAGTGCGATGCGGCCGGCCTGCTGAAGCGCGTGGGCTCGGACAATGCAGCCGCACCCGACGGTCTGCTTTTCCTTCCGGTCGATGCCATCGCGCCGGCGGATTTTCGGCCGGGCGCACCCTCGGCCGCCGGCGGACGCGCCACGGTTGCCTATGTCGAGTCGGCGCTTGCCCTGGTCGACAAGGGCGATGCCGCCGCGATCGTGGCGTGTCCGCATTCGGAGACCAGCGTCAATGCCGCCGGAATTCCCTTTTCCGGCTATCCGAGCCTGCTGGCGCGGCTGCGGCAGGTACCGGAAGACGAGGTCTTTCTCATGCTGGTCGGCGGGGGCCTGCGCATCGTGCACGTCACCTTGCACGAGCGACTGCAGGCAGCACTGGCGCGCATCACGCCGCGGCTGGTGGAGACCGCGGCACGAACCGCGGTGGACGCGCTGCGGCGCCTCGGGCTCGATCAGCCGAGAATCGGGGTGTTTGGCATCAATCCCCACGCCGGCGAAGGCGGCCTGTTCGGCGACGACGACGACAGGATCGTCGCGCCGACGGTCGAGCGCCTGAGATCCGAAGGATACCAGGTCGAAGGGCCGGTGGGCGCCGACCTGATGCTGGGACGAGCGGACTTCGATGCGTTCATCGCGATGTATCACGACCAGGGGCATATCCCGGTAAAGCTGCTGGCGGGCCGCAACTCCGCCGCCATGTCGATTGGCGCCGGCGCCGTCTTCTCCAGCGTCGGCCACGGCAGCGCGTTCGACATCGCGGGCCGGAACATTGCCGACTGCCTGCCGGTCCTGAGGTCGATCAGTCTGGTGTCGGGCGCGAACCGTCTCGAGCAAGGGGCCGCCGGATGACGTTCGGAGTTTCGATCGAGGGCAGCGACATCAGCTTCCCCGCGGACAGCGGCGAGGCCTTGCTCGATGCCGCCGAGCGAGCCGGCTACACGCTGCCGTATTCGTGTCGCAAGGGCGTGTGCGCGACCTGCGCCGGGACCTTGCGCCAGGGGATCGTGCAGGAAAGGTCGCGACGGATCGAGGGCCCGGCCGAGGGGGTGCTGTTCTGCCAGGCCCGCGCCGCGAGCGACGTCGTGATCGCGCCCAAGCGGATCGATCGTCACGATCCTTCCGCGCGCACCAAGACGGCCGCCAAGGTGCTCCGACTGTCGCGGCCATCCGCCGACGTCGCATTGCTCCACCTGCGGCTTCCGGCCGGGACGCGGGCGAAATTCAAGGCCGGACAGTACCTGCGGGTGATGCTGCCCGACGGCAGCACGCGCCATTTCTCGGTGGCGAGCCCCCCGCACGAAAGCGACGGCGTCCAGCTGCACATTCGCCACGTTCCGGGAGGCGCCTTCTCCGAAACCGTGCTCGCAACGCTGCAGCAGGGCGACATCCTGGAAGTCGAACTGCCGTTCGGCGATTTCCACCTGCGGCACGAGCTCGACGGCGACTTCGTGTTCGTCGCGACCGGGACCGGATTCGCGCCGTTCAAGTCCATGATCGAGGACCTGATCAGGCGCGGCAATCGGCGCAGCGTCCGTCTCTACTGGGGCGGACGCCGGATCGAGGATCTCTATCTCGCCGACCTGCCGCAGAAGTGGGCGGCGCGGGCGCCGTGGTTCGCGTTCGTCCCGGTGCTGTCGGAGGCCGGCGCCGCGTGGCAGGGCCGCCGCGGACTGGTCCATCGCGCGGTGCTGGAGGATTTCGGCAGCCTCGCGGATCGGCAGGTGTACGCCTGCGGCAATCCGGTGATGATCCGGAGCGCGCGGGCCGATTTCACGCTCAAGGGCAATCTTGCGGAAGACAGATTCTTCGCCGACCCGTTCGTTCCGTCGGGAGGAGCGGCCTGATCCTTCGCCAAGCTTCCAAAAAAGACAAAGAATTCGGGAGGTCGCGGTGTCCAGCTTGCAGGATGTGTTCCATGTGCCGAACTTTATCGATTCCCGGCGCGTGGGCGGCGTTCAATACGGCATCGTCGTGCTGTGCGGACTGGTGATGTTTCTCGACGGCTTCGACACGCAGGCCATCAGCTACGTCGCTCCGGTGATCGCCAGGGAATGGGGAATCGCCCGCGAGGCGCTCGGTCCGATCTTCTCCGCCGCGCTGGTGGGACTGATGATCGGCTATCTGGGCCTCGCGCCGTTGTCGGATCGGTTCGGGCATCGGCGGCTAGTGCTGACGAGCACGGCCGGGTTCGGATTGCTGACGCTGCTGACCGTATTTGCGACGAGCGTGCTGCAGCTCATCATGCTGCGCTTCCTGACCGGGATTGCCCTGGGCGCCGCCATCCCCAGCACTGTGGCGCTGACGACCGAGTTCAGCCCGAAGCGCCTCAGGGCTTCGTTCGTTCTCGCCATCTACTGCGGCTTCTCGCTCGGCTTCGTCGCTGCGGGCGGGCTCGCCGCCGCCCTGATGCCCGATTACGGCTGGCGATCGCTCTTGTGGGTCGGCGCGGCAACGCCGCCCGCCCTCGCCGCGCTGGCATTTGCCTTCCTGCCGGAATCGGTGGAATTCATGATCCGTACCAAGCGCAACGGGATGGAAATTTGGGGGGTGCTGAAGCGGATCGATCGCACGCTGGGCAACGATGTGCCGAGCACGTTCTCGACCAATGAGAAGGAGCGCACGAGCGCGGTCGCGAACCTCTTCAAATCGGGGCGAGCGATCGGAACCCTTGTTCTGTGGCTCGTCTTCGGACTCAATCTGGCGCTGTTCTATGCGCTGCAGAGCTGGCTTCCGACGATCCTCGGCGGCGAAGGGTTTCGCATCGGCACCGTCGCGCTGGCCACTTCCCTGACGACGGTCGGCGGCATCGTTGCCGCTTTCGTGATCGGGCCGGCGATGGATCGCCTTGGCCCGTATGGCTCGCTGGCAACCCTGTATCTTGTCGGCGTGCCATGCGTGGTTCTGCTGGGCCTTGCGGTCTCGGCTCCGGTCTGGATCCTGCTTGCTTCCACCTTCTTTGCCGGGTTCTGTGTCAGCGGCGGACAGAAGAGCGTCATCGCGCTGGCCGCGATCTTCTACCCCGCGCCGATCCGCTCGACAGGAGTAGGGTGGGCGCTCGGCATCGGAAGGCTGGGAGGCATCGCCGGGCCGCTTCTCGTCGGGATCCTGCTGAAGATGAACCTCGGACCCAGGCTGCTGTTCTGCTACGCCGCGATCCCGATGTTGCTGGCGGGTGTTTCGGTGATGTTTCTGGGCCGCCGCTACGGCAAACCCGATCTTGCGTAGAGGATCCCGTCATCCGCTTGCGCCTCAGCGTCATTCCCGGGCGCAGGCGCGCGCTCCACGCCGCTATTTGGCATTTGGCCGTTCAATGCTAGGATCATTGCCGACCGGGCGGATCGACGCAGGGAATTGCTTCCATGCGGCTCCTCTTCATCTTCATCGCGCTCCTGTTCGTCGTGTTGTCAGGCGGGCTTCTCCGTGCCGCATCGGATGACGATGACGGCGCCATATCGAGGAGCCTCGCCGACATGCTGCGCGCGGCGCGCCAGGTGATCTCCAACAACCAGGCCCGCATCAACGATCCAAACCTCGGCGACAAGGGGCTGAGCGGTCAGGTCGTCCTGACGCAGGCCATCGAAATCTACAAGAAGACGACAGGAACGGACCCGGAGAGCATCGACCCGGCGTCGCGCCATGGTCGGCTGCTGCGCGCCCAGATGGATGCGATCGTCGAGGCCACGGATGCAAATCAAGCCACGATCAACGCCAAGGGGGTCGGCTTCAAGGCCTTCATTCCCGCGGTGTTCGCAAGGCTGGTGAACGAGGCGTTCGAAAGCCGCGCCAGGAACGAAGCCCAGGTCAAGGTCACCGCGCCCGAGCAACTGGTCAGAAACCGCAAGGCGCGGCCGGATGCGTGGGAAAACGACGTCATGCGCACCAAACTGCTGAGCCCGGACTGGCCGCGCGGCCAGGCCTTTGCGGCCGACGTCGAGACCAAGGGGCGACCGGCCTATCGCATGATGATGCCCGAATACTACGCGGCCTCGTGCCTGAGCTGCCATGGGGGGCCGAAAGGAGAGACCGACGTCACCGGTTACCCCAAGGAGGGCGGCAAGGAAGGCGATCTCGGCGCGGCGATCAGCGTGACGCTGTTCAAATAGCGATGCTTCGGTTTTTCGACCCTTGCAAGGAAAAGACCCTGTTCGGCAGCCAGTCGCGGCCCTTCGAGTAGCTAAGCAACCCCGGCTCTCACGAAGCCTTCACAGCGATGTCGCATCTGAGCATCCGCGCCAGGCTGATCATTCTCTCGAGCGTGTTGCTGTGCACGCTCATCGCCACCAACCTGTTTCTGACCCGCAAGCTCGCGAACAACTCGACCGCGGTCGCGCACGAGACCGAGCTGAGCGGCATCATCGAATCGGCGAACGGCGCCCGCATCGCATTCGGCGAGATGCGATACTGGCTCACGGACCTCGCGGTGAGCCTGCTCACCCCGTCGGAACGCAATGAGGCGGCCGCGCGAGAGCGGATGGACTTCTATCTCGATCAGCTGGCGCGGCGAAAGCCCGAGCTGGTGGCGGCGGTCCGCGCCGAGCGGGCGCAATTCGAAAGGTCGGCCGACGACGCGATCGACAAATACACCAATGACCAGCGCGTCATCGGCAACTCGCTGCTGGCGGAGGCGCGCGGCCACAGCGTCAAGGTCGACGAGCTGCTCGCCGCGCTGATCGGCGAGCTGAGGGGCGAAGTTGCGGCCGAACGCGGGCGGATAACCGCGGAAGTGACGGCCGCGACCCGGAGCGCGCTCATCGCCGACCTCGCGATCGTGGCGCTCGGCGTGCTGCTCACCTTCGCCATTCTGCGTTCGATCGCGCTGCCGCTCCGCCAGCTGGTCGGCGCCATCGACGGCCTCGGCGCCGGAAACCTTTCCGTGCCGATCCCGCCGCCGGGACCCGACGAAATCGGCGCGATGGCGCATACCCTCGCCCTGTTCCGCGACAGCCTCAAGGCCCGCGATCGCTATGCTGCGGAGGCCGAGGCGCAGCGCAAGACCATCGCGGCCGCGATCGCAACCATCTCCGAAGGCTTCGTGCTCTACGATTCCGACGACCGCGTCGTCCTGTTCAACGAGCAGTTCCGTGCCATCTATCCCGGTCTGTCGGATGTCATCAGGCAGGGCGTGACGTTCCAGGAGGTGCTCGATGCGGCGATCTCGCGCAACCTTGTCGAGCTGGCAGGCCGCCGTCCCGAAGAGTGGATCGCGGAGCGTCGCGCGCAGCACGAAAATCCGGACGGGTTCGTCGAATACAGATACGAGGACCGCTACGTCCGCATCAGCGAACGCAAGATTCAAGGCGGCGGAACCGTCGCGGTCTACACCGATATCACCGAGCTGAGGCGACAAAACATCGAGCTGGCACAGGCGCGCGAGGCATCCGAGGCCGCCAATCGGACCAAGAGCCAGTTCCTGGCCAACATGAGTCACGAGCTCCGTACGCCTCTCAATGCGATCATCGGCTACAGCGAGATCCTGCAGGACGACGCCGCCGACAGCGGCCAGGAGCAGTTCGTTCCCGATCTGAAAAAGATCGAGGGAGCCGGCCGCCATCTGCTGGGGCTGATCAACGACATTCTCGACCTTTCCAAGGTCGAGGCCGGCAAGATGGATGTCTTCATCGAGGAGATCGACCTCTCGTCGCTGGTCGAGGAGGTGAGTGCGATCATCTCGCCCTTGGCCGCCAGGAACGGCAACACCCTGGCGCTGCAGCTGCCCGAGCGGCCCGGGAGCATGCGCAGCGACCGCACCAAGGTGAAACAGTGTCTGCTCAATGTCCTGAGCAACGCCAGCAAGTTCACCCACGACGGCAGGCTCACCCTCGCCGTCGAACGTCTCGACCGCTCCATGGTGCAAATGACGGTCTCCGATACCGGCATCGGCATGAACGAAGAGCAGCTGGGACGGCTGTTTCAGCCGTTCAACCAGGCGGACGCCTCCACCACCAAGAAGTTCGGAGGAACCGGTCTTGGCCTCGCGATCACGCGGCACTTCTGCCGTCTGCTCGGCGGCGACATCACCGCCGCAAGCCAGCCCGGAAAGGGCTCGACCTTCACGATCTCCATCCGCGACCAGGCTGCGGAGCTGCAGGCGCCGGAGGCGACGACCGAGCCCGCCGCGCCGGCCGGCGGCCGCGCGATCACGGTGCTGATCGTCGACGATGATCCCGCTTCACGCGCCTTGCTGGCGTCCAGCCTGCGGCGCGAGGGTTACCACACCGTCCAGGCGAGCGGAGGCGACGAAGCGCTGCAATTGGCCCGCAAGCTGAAGCCGGAAGCGATCACGCTCGACGTTCTGATGCCGAAGACCGACGGCTGGACGGTCCTCGCCGCGCTCAAGGGCGATCCCGTACTCTGCGGCATTCCCGTGGTGATGGTGACGATCGCACCGGATCGCGCGATCGGCTTGTCGCTTGGGGCCGCCGAAGTGATGACCAAGCCGGTCGATCGGTCGGAACTTACCGCTCTGTTGCGCCGGCTGCTGTCTCGGGACGGCCCGATCCTCGTCGTCGAGGACGATGTGGCGACACGTGCAACGGTTCGAAATACCATCGAGAAGATGGGCTTGACCGTCGCCGAGGCCGCCAACGGCAGGCAGGCGCTCTCCTGGCTCGCGGAAAACCCCGCGCCGGCGCTGATCCTGCTCGATCTGATGATGCCGGAGATGGACGGCTTTGAGTTCCTCGACGAGTTCAACCATAATGCCGACTGGCGGCAAGTCCCGGTGGTGGTCATCACCGCCAAGAAACTGAATGCCGCCGAGCGCGACCTGCTGTCGGTGCGCACCGTCATCGAGAAGGGCGTTTCGATAGATCGAGATATCGCTGCCGTGATTGGAAAGGCCGTGGGGCGGCGTCCGGCATCTGGCCGGGCCGAGATCCGGCGGTGACGCGACGATGGTGACGTCATGGCGAAGATATTGCTGATTGAAGACAACGAAATGAACCGCGACATGCTCTCCCGGCGCCTGCTGCGCAGGGGATTCGAGGTCGTGATGGCGGTCGACGGCCAGGAGGGCGTCGTCATGGCGCTGAGCGAATGTCCGGATCTGATCCTGATGGACATGAGCCTGCCGGTGATCGACGGCTGGGAAGCGGCCCGGCGCGTCCGCGATGACGACGCGACCGCCCATATTCCGATCATCGCGCTGACCGCGCATGCCATGTCCGGCGACCGGGAGAAGGCGCTCAATGCCGGATGTGACGACTACGACACCAAGCCTATCGAAATGCCGCGCCTGCTCGAAAAGATCGACGCTCTGCTCGCGCGCGCCCAACGATGACATCGGACTTGTGACGCAAAGCGACTAGCGCCCTTTGCTTTTCGAAGCCCGTGAAGGAGGTGCCGTCATGTCCGACGAGCTTCGAAAAGCGGGCACGGGTCCCAACCAGCGTCTCCAGCGTGTGATCGCCGCCCTCGTGCGCCAGGAGTTCGGCGCCCCGATCGCGACCATCGTCGGACTCTCGGAAATCATGATCGAGGACGCTCGCCGCAGCGAGGACCAGACGTTTCTGTCGGACCTCGACCGCATCCGCTCGGCCGGTCTTCTGTTGCAGGACCAGCTTGCGAACGTCGTCGGTCTCGCCACAAGAGGCTTGTTGGGAAGCGGTCGGGATCCGACCGAGTTCAAGACCAGGCTTCGTCACGACTTGCGGACCCCCCTGAACGCGGTCAAGGGCTACAGCGAGCTGATCATCGAGGAGGCGCGGGACAACGGCCGCGGCGAGCTGCTCGCGGATGTGACCAAGATCCTGGCCGCCGCCGAGGATCTGCTCGGCCAGATCGACAGGCTGGTCGACCTCGCGGACGCGCCGGAGCCCAATTCCGCCAAGGCGGGCACGTTCGCCGCGATGCCCTCCGCGGACCGGGCCGGCAAGATCATGCGGTCGATCGAGCCGGTCGGGCCGAAGCCGCGCGACCATCAGCTCTCGAGCCGCATCCTCGTGGTCGACGACACCCAAGCCAACCGCGAGCTGCTCTCGCGCAGGCTGAGCCGGAACGGCCATGACGTTCACGCGGCCGACGGCGGCAAGTCGGCGCTTCACGCCGTGACCCAATCCCAATATGACCTGATCCTGCTCGACCTGATGATGCCCGACATGAACGGGTTGGAGGTCCTGACGCGGCTCAAGGGCAATCCGGCGGTTCGGCACGTTCCCGTCATGATGATTTCGGCGCTGGACGAGATCGAGAGCATCGTCCGTTGCATCGAGGCCGGGGCCGAAGACTATGTTCCGAAGCCGTTCGATCCGGTGCTGCTCGGCGCGCGGATCGACGCCTGCCTCGAACGAAAACGGCTCCGGGATCGCGAGCAGGCGTTCGTCAATCAGTTGAAGGTCGAGAAGGACAAGACCGAATCGCTGTTGTTGAACATCTTGCCCGGATCGATCCTGAGGCGAATTCGCCAGGGCGAGGTCGCGATCGCCGACCGGTTTCCCGACGCCACCATCCTGTTCTCCGACCTGGTCGGGTTCACCGTCCTCGCCGACAGGTGTTCGCCCGGGCGGATCGTCGACATCCTGAACGGGTTGTTTTCGGCCTTCGATGCCTTGGCGAGCGGCCTGCGACTGGAAAAGATCAAGACGATCGGGGATGCCTACATGGTCGCCGGCGGGCTGCCGGAAGCCGATCCCCATCACGCGCTCGCGGCGGCCGACATGGCGCTCGGCATGATCGGCGTGGTGCGCGAGACCGGCAAGCGCTTCGGCGAAACCCTCGAGGTCCGCATCGGGATCCATTCCGGCGAGGTCGTGGCGGGAATCATCGGCAAGCGCCGGTCCATCTATGACGTCTGGGGCGACACGGTGAATACGGCGAGCCGCCTGGAGACATCCGGATTGCCGAACCGGATCCAGATTTCGCAATCGACTTATGAAAAGGTCAGAGGCGCATTTTCCTGCGAGCCGCGCGGGCCGGTGGAGATCAAAGGGAAGGGTTTGATGCCGACCTACTTCCTGGGCCCGAGGTTCAAATGACCCCGAGGCGCGCCGCCGCGGCGCCATCGCGGAACGGACCGAGGCGTGCTATGGCGCACCGCTTGCCCTGCATGCCGGACCGCCATGACAGCCGACGCCATCGCAATCCCGGGCCTCAACGCGATCACGGATCGGTTCGATCACGTGCTGCTCGACCAGTGGGGGCCGCTGCACCAGGGCGAAGCGGTCTTTGCCGCGGCGCGCGACTGCGTGGCGCGGCTGCGCGCCGCCGGCAAGCGCGTCGTCGTACTCTCCAATTCCGGCCGGCGCGCCGCCGAGAATCGGCAGCGTGTTGCGGAGCTCGGTCTGCCGCCCGAGGCCTATGACGGCATCCTGACCTCGGGCGAAGTCACGTGGCGCGGCCTCGCCGCGCGCACCCAGCCGCCGTTCGCCGCGCTCGGCCGCTCCTGCGTGCTGATCAGCCGCGGCGGCGACCGCTCCATCGTCGAGGGGCTCGACCTGCGCGTCGCCGAGGTAGGCGACGCCGATTTCATCCTGCTGGGCGGGCTCGACGACGAGACCGCCGAACCCGAGCTCTGGCGCGACCTGCTGACGCGGGCCGCCGCGCGGCGGCTGCCGATGCTGTGCGCCAATCCGGATCTGGCGATGTTCTCACCGCGCGGCCTGATCCCGGCGCCGGGCGCGCTCGCGGCCTTCTATCGCGCGCTCGGCGGCACGGTCGCTTACGTCGGCAAGCCGCACGCGCCGATCTTCGTCGCGGCGCGCGAGCAGCTGGGCAATCCGTCGCCCGGCCGCGTTCTCGTGATCGGCGATTCCCTCGACCACGACATCGCCGGCGGGCGCGCGGCGGGAATGCTGACCCTGCTGACCACGTTGGGCGTTCACAAGGAGGCGCTGGCGAACGCGCCCGATCCGCGGCAGGCGGTGCTGGCGCTCGCCGGCAACGAGGCGCGCACGCCGCACTGGATCATGGACCGTCTCGTCTGGTGAGGTCCGCATGTCGCCGGTTGGCCGCGGCGAGCGCCGGCGATCGCCGCGCGATCACGTGCCAGCGATCATGCGAACGACTACATCCCCATCGGGCCCCAGAACATCTGGTCCGCGGTCTTCTTCTGATCGTCACTGAGGGCCGCATAGAGCGGCTTGAGCGCGTTGTTCATCGCGCGGACGGCGTCGAGATGCGCTGCCATGAACTGCTCATGCAGGTCGAGGCGCTCGGGCAGGCTGATGGTTTCGCCGCGCTTGCTCATCATGGTGGTGCAATGCGTGGTCATGGCGAAGGCATTATCCCGCGCCGCGGTGGCGTAGGCGTTCCAGAGCGTCTCCTGCTCCGGCGTGATCTTCAGCTCCGCCTTGGCATAGGCCAGGCGACCGTCGATATGGCTCGCCATCGCGCCGCACATCGCCTTGCCCGGACCACCAGCCATCATGGCGTGCCAGAATCCGCCGGGGCCCATCATGCCCGGTCCCATCATGTGTCCCATCATGCCAGGCCCCATGCCGGGAAAGCCCATCATGCCGTGAGGCCCCCACATCGAGACCCCTGGTGCCGGGGAGCCTTGTGCCGGGGAGCCTTGCGCCGAAGAGCCCTGTGCCGGTGACTGGTCCTGGGCGAGGGCCGGTCCGCCGACGGCGGACGCCATCACGAGCGCGGTGGCAACAAGCAGTGTCTTGACGGTCTTCATGGCTCGCTCTCCCGGCGGCGATTTCAGCTGTGTCGGTGACAGCGCGAATTGCACACCTCGCGCAGTGGTTCGGCGTTGATCCTCGTCAAGCTTGCAGGGTGCGCGCGTGGCGCGGCCATCACCGCCCGCGCGACATGGTCCGGCTTTGCCGACGGCGCGCTGGCGTGCCGTGTTCCCGAAAGGCTCTGCAGCCCTACTCTCTCCATGAGAAGGCCTTGCTTTGGTCAAACCGGCGTGGCGCTTGGGGCGGGAAGTCTGCGGGAGCATTCACGAGGTAAGGAGTGCCCAATGGAAGCCATGCAGAGCCAGCAGCACAACGATCTTCACGGTGTCGCACTCATTGCGCGCGTGGAGGAGGAGCTTTCCAACTTGAAGCAAAGCGCCACGCACCGCCCGTTGGATCCGCCGGCCCTCGCGGGATGCGACCTCTCTCCCGGTCCGCAGCTGCCGCCGGTCGATGCGACCGGCCCGCAGGTGCCACCGGTCGACACGACGTTTCGCCCGGCCGCCGTCGGCGACGTCCAAAACGACGTCCAGGCCACGGGCGATCGGCGGTCACGCTCCTTCACCAGCGTGCTCTTGGCTGCGTGCGTCGGTGTCGCAGGCACCTTCGCGTGGCAGTCCTACGGCGATGCGGCCATGCAGTTCGTCGCCGCGCGGGCGCCGCAGGCGATCGCGGCGTGGGCGCCGCTGGTCCTGGCGAATTCATCGCGGCCGGCGGAGACCCCGGCAGTCACCGAGCAAGCGAGCCCGGCCGCAGCTCAGCCGGCCGTGGCGGAGGCGGCACCCGCGCAACCCGCGCAAGGCGTGCCGCCGGCCCAGGCCGCGCCTGAAAACACCGCGCCGGCGACAGTCGCCCTGCCCGCCGAGGTGACGCAGTTGCTCCAGTCGATGGCGCAGGACCTCGCAACCGCGCGGCAGGAAATCGAGCAGCTCAAGGCCGGTCAGGACCAGATGGCCCGCGAG
>Ga0187771_10002889_pt1 | contig 11917 bp, 10 predicted proteins | sample 0116_SJ02_MP15_1_FD_133139 | JGI IMG/M metagenome (GOLD analysis project Ga0187771, IMG submission 133139) | Tropical peat soil microbial communities from peatlands in Department of Meta, Colombia - 0116_SJ02_MP15_10_MG | ecosystem: Environmental > Terrestrial > Soil > Wetlands > Peat | place... | reverse complement strand
TTCTGTATCGTGGCAGCCTCTTCTCTCCTCCTAGTTCAGTCGAGAATTTAGCGATGAGCGGAATGTACTTTCCATAGATGTTTATTTTCCTTTGAACTGCCTCCATGCTCCCTTTTCTTGATAGGAAGATGCCGAGTCGTCGCAGCGCTTCTCTCGAAGCGTTCCTGATTTCCCTTTCTATTTCGGGCCTATCTGCAATATATTCTTTACCAACTGTCTTGTACGGAATCCTAGTACTGCAGATATGAGTAATCACACCAATTGGCGCATCCTGTGGAACGTGGTACCGTCTCCAATCCACTTGCTCATTCAAGACTTCAAAACTGACATCACTGCTCTCATCATATAGCAGCGGGATGCGATTCGCAAATCTGAAAAGCCTCATCCCTGGTTGGAGGACTTTTCCGCCGTAAGCAACGGCGACCTCGACTAAGAAGGGGAATCCTGAGTAAGACGATGGGGGTCTAGTAACGACAGTTGAAAACTCCGGCCTAAGCTCTTTGTTGACTCCAGCAAGCAATATCTCCTCGCCTACTGGAGAAAGAACAGTCGCATCTGGCTGAAGAAAATCAGAGAATCGCTGTAAAGCATCAACGATTGAAACTATTTGGTTGTTGTTAAGACGCTTAGGAGGAAGACGCGGACTTACGCCGGCGAACTCCAAGAATTTGGTCGCGATTTTTTCCCCGACTCTGTGAAAATGAATTACCATGAATGACTTCATGTCATGCTCCTCAGAATTCTTGACAATCCTCTTGAAGGCTTCTACATCTATTCCATACGGATGGGGAAGAGTTTCCTTTGGCGCAGGTGGCATGGAGGTTGTCGCACGCTCATGGAATGTCACTTGCCCCGTAGGATCGACGAAAGTTAGATTGGCATAACTTGCTACTAGAGCCGTCTGCTTAAAGTAGTCGGCTATCTTCTGAGAAGCACGCAAGAAGTCACCTTCCAGGGTAAGGTCCACTCTTGTCCCTGTCGTCCCGTCGGCGTCGCTTGCGAAGCGCTTAAGGACGGTCGGTCGGTTCTCGCCGATGTCAATCATCATTTGAAAGGAATATCTTCGACGACCATCGGGAGAGGTCGTCACAGTGACAGGCCGATTTGTTGTAATTTGTCCGTAGAGAATGGCCATGGTCCCGCCTAGTCCGAACATACCTCGAGACTGTCTGAGCACATACTTGGAGCCATAGAAGACCTTGCCAAATGCACTGGGAACATGCTGAGGAGCTACGCCCGGGCCGTTATCAATGACAGTCAATCTGTAGGGCTTGGGGTCTGGTAGTTCCTGATTGATGCTTTCGGGTATAATCCTAACATACACGTCGGGAGGCGTACCCGCAAGCTCGGCTGCATCCATCGAGTTCTCAACGAGTTCTCTGACTGCCATGTATAGAGCGCGTGCAGGATTTGTAAAGCCAGCTAGGTCTCGGTTGCGATAGAAAAACTCCGATGGTGAAATCTCTGCGAACGTTGCCTTGCTACTCAAACATTTTCACCTTCCCCATTGCAGACAGGTCTTGTTTCACTACTACAGAAGTCATGGTATCATCTGTCTCATTCACGTCAGTTCAATCTTCAAAGAAAAGTTCCCACACCAAGGCTATCACGAGAATCGGATATATGCTAGTCTTCTTGTCCGAGTCTATCAGCAATCGATTCGGGCGATGAGCCCTCCCATAGAATCATTCTCTCCATCTTTCGGGTTGTCCTCGCCGTCTGTAACTCCTTGTACACAGTTCGGTGTTGGCTCCCTGATGCAAGCTTCCGAATTGCTTCCGATGCGAGCCTAACATCCGTAGCCTCCCCTATTATTGCCACGGTTCTACCATAGATTGAGAGATGACAATGGGTTAATTCCTCGATTACACGCCTGGACTTCCCTTTCAATCCAATTATGCGGCCCTTCACTCTGTCTAGAGAGTTAGGACTTCGACCTGCGAAACTCCTGAGGTCCACAACTTCGAAGGAAATTCCTTCATTGCGCAGGAGTTTGGCGCGTTGGGGGGAAAAGCCTCGGCCAATGGCTTCTATAACGTTCCGCGCGATGAACGGCTTTCCTAGTTCAATCGAATCTGACCTAATTGTGACGACTCCGTCCCTGCTATCAATTCCGAGCTTGACTCCCAGGTCTTCTTCGAGACTTCTCTTCGTAGAGCCTTCTTTCCCGATGACTACTCCAACCCTCTCCAAGGGCACCCTGACCGCTTGCTCGAAGCTCATATGAGGTCCTTCATCCAAGAATTCGCATCTCTCCTGAATATACCTCGCTTTGAGAAGAATCTCACCATGTTATAGACGTCCCTTTTGAGAAACTCAATAGCTTTGGGATGCGCTGAGTCAACAGCCGATCCCATGTCAAAGAGAACTCGTTCAGAATTTGATTTGAAAATGTTATACTCCGACAAGTCCGCGTGAATCAGCCTCGCTCTTTTGGACAGGTGCGCTATAGTTTCGAAGGTCCAGTCGTAGTCCTGTTCATCGACCTCAGACTCAGCGAAGGTTGGGGACCGCCCGTTTGAGTCACCAATGTATTCCATGACAATTATGTTTCGAAGGCAGGCGAGGGGCCTGGGTACTCTTACCCCCGCTGTCCCTGCAAGGTTGAGATTCTTGAATTCCTTTCGAGTCCACAGATACACGAGCGCTCTGGAGTTGGAGGGAATATGAGCGAACCGTCTATCCCCAGAAATGTAGGGAAGGCGTTTTCTGAACTCAGAAGTCGAGGTCAAGTACACTTTCACAGCAAGAGGACCCCCGCCAATAGACGTCGCACGGTAGACCCTTGACTCCTTTCCTGAGTTGATTACGCCCTCTAGTTTTGCAAGGTCCCTCCTCGAGATTAGCTCGTCTATTGCCATGAGGGTCACTCTGTCAAAGACTTCCTCCATGACTTTTCGTTGGTCTGCGTCCTTCCTCACGTGCAATCCTTCGCGTTCAAACTTCTGAAGCTTCCTTCTGGTCTTCTCGGAGACGCCGTGCAGGGCTCCGTCTAATCCCTCTTCCTTGTCTCCCTCCTGCAATGCTAACCAAATCAGCTGTCACTTTGACTGGTATGAATTTCTTCCTTAATCATTTGCCCACAATTCGACCAAACCAATTTCTGCTTTGGTCAATCTGAAGGACGACCCAAGGTGCCACTCAAGAGTCAGATCTCCTCAGGCAACGCGCAGAATCAGAATCATGGCTAAGTAGAAAATTTATAGATTGGCGAGGACACGCAAACCGGGAAACAGTAGACTGGGGTATTTGTGTCATGTCTTTTGGAAAAGAGGGACTTTCGGGAGAGGCGAACTCGGGCGGTGAAGGTAATGATGTGTCAGTGCGGCGAGAAAATCAAAGCCCAAGGGAGGCTGAACTTCTTACACGCCTCAAGTATCTGCAGGCCGACTTCGAAAACTACAGAAAGAGGACAGAGAAGGAAATGAGAGGTTGGGAAGAAAAATCTTCAAAGGAACTCGTTCTGAAATTGCTAAACATACTGGATGAACTTGATTTGGCTGTTATACACATGAAAGAGGGTGTGGGACTGAAAGATCTTCAAGAAGGAATAGAGATGGTTCAGAAGAACCTCCTTTCTGCTCTGGAATCGGCTGGGCTGAGGAAGATTGAACCTGTGGGACAACCGTTTGATCCTTTACGACACGAAGCAGTCGAGAGAATCCAAGGTTCTTCAGGTAGGATTGACATCGTAGTGAAGGAATTGCGCACGGGCTATCTGTTTAGGGGTCAGGTTCTCAGGCCGAGTATGGTAAAGATTGAATTGGCTACGAAGGAGCCATCTGATGGCGGGAAGAAAGATGAGTAGTACACGAGAGAAGATCCTAGGCATTGACCTAGGCACAACCAATTCTGCAGCGGCGGTGATCGAGGGAGGCAGACCTGTTGTAGTTCCTAGTGCAGAGGGTGCAACCCATGCCGGGAAAATGTTTCCCTCGGTGGTGGCTTTTACTCAGGACGGGCAGTTACTCGTAGGTGACCCTGCAAGACGTCAGGTCGTAGCCAACCCAGAGGGCACGATATTCGAAATAAAGCGTAAGATGGGGACCGACCAGAAAGTCAGCGCCTTCGGAAAGCAGTACACCCCTGAGCAGATAAGCTCTTACATCCTTCAGAAAATCAAACACGATGCCGAAGCATTCCTCGGTTATCCAATAAAGAAGGTCGTTATCACAGTCCCAGCACATTTCAATGACAATCAACGCCAGTCAACCAAAGACGCGGGTGAAATTGCGGGACTGGAAGTGACGAGGATCATCAACGAACCAACGGCGGCCTCCCTCGCCTACGGGTTAGACAAGTCTGAGAGGGAGATGAAAATCCTCGTCTTTAGCTTCGGGGGAGGCACCCATGATGCTACGGTAATGGAGTTTGGCCAGGGAGTATTCCAGGTTTTGGCAACATCAGGTGACACGCAGACCGGTGGCACCGATGTGGATAATTCAGTGATTGAGGTCCTTCTTCAGGATTTTCGCTCGAAAACTGGCATTGACTTAAGAAACGACAGAACAGCGATGGCCAGACTGAAAGAAGCAGCAGAGAAGGCGAAAATAGAGCTTTCGAATCTTACATCAACTGATATCGACTTGCCTTTCATTGCCAGCGACTCATCGGGTCCCAAGAATCTACATTTCACGTTGACCAGGACCAGACTTGAAGAGGTCGCAAGGCCAATCGTGAGCCGCACAGAAGAGACGATAAGACGAGTAATGAACGACGCGAAGCTCACTCCTACTCAGATAGAGAAAGTGATTCTGATCGGTGGGATGACGAGAATGCCTTTAGTTAGGAAGTTTGTCGAAGATGTGGCGGGTAAGCCGGCTGAAAGGGGAGTTGATCCAATGGAGGCGGTCGCTATCGGTGCCGCCATTCAGGGCGCGGTGTTAGCTGGTGAAATCAAAGACATTCTTCTTCTTGATGTAACACCGTTATCGCTAGGCGTCGAAACTCTAGGAGGGATAACTGAGCATCTAATCGAAAAGAACGCCACTATTCCGACAAAGAGGAGCAAAGTCTTCACAACCGCTGCAGACTTTCAAACTGCAGTGACTATTCACGTTGTGCAAGGAGAGAGGTCGATGGCATCTGACAATGTTTCCTTAGGGATGTTTAACCTTACTGGCATCCCGCCGTCGCCGAGAGGGGTTCCGCAGATAGAGGTCACCTTTGACATCGACGCCAACGGGCTTCTCGTAGTCTCCGCCAAAGATATGGGCACAGGAAGAGAAGCAAAGATTACGATAACGGCTTCGACAAGACTCTCCAAAGAAGAAAAAGAGAGATTAATCAAAGACGCTGAGTCCTTTGCTGAACAGGATAAGAAGAAGAAAGAGGAGGCCGAGCTGCGAAACGAAGCAGATTCGATTCTGTACACCACAGAGAGAACGAAGCGCGACCTGGAGGGGAAGATTGACAAGGCTAGCATTGACCGCATTGAGGCCGCTGTCAAGGACTTGAGGACAGCCCTCGAATCAAATGATATCGCCGTCATCAGGACCAAGAACGAGGAGTTGAAACGGGTTCTACAAGAGATTGGCGCATCGGTTTACCAACAGGCGCAAACCCAAGGAACTGCTCCTGACGGAGTCACTAAAGACTCGAAAGTCAGCGATGCAGACTACAAGGTTGTAGACGAAGAAAAATAAAGGGTTGAATCAGGTGGCAGGAAGAGACTATTACGAAGTGCTGGGAGTACAGAGAGGAGCCACCAAAGAGCAAATCAAGAGCGCGTATAGGAAGCTGGCCTTGGAGTTTCATCCGGATAGGAACAAATCGCCCGAGGCTGAAGAGCGGTTCAAAGAGATCTCTGAAGCATATGCAGTCTTATCAGACGACGAAAAGAGAAGACAGTACGATGTTTCAGGAAGAGAGGGAGTCTACCAAAGGTACAGTCAGGAAGATATATTCCGTGGAGTCGACTTCGGAGAATTCTTCCGAGGAATGGGTTTCGGCGACTTCAACGACATATTCGCACAATTCTTCGGCGGCATGCCTGGTCAGAGGTCTGAGAGAGGGGAGGACCTAACCTACCATCTTCAAATCAACCTAGAGGATATTGTAACTGAGTCGAGTAGAGAAATCGAAGTCCCTAGAGATGAAGTGTGCTCAGCTTGTCATGGGAGTGGTGCTAGACAAGGAACGCAGACTTTGAAATGCACTACTTGCAACGGAGCTGGACAGGTCCAAAGAGTTCAATCTGCAGGGTTCACGAGACTTGTTAGAGTAATGACCTGTGATAAGTGTGGAGGCAGGGGATACACCATAACATCTCCATGCACAGTTTGTAGTGGGCGCGGAACAGTTGAGAAGACCCGCAAAATACGAATTGTTGTTCCCGCAGGAGTAGAGGATGGTCTTACTCTAAGGCTCAGGGGCGAAGGCAATTCGGGCGATTATGGAACGCCTCCCGGCGATCTGTATGTTTCCTTAAACGTCGTACCACACCGACTATTCACTCGTCGTGAAAGTGACATCTATCTTGAAACCGGGGTCGGCATAGTTGAAGCTATCTTGGGCACAGAGCTGGAAGTTCCAACTTTGTACGGAAGAGTGAAGTTGACTGTTCCTCAAGGCACTCAGCCCGGAACTGTATTCAGAATGAAGGGGAAAGGTCTTCCCAGATACGGAAGGTGGGGTAAAGGAGACGAATACGTCAAAGTGGATGTAGAAATCCCAAGGAATCTCAACAACTCGCAGAAGGAACTCTTGAAGCGCTTCCGTAACGCCAGCTAGCTTGAGAACTTGTATATCATGAGGAATGGTATGTTTTCAATTTGGCGAATCGCCTCAGTCGCTCCCAACTGATTATCGACGGCCAGGGAGACGGACCTATTCCCTGCAAGGTTCACGATAGAACAGGTTCTAATGAGCCTTAATGCCTGTCCTTTGTCCACAATCTCACCAGAGTAGAACTCCCGAGCGAGGGGAACTCTCAGATTGCCTTCCATGACAGTTCTTCCGACAAGTTCCTCGTCACAGACATTCACCATGACGCTACCTTTGTACTGCGTAGTCTTCACAGCGAATCCTTTGTAATTCACCTCATGCCACCTTGGCAACCGATCTTGCTCCACACGCTTCGCACACCATGAACCACATTCTCTTGTCTTTCTCCAAATGAGTATCTGGACTGCCGCAGACGGCGCAAAGAACACCCTCCTTAACATAACGTTGTAGCAGCTGCGTAAAGGACTCGCGATCCTTCCTACCGATGAATATTGCACGATCTCCATCGATTGAAGCGGCGGTTGCAAGTTCCTTCGCCAAGTACATGAGGACTCTTGCAGAGTCTCTCCTAATCAACTTTGGGAATTCGGCGTAGTTTCGGAAAATTGTCTTATTGCCTACCCATATGACATCTGGCTCTGGTAGCTCAAGACGGAGAGCCCCGGATTTCTTTGTTTCTTTGTTAACATCTGTCCTCGCTCTTGCAAGCAATTCCTCGTAGGTGTGGGGCATTCATCGAATCGAACTGACATAGGTATTTCAACTCTGTGGAGAGTCGGCGAATGTGCCTTGCATGCACGACAATAAGTGCGGTAGTTCTCCTGTCGATGTAGGACAGACAACGAACAGAAGCCTTCAAAGATTAAATTGCAAAAGAGAATAGGCGCGACGTGAAGCATCGAGCCGATATTGGTGTTCTTGGTGGTTCAGGGTTCTACAGTCTTCTCGGAAAGTTCAGCAAGGAAGTTCCATTGCAAACACCGTACGGACATCCGAGTGCGAAGATGACGCTTTCCATCGTAGGAGGGAAGCCGCTGGCATTCATCCCTAGACACGGGGTTCGTCACGAGTATCCGCCTCATGCTGTCCCTTACAAAGCGAATATCCACGCTTTAAGTCAACTTGGCGTTATGCGAATAATAGCACCCAGTGCCGTTGGGAGCCTAAGGGCAGATTTTGCCCCAGGAGATTTTGTCTTTTGTGACCAGTTTGTGAACTTTACAACTGGTAGAGACGCCACATTCTACGACGGGCCAGAAACCACGCATGTAAGCACTGCTGAGCCGTACTGTTCACAAATGAGGGAAGTTGCGGTGAGGGTGGCAAGAAGCATGGGCGTAACATTCCATGAACGAGGTACAGTCGTTGTCATTCAGGGGCCGAGGTTCTCGACAAAGGCAGAAAGCAGATTCTTCAGGAACCAAGGATGGGACATCATCAACATGACTCAGTATCCCGAGGTCGCACTTGCAAGAGAGCTTGAAATGTGTTACTTGAACATCTCAGTAGTGACAGACTATGACGCAGGACTAGAGGGAGATCCTAGGTTCAAACCCGTCTCCCACCAAAAAGTAATCAACGTATTCGAGAGGAACATGGAGAGATTGAAGAGCTTGATCTTCAAGATTGTCGAACTTCTTCCCATGGAGCGAAGCTGCAGCTGTGCTTACGCATTGGAGAATGCGAGAGTGGAAACATAGTCGTCCCAATTGAGGAAGAAATCAAACGGAACGTTAGAACAATAAAGGACTACCCCCGAAAGGGAATACAATTCAAGGATCTCACAACTTTGTGGAAGAACGGACCACTGAACAGGAGAGTGACTGACGCCATAGTTTCGAGATGGAAGGACGCGAAAGTTGACAAGGTCGTAGGAATTGAGGCAAGAGGTTTCATTGTTGGTGCGCCCGTTGCGTATCGGCTCGGAGTAGGATTCGTCCCAGCAAGGAAGGCAAGTAAACTTCCCGGAAGAAGAATACGCGTGAACTACGAACTCGAGTACGGAAGACAAGGGCTTGAGATTCATTCTGACGCCATCTCGACAGGAGATAGAGTGCTTGTTGTTGATGACCTCCTAGCCACAGGAGGCACGGCGGCCGCCGCAGGTATTCTTGTTGAGAAAGTGGGCGGGATAGTCCTCGGATTCGCTTTCGTCACAGAGCTTAGCCTCTTGAGGGGGAGAAGGAAACTATCAGGTCGCAGGATTCAGTCCCTGGCGATATACGAATAGACCAGGAATACCTTGTTTGGAGTCTAGAGACTATTGAATGAGAACAGAAGCTAGGAGGGAGAGACAGGCGATATGACAGTTCATCATGATAAGCTCGAGGAAGTGAGAATAGAATGGGAATCTGGAGTCAACCATAAATGGTCAGGGGCGGAGGGATGGCATAATGACTAGGATTGCCGACCCCAGTCTGCGCAGCGCCGGCGAAAGAAACTTCCTTTGGGCGAAAGCCCACATGGCCACGCTCACTACTCTTTCTGATAAGTACTCCAAAGCGCGTCCGCTCGAAGGAGTTAGGCTCGGTGTGTGCCTCCACGTTACCAAAGAAACTAGTGTCTTGATAGATTCACTTCTAAGGGCAGGCGCAGAAGTTAAGCTCGCCGGTGCCAACCCTCTGTCTACTCAGGATGACATAGCCGCCTATCTGTCAACGAGGACCGAAGTGTGGGCTTGGAGAGGTCAGACGACCAAGCAATACAATTGGGCGCTGGAACAAGTCCTCAATACGAACCCGGACCAACTTATTGACGACGGGGCTGACCTTCACGTGGCAGCCCATCATAGTCGTACGAAGAGCATCGTGGGCGGATCGGAAGAAACAACGACTGGAGTAATCAGACTAAAGGCACTGGAGTCAGAGCGCAAACTTCGTTATCCAGTAATTGCAGTTAACAATGCGAAGACAAAATTTCTGTTCGACAACAGATACGGGACTGGGCAGAGCAGCCTCGATGGGATAATGAGGGCGACGGCGCTGCTGCTTGCTGGAATGAGGGTTGTTGTTGTAGGCTATGGGTGGGTAGGAAAGGGGGTTGCCATGAGGGCAAGAGGCATGGGATCCAATGTAACTGTGGTCGAAGTCGATCCAATCAGAGCAATCGAGGCACACTTGGACGGCTTTGGAGTTTCGAGCATTATTGAAGCCGCGCCTGTGGGTCAACTGTTCATCACTACAACTGGACAGAAGAATGTGATCCCCTATGCTGCTATTGAGAGGATGAATGATGGCGCAATTTTGGCTAACGCCGGTCACTTCGACGTCGAAATCGACGTGAAGACACTGCTGTCAAAGTCCAAGAGTGCGACAGAAGTGAGACCCAATGTTGACGAGATAATCCTTAGGAATGGGAAGAAGGTCTATCTCGTCGGGAAGGGACGAATAGTCAACCTCGTGGCGGCTGAAGGACACCCTCCAGAAGTGATGCAGATGTCGTTTGCCAACCAACTCATGGCAGCACTCTACGTGCAGCGGAACTACAAGAAGATGGCCGACGAAGTCTACGAGGTGACCGCAGAGACAGAGAATGAAGTAGCGATGGCGGCACTAAAATCAATGGGAATCACCATCGGGACGCAAACTCAAGAACAGAGAGAGTACGCCAAGAGCTGGGAACTCTAGCCTAACAAAGGTTAAAGACGCTGAAAGGGGGTTTAGTCAGGTGAATGCCCCTAACGGCAAGAACGTCATAATAACCGCGGCCCTGCCATATGCCTACGACGACCTTCACTTAGGACATGTCGCAAGCACGCATTTACCACCCGATATTCTGTACAGATATCTGAAGCTGAGAAGAATCAATGTCATCCAGGTATGTGCATCTGACGACTTTGGAACTCCAATCCTGATTGCTGCTGAGAAAAAAGGGGTAAAGCCTTCGGACTACGTCGCGGAATGGAACCAAAGATTCAAGAAGGATCTAGAAAGTCTTGGCATCTTCTACGATATCTTTGACAGAACTAGTTCAGCCCAGAACATCGAACTCGTACAAAGGTTCTTCACAAAACTCAACGAAAACGGCTACATCTTCATGGCGGAGGTAAATCAATTCTTCTGCGATTATGATGGAAAGTTTCTTCCTGATAGGTATGTCAAGGGGAAGTGCCCATACTGTGGCGCTGAAGACCAATACTCAGATTCATGCGATAACTGCGGTAGAACCCTACAATCAGGTCAAATCCTAACCCCATTTTGCTCGATTTGTGGCAGGCCACCAATAATAAAGAAGAGCACACATTACTTCTTCAGACTGTCTGCATTCTCGAGCAAACTGGAGGAATGGCTAACGAATAACGAAGCTTTGCAACCAGACGCGAAGAAGTATGTTCTAAACTGGATTAAAGACGGTTTGCAGGACTGGGACATAACCCGGGACATCTCCTGGGGCGTCCCAGTTCCTCTCGATGAGGCACGGGGCAAGGTTTTGTATGGATGGTTCGACAATCATCTCTGCTACATCACTGCGGCCCTAAAGGCCGCAGGCAAGAGCGAAGGGGCAGGAAGGAAGTATTGGAACGAGGCTCAGATCTATCACTTTATTGGGAAAGATATTGTTTACCACCACTATCTATTCCTGCCTAGCATGAGATTAGGAGAAGGCGAGTACAAGCTCCCTGATTTCATTCCGACGAGAGGACACTTGCTTCTGCAAGGCAGAAAAATATCAAGAAGTAGGCGCTGGATGATTACCGTCAGAGACTTTCTGGAAAGGTTTCCGCCTGACTATTTGAGGTATTATCTAACTAGAATAGTGCCCTACGACCAGTCAGATGCGAACTTCGAACTCCAGGAGTTCGCAGACAAGATCAACAACGAACTAGTCGCAAACGTCGGAAATTTCGTTTACCGAACGCTCGTCTTTGTGAAAAACAAACACGGAAGTGTTGTCCCGGAGCCCCATGGCGAAGGCAACGAAGAGAAGGAAGTATTGGGAGAACTTGCTAGAACAATAAATGAAACTGGTCAACTCATAGAGACTGGACACTTCGACCGAGCGCTCAAGAGGGTCTTGGACTTCTCAGGAATTTGCAATCGTTACTTCCAGCACAAGGCACCCTGGGAGAAGTCCGAACATGAAAGCACCACCACATACTATTCCTGCAATCTTGTAGCGGGCCTCGCAACCCTGATCTATCCTTTCCTGCCATTCAGCTCTCAGGAAATTTGGCTCCAACTTGGCCTTAACA
>Ga0187771_10002888_pt1 | contig 11923 bp, 8 predicted proteins | sample 0116_SJ02_MP15_1_FD_133139 | JGI IMG/M metagenome (GOLD analysis project Ga0187771, IMG submission 133139) | Tropical peat soil microbial communities from peatlands in Department of Meta, Colombia - 0116_SJ02_MP15_10_MG | ecosystem: Environmental > Terrestrial > Soil > Wetlands > Peat | place... | reverse complement strand
TTCGACATGCTTATCGGGATAGATCTCTTTCAAGATCCGCATATAATTTTTGAGCTGGAGAATATATTCCTTTTCAGCCTCTTTGTCGGTTCCTGTTTTATAATCGACCACGAATATCCGGTCTTCTTCGAAGATCACCCGGTCCATCCTGAAGAGATTTCCCCGGAGGTCTGAAAAGTCCTGCTCTTTTTTGACGACCCGTGTCGGCATCGCCCGAAAATACGGCGCGATCTCCTCATGGTCAAAAAATTCCAGAAGATTTCTTTTCATGGCTTCCACGGGATAGTCGGTCATTAACTCATGATTCACCCGTTCGATAATCCGCTCAAGCTCCGACCCGATGTCTTCCAGGCCGTCAACAAAATAGAGAACCCTGTGAACAAACTCACCTCTCCCCCTCTCCTCTACGTTTAGCTCCTCGGCAGCTTCAAAAGGGAATTTGATCGGATCAGGAGGATGATAGAGCACCATTCTTTCCTGAGCCGTTTCAGGAGTACGGGGTCGTGGAACACTTTTCTGTCCGGTTTGAGATTCCATCTCCTTCAGGAGGTCTATCGGAAATTGATCTCTCCTTCCCTGAACCCCGACGATATAAAGCTCGTCCTCCGCGCGCGTAAAACCCACATAGAGGGTGTTCAGCTTGTTCACCAGATCCTTGAGTCTTTCTTCTTCGTACTTTTCTTGCAGAAAGCTGCTCGCTTTCATAATCTGTTGGTTGATCTTCAGCAAACGGACCCCGTCTGACTCCTCGTCAAGAATATACTTGAAACCCCTGGGCACCTCCTCATACAGGAGAATAATGGCCACCGGGAATCCCAGCCCTTTCGCCTTGTGGAGTGTCATTACCTTTACCGCATTGATCCCTGCGGGAACATCAACGGTCCAATCCGATTCCCCTGCTTCTTCGTCTGAGGCGTACTTCAGGAACTCACCGGGATTGTTTCTGCCTTCCCCCTCGAAATTCTTTATCACCTCTAGGATCTTGATGAGGGTTGCCTCCTCTTCTGCGAAATGGTCGAAAACCCTGTAAATGCGGAGCACCTCACTCACCAGGTCGTAGAGGGGTAAATATCCGGTCGATTTGAAGAGCGCTTCGAAATACGTCTCCCAGAGGTAAGGAAATTCCGCACGGAAGGCTTTATAGAGCGGGGCCTTCTTCCGGTTCCTGAAGAGAAATGCGTGTATTGTCTTTAATTCAAAGATCTTTTCACTTCTTTCGAAAGCTTTTCTGAAGATATCTCCGAGGATAAAGCCTGCGAAGGAAAGATCATCGGGAGGAGAATCGAGGAAGGTGAGTAAGGCCACGATTTCGGCCGTGAGCTTCCTTGTGCGGATATCAAGACTGCTGTACGAAATGAAGGGAACCTCCACCTCGTTCAGCCACGTCGTGATGTTGACCACGTCCTCATTCCGGTAAGCAAGGATGGCGATGTCCGACCAGGAATATCCTCTTTCTCCCAAGGCCTTGATCAAATCCTGAATTTTCTTTTTCTCCGAGGGCTCACCCTCCTTCTTTACGCATCGAATGACTTCCACGTACCCTGAACCTCTGCGGTTCTCCTCGACCCTCTGTTCATAATCGATGAGCCCGCTCCTGCTGGCGGGCTCCCGGTACTGGTCATCACCGGCGATCACCTTTCTAAAGAAAGTCTTACTAAAATCGATCACTCTCTCGAGGCTACGGTAATTGACCTCCAACTCCTTGACGTGATGGAGGGCAGAAGAAAACGGGCTGCTGGATTCGAGTCCCTTCATAATCCCGTAATCGGCATTCCTGAAACTATAGATCGCTTGCTTGGTATCACCCACGGCGAGAAGACTTCCGCCTTGGGAAAGGGAGTTCTCGATCAAGGGAAAGAGATTGGCCCATTGGATAGGAGAGGTATCCTGGAATTCGTCGATCAGATAATGGTAAATCGTCTCTCCGATCCTCAAGTAGACATCCGGCACGATCTCATCGTTGAGATAATCAGAAAGCTTCTTGTTGACGTCATGAATAAAGATGACCCCCTCTCTTTTCTTCACTTCCTCGAGAATATCTTTGAAGGCCTCATACGTCCTCAGATACGGGTCATAATACGTCGCGGCATAGAGTTGAATGTACTCTCTAATATGACCGCCAAGAAGGCCCCACCGCTCGGATATTTTTTCGTACAGGGGCATCTCCCCATTTTCTTTGGGCTTGGTGACAGGGACACTGAAGAGACCTTTATCGACAAGATCAGGGAAGGCATTGCTCCTCGCCGTTTCAAGAATCTTGTAAAAGGAGCTTCCTTTGCTCTTTGTGAGACCCGATGTTTCGATGAGACCGTTCAGGCTTTCCGCGGTGGCTCGAATCTCTTTCTTGACGGACTCGATTCTGCCTTCTGCGTCGACGGTCCTCGCCTCTTTGACGATACCGGAAAGCTTATTGTAGAGTTCCACGATTTCATCAAGAAGAACCTGGGAGGGGTCCCAGAGATAGGCAGACCCTCCTCCCCTGTTCTCAACAATGACCTCCAGGAGCCTCTCGAGGAATTCAGCCTCCAGAGTTTTCTGCCTGACCCTTCGTAGAAATCGATCAAAAGCATAAGCCACGATCTTCCTCGGGGCCAGGACAATGTCAAAGTCAGGGCTATAACCGAGATCAACCGCCGAGGCCTTGTAGATGGAAGTCATAAAGCTGTCAATCGTCTTCACTTGGAATTCCGTGTAGTTCTTTAGAATGCGATCGATGGTCACCCCGGCCTTTTCTCCGAGGGCCTCTTTTTTCAGGGAGACAATCGCAGCAAGCTCCTCCGTCTTTTCCGGGTCTCCGAAATAAAGGTCTTTGAGCCACAAGAGGATTCGCTCCTTCATCTCCTTCGCAGCGTTATTAGAAAAGGTAATAGCAAGAATATTCCTCAGATCGTTTCGATGAATCTTGTCGGACAGGAGAAACTGGACGAATCTCTCCGCGAGGGCGTAAGTCTTGCCGGAGCCTGCAGACGCCTTCAAAACGGTCACATGCGGGAATGGGATGGATAAATCTTTTTCAAGGACTGCGCGGGCCATCGTTTTCGTTTGGAAAGGCGGCCCCGCTCTGAACGTCGTCGTTCTTCAGAAGATGACCGAGCCGGAGCCTAAAAAGTTTTCGTCATACAAAATTTACACCCTCTGAGACACCCTGTCAATTCTCCACACTCTTCCCTCTCCCCCCGTTTGAAGCGAGCCATTTGATATTTTATCCATTCATGGGTTAAAATGAGTATAGAATGTTCGGAAAAATGTCATGAAACCTATTGTTTTGGAAATCGTCACAAAAGTGCTTACCTCCTGGGGCGAGTGCCGACGTTGCAGGCCCATTTTCGATCAAGCAGGACTTGATCAGAAGTTCCATGATGAAGAAATGGAAGGGTATCCTCCGGATTTAAAAGAAGAGAACACGAAGCTCTTAGACTGGGTCAGAGAATTGAAACGGCTCTATAAACACCGCCTCCTGATTAAGCTGATTGATGTCCAATCGCCCCTCGGAATCTATAAATCTCTGCGGTACCGGATCCGGACTTACCCAACATTCATTGTGGAAGGGAAAGAGACTTATGCGGGGTGGGATAAGGACCAACTCGAGAGTCTTCTTGATAAATACGCCAACAACCCCTTCCTGTCAAAACCCCGGAGTCTCCGGACTTCTCTCTCATAGCGGAGGCTTTGGGAGGAATAGCGAAACGTAGCAAAGGGTGGGCGATTTGGTCAACCCCGTAAGAACGGGCAGTACTTTAACCCCGTTAGCAAGAAGAGCCCTCAAGATTTACTTCATTGTCCTCGCCGCAAATAGCAGGGGTTTTCTTACGGGGAAAATACGGCGAGGCGCCTCTCTATAAGGCTTTCAGTATCTCCTCGGCAAAATCTCTTAGATCGCTGTCGCTGGCAGTCATGGCGATAATGTCCACCTTGGCCTTGAAGCCCTGCTTCTCAATCGGACTCCTCGTTTCATAAAGTTCCTTCATCGCGGTAAGGGCCTGCAAGACTTTCTCGGGGTCTGAATAATCCAGTAGAAGCGACAGTGTGCTCCAGTCGTCCGGCAGACCGTATTGGTCTAGATAGGCCTTCACCGCCGTTTCGAACTGATCTGTGCCTTGATAACGATCGATGTCATCGTGGATCTTTTGATGTTTTTTCGTTCCCTTCTTTCCCATGAAAAGCTTGTCAGCCTCCTTCCGATACTTTTTCATCACCCATTCGGAACGACGAGATCTCACTCGATCCCCGGGAGTTTCTTTCGGAGCGTGTGGGCTGCGATCTCTTCGTCGATCAATCTCTCTCCACGAAATCCTTTCTCTTTCATCTTCATCGCGATGCCGATCCATCTTTCTTCTCTATCTTTCCGGCCTACACCCTCTCGGAAAAAGGCGAAAATCAATATTCCCAGGTCGCCATTTGCACGCCGCAATGACCCAAAGATTAGGGGGATTTCGTTTTTTCTGAGCCTTTTACCCCGTTAGAAAGCTTGAACATTCATGCTGGGAATGGTAGAGATAGAACCATCAGCTCCTTATTTAAGGTGGGGCCGAAGCCCCGACCTTTCTACCGGGGTTTACTTCAACTCCTTGGGAGGTAATGATGAGCGTGACAACCTCCCCCGACTTTCCGAATTTCCCCAGCGGCCTTCCATTTAAGGCCGAGTCCAGGCCGCCGGCATTCCCGATTTTCATGCGAATCCGATTCGACCCCTGAACGGAAACGCCATCTCCTGGCTTAAAGGTCATCTCCTTCTCCGGTTGTTCATCTACCTGAAGGCTCACCCACGTCTCTTCGGCCGCTTTAAGCTGGAGGGAAAGAACCTTTTTCTCCTGAGAGGAAACGGGGGTAGGAACGGGAAGAGAAGAAGAGAGAGGTTTCTTCTCTTCGACAAAAGGTTTTTGCTCTGGAGCATGGGTTGTCGACGCAGATGGAGAAAGAGGAACAACGGAAGGTTTTCCTCCAACAGATCCCTCAGGGGAGGGTTCGCTCGGCGGTTTGGGAGGGTAAGGGAAGAAGAAATAGAAGAGGGTAAAGCTTGCCACGATCACCCCCACCACAACCCACACGTGGCTCGCATTCCACCAAGCCCTTTGTCTGGGTTTCGAAGGTTGAGTGGGTGGAATTTCCTGCCTGCGCCTCAGAGGTTGAGGGGCGGGAGGGACGGTAGGGGCGGCAGGCTCCCCCGTCAAAGCTTTTTCGTAACGAAGAAGGACCTCATTGGGGTCGAGCCTGAGATACCTGGCGTAGGCTAAGAGAAACCCTTTCACATAGGTGGCAGGAGGAAGGAGGTCGAGTCGATCCTCTTCGATGGCCCCGAGGATGTGTTCTCTCACTCTCGTATTCTTCGACACCTCTCTTAAAGAAATCTTTCTGGATTCCCGCTGATTCTTAAGATACTTCCCTAAGGTTTCCTTCTCGTCCACGAATCATCCCCCTCCGGGCAAATGGTTTAAGGCCGATGAATAACCCAGTCGATCCAGGGCGCGGGGATCCCGGGTCCAGTTTTTCTCCACCTTCACCCACAACTCCAAGAAGACCTTTGTCCCCATGAAGCTCTCCACTTCTTTCCGGGCAGCCTCTCCAATCTTTTTTAATTTCTGCCCGCCTTTTCCGATAAGAATTTTTTTCTGGGAATCCCGTTCGACATGGATCGTTCCCTTAATGATCACAAGGTTTTTTTCAGGATGCTCTTCAAACGCTTCGACGGTGACTGCCGTGGAATATGGAATCTCCTGATAGGATTGGTGGATAACCTTCTCCCGAACAATTTCGCAGACCCAAAAGCGTTCGGTCTGGTCCGTTATCATGTCCTCCGGATAATAGGGTGCCCCCTCGGGAAGGACTTTCAGGATTTCGTCCAATAAGACATCTGTCCCTTCCCCTGTCACAGCCGAGACGGGAAGGATCCCTTTGAAAGGATGGAGTCTACGGTATTGATCTATGATGGGAAGGAGACTTTTTCTTTTCACCAAATCAATTTTATTGATGACCAGAAAGGGAACACCGCTTCCTCCCTTGATGGGTCCCATCACCTCCCCGTCTTTTTCGGCATGAGGGGCTGTGGCATCCACGAGAAAGAGAAGGACATCTGCATCACGAGCTGAAGCAATCGCTGTTTGGACCATCCGTCGGTTCAGCTCAGATCCTCCTGGATGAATTCCCGGGGTATCAAGGAAGATAAGCTGACCTCCTTCAACCTTCTTAATGCCAAGAATTCGGTGCCGGGTGGTTTGGGGTCTTTCGGCAACGATGGCCACTTTGTCACCGAGAAAACGGTTGAAGAGGGTCGATTTCCCAACGTTCGGCCTTCCCAGGATGGAAATAAAACCAGATTTGAAGGGCGCCATTCTCCTACTTCATGCACGATTCTGATGGATAACCCGGATTCATAACCCTCGAACCCGTCAGGATCAGTTCCAAAATTGCAAATCACAAATTCCAAACTCCAAACAAATTCCAAGCACCAATTACCAAATGACCGAAACGATCTTGTTTGTAATTTTGAATTTAATTCATTGGAATTTGTTTGTAATTTGGTGCTTGTTGTTTGGTGCTTTTACGGATGAATTGAAAATGCCGCCTCAGCGAGTGATAATAAATTTTATTGAGGTAACGTGAGATCCACTACCTCCTGGAAGTTTTCGACCAAGACGAAGTGCATTTCTTTTTTGATGTAATCTGGAATATCATCAAGGTTTTTTTCGTTTTGCTTGGGCAAAACCACGGTCTTTACGCCAGCCCGTCGGGCAGCGAGGATCTTCTCCTTAATCCCCCCGACCGGAAGGACTCTCCCGCTCAAGGTGAGCTCACCGGTCATCGCGATCTCGCGGGGAACCGGCTTTTCCTTTAGGAGAGAAAGAACGGCCGTGGCGATGGTGATCCCGGCAGAAGGCCCGTCCTTGGGAGTCGCCCCTGCCGGGATGTGGATATGAAGGTCGCATTCCCGATAAAAATTCTCAGGGACGTGAAGGGAGGAGGCGTTCGTTCGAATATAGGAGAGGGCAGCCTGAGCAGATTCCTTCATTACCTCTCCCAGGGATCCCGTCAAGATAAGCCCTTTATCCCCTTTCATCTTAGAAGTTTCAATAAAGATAATGTCCCCTCCATTTTCAGTCCAAGCCAGTCCAGTGGCCACGCCGATGCGGTCCCTCTCCTGAGCGACCTCACGGAAGAATTCCCGCGGTCCCAAGAGTTCTTCGACGGCCCCTTCATCGATGCTCTTTTTCGGGGTGTTTCCCATGGCCATTTCCTTGGCCACCTTCCGGCAGAGGGTAGCGATCATCCTTTCCAGATTTCGAACCCCCGCCTCCCGGGTATATTCTCGAATGACCTTATAAGCCGCTTCCGGAGTAAAAGAAAGAGGAGTGTCCTTCAAACCGTTCTCCTCTTTCTGGTGAGGAATCAGAAATTGAAATGCAATCTTCTCCTTTTCCTCCTCGGTATATCCTGCGAGATGGATTACTTCCATCCGATCCAACAAGGCAGGAGGAATCGGCGCCAAGGTATTGGCTGTGGTGATGAACAAAACATGGGAGAGGTCAAAAGAGACATCCAGGTAATGATCGGTAAATGAAAAATTCTGCTCCGGGTCAAGGGTTTCAAGAAGGGCCGCGGCGGGGTCTCCACGGACGTCTTGCCCGATCTTATCCACCTCGTCGAGCATAAAAACGGGGTTGAAGGTTTCCGCCCGACGGATCTCTTGAACGATCCTGCCCGGAAGAGCTCCCACATAAGTCCGACGGTGGCCGCGGATCTCCGCTTCGTCCCTGACCCCTCCTAAGGAGATGCGGATAAACTTCCTCTCCAGGGCACGCGCGATGGAACGCCCCAGAGATGTCTTGCCCACGCCAGGGGGACCGACAAAGCAGAGAATGGGGCCCTTCATGGGGTCTTTCAATTTCTTGACGGCTAAGAACTCTAGGATCCGCTCTTTTACTTTCTCAAGGTCATAATGGTCCTCATTCAGGATGACTCGAGCCCTGTTGAGGTCAAGGTTGTCCGTTGTCTTCTTATTCCATGGCATCGTGATGAGGTAGTCGAGATAGGTTCTGGAAACAGTATATTCTGCAGAGACGGGGTTCATCCGTTCCAGCCGGTTGATCTCCTTAGAAGCAATCTCTTCAACCTTTTGAGGCATCCCGATGTTTCGGACCTTCTCCCGGAGCTCGTGGATTTCAGCCAGATAAGGATCCTCTTCAGACGGCTCCCTCTGTCCTCTCTGGGGAGTACGGAGGAAATGATCCTTCTGAAATTTTCCTCCCTCTTTCCCGGGGTTGAGGAGGGAATGGGATCTGGCCGGAGAGGATTGGATCTCTCGATTGAAGTAATGAAAGACTTTTTTCAATCGCTCCAGAGGATCGATGGTCTCAAAAATTTCTTGCTGCTCCCTCAACCCCAGGTGGAGAGTAATGGCGATCAGGTCGGCGAGTCTCCCCGGCTGGTCAATTTTATCCAGGGTCTTTAATATCTCCTCAGGAAGAGGTTTCCCCATGGAGAGTGAAATTTTAAAGAGGGTTCCGATGCTCTGGACGAGAGTTTCCGAAAGGACCGTCCTTTCTTGCGGCTCGTTGATCTCACTGACATCCGCCTTGAAATAAGGGGGCTCCCGGGTAATATCCAGGAGAAAAACTCTGGAAAACCCCTCCACAAGAATCTTCATCCCTCGATTTGGCAACTTGACTAGCTGGAGAATCTTACAGACCGTCCCGACGGAAAGGAGATCTTTGGGCTGGGGATCTTTGAGAGAAGGATCACGCAGACCGACACATCCAATAAGACTATTCTCCAGCAGTACCTTATTCAAGATGGCCAGGGCTTCATCAGACTGGAAAAAAAGAGGGGCCACGACATAAGGAAAAATGATCGTCTCTTTCAGGGGGATGAAGAGAAGTCTTTGCGGGATCGATATGCTTTCCGACTTATAGAGATATCTCACGAAAAACTCCAACTCCGAATCGAAAAAACAGAAGTTATTATACGAAAATTACGGAATTTGTCAACGAAGTTCAAAGAGCTCTTTCAGGCAAGACCAGGCCTCCGGCGTGCCCCAATCCCTTTGTCCCACCAATTTCCCAACCAACATCCCTTCTTGATTGACGAGGAAAGTGATAGGAATCCAGCCCCTCACCCCGTATTGGTCCATGACCTTCTCCTTTAATAGCAAGAGGACAGGAAGGGTGATCTTGTTCTCGCTGACGATCTTTTGAGCCGCTCCCTCCCTCTCTCCATCGATGGTAATTAAAACAATGGCCAGCTGATCCTTCTTTCCGATGGAGAATTTTTCCAACTCAGGGAGCTCCTCCTTGCAGGACGTACACCAGGTGGCCCAAAAGGTGATGAGAACCGGCTTTCCTTTGAATTCGCTGAGGCTGACTTTTCCTCCGTTTAAACTTTTCAGCGAAAAAGCAGGAGCACTCTTCCCCTTCGGAAATTTCTGGATCCCGAAAGAATCACAGGAAGGATATTCCGGGGGGGACGGGGATGCAGCCCATCCACCTTTGGGGAAGGGAGTAGACAGAATGACGGCTCCTATCCCGATCGAGAATAAAAAAGCGATTTTTCTTTTCATTCTCATCTCCAGATAGAATGGCTTACTGAAGACTAAAATAAATTCTTAACCCCGTCAACCCTCCGGCACCCCCCTCCGATATCTCAAGAACAATCTCTCCTTGAAAAGAGTACATAGAAATGATAAGGTGACATAACAAATCTTGGACGGGATTTGCTTAGCTCCCAAGCCTAATCGAAGATAAATGTGAGAGGAAGCTCCTCAGATTCATATATGGAGGCGCTCGAGAAGTCTCGAGCAACGATCGTTTCTGCCTTTTCCGACACGAACAGGAGGGTTTTATGGCGGGAGTAAACAAGGTCATCCTCATCGGCAATCTGGGTGCAGATCCTGAAGTGAAGTATCTGAGCAATGGCACAACGGTGGCGAACTTCCGGATGGCAACAAGCGAGAACCGGGTCAATCGATCTTCTGGAGAGAAAACGACCGTGACGGAATGGCACCGGGTCGTTGCTTTCGGACGATTGGCCGAGATCTGTGGAGAGTATTTGAACAAGGGCAAACAGGTCTATATCGAAGGCCGAATTCGAACCCGCTCTTGGGAAGGCAAAGATGGAAACCGCAGGTACACGACAGAAATTGTTGCCACTCAGATGCAGATGTTAGGAATCGCGGGAACTTCCGGGGGACCACCCGATTCTCAGAAGGAGCTAGATATGGACGAAGAGGGGAATCCCCCACCGGAGGACGATGTACCGTTTTAATTGCAGATTTCGGATTGCGAATTTCGAATTTAAACTCCGCAATCAACAATCCGCAATCCGCATTTAGAACAGATACCTTCTCATGCTGACGTTGAGGAGAAGACCCACTCCGATCAGAGTGGAAACGATAAAGGACCCGCCATAACTGAGCAGGGGAAGGGGAATACCTACCACCGGCATCATCCCGAGCACCATTCCGATGTTGATGAAGACATGCCAGAAAAGCATCGCCACCACGCCGAAAGCGAGGATAGCACTAAAACGGTCTTTGGCCTGAACGGCAATGCGAAGTCCCCACAGGATTAAGGCTACGTAGAGCCCGATGACGAAGAGAGACCCGATCAAACCCCATTCCTCTCCCAGGGCCGAAAAGATGAAGTCCGTCTGCTGTTCGGGGAGAAAACCCAGCTTGGATTGAGTCCCTTTCATAAATCCTTTTCCAAGAATTCCTCCTGATCCCACGGCGATCTTCGATTGGATGAGATGGTATCCCGCACCCAGTGGATCTAGGTCCGGATTGAAAAAGGTAATAATCCGCCTCTTCTGGTACCCCTTCAGAAAATTCCAAAGGAGTGGCACGGCAACGGCTCCAGTCAATCCGATGGTCAGCAGAGAGGACCACCGAATCTTAACAAAGATCAGGATGGAGAAAAAAACGAGGAGAAGGACAATAGCTGTCCCAAGGTCGGGCTGTTTCAGGATCAACACCATTGGGAGTAGAAGGAGGAGAAACGGTAAATGAAGTTGTTTTAACGAATACCCCTCCCGATTGGGGGGCCGATGGAAAAACCTTGCCAGGGCTAGGATGAAGGAGATCTTGACAAATTCAGAGGGCTGAAAAGAGAGGGGGCCAATTCTGACCCACCGCTGTGCACCCGAGGTGATCATCCCATAGGCCAGCACGACCAGCAAAAGGACCAAAGCGATGGTATAAACAATATAAGCAAAATCGGAATAAAAACGATATTCGGCGAAGGCGATCGTCACCATCGCGACCAACCCGATGAGGAGCCAGAAAATCTGTTTGAGGTAGAGGGAGGCCCCCGCCGTCTCTGCCTTTGCCGCAGCACTGTAAAGATTGAGAATGCCGATGGAGGCAATGGCGAGCACAATCCCCAACAATGCCCAGTCGAAATGAATGAACAGCCGCCGGTCAATCTGCATACTCCAAATCGCTTTCCTCTCCTGTTATCTTTTGGGGAGCCGAAGGGTTAAGGTTGAGATACTGTTCGATGACCTTTTTGGCAATCGGGGCGGCAGCGGAAGCCCCGAAGCCTCCGTGCTCGACGAGGACAACCACCGAAATCTTCGGGTTTTCCACCGGGGCATAAGCCACAAACCAGGCGTGATCCCGAAACTTCTGAGGGATTCGATTCATCTCTCCCCTTTTAAAGTTCTCGGGCAGGGCAACCACTTGGGCCGTTCCCGTTTTCCCCGCGACCTTGACCTCTTTCAACAAACAAGCCGAACCCGTCCCGTGAGGCTCGTTTACAGCCCCCTTGAGAGCTTCCTGGATAATCTCAAGGGTTTTCTGCGAAACGTTCGCCCTTCCCAATTCCTCGGGCGGATACTCTTTCAATGTGTTCCCGTAAATGTCCTCTACCTTTTCCACCACCTGGGGGAGGGGAAGCTTTCCCCCATTGGCAACGCCTGAGATAAGCATCAGGAG
>Ga0187771_10002887_pt1 | contig 11927 bp, 8 predicted proteins | sample 0116_SJ02_MP15_1_FD_133139 | JGI IMG/M metagenome (GOLD analysis project Ga0187771, IMG submission 133139) | Tropical peat soil microbial communities from peatlands in Department of Meta, Colombia - 0116_SJ02_MP15_10_MG | ecosystem: Environmental > Terrestrial > Soil > Wetlands > Peat | place... | reverse complement strand
GTTTTTTCCATGCCGCGGCACGAAAAGCGGGTTTCCCAGCACTGCACCGAGCTCGGCATAGAATCCTTTCTACCCTTATACAAAGTCCGTCGCAGATGGAAAAACCGCCAAGTGGCGGTAGTTGAGTTGCCCCTGTTCCCTAATTACATTTTCGTCCGCATTGAGCCCAAAGAGCGCGTCCGGATTCTCAGGGTTCCCGGCGTGCTATCAATAGTTTCCTCGGGGCGGGAGTTGCTTCCCATTCCCGATGAATACATCGCTTCCCTTCGAGGTGGGCTCCTCACACACCGGCTGGAGCCGCACCCCTATGTCCTGACCGGAGACCGAGTATGCATCACGACCGGCCCCATGGCCGGAATGGAAGGGATTCTGGTTCGGCACAAAAACGAACTTCGCGTTGTGCTCACGCTGGAGATGATTAGCCGGAGCGTGGCCGTCGAAGTAGGTGCGAACGAGATCTGCTTTGTGGGCCCCAAGAATCCTGCCAGCCTTACCTCGGCGGCAAGAATCGAATTCGCCATCCGCTATTCTGCGTAACTGATAGCCGTAATTGGCGCCCGCGCGAGGGCAGCCGCGGGGTCGTTCCCTTCGCTGATAGCGATTACAGCTTGAAACATCTCCCAAGCTGAAACAAAGTGAATCTGCGCGCCACATTGCTGCGCCCCTTCCCGCATGAGACAGTAAGTCTCGTATAACATACCGCCGAGCAGCTTTTCGGAATTCGATTCCAAGGCTCCGTGGCTGTAAAGCTTCACGAACAAATGCCCGCCAATCCTCGGGGCCAGCTCGAACCATCTTCGGACGCGATATGCAGTTGGCGGATCATGCGCTGCCAGCTCTCCGGTTTCCATGCGCGGCAGGAGCCTGCCTTTCCACCGCAAGCCGAAAGGGCCGGGGATCATCAGAAGGTCGCCGGCAATTCCTGCTCCCTGCCGAACTGGAATGCCTCGGTCGTAGGACTTGGGCTTTTCTGGATCATCGTTGCACCAATAGATTGTGTTGATCGTTCGCGCCTGAGCGGGGCTCGCTCCGGAGGGCATGGTGAAATCCGCGTAACATCCGAGGTCCCGGAGCAAAGTGACCTCGTCATTCAATCCGCACCAGCGGCCTCCCGAAAGGGAATTATCCAGAGCCCAATTCCCGTGAATGAACCCAAAACGGGTTTTGCCTTGCACGCTTCGCAGCAACCCATGTTCGCTAACCAGCCGATCGCGGAACTGCGCTACGTGTTGAATGAAATTTTCTCGAGTGTCCCGATCATGATGAAGATGGACTGCGACATCGCCGATGCCCTCGCGCGTCATTTCCGCGAGCGGATCAAGCAACTCCGGATGATACTGCTCCGCGGGATAGAAAAATGTATGCCGGGGCGGCGCGTCGAAAGAATCCGGTCCGATCTGAACCGCAATCTCCGGCCAGCGCTTTCGCCAGCCGTTTACGCGCTGCCTCGCGACGGACAGACCTGAGCGGGCGATGAACGGTTCGAAGTGGTCGGCAATACAGAACCAGACATGCCCGATCTTCTCCTCAGAGGGAGAGAATCGCGTCCGAATGCGGTCTGCGAGGTAAGGCAGCAGCCAGATCTCAGCATGGCGAGGCAATATCATGTTTTTTCTTGCGGCAGGCCGCCGCATTGTAATTGCTGGTTCACACTGTTCCGGTATCCTGTGGAAGCACGTTATCGCGCCTATGCGGATTTCCGTTGTTATTCCAGCTTTTAACGCAAGCCGCTTCTTGCCCGCGACGCTGGGAAGCGTCTTCCGTCAGACACTGCCGGCACAGGAGGTCATCGTTGTGGATGACGGGTCGACGGATGACACAGCGAAGGTTGCGGCATCGCTCGGAGCCAGGGTCATTACGCAGCGCAATTCCGGGCCGGCCGTGGCACGCAATATGGGGATCAATGTCGCAGAGAACGAGTGGGTAGCTCTGCTTGATGCAGACGACCGCTGGTTTCCGGAGAAACTAGAGCAGCAATCCGGTTTGTGCTTGCAAGCCGACATCGTCTACACCGGTGTGGTGATCGAGCATGAATCCAACGGCTTGACAACCTGCGCAACCGCGCTCCCACCATCGAAACTCTGGCCGATGCTTCTGTATCGCAATCCCGTGTGCCCATCCACCGTGCTGGCAAGGCGCCAAATGTTGCTGCAGATTCCCTTCATGAACGGCCGAAAGGGTTGCGAAGACTGGGACTGTTGGGTGAGGGCTTATCGAGTAGGCGCACGATTTGCCTGTGTCCCGGAGCCGTTGGTTTATTATCGCGAGGCAGCCTCGGGCAGCGTCAGCAGCACCGGAGAGAAAATGCTCGCGGACTTTCTTCAGATTCTGGAACCCACACTGCTGGATGGTATGAAGGGATGGACCCGCTGGTCTTGGCGAAGGCGCATCTTCGCGAGCCAGTTATTCTCGGCGGCCATGATTGAGCGCGCCCGCGGGCGGATCGGCCTGGAGACTAAGTATTTGCTGCACGCAGTCCTGAAATGGCCGCCACCGTTTTTTCGTCCGGAACGCTACTATTCTCTGGCCTACAGGTTGCTCAAGCCATGGAAGAGACTCGAGAGTGCTCGCACCACACGGTAGCCTACGGCTTCAATTAGCCTCTCTGCTTTCCACTTCCTGCGATCGCTGGTTGCAAGTTGGGAATAATGGGCACGTCTTCATCTCTCCCTGTCCTCCGGAGCCTGGGCGCGGAACCTGCCAATGGGTACCCCAAGCGCGACATCAGCTCTCCCCATTGGTTCTCAATCTTCGTGACCGACTCTGCGGAAAACTGACTCTGCCAATTGCCCGATCGTGCGGTTCGCACGAAGGGAATGTCTTTCCTCTGTGTCTTCGATCCCACCCAGTTGTCTTGATCTTTCTTTTCCAGCATTCGCATTCGGCCGGATGAGCTTTTTTCAACGGCGGCATACAGTTGTTCATCACTGGCGGAAACATTCATGAACCGGGCGATTCGTGCCAGCTCGCCCTGCGTTTCCTCGAGCATGTCTTCGTAGCGGAGCAGAAGAAAATTGGGGCTTTGATGACGCGTGTAGAACCAACTGCCGACATTTTCTCCCCAAGTCCCCCAGTCTCCAGTTCTTACCCTGCCGTAGACAAAGTCGTCCGCATACCGCTCAGTGGGATAATCGTCTGCGAGCTGGCGGTACTTTCTTTGAAAATCATAAAGAGACAGAGCCACATCTCGCGGATCGCGAACGATATAGATGACACGCGGGTAACGGTGATCGAAATACTCGTGGCTCTTGATGATCCTTGGCCGGGGAATCCGTTTGAGCGCACGGCTCGAGATTGTAGAGGTGTCAGGAATTATGGCTTCGACATCGGCGAACCCGATCTCCCTGGCTGGATGCAAGAGATTAGCAATCAGGAAGCGTGCCCACGTGTTTCCCGACCGCGGATAGGAAACCAGCATAGTGTCGTCCGGGTAGACCATGAAGTTGCGATCGGCATGGTCCAAGCCGGCAAGATACTTGAAGACAAATTTCATTCCGTAAATCATGTGGACATTGCTCGCGAGCTCGATCTGCTGATCGTTTCGTCGGAATTCAATCTCCGATAGCCTCATCTCCAAGGCGGACCCCAGGCACTCCGCTGATGGCGGCGAAGGAGAGAGTCCAGTCGGCTGCTCCCCGCAGGAAAGCTGGCATTCGCCGCCCGATCCCGATCATGGTCTCCTTGTCTTCCTGATTCAGCGGCTGCAAAATGCGCAGGAAGATGACGTAGGCAATGACGCCCAATGCAGGTCCGGCAAACAAAGCTGCAATCGGCCGGAGGATCGCACAAACGAACGCGACACATAGCGACATGGCAACAGCGGCGGCGGCAATTCTGCCGATCGCACGCCATCGCATGTGAATGCGCCCCAATCGCACCGCCGTTCCCCACATCAAAGCCACAGCGAAGGTCTGCGACAGGCCATTGCCAAACGCAGCGCCGATGGTACCGAAGCGCGGAATGAGCAAGGCATCGATCGCGATATTGAAAAGGGCGGCGATGACCAGGTACCGCAACATCGTGAGCTGCCTGTCTGCAGCCTTGTACACGATGGCCGGAATTCCAAAGAATACTTTCGGAACCGCCAGAACTGCCACCACGACCACTGCGGGAATGGCGGGGGAATACGCCCGGCCATAGGCCACCGTGACCAGCGCAGAACTGATTGCCGCCAGCCCAAACTGAGCAGGCAGGACGATCATGCTTATGAAGCGGAGGGCGCGAGCCGTGCGAGCGCCGGCCCTGTCCTCGTCGACGGCGTAGTCTGCCATAAACTCCGCCGCCACTGGGCTGGTGAACATCAGCAGCACGCTCCCCAAGTACTCGGAGAGTCCAAAAGCAATTGAGTAGAACGCAACCTGTTTGATTTCCGAGAAGTGCTTCAGGAATAGGAACTCGGACCGGTCATTAACGATCATGATCACAATTGAAATCGCCAAGGCATGCCCGGAAAAAGTGAACAACTTGCGGAACAGCGCTGGCGGGGCCACCTCCTTGGGCAGGGTCGCCATCCAATTCCACGCCGGCACAAGCCGCCACGTGAGTTCGACTGTGCGGCGAAGGAATATCGCAACCGCGAGTCCGATCAGGCCCCACCCGAAAATGAGGGTAAGAATCGTCTGGATGCTGTACGCGACCAGCCCTGCAATGGCCCCCGGTACATTGCGGGAGTAATCCGCGATGGCCAAGTTAGCCTGTGAGGGAACTGTCGTCAATAAGGCTGGAACGATGGCCGCCGCGAGGATGAGGCAGACCACCCGCAGCGAGGGCTCGACGAAGATTTCCGCGAGCACACCACCGCCAACCAGCACCAGCAAGGCGAATCCGACCTGCATCCGCAACGTGGTGAAAAATACGTTTCTTGCCAGCCCATTTTGCCCGCGAGCAAGATATTCAGCCATGTACTTTCGAGCTGCGGTTGCCGTGCCCAGATCGGCAAACCTGTTGGCAATTCCGGTGAGGAACGACAGGTAGACAAAGTGCCCTAGCTTCTCCGGGCCCATGACGCGCGCTACGGCTACGGAAAGCAGCGAAGTGCAAATTACGTTCAGCCCGATTTCCAGGCCCCACCAGAATGAATTCCGTAGAATGCCCGCACGCTGGACGCCAGGCGTGCCCGGCATGGTTTCGGTTTCCTTGTGTGTGAGTGCCATGCCGCGACTAAGCGACCGTCCCCAAGCGATGCGGTGTTTGGTAGAGATTCATGTATTCACCGGCCATGCGATCCAGCGTAAAGTTCTCGAGAAAGGTTTTCTTAGCCGCGGCTTTCAGCCGCGGGAGCTCATCGCGGGACTGGACAATCCTTACAATCGCGTCTGCGAATGCCTGAGGATTTGAGGCAGGAACTGCTGTTGTCGCGTCAGAGAGTTGGGCGATCTCACCCATACCACCAACATCTGTGACCACCGCCGGAAGGCCTGCAGCCAGCGCCTCCAGTAAGGAAAGCGGCACGCCCTCAGAAACCGACGAAAGCACAAAAAGGTCGGCAGCGGCGCAGAAGCGTCCTACGTCAGCCTGCTGGCCGAAGAATGTTACAGAGCGATCGATCCCCAGTTCCTGGGCGAACTGCTCGAGGCGAGGTCGAGACGCGCCTTCGCCGACCATCCAAAGCTGTAAGTCCGCAACTCTCGTGCGAGCCAATGCGAAGGCACGCAATAGCGTTGGCTGATCCTTCGCCGCGTTCATTCGCGCTACGTGGAGCAACGTGAAGCCGAACTTTGCTGGCGGGGGCACTCCGTTGACCGAAGGTGGAATTGCCGCATTGTAAATGCGCACCAGCTTATTCCTGGCGGCAAATGGCGTGGCGCTCAAGTTTCGTAGTGCTTTCTGACATACCGCAACGATCCAATCGCACCAGCGTGAAGCGAAGGCGAATTTGAGCTCTCGGCGCAGGGCATACGGAGGGGCTACTACTCCATGCCGGGTGACGACCACACTTCTGGCGCCCGCCGCTCGGGCCGGAATCGCACTGAGAACCGTTGCCGCAGCGTTATGACAGTGCACTACATCTGGTTTTGAATGTCGCAGGGTGCGATAAACGCTCGCGCCGCACCCTAACGCAGACGCAGCATGGAGAACAACTTCGAACCCTTCCCGCTGAAGTTGCTCTCCCAGTGGGCCGAGCCTGTAGAGACAGTGCACAGACGGATCATGCCCGCGCTCTCGCTGCCAACGGCACAACATGCTTGTGAGCTTTTCAGCGCCGCCTACCTCCATCGTGTCCACAACATGAGCAATCTTCATGGCGCGATATTCTGCAAGTTGGCGACGACGGCAGGGCTAGACTCCAGCAAAGAACGTTCCAACTGAGTTCGAATCGTCTTGAAGGCGACATCAAACCACCGTGACCCGAAGGCGGACGCAAGTGCAAGCGGCTTCTGCAGGTCGAACAGCGGCGCTCTATGTCGCAATGCCTTTGCCAAGTAATGGGCTGGCGGGTCCACAAGGATCACGCCTGCACCACGCTTGATCCACAGCGCTTCCGAAAAACCCGAGGGATTGGCAACGCACAGAGTGCAGCGGCTGAGGATTTCCAGCTCCAAGGCCCAACTCAGTCCCTTAAGATGGGTCGCCGACTCGGCCGGCAAATCGAGCCCGTATTCGGGATACTTGGCATCGATGCGGTACATATTCTCGGGTGTCCTCGCCACTTTCATGCCGCAGATCAGGATGTGGCAATGATATTCATCAATCAGCCGCCGGAAGAGGCGAGAATACTTTGCGACAAGCTCTTTCGCGGCGGGCTGAAGCAAGGGATTCACCGCCCCGCCGGGGCCGCGGTATCGCCATTGAAATCCAATTGTTGGGCGCTCGAAGATGTTGGGATCGATTTCGTTTTCACGCATTACCGTGGGCAGGAGATTTCTGCCAAACTCACTCAGGCCGAGTTGCTGCTTCGGGGCTAGAGGCAGAATCGATCTCAAGTAATCCCAGGGCAAACGGTTCGGCCCTTGGTCGAGTTTGCGCGCTATATCGTCAGGAAGTTGCGACAAAACGCCGGAGCGCAGTTCGCGATCATGGGATTGAAACTGGAAGAACTCGTCGATAGAGTGATTCGGAATCTCGGTATACAGCGCAAAACAATCGGCCCAGGAGAAATCCAGCGCGCGCAGCTCTGCTAACCGATTTGGCGCCGCAGCAAATAACTTAAGTCTCTTGTCTGGATTTCTTAGACTGAAATCCTTTAGACAGACGGCCTGTTCGTAGTGGTCGCCGTACGCGCCGTGAAGGATGCTGCCGATAACCCGTGAGCTCATTGGACCGATGAAGTGGAGAAGGTCTTACCTACTTAGAGCGCGTTTCAAGAACAACCTTGCCCGACTGGAGAAGTACGTCCCTCAGGGGCTAAAGCCCGCATCTCTATTGACTCCTGACGGCGCGGCTGAAAGCCGCCCTTTCAAAACCTATTTTTGAAACACGTTGCACCTGTTTGGTGAGTGCCCATCTTACGGGATGTCACAGACGAACAAGAGACCTGACGCTCGCGATGGCGACCCCTGACAGGTCACGCCTGACAGCAGGCTTTCGTGCAATGAAGACATTTGCTGGGCGCAAGTCGTCGTGAATGTCTGATTGCATGTTCAGAACGGAAAGCCGCTCTGTCTCGAATCCAATGGGCCGGAGCAACTCGGGAAGATCAGCTCCGAAATCCGTGTATACAAGGCTATCCTTTGGACGATACGGATCCTGGTGATAAACCTTCTCCTGCAAGAACCTGTCTTCATCTCCACTTGTATCCACCCGCGACGTAGTCAGACGATCGTCGCGGTAAGGAATCGTGAATACGTAAAACCCTCCTGCTTTCAGAACCCTGAATACCTCAGAAACTCCCTGCCATGGCCGCCGAACATGCTCCATCGTTTCGGAAGAGATCACTACGTCGAAGTAGCCGCACGGGAAACTCAGGTTCTGCAAGTCCTGGTTCCAGTAAAGCGAAGAGACCTTTTCGCCGAAGGGCCGATCTGAGAAATATCCGCTCGCCTCGTAATTTACGTGTCCGCGCAATTTCAAGAAGATCGGACTGGTTGTGCTGAGCTCGTAGATCTTGTGATTCCGGATGTACTGGCTGAGTTCCTGACCCGTCTCCGACTCGATCACCTGAACGATGGCACGGTATTTCGGCGTACTCCGGCACATACAGCATCGGCGAATCCAGCGGTCGGCGGCGACATCGCAAACGAAAAGCGTTTGTTTTCGACAGAGATTGCAGAATCCCAAGGTGTGATGCGTTGGGTGCAGCAGCACGACGGCGAGCTTACTGCCGAATTTCCGGATGGTCCCCAGTCTCATCATCATCGCGGCGGAATCCGCAGCACACCTGCGTCTGTTGTGATCATGCGATTCGTGCCATCGTCGGCCGCGATCGTAAGCGTTGTCCCACTCAAAGTCACCCTATAGTTCGTCTTCGGATTCAACCCAGCCAAATACACTTCAGAGTTTTGACCCAGAGGAATCGTGATCGGCAACGCGGGCACATTCATTTTCGGAAGGGCAACGACAGTGTGATTGCGGTCGTTGAACAGAATGGCATCGGCATTTGTCGCTGAGATCGAGGAGAAGGAAGTCAGTTTCTTTGGAGAATCTGCCGTGTCAAATACAGCCAGCCAATTGTCGTCCGTGTGATCCATCGCTGGAGGGCGAACTTCTGCGCGAAACAGAAAATGCAGGTCGTTGTGGTCGACTACCGTTACGTCGGCCGACTGCGGCAGTACGGAGGTGAAGGACCCTCGGTACACGCCTCTGAAACTTGCGTCATAGCGGACCATGCCGGCAGGCACTCCCGCCGTAACCTGCGCAATGTTGCGTCCGAAGGTCCAGAACATGGAGCGCTCGTCGCCAGGATTCAGAGTGCTAGTGCGATCGTGCACGATGACAAGTTTCGGGCGGAGAAAAACAATTTCTCGCGTCCACGAGACCTGATGGTATTTGTGATCGATCTCGCTGGAGTTTCCATTGGCTTCCAGATGATTTGCACGGAGATATGTGTAAGTTCCGCCGTCCTCAGCGCGGTCAATGGAAGAAGGCCACGAGGTCGTAGCGATCTTCTGCCCGGGAGGACCGATCCGCGATCCCAAGCCTTGATTGTGGAGCTGGGCCCGATTGGCGGCGGCCCACCAGATGGAGTTCTTTTTGTTGCCGTACTTGCTGCGCTCGCCGTGAAGTTTCTGGTACTCATAGTAACCGGGAAGCAAGTCGGCGGATCGGGAGGCTTCTCCCAGCCCGTACACCACCAGGCGATCTCTTCCGCGCTGAATCGTGATTGCGCCGGAGTTGAATTGCGTCTTTCCGTTTCCCGCTGATCCAACCGTCGGCCCGCCAAGCAGCGTTACCTCAGTCGCCGTGTCTGACCAGTCGGTCCGTGTGACGGCATAGTCGCCGCTCCACGCTCGATACGTCAGGGGCATGGTTGTCCAGTCGGATGATTTGGCGCCTCCTCCCGACCACATGAACTCGTCGGCCAACTCTGGCTGGGTGAAGTACGGTTTCGTCCCATACGCCCAGAGCGGCACTGATTTGCCGGCTGCTTTCTTCTCTGCCGCATAAACCGCGTCGTACCAGGACTGGAATCGGCTCGCATAAGCACTGCCAAACCGATTGGCCATCGACGAATAGAACGTGGCATCGCTCAAAGGAATATAAACTGCTTCTGCCGGAAACCACTGCCAGCTGTATCCTCGGGCATCTCCGTTTTGAATGTACGAGGTCCCAATCGGGTAGACATATTCGTTATCGTCCAAAGCTACTTTTGTGGGAGTGGTGAACTCCATGAAGTACTGCAGCGTGTCATCGAGCAGACTGAAATTGTGAGGGGGCTGACTCCAGTCCACGCCGTACATCTTCATCGCCATCTCGGCATTCAACATGCGCCGGACTGATCCGTAACCGTAGGCCTGCCAGCCTTCGCCGGCGCCACCTCCACGAAACCAGTGCTCCCTATAATCTCGAATGGCGCTCAACTGCTCTTGGAGCATGGTGTTCAAGAGCGCCCCCAACTCGGGCAGATCGGAGTTGACTGCAATGTACGCCGAAGCGAGCGACCAAAGAGCGCTGTGAGAGTAGTTCTCTTCCACCAAGTTGCCCTTGTGGGTGGGACAATAACTAAGTTCGGTAGCCCAACCAGTTAATGCCGCCTGCAGATTGGCTACATCGGCCGGATAACTAGCTACGAGACCGTCATAAAACCAGTCATACGTTTTAGCCAGGGCCGGCATATAAAAACGCGAGGGATAGTCTCCAAACGCTACCGAGTAGAGCGTGCAATCCGCGTTCAGCGGCTCGGCAGCGCTGCCATCAAGTTTGGAAAAATAGAAGTTCCATACCTTTCGAGAAGACACCTTCCAGGTTCCGTTGAGGCTCGTGCAGCCCGTGGCTCCGCTCACCGTCCAAACATCCCCAATTGTCACTGCCGATCCGTAAGCCAGCCGTACTTGCGGAGGCGCACCCGCTTGCAGGTCAAATCCATTCACGTCGGTGGAGACCGCATACCGCATCATTCCGTCGCTCTGCCGCACCATTTTGATCATAGGCTGTGACATGGCGGTGATGATGTCGTGCGCGATGGCAAGATAGCGCGCGGCTCGCCGCGGATCGCTTTCTCTCACAGCTTGATAGCAGGCTCCGAGTTGCGTGATGGTTTTGTCCCAGAGCGCGCCATGAAAGCCTGTGGACAGCAATACGGATCCCGGCCCATGATTTACTACCATGCCTCGCTTGATGCTCCCGCCGCCGCTGGTCGCGTGAGGCCAGTTGACTGTGTCGGACTCATACGAATCGCATTGAGCTTCCAGGGCCTGCCAGTCTGCGGTGTTGTTCTTAACCTTGGCACGGATGAAGCTTAACTCGCTGGAGTCAAAGAGCAGCTGTGGGTGTGCGGCGAAGCACGACGGAACCAGCGCAACTGACAAAACTAAAAGACTAATCTGCTGCAATTCCCGCACCCACTTGCTTCGAAAGTTCGCCTTGTGCAGCCGCACAGATTGAAAAGACCTCCTCTGCCACCTGCCGCCAACTTCTGCGGAAGCGCTTCGAAATCGAGCGCTCATCCCACTTGCGGTCCAGCGTGGCATCAAGAGCATTTATAAGCGCTCGAGTATCACCGGGGGGAACCAGCATCCCACTCGTGGTGTCAACCAGGTCCGGCAAAGCTCCGACGCTAGTACCGACCACCGGGCGCCCGCAGCTCAGCGCCTCGATCACGACATTCGGGCAGCCTTCCGCATAGGTGGGCAAGGCGAGCAGATTCGAGGCCGCAAGCCACTTTGCCACCTCCTGCGGAGGGCATTCGCCCTGAAGTTCCACAAAGCCCGTCAGATTATCCGCTCGCACTTTTTCCTTCAAGGGCCCATGCTCGGGTCCATCGCCCACAAAAACCAAGCGTACATTGCTGCGTTTGCGCTTAAGAGTCGCGGCAGCACTCAGAAGTTCGTGAACTCCCTTGGCGCGATTCAGGCGCCCGACGAACAGAATCAATTCCGCTGCTGGGAGAACATTCAGTTCACTCCGTGCGATCTTGCGGTCGCGGAGGCAGAACAAATCGGCGTCACAACCGTTGGGCACGATGTGGGTCTTTGCCGGATCCGCACCCATTGCGATTACCCGAGTGCTCAACTGCTCGCTCTTCGCGATGATGCTTGTGGCCTCACGCAGCGTCTTCCGCGTCAACCACTTCGAGACGGGGCCCGGGACGTTGTTGAGATCGGAGCCGATCGACCCGACCACTACTGGGATACCGAGCTTTTTGCCGACGCGGACGGCTGCGAAACCTGCCGGATAGACCAAGAAATTCAGTATTACATCCGGATCGAATTCGCGAATCAACGGCTGAAGGCGACGGGCACAATTGAAGCCGTTCATCGGACGCGTCAGGACAGGAAATGCCGCGTATTCAAAGTAGCTCGCGGCGAAATCGGGAGGGGAATAGGAAAGCG
>Ga0187771_10002886_pt1 | contig 11931 bp, 6 predicted proteins | sample 0116_SJ02_MP15_1_FD_133139 | JGI IMG/M metagenome (GOLD analysis project Ga0187771, IMG submission 133139) | Tropical peat soil microbial communities from peatlands in Department of Meta, Colombia - 0116_SJ02_MP15_10_MG | ecosystem: Environmental > Terrestrial > Soil > Wetlands > Peat | place... | reverse complement strand
ATTCGGGGAGCGCGCCGGCATGTGGGCCGGCTGGAGCTGGGCTTTTTTCCCTTATGCCGTGTATTTTTCGGCGGATTTCATCTGGCCCACCACGCTCACGACGTTGCTGCTGACTGCGCTGCTGGCTTACGCCCTGTGGCTGGAAAACCGGGAGCGGGCGTGGGCGGACCTTGGTTTTGGGGTATTTTCCGGTCTGGCGGCGCTTACCGACCCTATCGTTATATCCGTGCTGCCGTTCGTAGCCGCATGGATGTATTGCCGGCGGCAAAGGCAGGGGCTGAAGTGGAGAGTGCCGGCTGCGGTGATGAGCTTGGGGTTTGTGCTGGTGGTGACGCCCTGGTTCGCGCGCAATTATCAGACCTTCCACACGGTCTTTCCGTTCCGAGACATCCTGGGGCTGGAGCTCCATATCGGGAATCACGGGGACGCTTCGCACTTTGCCCCCGGCCGGGACCACCCCTCGACGAACGAAGAGGAAATGAAGGCCTATGCGGAATTGGGGGAGATCCGCTACATGGCGAAGAAGAAGAGCGAAGCCCTCGAGTTCATCAGCAGTCACCCCGGCTGGTTCGTGCGGACCACACTGCGGCGCGTGCTTTACATGTGGACAAGTTACTGGAGTTTGGACCCAGGCTATCAGGCGCAGGAACCGTTCGATATTCCCAATATTTTTCTCACCGTGGTGCTGGACGCGTTGGCGCTGACCGGACTGTACCAAGCCTTCCGGCGTGGGAGTTCCGTGGCCGTGCCATTCGCTCTGGTGCTCTTGTGTTTTCCCATGGTGTATTACGTGACGCATTGGGAGGACTACTACCGGCGTCCCATCGACCCCGTGATTGTCGTCTTGGCGAGTTCTGCGGTGTTGTCGTGGTTCGCGCGGAGAAGCGGCGAGGTCGCAGCGACACTGGAACGGGACGAAGGAGTTGCTGTCGGACTTCCGGATTCGCAGTGAGGCAGTCGACCTTCATAGTTTTGGGACCTATCCCCGCTGCGGCTCGCGATCGTACCGGGGCGGGCAAAGCGATTGCGCGCCGCCCGCACCAGCCAAAGGGGGAGGCGAATCGGCATCGGAAAACAATCTCCCGGGATGGGGAGAGAAAGACTGTTGCAGAACAGGGCGCAAAAAGGGCAATGACGGTCGCTTCCCTTCGGAATGCTAGACCGCCGAGGGGATTTGATGAGGAAAGGATTCCTAATGTCGCGAACACGCGGAGGGTCATAAACAGCTTCCTTTTCAAGCTCAGCAAGGAAATTTCGGCTACACTGTACCGAGCCCAGTTGCTGCTGGCCCGCGATCGCCCCCCTGCGGCGCACGGCGGTAATCGCAAAACAATAGCAAGGAGGAAGGAGTAGTGCGCATTGCTCCAATGGATCAGCGGCTGTCGCCCTGGCGCACCTGCTTGCTCCTCACTTTGGCAGCCTTGGCCATTCGCCTGGCGGTCATGGCCTTCCTGTATGACGACGTGCTCCGGACCGGCCGGGCCCCCAACTGGAACTTCGGCTACGAGCAGGGGCGTATTGCCAGCGCGCTTGTGCAGGGGAAGGGTTTCTCCAATCCGCTGTGGGCCGAGACGGGTCCGACGGCCTGGCAGCCCCCGGTCTATCCTTACCTACTGGCAGGCATCTTCAAGCTTTTCGGAATCTTTACGCGGGCTTCCGCGATCGTGGCAGTTGGATTGAATTGTCTCCTTTCGGCGCTGACGTGCATCCCGTTGTACTACTTCACGCTGCGGAGCTTCGGCCGGCCAGCCGCCGCCGTGGCGGGCTCATTGTGGGTGATCTTTCCCTACTCCGTGTACTGGTCCATTGAGCGGGTGTGGGACACCTGGCTGACCACATTGCTGCTCAGCGTTCTGTTTCTCGTGGTGCTCCGTCTGGAGTCGTCGGAACGAAGGCTCGAATGGGCGGGCTTCGGCCTGCTCACTGGATTTGCCGCGCTGACAAACCCGGCGACCCTTTCGGTGATCCCGGCGCTGGGCCTGTGGCTGGTCTGGCGGCTGCGGAAGAACGCCAGGCGCTGGTTGATTCCCGTGGGCGTGTCGGTACTTTGCGCTGCGGGAGTGGTGGCACCGTGGGTGCTGCGAAATTACTTAACTTTCGGCAAATTCATCCCCATCCGCGACGACCTGGGATTCGAATTCGGGGTGGGGAATGATGGGAATTATGCGCGCGAGTACGACATTTGCAACGGCCCATGGAGGGCGTGCAGCCGCGGGAATGATGCCGAATGGGCGCGGTTCCAAACGGCCGGGGAAATCGCGTACTTCGGCGAGAAGACCCAGCAAGCACGGACTTATATCCTGAACCATCCCGGCGAGTACGTGCTGGCCACACTGCGGCGCGTGGCGGACCTGTGGACCGACTGTTGGAGTATTTCTCCACAGCAGATTCGCCTCGAGCCACTGTCTCCGATAGTTTGGACGTTATGCACCATCTTGAGCGGCTTCACACTGTTCGGGCTATGGCGGGCGTGGAGGGTGGACGCCTGGTCTGCCTGGCCCTATGCGGCGGTGCTGCTGTTCTATCCGATTATTTATTACCTGACGCACACCGGAGACTGGTATCGGCGCCCGATTGATCCTTTCTTCGTGGCACTGGCGGCATACGCTTGGGTCACGCTATACCAGGAGCATCTGGCAAAGGAGCGGCGCCCCGCCATGGCGGTGCAGCCCTATCTCGGCCGCTTGTCAGAGGAATCGCCCCAGGGCGAATACGAGGGCTAGAGTCCTGCGGGGCATGAAGAAGAAGTCAATCGTGCTGCCTGGTTCGCACCTGGGGGAAGGGCTGCCTTTCGGCTCCAACAGGCAACTCACCGCAACATTTCTCCCCTCTGCGGGTAATAGAGAGGAGGGGGAGCCCTTGGGGCGGAACGGGGGGCAGAAAACCCACTTTACAGAGGCGACGGGCGCGGCCGATAATGACTCGCGCCCTTCCAGGAGGAAGTTTCACATGGCGGGAGGCCAATGGTGGCCTGACGACATGCCGAAAGCTTCTGCCCTGCTGGCCCTTTCCGCAAGTTTCGGGCTTGTCGCCGGCCTGGTGGAGGGCGCGGGCCTCTACTTTCTCCAAGCCAGCCGGTGGTCGGGCGAGACGATCGATTGCCTGCTAGTGCCGGCCGGAATTCTGTACGTTTCTCCGCTTTTTGACATGGCGCTGTTCGTCCTACTGGGCTTCTTAGCGGCCGGGCTGTGCATCGTGTCGCGAGGCCGGGTGAGCGGCAAATTCATCCTGTTCCTGCTTCTCATAACGCTGGTTTTCGACTGGCTGGCAATGGCTTTGGACCGGCTGATGGACCCGCCCTACATTGCAATTCTCTCCGCCGGGATCAGCATGGCGCTCTTGCGGAGATATTGGAAAAACCGGGAGCGATTAGTGGCCGCGGCCCGCGGATTATTTTCGGTGCTGGCGCCCGCGGTCGTGCTGTTGATCGTGGCCACCCGGATTCTGAGCCACGGTGTGACGCAGGCGGCTGCCACGGGCCTTCCCCGGGCGCCGCAGGCCTCCACCAACGTGCTCATCGTAGTGATGGACACAGTGCGGGCCGACCATTTTTCCGCACTCGGCTACTCGCGGTCCACGACGCCAAACCTGGATCGGCTCGCCTCGCAGGGCGTGCTGTTCGAAAATGCCATGTCTACTTCGTCCTGGACCCTCCCGGCGCACGCTTCGCTGCTCACCGGACGATATCCCTTCGAACACGGCGCGGAGGTGAAGACCTACGACGGACGATATCCCACCCTGCCCGAGGCTTTCCGGGCGCGCGGCTATCGCACGGGAGCATTTTCCGCGAATACCTATTATTTCGCGCCCCCCAACGGTCTCGGCGGAGGATTCCTCTACTTCGACGGGGTGTTCACCAATCTGGGCGATATGCTGATGCGGACCCTGTACGGCCGCAACCTGATGATGCTGTACGAGGCGGCCAGCCATTCGGATCTGCCCGGGCGAAAACGCGCGGAACTGGTGAACGCGCGATTTCTCAACTGGCTTCAGCGGGATTCCTCCCGGCCTTTCTTTGCGGTGTTGAACTATTTCGATGCCCACGACCCCTATTTGCCGCCCAGTCCCTTCCGCGGGCGGTTCGCGGACCGGCCGGACGTGGGCGGAGTGCTGAACGGCTGGGGGGAGCGGGAAGCGCTGAAGCGGCCGAGCGACGTTCGGGACGAACAGGAAGCCTACGACGGAGGAATCGCTTACGAGGACGACCGGATTGGGCGACTGCTGGAAACCCTGAAGGAGCGCGGCTTGGCGGAAAATACGCTCCTGGCGGTGGTGTCGGACCACGGAGAATTTTTTGGCGAACACGGGTTCTATTTGCACAAGAACGCCCTGTTCCTGGAGGGGATCCATGTCCCCCTGCTGCTCGTTTGGCCGGGGCATGTTCCTTCGGGGGTTCGCGTGGCCAATCCGGTGAGCATTGCTTACTTGCCCGCTACGCTGATGTCCCTTCTCCCCGGCCGGGACCGAATGGAGTTTCCCGGCCCCTCTCTGGAGCCGCTTTGGAGGGGATCCGAAAGCACAGACGAAGAGCCCTTGATTCTCTCCGAACTCGTCGCGAACACGCCTTCTCCGGAGGGAGGAGCGCCCGGGCGGAGGGAATCCCTGCTCAACTCACGCTGGCATTTTCTTTATGCCCGCGGAGAAGCGCCGCAGCTCTTCGAGTGGAAGAACGACCCTCGCGAAGAGCACAACCTTGCGGAAACCCGGCAGGGCCGGGGCGTGGTCGCCGGACTGATGCGCTGCGTGCAGGATCATTTCTCCCGGATCCGCGAACCGGGTTGCGGGCTCACGGCTGCGCAACTCAACTCGCCGGCGGACGACCGGCTGCGGCCAAGCCCGGCCCCTTCGGCCGCAGGGGCGGCTGAAGATCCGCTACGGAGCGGGCCGGCCGGTCATCGAGCGGCGCGTGGCGCCTTGGCTCGCGTGCCCCTGCCAGAACCGGTGCGTCCTGCTCAATCTGATCGAGACGAAGGGAGTGGGAGCCAGTGATGGTTGCGAGTGACCCGGGCAAAGAGGAACGCGGCGCGGAGTTCCGTTCCCGAGATCTTTTTTTCCTCGCCCTCTCGATGGGAACGCTCACAGGAGCGCTGGAGGGCGTGGGATTCTACGGGGCCCAGGCTGGCCGATGGGTTGGCCAGGGATTGTTTGGATCGACCGCGGAACCTTGCATCCTGTACGTCTCGCCGCTGTTCACGCTGCTCGTGTTCGGCGGTGTAGCGCTCTTGCTCCAGCTTTTCTTTTTGGCTTTCGGCACCGCGCCGGCGACGCGTGTGCGCGTGGTGTTTGGCGTGCTCTCCTTTCTTGCATTTTTCGATTGGCTGTGGCTCACCGAATATTTTGCTTTGTACGCCGCCGTGATCCTGGCGCTGGGACTTGCGTCCGCCGCCGGACGCTGGTTTCAGCGGCGCTGGCGGCGGGCTCTGGAACTCTCCCCCAAAATGTTTGCCGTATCCGCGGCTTATATCTGCGTGGCCGCATTGGGGATCAGTTTTCTCACCTGGCGGCAGGAAAATGCGGCCCGCGCTGCCCTTCCGGCTCCGCCGCCCGGGGCGCCGAACATCGTATTGATCATTCTGGACACGACGCGAGCGGATCATCTGTCCGTGTACGGGTATGGGCGGAAAACCACGCCGTTCCTGGAGAGTCTGGCGGCGGAAGGGACTACGTTTGATAACGCGGTGGCCGCGTCGTCCTGGACGCTCCCTTCGCACGTCTCCATGCTTACCGGACGGTACCCGCGCGAACACGGCGCAGTCCTGAACGGGTACGATGGGCGCTACGCTTCAGTGGCTTCCTCTTTCGACCGGTTGGGCTACATCACGGGCGGCTTTTCCGGAAACATGGACTGGTTTGCGACCGCGCGGGGCATGACCCGCGGCTTCCAGCACTTTGAGGATGGATTCTGGTCGGTGAGTTCGAAGTTTGCGGAAACCGGCTACGGCCGGATGATAGGGGCATCGCTCGCGTGGGCCACCAATGATCGATTGGTGCTTGGATATAAGCGCGCCCGGGATGTAAACCGGACCGCGCTTCGCTGGCTGGACACAGTGCCCAAAAGGCCGTTCTTCCTGGTGGTCAACTACTACGACGCCAACTCCGGCGGCGCCGTGCCCGAACGGACTTACCGCAGCATGTTTTCCTCCGCACCCCTTCCGCCTCCCGCGCGGAGCGCCGGGGAGTTCACCCCCGCAGAGATAGACAAAGCCCGCAGCAATGAGTACGACGGGGCCCTGGTGTACATGGATAGCTGCGTGCGCGAACTGGTCGAAGCCCTGGGCCAACGCGGACTGGCGGAAAACCTGGTGGTTGTGGTCGCCGCGGATCATGGTGAACTGTTGGGCGAGCACGGCATGAGCGGCCATCGCAACGGCCTCTACTGGGATTTGATTCACGTCCCCCTCATTTTCCGGGGGAGCAGCGGAATATCCCGCGGATTGCGCGTCGCTCAGCCGGTCTCGCTGGTGTCGCTCCCCGCCACGCTTCTCGAACTTGCCGGGCAGAAAGAGGCGGCCGGGTTTCCTGCCCCTTCTCTGGCCCAATTCTGGAAGGCGGGCGGTGAGGTTCGGGCCTGGCCGTTTCCCATTTCGGAATTGGCGCAGATGACCTACCCCGGGCTCGAGAATACGGACAACTATTCCGGGTCCCTCTCCACCATTGTCGCCGCGCGGTGGCTGCTTATTGACCACAGCACGCATGGCCCCGCTCTTTTTGACTGGAGGGAGGATCCTGAAAACTTGCACGATCTGGCGGCTACGCCCGGCGGACATACTCTATCTGCAAACTTGACGGGCTGCCTGCAGGCCCAGAATGTCAGCCTGCGCGGCGCACATTGTCGTCTCGAAGCGTCCCCGGAGCCGGTAGCGCAGGGCTCTTTGAAACCCTTCGGGGCCACTGGGGAACACTAAAGCCCTGGCGGCGATCTTGGGGCCGCGACGCACTGCGGAGCTCTTTTCGTCGGACTCCGCCCCATCGCCAGCAACCCGGGTTGTCCTGTGTCGTCTCCGAACCGGCGGGCGGGAAATAGAATTTCGCAATCCGGGTTTTTGAAAGAAACCTGTCTCGATTTATGATGGCGATGTTGAGCCGGTCCGGCCAGGGACCGGCCCGACGGGCTGCAGGGAGCCCGAACGCTTCCCAGGGGCCAGGCGCGGATTGAGCCAGGGGAAAGGTCCTTCACACATGTCGAATCAGGCAGCCACGAAGTGCCAGGAGCCTCTGTTTGATTACCAGCGCTGGAGCGCACGCCTGCCCGAGTTGGCGCAACGATACCGGACGAATCAGCCATTTCCGCACTTGCACCTGGAGAATTTTCTGGAGCCGGCGGTGGCGCGCGAGCTGATGGGGGAGTTCCCGGAGCCCGACAGCCGGGCCTGGATCCAGTACAAACACCAGAACGAAAACAAAATGGGTCTGCCGAAGCGGGAGCTGTTTCCACCGCGCATCGGGCAGGTAGTGGACGAGCTGAATTCGCCGGAATTTCTGGGCTGGCTGAGCGAGCTGACAGGAATCGAAGGCCTGGTGTCCGACGACACGCTGGAAGGCGGCGGCCTGCATCAGTCTTCGCGGGGCGGATTCCTGAACGTTCACGCGGATTTTACGATGCATCACCACCAGAAGAACTGGCGGCGGCGCATCAACCTGATTTTGTATCTGAATGAGGGATGGCAGGAGGAGTGGGGCGGAGCCATCGAGTTGTGGGACCGGAAGATGACCCGGTGGGTTGCCCGGGTCCAGCCGCTGCTGAACCACGCGCTCATTTTCAACACGGACGACCACTCCTTCCACGGATTTCCCGACCGGCTGACGTGCCCGCAAGGGGTTTCGCGAAAGAGTCTGGCGCTTTATTACTACACTCCCGAGGTAATGAGAGTGGGGACGGGAAGGTCGACGAACTACCGAGCCAGACCAAGCGATAGTCCGCTGCAAGCCGCGTTGATCTGGGCGGACAAACAGGCCGTGAACCTGTATTCCCGGGTGAAGGAAGCCTTCGGGCTTTCCGACGACTTTGCAAGCCGGGTGCTCGGCTTTCTCTCCCGGAAGAAGTGACCGAGCCGGAGTTGGTCCTCTCCCGGGAGACCAATTAGGGCGCGGATACGTCTTACGGTTGAATTCGGCGGAGGACACTCTGAGGACCGAAACACTCACGGTCGCGCTGGACGCGCTGCGGGCCAACAAAATGAAGGCCACGCTCACCATGCTGGGGGTGGTGATCGGGAGCGCGTGCATCGTACTGGTGGCCACCGTGGCGACCACAGGGAAGGAGTACATCCTTTCCGCGATCGAGGCGGTGGGGTCGAATCTGGTGACGGCGGAGGTGGTCCGCACGGGGCTGGGCCAGAGGGCGGTACTCAGCGACGAGCTGACCAAGGCGGACATGGATGCCATTCGCGCCGGCATATCCGGGCTGCGGGAAGTGGCGGGGAGCTATCCGATCGGAATGGCGGTGACCGTGGCCGGAGTGGAACGGGCCGTGACGCTGACGGGCGTGACCCGCGGTTTCCAGCACATCCGCAATCTGGTGGTTCTGCGCGGACGGTTTCTGGACGCGGAGGACATGGACGCGCGCGCGAAGGTGTGCACGCTTTCCGAAAAGCTGGCGGCCCGGGAGTTTCCGCACCAGGATCCGGTCGGACGGCTGCTGCGGGTGGGCGAGCTGCGATTTACCGTTGTCGGGGTGTTCCGGGAGCGGGTGTCCACGTTCGGCCTGTCGGAGATCCAGGATGAGACGGTGATCATCCCACTCTCGCTGCTGCGGTATTATTCGGGAAACGAGTTTATCCGGGTGATCTACGCGCAGGCCGACACCCTGGACCAGGTGCCGGGAGTGACGCGGCAGGTAGCACAAATCCTGAAGGCGCGGCACCGGCCGGGCGCGGTGTACAAGGTGGATAATCTGAACGCCATTCTCGATACGGCAAAGAAAATCTCGTGGGCGCTGACCGTAGTCCTGCTCCTGGTGGGATTCATCGCCCTGGTAATCAGCGGGATCGGGATCATGAACATCATGCTGGTGACCGTCACGGAGCGCACGCGGGAGATCGGCGTGCGCATGGCCGTGGGCGCGCCGCGGCGGGAGATTCGCTGGCAGTTTTTGCTGGAAGCGATCGTAATCAGCGGGACCGGGGCGCTGGCGGGAATCCTGATTGCGGTGCTGATACCCGTGCTGATCAAACCGTTTGTTCCCGGAGGCTTTCCGATTTCCGTCTCCTGGATCTCCGTGGTTTTGTCATTTGTGGTTACCTGTCTGACCGGGGTGCTGTTCGGCTATCTGCCCGCGAATCGGGCCGCGGGGCTGCAACCGACGGAATCGTTGCGATATGAATAGCCAGGAGAATCATGGCGGGCGGAGGAGGGCGCAGGGCCGGCGTCACGGCGGAGTCCGTGTCGTGGTGGCGGTCTTGTTCCTGCTTCTCGGCGCGAATTGGGATCCGCTCGCCGCGCAGCAGCCTCCGCCCCGGGGAGTCGAGGAGCCGCAGGAAACCCCTCCCCCCGCGGAGCTCACGTTGAAGGGAGCGCTGGACCGCGCCCTGAAGGGCAGTCGCGAAGTAGCGCTGGCGCGCATCCAGGCGAGCGTGGCCCGGCGGCAAGCCAACCTGACCAAGTCGAAGTTCCAGCCCAACCTGTTTACCGGATCCGGCGCGGTGTACACGAACGGGATCCCGGAAACGCCCGGAGGCACGGCGCCCTCGATCTTCAACATGGCCTACGTGCAGACGCTGTTCAACCCGCCGTTGCGCGGGCAATATCGGGCGGAAACGTTGCAGGCCAAGATCGAGCAATTGCAGACGAGCCGGACGCGGGATTCGGTGATGGTGCGAACCGCCTCCACCTACCTGGAGTTGAACAAAGCGCGGCACGGACTCGAATTGCTGCGGAGGGAAGGCGACAGTTCGACCCGCGTCCTGGATATCACCCGGCAGCGGGTGGCGGAAGGCCGGGAACTGCCCATCGAAATTACGCGGGCGGAGCTGGCCACGGCGCGTGTGGAACAGCGGCGGTTGCAGCTGGAGGGCCGCGAGGATGTGCTGGAGGCGACCCTGCGGGATCTGTGCAGCATCGCTCCGGACCGGCGCATCGAGCTGACGGGGACGGAGGAAACCCCCAATTTCGCCTCCGCCGCGGATCGCCCGATGCACGAATTGGTAGCCCTGGGGCTGGAAAACAGCCTGGAAATCCGTCAGGCCGAACTCGACTATCGCGCCAAACAGGAACGGCTGAAGGGGGAGAAAGGCGGGTATTTCCCCACCGTGGATCTGGTGGGCAAATACAGCCTGCTGAGCAAAATCAACAACTACGAGGATTTCTTCAAGACCTTCCAGAAGAACAACGTCAACGTGGGATTGCAGATCAACATTCCCATCTTCAGCGCGCACACTTCGGCGGCGGTGGAACTGGCCAGCGAGGACCTGCACCGCTCCGAACTGGAGCTCTCCGCCACGCGCAGCCGGGTGGAAAACGAAGTGCGCAGCCAGGCCCGGCGCGTCCGCGAGACGGAAGCGGCCCGCGAAGTGGCCCGGTTGGAGCTGAAGCTGACCCAGGAAGAGCTGCAGATCCTGCAGGCCAAATTCGAGGAAGGCCATGCCAATCTCCGCGAAGTGGAAAAACTCCGGCTGGAGGAGAGCACGAAGTGGCTGGCCTTTCTGGATGCGGATTTCGACAACCAGCAAGCCTCGCTCGAGCTGCTGCGCATGACCGGACAACTCGCCACCGTTCTGCAATGAGCACACTCCCGGCGGGCCGCCGGGATGACTTTCACGAATGCAGGCGGGGTAGGGTAAAATGACTGGGTGGCGCTCCGAGCCCTCGGGGCGTGGCCATTTTGGGGGAGTTGGATGACGTCCGGAGTAATGAAGACCCTTCTGCTGAATCCGCCGAGCTTTGAGAAGTTCGACGGCGGGGCGAGCTCGCGCTGGCCGGTTTCGCGGGAAATCGAGTCCTACTGGTATCCGGTGTGGCTGTCGTTTCCGGCGGGGATGCTGCCGGGCAGCCGGCTGCTGGACGCGTGTCCCCACAAGGTGACGCCTGAGGAAACAGTCCGCATCGCGCGGGACTATGAGTTTGTGGTGCTGTTCACCTCCACGGTGGGGTTTGCCAATGACGTAAACCTGGCCGAGCAAATGAAGAACCAGCGGCCGGACCTGAAAATCTGCTTCGTGGGCCCGCACGTGGAAACGCAGCCGGAGCAGAGCCTCCGCACCAGCGAGGCGATTGACTTCGTGGTACGCGGGGAATTCGATTACGCCGTGGTGGAATTCGCGCAGGGGCGCGCGCTGGAAACCATCCAGAACGCCAGCTTCCGGAAGAACGGAAAGGTGGTGCACAACCCGGAGCGGCCCAAATTGCATTCTGAAGAACTCGATGCCCTGCCGTTCGCCACGGAAGTATACAAGCGCGACCTGACCATCGAGAATTACAACGTACCCTTCCTGAAGCACCCGTACGTGGCCTTCTACAGTTCGCGGGGCTGCCCCGCGCTCTGTACCTTCTGCATGTGGCCGCAGACCCTCTCCGGACATGCCTGGCGGACGCGGTCGGTGGACAATGTGGTGCGGGAGTTTGAGCAGGCAGGCAAACTTTTCCCCCAGGCCAAAGAGTTTTACTTTGACGACGACACGTTTAACATCCGCAAGGACCGTGTGATGGAGCTGGCCAGGCGCCTGGGACCGATAGGCCGCTCGTGGAGCTGCAACGCGCGGGTGCACAGCGACTACGACACGCTGAAAGCCATGGCCGACGGCGGGTGCCGGCTGCTCATCGTGGGATATGAATCGGGCGATCCGCAAATCCTGAAAAACATCAAGAAGGGCGCCACAGTGGAAATGGCGCGCGCGTTTGCGAAAAATTGCAAGAAAGTGGGATTGCGGGTGCACGGCGACTTCATCATCGGGCTGCCGGGAGAAACGAAAGAGACCATCCAGCACACCATCGAAT
>Ga0187771_10002885_pt1 | contig 11933 bp, 9 predicted proteins | sample 0116_SJ02_MP15_1_FD_133139 | JGI IMG/M metagenome (GOLD analysis project Ga0187771, IMG submission 133139) | Tropical peat soil microbial communities from peatlands in Department of Meta, Colombia - 0116_SJ02_MP15_10_MG | ecosystem: Environmental > Terrestrial > Soil > Wetlands > Peat | place... | reverse complement strand
TATGAGGTGATGCGAAAAGATGGGACCAAAAGGATGATTGACACATCTCCATTGTTGAAAAAGGATGCTTCAGGCAAACCGATAGGGTTCAGAGGCATTGCACGCGACATCACCGAGCGCAGGCAGGCAGAAGAGGCGCTGCGCCAAAGTGAGGAAAAATACCGAAATATCCTTGAAAGCATGGAGGAGGGGTACTACGAAGTTGACCTGACGGGCACCATCACCTTCGCCAACAGTTCAGCCTGTCGAATACACGGGTACTCCAAAGAGGAATTGATTGGCATGAATGACCGGCAGTGGACGGATAAAGAGAACGCAAGGAAATTGTATCAGGCGTTCACGAGAGTTTATAAAACCGGCGAGTCCGGAGCGGTGTGCGATTATGAGCTGACCAGAAAAGACGGGACCAAAAGATATGTCGAGGTATCGATATTGTTAAGAAAAGATCCCTCGGGGAAGCCAACCAGTTTTAGTGGACTTTTGCGGGACATCACCGAGATCAGGCGGGCTTACGAGGAGATGAAACGAATGGTCGGACAGATTCACAACGCGGGTCTTCAAATCAGCGCCGCTTCGGCCCAGATTCGTGCCGCTTCTGAAGAACAGGCCACGGGAGCCGCGGAACAATCCTCCGGGGTGAGTGAGGTCACGACGACCATCGAAGAACTCACGACCACGGCCACTCATATCGCCAAGAATGCGGAAAACGTGGCAAGGTTGGCGGGGGAAACGTTGGCGGGGATACAGGAGATGAATGCAAAAGTGAGCGATACAGCAAGAAGGATTCTCTCTTTAGGGGAAAAGTCTCAATCCATCGGCAGCATCACGAAGTTGATCGATGACATCGCAGAGCAGACGAATCTCCTCGCGCTAAACGCAGCCATTGAAGCCGCCCGGGCGGGAGAGGTGGGGAGGGGCTTTGCAGTAGTCGCCCAAGAAGTGAGGAAGCTGGCTGAACGCTCGTCCGAATCGACCGAGGAGATCCGTCAGATCATCAACGAAATTCAGGGAGAGACCAACTCTGCGATCATGAGCATCGAAGGCTCAACCAAATGGGTGAAAAAAGGGTTGGAGATGATTGAGGAAACGGCCAAATCGGCAAAAGAGATTTCGATCGCAACGCAACAGCAAAAATTCGCATCCGAACAGGTCGTGCAGGCCATGCGGGAGATCGATTCTGTCACAAAACAGTTCGTCACCTCAACCAGGCAGGCGGCCGCATCCGCAGCCCAGCTCAGTACGCTATCGGAGGAGCTGAAGAACGCGATCGTAGACCTCAGCTCCGAGGCAGGGGAAGCGGGAAAAACAAGGGACGTCACGCATGTCCGAGATGAAAGATCTCATAGCGGTTTTCAAGGCGGAGACCGAAGAGCACCTTACCAACCTCGATAACGGGCTGGTAGAGTTAGAAAGACAGCCTGACAACATCGAATTGGTCCGTCGTCTCAACAGGGAGGTCCATACCCTGAAAGGTGCCGCCCGGGTTTTTGGGTTTTTGCAAATTCAGGATATTGCGCATCGGATCGAAGATATCTTTGAAGCGATTGGCGGAAAACAAGTCGGTTTAAGTCCTTCCGTGGTGGAAAGAATATTCAAAGGATTGGACGCCATCCGGACCATCTCAGAAAAGATCTCGCCAGAGGAGGAGATCGATGTTGATGTATCGGACCTGTGCGGGGAACTGGAAGCGTGTCTTGCTGCGAAACAAAAAACGGAGGCATTGAGAAGGAGTGAACCCGAGAAGGAGCAAGATGGAGAAAAAAGGCAGCCTGAAGTCGTCCCTTCCGTCAAGGAAGGGGGGAATCCTCCTCCGCCGATGCAGCAAGATGAATACATTCGCGTCCCCCTGAGCAGGGCGGATAAGCTTCTTTATCTGGTGGGGGAGCTGGTCATCAATCGGATGAAGTCCTCTGCCAGGATCGCCGAGGCCAAAAAGCTCTCGAAGCTGAGCAGGGAGGTGCAGAAGAGTATTTCAAGTTTAACCGAAGCGATTAAGAAGGAATGGTCTCCACCCGAGGGCGAAGTAACAAAGTGGCTCAGCCAATGTGATGCTCAAATCCAAAAGCTTCGGGGGCATGCTCTGAAGTTGCATGATCACGTCTCCACGGAAGTATTCCACCTCGACCCGGTCATCGACGAATTACAGACGAGAGTGAAAGAAATAAAAATGTTACCTCTCGCAACTGTCTTCAACGGGTTTCCTCGTATGGTCAGGGATATTGCCTTTCAACAAGGGAAAGAGGTTCACCTGGTCATCTCGGGAGAAGAAACGGAACTTGACAAAAAGGTCATGGAGGGAATCAAGACTTCTCTCATCCATATCTTGCGTAATTGCATCGACCACGGGATTGAAGAACCGGAGGTGAGAACCACCCTCGGCAAACCAGCGTACGGAACCATCAAGGTTTCCGCCTCTCACGAAGGCGATAATGTGGTGATCATCGTTGAGGATGACGGAAGAGGCATGGATACGGGCCAGATTAAACAGACCGCCCTGAAGAAAAGGCTTGTATCAAGCGATGATTTGAAAGGGATGACGGATAAAGAGGTGCTGAACATCGTGTTCATGAACGGGTATTCCACGAGTCCGATGGTAACGGATGTTTCTGGAAGGGGCATGGGGCTCGACATCGTCAGGCGGGACATCGCCAATCTGAAAGGCTGGGTGATCTTGGAGACCGATAAAAACAAGGGAACAAAGTTCACATTGGTCTTGCCCTTGACGATCGCCATTATTCAGGTGCTCCTGGTAAAGGTGCAGGACATGCTCTTTGCTCTTCCGATGCTCTCCATCACAGAAACGGTTAAAGTGAATATGGACGATGTCTCCACCACGGAAGGAAGAATGGCCATCCCATTCCGTGACCGTATTGTTCCTCTGGTACGACTGAACGAAGTGCTTGGGCTTCCGCCAACCGGGGAGAAAGAGACAAACGCCAGAAAGACGATGTTGGCGGTGATGGTGAGCTCCCTCGACCGGCAAGTCGGTTTCATTGTCGACGAGATTGTGGGAGACGAAGAGGTGTTCGTAAAGAGTTTGGGCAAACATCTCGGCAAGCTGAAGAATGTCAGTGGCGCGATCATCATGGCAACCGGCGAGGTTGCAGTGGTCCTGGATATCGAAGACATGATCCTCCATAGCGCCCTCAGCCTTAAACCGGTGACCGCAACCAGGCTCCCTTCCAAAGGGAAGCGCAGGGAGAAAAGGATCCTGGTCGTGGAAGACGCTTTCTCAACCAGGGAGCTTGAAAAAAGCATCTTGGAGACCCATGGATACATTGTCGATACGGCGGTGGACGGTTTAGACGCACTGGACCGGATCATCGGGAGCAAATACGACCTCATCGTCAGTGACATTGAAATGCCGAGGATGAACGGTTTCGAGCTTTGCCGGACGCTCAAGAAGAATGAGGGGTATAAGGAAATACCCTTTGTGATGGTGACAGCACTACAGAAGGAAGAGGATAAAAGGCGGGGCATGGAGGTAGGGGCGGCCGCCTATATCGTAAAAAGCGGATTCGAGCAGACCAATCTTCTGGATACCATCGAACGATTGGTGGGGTGATACGGAACCAGAGGTCCAGGCCATGATAAGGGTGTTAGTGGTTGAAGATTCTCCGCTGATGTGCAAGGTCCTGACAAACATGATGAATGCCGATCCACAGATTCTCGTGGTAGCGGTTGCGAGTAATGGGAAGGAGGCCGTAGAGGTCGTGCCCCTCCTCAAACCGGATTTCATCACAATGGATATGGACATGCCGATCATGGACGGCTTGGAGGCGACCAAGCAGATCATGGCCTATCATCCCACCCCGATCCTCATTGTTTCCTCTTCGGTCTTTAAACAAGGAATGGACAAGGTATTCAAAGCCATCTCCCATGGTGCGTTGGATGTCATCGATAAAAGCGAACTGGAGCTGGTTGGAAACAAGAAGTCCGGGGAGGCCTTGATTGCGAAGATAAAATTCTTGACCAGCGTTCGGGTGATGGATCAGTCTCTTGTGAGACTTCGTCATGAAAGGTCCACGGTTGATCTGAGGGCTCCAAAGAAGAAAGTTTCAGATAGGATCGTGGCGGTCGTCGCCTCCACCGGGGGGCCTCAGGCGCTTCTCAAGATCCTTCAAAGACTCCCCGGAGATTTCCCCTGCGGTATTGTGATCGTTCAGCATATTACCAGCGGCTTTCTGGGAGGTCTGGTGGATTGGCTTGCGAAAGAATGCAAAATCAAGGTGAAAGTCGGGGAAGATTCAGAGGAAATACGGTCTGGCGTGGCGTACATCGCTCCGGATAACTTTCACATGAGGGTGACGGAAGGGGGAAAGATAAGGCTTTACGATGAACCGGCCAACAACGGCCACCGGCCTTCGGGGGATGTCTTACTCGAGTCGGTGGCCAAGACTTACGGAAAAGGAGGTGTGGCAGCCATCCTGACCGGGATGGGCAGAGACGGCGCGATGGGGATGAAGGCGGTGAAACTATCCCAGGGGATGACGATCGCCCAAAATGAAAAAACTTGTGTCGTGTTTGGCATGCCTGGGGCGGCCATAGAAATGAACGCGATCGATAAGGTACTGCCTTTGGAGAAAATCGCGGAAGAGATCGTTTCCATGGTGAGTTAGGCCATCCCTTTCAGCGAAAGGCCGTCGAGCGAGAGATGCAAAAGGAAAACCCCAAGAAAACAGAGGGGAGGCAGATACTGGTCTTTAAGGTGGCGAGCGACGAATTGGGGTTGGATATCTCTTGTGTTCGCGAGGTACTCAGGCCGCAAGAGGTCTACCGTCTTCCCAAGGCTCCGGACTTTGTTGAGGGAGTCATCAATCTGAGAGGGCATATTATTGCCCTGATCGATCTGAGAAAGAGGCTCCATGGCAATCAAATAGAGGAACCAAGCAAAAGAGTCATCATCTGTAAGGTGAACAAGCTTATCGTCGGGCTGACGGTCGATAGCCTCAAGGAGATTATCGCACTGTCCGAGGAAAACATCAGACCGACGCCCGAAGTGGCGGCCATGCAGATGGAGGCGGATGTCACAATGGGTCTGGCAAAAATAGGAGAAAGGATCATACCCATCTTAGATTTGGCGCAAATCGTTACCAAGAAAGAGGCGGCCGAACTATCGGGGCTCGAACGATGAAAGAGATCTTACCCCTCTCCTCCTACGATTTCGCTCTTTTTCAAAAGCTGCTCGTCGAAGCATGTGGTCTCCACTTCGAAGAAGACAGGAAACAATCGCTGCATCTCGCTCTTTGGGAACGTCTGCAACAGCGGGGTTACGATTCCTACCGGGAATACTATCATCTTCTAAAATTCCATCCCGAGGGACATCTCGAGATCTGCGAACTCCTCGACCTGATCACGGTCGGCGAGACCTATTTCTTCAGAAACAAAGCTCAGTTCGACGTGCTCATGAAGGCTGTCTTGCCTGAAATCATGCAGAGGAAGTTGGGGGCGCGGGACAAGTCTATCCGCATTTGGTCCGCGGGGTGTTCCAGGGGAGACGAGCCGTATTCGATCGCCATCGCGATCAAAGAGCTCTTACCGCTTGACTCGGATTGGACCATTTCCATCCTGGGCACAGACATCAACAGGAACGGACTGGCTTGTGCGAAAGAAGCCGCCTATGGCCAAAAGGACATCGCTCATTTACCGGAGGAATACCTCGACAAGTATTTCAAGGTCGAGGGCTGCACCTACCTGTTGAAAAGCGAAACGAGGGGGTTGGTCCAGTTTCACTATCATAACCTGGTGAAGGACCCATTTGTGCATGAAAAGATGCAAGCGGTCGATTTGGTCTTTTGCAGAAATGTCACCATCTATTTCGATTATCAGACGACCCGGCGAGTCATTGAGAATTTTTATCACTCCCTTGTTCCGGATGGCTACCTTTTCCTCGGACACACCGAGACGCTATGGCAGATCACCGACAAGTTTGAAAGGGTGGAGTTTCCTCAAACATTCGTCTACCAGAAAAAGTTAACCCCGGTTCGGGAAGATCCGATGAAGCCGTTTATGGCTGTGCCGGAGATCAGAATCGAGGACCTGACCGGTTCGATGGCCCCCACCCGCGCCTCCGGGTCAACCCCGAGCGAGCCTTCGCCAGGGGATTTGGGGATCGAAGGGTTGACCTCGACCAACGGGATGGGCACTGCAAAAAGCTCTCCGCAGGAACCGATGTCCGGGCTCGAGAGAAAACCCGAACCGATCCTCTCCCACCTTGCCAAGGCAACTCTTTTGGCCAATGAAGCAAAATACAAAGAGGCAGCGGACCTCCTCGCCGAGGTCATCGCGTTGGACAATCTCAGTGTGGAGGCCTATTATCTCTTAGGGGTATTATCGTATAAAAGCGGCAATCTTAAGGAGGCGGAGACACAATTCAGAAAAGTCATCTATGTCACTCCCGATTCAGCCCTCGCTTATTTTAACCTCGGAAATATCTATTTATATCAGAGAAAGTTCAGGGAGGCGGCCAGAGAATTCAGGAATGCCATCCGGCTGTCCGAAAAAAGACCGAAAGACGAGCAGATCAGGTTTTGCGAAGACTTCACAGTGGATTTTCTTTTAAGAGCATGTAGAAATAATCTCGTAGAGATCTCAAAGAGAGGTGAGGGATATGAATGAGCAAGAAAAACTGGAAGCCTATCTTTCTACGTTGAGGCATGACTTGCGCAGCCAGCTCATGGTTGTTCGCGAAGGGGCGAGCATCATTCTGGACAATATCGTAGGCTCAAATTGCGAAAACTGCTTCGCCCTCTTAAGGCCCGCCCTGGAATCGTCGAACCAGTTGAATAAACTGATAGGAGAATTTCTCAGCACCCCCCAGTTTATTAAACTCTTGGCACCCATGATCTCCGCCAAGGAGGAGGAAATGAAAAATATGGAAAAATCACTTCGGGGAAAAGAAGAGGAATTGAATAGCATCAAAGAACACCTCCTCGGAAAAGAAGAGGAACTGAATCGCATCAGAGACCAACTCTTGGGAAAGGAAAAAGAACTCAACGGCATCAGAGAACAACTCTTGGGAAAAGAAGAGGAACTGAGAAGTGTGAAACGAGAACTTCTGAGAAAAGAGGAACAACTGGAAACCGTAAAGAGGGAGCTTCCGGAAAAAGAACAGGAATCGAAAAGTGCAAAGGAGGAACCCCTGGGGCATGAGCTGGAGATGTTGACCTACGAATTCATGGGGATGATATCCCATATCATCCGTACCCCGTTGGCCGTCGTCAAGGAGAGCCTATCCTTGGTGCTGGATGGAATACCAGGAGAGCTAAATGCAAAGCAAAAAGAATTGCTTTCAACCGGAAAAAAGAACGTTGACAGCCTCATCCAATCCATTGAAGAGCTCTCTCAGGAGTCCTGGGATGAAATTGTCTGCGCCGCCAGGGAACATTTCTCCGCGGACGCCATCGCCCGAAAGGAGAAACCAGCAAAGAAAAAAAGGATTTTAATCGTGGAAGACCAGGCCGTGATATCAAACATGCTCAAGATAAGATTGGAAGCAAATAATTATGAGGCCATTACTGCGGTCGACGGTCAGGAAGGCCTGGAGAAGGCGAAGAAAGAAAACCCCAGCCTCATCATCCTTGATGTCATGCTGCCTAAAATGGACGGATATAAGATCTGTCAATTGCTTAAGGCTGATCCAAAATATAAGAGCATTCCTATCATCATCTCCTCCGGAAGGACGCCGCAGGAAGTCCGAAAGGTGAGCAAAGAGGTGGGGGCTGATGCGTTTGTATCCAAGCCCTTCGAAGCGGAAGAGCTGCTCACAAAAATGAAGGAGCTTTTGGAAAAACCCAAGAAATAGAAAAACGGCCGCCGCCTTTCCATCCGAATTTTTTGCAACTCAGTCGCACCTGAATCGTGGGAGAAAGGGACACCCGCGGGTAAACCTCTTCCAAAATGTAAAAAGCCCCCGAAACGTGTTATGATATTTTGGTCATAGGTTTCGATCCGGATAGTCGTTATTCACTCATGAGTTTGCAGCGGATGTGTTTCATGACCATCTCACGAAGAGAGATGACCCTGCTTTTTATCATGGCTCTCGTCGCCGTTTTTCTCGGGACGGGCATTGCTCGTGCCGATGAACAGACCGCGAAGAAAAAGTATCCAATCCCCGGCCATGGAGTGCTCGAGTTGAACGTCCCTGCTTCATGGAAAGCAAAAATCCACACACCCCAGGAGAACATGCCTTCAACAATCATATTCAGTCCGCCGACGGGGAATGACTTCCAGGTCACCATGATGGTTCTGTTGGGCAAAAAAGAAGAGCCCAACTTCAACGGTCCGGAAAAGGTGAAAACGCTTCTCGAAAAAGAGGGGCAGAAGCTTCTGCCCAGGATCGTCGAAACGAAAATTGACCTGCACGAGATCAAGGGGGGAGATCGTACCGGTTAGTACTTCTCTGCCACAGACAAGAATCCTGAGCCAGGAGAATACCGCTACATGATCCAGGCAGGCATTGGGGTCGGAGACTTGCTCCTTCACATCACGGTACTTCATCGAGTGAAAGGCTCGGGCGCGGTCAAGGAAACCCTTACCATGCTCCGTGGGGCAAAACAGAACTCAAAATAGTCCCCTTCGCCAGTCACTCTTCGGATTGACAGGGTGACAGGAAAATCTTATAAAACAAGTGGGACATGGTAAAAGAATCTGCTTCCAAAATCAAAAAGCTGAGGCTACTCAAGTCCGACCTGCATCTTCACACCGCTGAAGATCCTCTCGACCGCATCCGGTACTCGTCCAAAGACCTCATCTCAAAAGCTGCCGATGAAGCTTTTGACGTGATTTCCATCACCAATCATCATCAGATGACCTTCAACCAAGACCTTTTTTCCTACGCTCACGAAAGGGGGATTCTTCTTATCCCCGGCGTAGAGTTGACGATTCGAAGACGGCACGTCCTGGTTCTGAACCCTCCCCCGTTTAAGACGTGTTCCGATTTTCCTTCCCTCTCCAGACTGCGTCGTCCCGAGACACTGATCATTGCCCCTCACCCATACTTCCCCGGAACATACTCTCTAAACGGATTTCTTTTGAGGTACCTCCATCTCTTTGATGCGCTCGAATACTGCCACTTCTATTCCCCGATCATTAACTTTAACCAGAAGGCGGTAGAAGTATCCCGACGTTATGGGTTCCCGTTAGTTGGAAATTCCGATTCTCATTTTTTGTCCCAGTTCGGGACCACCTATTCTTTGATCTATGCGGAGAAGAATCTCGAAGCCATCTTTGAGGCCATCCGGCAGAACAGGATCAAAGTGGCGACGCGTCCCCTCAAGACCTTAGAGATGGGATCGATCGCAAATAGATTCCTCAGGATGAAGATTCGGGCAAAGATAAGTGAACGCCGGCCAAAGCAGCGACCCCGCCCGAGAAGAGCCAAGGCCGCGTAGAAGCCTCTCTCATTGCAGCTTTCTTAGGAATAAGTCCGTAATATCACATGCCCAGAGGATCCCCTCGAACCATGAAAGTGCCCTTTCTTTTGTAACCTCCCATTATTCTCCCCTTGAGTTGAGTGGGAAGGCAGGATATATTATACCCTTTGTACCTGTCTAAAAATTACGGAGAAAAGGATTCAAGGTTAATCTAAGATCGATGATTTGCTCCAAGCATCCTGGCGTCAGTATCCCAGGGCACAACCGTCCTTTCTTCGGTCGGAAGCTCCCAGCAGCACATTCTCGGCATGATCCAGGTAGATGGCCTGCCCTCCCCCTGCCTGATTGACGGGTGAGAATTTCCTGATGATCTGATGACCTTTGCCGGCCAGGGCAGCCGCCGTCTCCTCTGGGATACCGTCCTCCAAATAAACTTCCATGTCCTTTAGATGCCTTGCTCTCGGGGCATCGACCGCCTCCTGTAAATTCATCCCAAAGTCGATCAGATTGATGAGAAACTGGACATGTCCCTGGGGTTGCATATCCGCGCCCATCACGCCAAAGCTCATCACGAATTCTCCATCCTTGAACAACATTCCTGGAATGATCGTATGAAGCGGCCGTTTATGAGGCTCGAGCTTATTCTTATGTTTCGGGTCAAGAGAGAACGACTTTCCACGATTCTGTAGGGCGATGCCGGTCCCTTCCACGACAACGCCCGAACCGAATCTAAGGAACAAACTGCTGATAAAAGAGACAGCGTTCCGGTCCTTATCCACTGCGGTCAGGTAAACGGTTTCCGAACCTCCCTCAGGGACGGCGAAGGCAGAAGGGGCGTTTGCTTTGTCCCTGCCGATTTTATCTCTTATCTTTTCTGCATATTCTTTGGAGAGAAGGCGATCCATTGGAATATTTTCGAATTCTGGGTCTGTGATAAACCGATCTCTATCGTAAAAAGCTGCTTTCTTGGCTTCGATGAGAAGGTGAAGATACTCCGGACTGTTATGTCCCAAATTCTTGATATCATACCCTTCCAGAACGTTGAGCATCTCGAGTGCTGTCACCCCCTGTCCGTTTGGGGGAAGTTCATATACGGTATATCCACGATAATCCGTGGAGATCGGTTCTACCCATGTCGTCGTATGGTCTTTGAAATCCTGATGAGAGAGCAGTCCCCCGTTTGATTCCGAAACCGCAATGATGGCGTCACAGATTTTGCCTTCGTAAAACACTTTTGTGCCTTCACGGACAATTTTTTGGTAAGTTCTTGCGAGATCCTTATTCCTAAATATCTGCCCGGGTCGCGGTGCCTTGCCGTCGATCAAAAAAGTTCTGGACGAACTCTCTGATAGTAGAAGAAGTTTTTCTGCCTCCTTCCACTCTCCTGCAATCACTTCGGTCACAGGAAATCCCTTCTCTGCAATCCGAATCGCATCTTCGAAAACAAGAGAGAGGCTCATGGTTCCGTATCGTTCTAATGCCTCTACCCATCCACGGAGTGCTCCGGGAACGGTAACTGAAAGGATTCCCCTTTCAGGAATCTCTTTCAAACTTCGCTCCTTAAACGATTCGATTTTCGCACGATAAGGGGCTCGACCGCTGGCGTTCAGGCCGATTGGTTGCTTCTGCCCGGCCAGATAAATCAGGGCAAAGGCATCGCCGCCCAATCCAACATTGTATGGCTCCACCACGCTCAGGGTGCTCACCATTGCGACGGCTGCATCCACGGCGTTACCACCCTTCAACAGAATTTTATACCCGGCAAGGGCGGCAAGGGGTTGGCTGGCCGCCACCATTCCATGCCTTCCCATCATCACGGAACGCTGGGCCGCGCTCTTCCACTCTCTCTTTTGGGTGTAGATAAATTTCATCCGTTGTTCTCCTTTTGTTGTTCTCCTTTTCCGGATAGGGAACAGTTTATTCATAAACCCTTGTCTCGATCCTGACCTTTGAGACATAAAAAAGCTCACAGGAACCGTTGCCGGTATCCGTCCTTGATAGGCTTGTGTTCCAACTGATTGGCTGCTCCTTGTAAGTTCCCCTTAAATTCACCAAAAAACCTTCCAAGACAACCTTATCCTTTTTCTTTACGGCTTTGACGGCCCTACGAATATTCTCATTGGCGGGGATGATGTGATTGTTTGAAGAATGGGAGATGATATAAGAATGATCGAATGGGCTTTCTGGTTTATATTGATAAAAATACCACCGATACCCCTGGGTGTACGTGACATACCGTTTGGCCCCGGGTTCTGCCAGTTTTCCCCAGGCAATGGCTAAATCAACCGGTGAAATCTGTCCATCCCAATCTGATGAGTAGGTTCCCTTACCGACAACCACTCCGGATATTTTATATTCCGCTACAGGAATAATGGTGAAATGACTCTCCTTAATTTCTCTGATAATAGGTTCATCAGCTTTATATGGCGTATGAACGGGATCTTGGGCCGTATCAATCTCCTCGGTCTCTACCCCCGTCATCTTGGGCCGTTCGCACCCGGAAAGGACACAGAGCGACAAAACGACCATCATGAACCACAGAGACCGCTTTTTCTTCAT
>Ga0187771_10002884_pt1 | contig 11935 bp, 9 predicted proteins | sample 0116_SJ02_MP15_1_FD_133139 | JGI IMG/M metagenome (GOLD analysis project Ga0187771, IMG submission 133139) | Tropical peat soil microbial communities from peatlands in Department of Meta, Colombia - 0116_SJ02_MP15_10_MG | ecosystem: Environmental > Terrestrial > Soil > Wetlands > Peat | place... | reverse complement strand
TGAGGCTATGCTGCCTCACGTGCTCGATCCCTGGGCTGCGTGCGGCTTGTATGAAGCGGCGCACCTTGCGCAGCAATTCCCCGGTAGCAAGCTGTGGCTTCTCAGCATCGCGCCCAAGGCCAAGCTGCAACAGGTAATCATGAGCATCGCCCAAAAAGCCGCCTTCGAGTTGCTGCCCCTTGACGCTTCCTCGAGCGGTTTCACGGACAGCACCGCCGTTGCCGCCCTGCTCGCGGAGGCAATCGCCGCCCTCCCCGGCCTCGACCGCGGCAACTTGCTCGTGTTCGGCGGCTGGGAATCTGCCTCGCGCTCCTCCTGCACCACACTCCAGGCCGTCGGCGAGCGGCTCGGCATCCTGGATCAGTTTTTTGGTGTGGACGAGCTCCGGGTTCTGGAAAACGGCGCCCTTGAGATCCTTGAGCGCGTCGAAGGCGGACGCCACCAGGTCTCTCTATGCGACGGTCCGCCGGCCATCTTCGGTTGGGCCACCGGCAACCGTCCTGAGCCGCCCAACAATCCCCAGGTGGGCATGGCCAACATGCGCGCGCTGATGCCTGCCTTGCAGCGCGCCAAATCCATGCCGGTGCCCTCTGCGGGCTTGTCCTACGAAAGCGCGGCCGTGCCCAAGCAGCAGCGCGCGACGCGCATTGTCAAGGACATGCCCGCCGATGAAGTGGCCCGCGAGCTGGCGGCTTGGATTCGCGGCTGACATGGAGAACGTACTCGTCCTCGCGCACACGGAAGCCGACGGCAGCTTGAGCAAAGTTGCCCTCGACGTAATCGAGGCCGCTCGCTCCATCGCAACCGCCAGCGGCGCAGGCCGCGACGCGCTGGCTGTCGGCTTGGTTGGGGAGAAGGTACAGCCGTTGAGCGGCGTCGGTTCGGTCTACGTGGTGGAAGGCGCCGAATTCTCCCAGCCGCGCTACGCAACCGACGCGGCCGCCGCGGAAGCCATTTGCCGCGCCTCGGGCGCTTCCCTTGTCTTAGCCCCGGGCACGTCGCGCTGGATGCGCGCCTTGCCCGGCGTGGCCCCGCGCGTCAACGGCAGGGCCGATACCCACGTTGTGGCCTTCGATGGGCAGCGGGCAACGCGCTGGTTCTACCGCCAGCGCATTGAAGCGGTGCTCATGCGCACAGCGCGCCCGTGGTTCGTCCTGCTCGACGCGGGCTTGCCTTACCAGCCCCGCCAGGGCGAACCCGCGATCCGCCGCGTCTCCGTCAGCTTGCCCACCCTCCGCACGCGTTGCGGCGGCTTCGTGGAAAGCAAGTCCGGGCAGCAAACCATCCGGCCGGACGCGGACCTCCTGTTCGTCGCCGGCGCCGGGTGGACCAAGAAACAGAAGGATGGCCAAACGCACATCCCGGAAGCCGGCAAGCTCATCCTCGATTTTCTCACCGCGACGCGCGCCTCACTGGGCAGCAGCAAGTCGCTCGCGGACATGAGCGGCGAAGGTGAGGCGGTCTTGCCATTTCTTTCCCACCTCAATCAGGTGGGGCAAACCGGCGCGACTCCGCGCCACCCCAAGGGCCTTTCCACCTGCTGCCACGGCGAGGAGCCTCACGTGGTCGGCTGGCGTTTCATCCGCGAGCGCCGGGCCATCAATCTGGACCCCAATTGCGGCTGGGCCCGGGGAAAGGCCGATGTCCTCTACGTTGCCGACGCCTTTGAAGTGCTCGCCAAACTCAACCACCTGCTGAGCACCTGACCCGCGCGGGCAAACCCTCCGCAAGCCGCCACAGAAAAACTGTTTCTCCGGGCACAGCAAACCGACGCCGGTCAAGTCTCGCCACACGTCTGCCACGGAAGGGAGTCCTGTCCATGCGGTCATCACCAAGATTGATCGCATGAGAACCCGTCAGGGCGAATCTCTTTTTCTCAAGGTGGATGTCGGTGGCGAGACGGTGCGGGCGTTCGGCCGTCCCGAAGAGCTGGCGGAGCGTCTGGAAGCGAGTGGTTATGACATTCCGGCGAGCGAGATCGAAGCTGGAATGGAACTCCATCTTCCCTGCCTCGTGAAAGTCGGTCAGGGCAACAGCGGATACAAGAACATCGAAGAGTTCTTGCCCGAAGCTGGCGAATGACCGCCTGCCACATCCACCTAGCCGAGTCAGAGAGACGAAAGCCTCTCTGACTCGGATTCTTCAGCCACGTCGATCCGTTCCTCAAATCCAAAACTTAGTTGCAACACCCATGCGAACGAGCACGCATGTAACGATCGGCGTGATAGGGGACGCCGCTTTGCACCGGTCCTGATCGGGTTAAGATACAAACGAGAGGAAAAACGCCTTGGATACCGCGCTGCAAGATGTTCGCTACGGCCTCCGCATCCTGCGCAAATCGCCTGGCTTCACCGCAGTGGCTGTCCTCACCCTCGCACTCGGCATCGGGGCCAATACCGCTGTCTTTACCGTGGTCAACACGGTGCTGCTGCATCCACTACCGTACCCGCACTCAGATCGTATCGTGAACATCTCTCGGCCAAGCGCCGGCACTGCGATTCCCATGTTTAAGTATTGGGAGCAAAACAATCCTGGATTCGAAGACCTCTCCGCTTATCAAGGCGGAATTGGAATGAATCTGGAGAGCGGCTCAAGGCCCGAACTCCTGCAAGTAACGAAAGCATCTAGCAATTACTTCCGGCTCTTTGGCGCAATTCCAATTCTGGGGAGAACTTTCAGCGAAAAAGAAGACCAACCTGGAGGCCCCAGCGTTCTGGTAATGAGTTACGGCTTGTGGCAGCGTCGCTTTGGGGGAGATCCGTCCGCGGTCGGAAAAACCATTTCCCTCGGCAGTGCCCCTTACACACTGATCGGCGTTCTTGCACCAGGTTTCAAGCCGCTCGTTCCTTGCGATGCATGGCTGCCGTTGCAAGCCGACCCAAATAGCACAAATCAAGCTCACATCCTCACGGTATCGGGACGGCTACCGGAAAATGCAACGATCCTTCAAGCCACCGCGCGGATGGCAGTAATCGGAAGGCGATACGTTCAGACGCATCCTCAACAATTGGGCTATGACGAAGACATCCGCGTCACAGCCCTTCAGCAGAATCTCACCAGGGACGTGCGCTCGCCGCTGCTGGTCCTGCTCGGCGCGGTGGCTCTGGTGTTGCTAATCGCCTGTGTCAACGTGGCCAATCTGCTGCTGGCGCGAGCTACTGGCCGGCAGAAGGAAATCGCCATCCGCGCTGCGGTCGGCGCTGGGCGCGGGCGCATCGCGCGGCAATTATTGGCGGAATGTCTGCTGTTGGCCTTTTGTGGAGGAGGCCTGGGTCTCGCTCTTGGCTCTTGGGGAGTGCACGGGTTGCTGCTGGTGGCGCCTCAGAACTTGCCCAGAATTCAGGAGATGAAAGCGACTCCCGCGCTTGATCCGTGGGTGGCAGGTTTCACATTTGTGCTGGCGCTGGTCACCGGAGTCGCGTTCGGCGCCCTTCCTGCCGTCCAGCTCTCGCGCACAGCGCCAGGATTATGGCTTCAAGAATCCGGGGGTAGTGCGGGCGGCGGATTGCGGCACAATCGTACGCGAAGCGCGCTGACCGCAGCCGAGGTCGCTATAGCTGTGTCGCTCTTGTGCGCGGCCATGTTGCTGATCCGCAGTTTCGCAGCCATGCATAGCGTCAACTTGGGTTTTGACCCCCACAACGTCCTAACCATGGAGTTTTCGCTTGCAGGAACTGGCTATGCGAAATCGAGCGAAGTAGACCGACTAGCGCGGCAATTTGTGGAGCGCGCGGAGCGCATTCCGGGCGTGGAATCCGCCGCCATGGCCAACTCTTTGCCGCTTTGGGGAAGGCAGGACATGATTTTCGATATTCCCGGAAGATCGCCTCTCGCAGGCTTTAAGTTTACCGGCGATGTTCAGTGGCGGTTTGTTTCAGCGCACTATTTTGATGCTCTGCGAATTCCGTTGATCTCAGGCAGGTTGCTGCGCGAGCAGGAGCCGGGGAAAACAGTGGTCATCAACCTGGCCATGGCGCAAAAGTATTGGCCGAACATGAACCCCGTGGGGCAAACAATCATTCTTGGCGGCGGACTCGGTCCCGAATTCGAAGAAGGTCCCACGGAGATCGTAGGAGTAGTCGGTGATGTCCGCGAGCGCTTAGATGCCGATTCTCCGCCAACTATGTACCAAACGCCTGCCCAAATTCCTAACGCTGCCATGGTGCTCATCAACGGTCTGCAATCCGATGCCGTCATCGTTCGCACTCACCCGGGTGTGGCTCCCATGAGCGTGAGTGAAAGGGCTGAAGAAGCTTTGATAGCCGAAGGCAAACTGTCCGCGACAAGGATTCGCACCATGGGAGACGCGGAACTGAACTCGACACAGCCGCAGAATTTCAACTTGCTGCTGATGAGCCTGTTTGCGGCTTCCGCGCTCGTATTGGCGGCGGTGGGCATCTATGGCGTGATGTCTTACAGCGTGGAACAGCGCACGAGGGAGATTGGAGTACGAGCCGCCTTGGGCGCGACCCATAAGGACATTCTTGCTCTTGTCCTGCTTCAATCCTTGCGTACGAGTTTGACGGGGGTTGCGTTTGGCGTTATAGGTTCGTTCGGACTCGCCCGCCTAATAAGTGCCCAGCTGTTCGGGATAAAGCCTACAGATGCCCTGACATTTGTGACCGTGCCCGCAATTCTGCTGACCGTGGCGCTCTTCGCCGCATATCTTCCCGCGCGGAGGGCGATGAAAGTCGATCCGATGGCCGCTTTGAGATACGAATAATTCACCCAAAGTTTTAATCCCACAATCCCTTTCGACACACAACCACTGACAACTGGAACTGTCATTAGCCGGTTCTGGTAGCAGACACACTCCCACACTCTCTCCTCTCACGATCTCAGCCTTAATCCACAACCCAGGAGCAACACCCATGCGAATGAACACGCAGGAGGCGGTTTTGTCTGCCCACATCGCGTCAATCGGAAAACGCACGCCGTGCGACGCTGCTCAGGATGCCGTTGAACCTTGCAGACTCGCGAGCTTGCTCAATCGCTTGAACGAGCTTGCCTGCAACTCCGGCCTTACGGAGCGGCAAGAGCGGCGGAAGCAAAACCTGCAAACCCGGATCAAGGCTGTGCTCGAACAGGCCGCCTTGGTACTCAACCACTTCAACAGTGATCCGCGAGGCTACGCCGTATACCTCGATCTGCCCGATGGCTCCTACAACAGCTTCGGCGGACGGGAATGCGGCTACGGCATCGGGAGGTGAACCATGTACGACCGCGTAGTGACCATCAACAACACGCATTGGCCAGCGTACTGGAAACCAGGAGCGACTTTGGTTGACCTGCGGATGTTCGATCCAGACGACCGCAGCCCCAAGCCGCGACTGGTTTTCCGGCCAGAGAAGCTGCGCGAACTGGGAATACCGGACGCGCTCATCGAAGCCGCCGCAAAATCTGATCCGCAGGGATTCCTGCTATTCGACGACCTACCGGATCAGACGCAGCCACCGACCGGCCTTGAGCGCCGCGTTCCAGTCAGTAATCGGCCGGCAGGCGCTGCAACTGCTCCATGGTGACCACAGGGCCTTCCTTGCAGACGTAGAAGGGGCCGACGTTGCAGCGGCCACACTTGCCAATGCCGCATTTCATGCGGTTCTCGATACTGGTGTAAACGGAGGCGGGCGGGACACCCATGTTGTGCAGAATGGGCAGGGTGTTCTTAATCATGATGGGCGGACCGATGACCAGGACCACGGGATCCTTCGCCTGGATGCGGGCGCGCTCGAAGACGTAGGGCACAAAGCCGATCTCGCCCTTCCATTCGGGCGTGTCCCCGCCGGGGTCCACGCAGCGAATGACGCGCACGCGCTCGCGGCGGCTCCATTCGTCCAGCTCCTCGGCGAAGACCAGATCGGCCACGGTGCGCGCGCCGTAAACAATGTGGATATGGCCATAATCGGCGCGACTTTCCAGGGCGTACCAGACGGCGCAGCGGATGGGGGGCATGGCGATTCCGCCGCCGAGGAAAATGAGGTCGCGGCCCTTCCAAGCTTCCATGGGGTAACCGTTGCCGTAGGGGCCGCGAAAACCGATGACGTCCCCCTCTTCCATCTTCCACAAGGCTTCGGTGACCCGCCCGACCTTGCGAAAGCAGAATTCGATGTGGTCCTTCCAGTTGGAGCTGGAGCAGATGTTGAAGGTGGATTCGCCGTAGCCAAAGACAGAGAAGAGGCCGAACTGGCCGACGCGGAAGGAAAATGCGCGGGCGCGATCGGCATTCAGAAAGCGCACCGAAACTGCCTTCACATCCGGCGTGTGCTGGCGGACGGCGGTGACTTGCATCAGCTCGGGCAGGTAGACGTTATCCATGCGAAATCTCGCTCAGGAGGGTCAAGACGCCAAGTCCCACGGGGCAATTGCGGGAGCAATTGCCGCAGCCGGTGCAAAGGGTCTCGCCGAACTTTTCCGGGTAGATGGCGAACTTGTGCAGGATACGCTGGCGCTGGCGGGCGGGCTGGGCGGGCCGGGGGTTGTGGCCGGAGGCGTGCGCGGTGAACAGAGGAAACTGGCAGGAATCCCAGGCGCGCACGCGGGCGCGGCCGGCGGACGGGCCGGCGTCCAGGATGTCAAAGCAATGGCAGGTGGGACAGGTGAACGCGCAGGAGCCGCAGCCGAGGCAAGCGAGCGAGTGCTCCTGCCAAAAAGGGTCCTCGAAACGCGAGGTGACAAACGCGCGCACCTGCTGGGTGTCGAATCGCTTCACGGGTCCGGGGGCGGGCGCGGCGGACCGGTCCGATTTCTGGGTCTTCCCATTGAAGAGGGCGCGGCCCTTGTCGGTGAGGGGCCGGACCTCGAAGCAGTCGCCGCCCAAGGCGAAGAGCAGGGCGTCCGAGCCGCGCTCGGAGGCGGGATGAAGTCCGACACTGGTACAGAAGCAGCTTTCATCATGTGCGGCGCAGGCCAACGTGATTATGGTGGTGGCCGCGCGGCGGCGATTGTAGAAGGCATCCGGGGAATCCCAGTTGAAAACGTGGTCCAGAACAGGCAAAGCCGCGGCGTCGCAAGGGCGGGCGGCCAAAAGGACTTGGGGCGCGAGATTGGCCAGGTTCTCGAGAAGCTCGATGCTGTTCCCTTGGATGCGATAGTGGTAGAGCGTTTCGGATTTGGGAAAGAGAAATTCCTTGATGGAATTGGCGGGGCGGAGGAAACCGTCGAGGAGGAGTTCGCCTGGAGAACGCAGAGAGCGATACAGGACCAGGTCCGGCTTGACGCGCACGGGCCCGGCGACGAGTTTGCCGGCGGCGAGCCACTCGGCGGCCAGAGCGCGAAGGGCGGATTCCAGGATAATCTCGCTCACCGGATGAAGTCCTCCTTGTCCTGGAGGGCGTAGGAACCGATAACCGGGTCCGCTTGGGGGTCCACGCCGGCCTCGAAGCCGAAGTATTTCTGGGCCGCGACGTGCAGGGAAATATTCAGCAGGGCAAGATCAATGCCCGCTGGGCAGGCGCGTGAGCATTCGCCGCAGCCGATGCAGCGTCCGGCGAGATGGAAGGCGCGGGCGATGTGCCAGGCAAAGACGCCCTTGGGGCTGGGGGCCGGGTCAATCTCAATGGGGCGGTTGCGGTCCACGATGCAGCGCTCGCAGTAGCACAGAGGACATACCTGGCGGCAGGCGTAGCACTTCACGCAGCGGTCGAATTCGGCGGCCCAGAAGGACATGCGCTCCGCGGGAGGCATGGCCAGGAGGGCGGCAAAGCGGTTAGGGGAAGGACCGGCGGGCGGCTCGGGGCCGACGGGCTGGCCGAAAGCGACGTCGGCGAAACGTGGAGTGCGGGCGGTACAGTGAGCGCACTTGGGCTGGCCTACGCCTTCGCAGGCCACGCCGATGACGTGGATGTCCCGGCGAGAGAACTGCGCCTCGTTCTCCAGCACCACAAGGGACTTTTCGTCGCACGGCTTGACAACCACGGCGAGCTTCCCCAAGGCCTTAACTTCCTTGCGTTTCAGATAGGCGGCGAGATTCGCATAACAGCGGTTGTTGCAAACGAGGCGGTCCGCATGCTCAGGCTTGGTGGCCAGCAATGGGCCGCAGGCGCCGTAACCAATAACCACGTTCACGGCGCCTTCAGCCAAGAGTTTGCGGCAATGGTCGCGCAACTGGGGCTCAGCCGAAAAAGTCTTGAAGGCATGGCCATTGCCAGAGGGCGCAGGAAGGGGCGTGAAGGCCCGGGAAGCATACAAATCGGCATAGGGGCCGAGCTTCCTGGTTTGCTCGGTGATTTCCTGCACGACTTGCCGCCACTTTCCGGCTTCTGCGGCGGAGATCCAGGTGAAGTGGACGCGGCGCAGATCGAATCCCAGCGCATCCAACAACTCGCGGAAGAGTATCCAGCGGCGACGGGCGTGGTAGTTGCCCGTGGAGTAATGGCAATCGCCGGGATGGCAACCGGAGACGAGCACAGCATCCGCGCCAATCTCGAAGGCCTTGACGATGAGGTTGAAGTCTATTCGGCCGGTGCAAGGCAGGCGAATGATGCGCACGTTGGGCGGGTATTGAAGGCGGGTGGTTCCGGCAAGATCGGCGCCCAAGTAAGTACACCAGTTGCAAACGTAGGCAACGATCCTGGGCTCGAAAGCCGGGACCGGGGACGGCGAGGGCGCCGGTGACGAAGCTGCACGCTGAGGCGCAGGGGTCTCGCTCATGCCAGACTCTCCACCATGGCGTAAATCTCTTGATCCGTGAATCCCTGGAGGTCCGCGCTCTTGGAGGGACAAACGGAAACACAGGTGCCGCAGCCCATGCACAAGCCGGGGTTCACTCTGGCGGTGCGCTTGACGAAAGCGCCCTTAGGCGTGCGGACCTCGGCACGTTCCATGGCGTGGTAGGGACAGGCACGCACGCAGGCGAAGCAGGCCGCGCAGGTCTGCTCGTTGACGGCGGCGATTTCCGGGTCGCGAGTCAGTTCGCTGGCGGCCAGCATGACTTGCACCTTGCTGGCGGCAGCGGAGGCCTGGGCTACGGATTCGGGAATGTCCTTGGGGGCGTGGCAGGCGCCGGCAATGAAGACACCGGCGGTATTGGTTTCCACGGGGCGGAGCTTGGGATGGGATTCCAGCAAGAAGCCGAACTCGTCGTAGCCGATGTTCAGCTTGCGGGCCAGCTCTTCCACGCCGTCCGAGGGACGCATGGCGGCGGCGAGGACGACGAGGTCGGCTTCGAGGGTGACCGGAGCGCCCACGAGGGTGTCCGCGCCGCGCACGATGAGCTTGCCGTTTTCTTCGGTGATTTTGGAGACGCGGCCGCGGTAATACATGGCTCCGTCCTGCTCGATGGCCCGGCGCACGAACTCTTCGTAGCCCTTGCCGCCGGCGCGAATGTCCATATAGAAGACGTGGGCCTGGCCGTCGTGGACTTTGTGCTTGTAGAGCATGGCGTGCTTGGCGGTATACATGCAGCAAATCTTGCTGCAATAGGGCAGGCCCTTGGCGTTATCCCGCGAGCCGACGCAACTGACGAAGACAACGCTCTTGGGCACGGCGCCATCGGAGGGCCGCTTCAGCAGGCCGCCGGTGGGTCCCGAGGCGGAGAGCAAGCGCTCGAATTGCAGGGAATCAATGACGTCCTTGTACTTGCCGTAGCCATACTCGCCGTATCCGGCCAGAGTGGTCTTGGGCTGTTCTTTGGCGATGTTGTAGAGCGTGTAACCGGTGGCCACGACGATGGCGCCAACGTTTTCCTCGACGAACTTCTCTTCGTCCTTGAAATTGATGGCCCCCGCCTTGCATTTCTTCTCGCACAAGGCGCAACCGTTGCGAATCAACTTGGCGCAGGTTTTCCTGTCAATGACCGGGCGGGCGGGAACAGCCTGCGGGAAGGGGATGTAGATGGCCGGGCGCATGCCCATGCCGAAGTCGAACTCGCTGGGGTTTCGCTTGAGCGGGCAGACGTTCCAGCAATCGCCGCAACCGGTGCATTTGGCGACGTCCACGTAGCGGGCCTTTTGCCGGATCTTGATTTTGAAATTGCCGACGAAGCCCTCCACGGCGTCCACTTCCGAGTAACTGTGCAGGGTGATGCGTGGATGCTGGCCGACTTCGACCATGCGGGGCGTGAGGATGCACTGCGAGCAATCGAGAGTGGGAAAGGTTTCCGAGAGGCCCGCCATCTTGCCGCCGATGGAAGGTTCGCGCTCGACCAAGACGACTTCGTAGCCGGCGTCGGCGATGTCCAGGGCGGCTTGGATTCCGGCGACGCCGCCGCCGATCACCAGGGCGCGGCGAGTGACCGGCACGCGAATGGGAACGAGGGGCACATCGTGGCGCACCTTCTCGACGGAGAGGCGGATAATCTCGATGGCTTTGGCCGTGGCTTGGGCGCGGTCGTGATGGACCCAGGAGCAATGTTCGCGGATATTGGCCATTTCCACCAGAAAGGAGTTGAGGCCGGCAGCCTGCGCGGCTTTGCGGAAGGTCTTCAGATGCATGTGCGGGGAGCAGGAAGCAACCACGACGCCATCGAGTTTTTCGGAAGCGATCTTCTCGCGGATGAGCGCCTGTCTGGGATCGGAACACATGTACTTATAGTTTACGGAGCAGCGCACTCCGGGGAAGGCGGCGGCCTGCGCAGCCACTTGGTCCACGTCCACGGTGCGAGCGACGTTTTCGCCGCACCAGCATGTGAAGACTCCGATTCGCGACATTCCCTAGGCCTTGGTTACGAAATGCCTGTCAACGCCCAACTGTTCGGCGGAGAGTCCGAGGGCCATGCCGACCAGGTCGGACAGGTAGTAGACAACCATTCCCAGCTTCTTTCCGCAGCGGCGCTCGACGGCGGCCTGCTTCATATCCAGATTGACGTGGCACATAGGGCAGGCGACCACCAAACAATTCGCGCCGTGCGAGGCGGCGTTGGAGAGAATCTTGCACGCCAAATCAAGAACGGCGTCCTCGTTGGCCAAGGTCATTCCCGCGCCGCAGCATTCGGTCTTGTAGTTCCATTCGACGGTCTTGGCGCCCAGGACGGCAAGGACCGCTTCCATGGTCTTGGGCTGTTCAAAATCGTCGAAGTGGGCGACATCGGGAGGCCGGGTCAGCAGGCAGCCGTAATAGCAAGCGGCGGTGACAAATTCCAGGGGGACCCTCACCGCGGTTTTGAGACGATCCAAGCCCACTCTTTCAAACAGCTGAATGAGATTAAGGATTTCGCCGCGGCCGTGGAGATCGGCCTCGACGGTCTCGGCGAGCTCGCGGCGGAGTTGCTCATCGGCGATGGCCTTTTTCACTTTGAGCAATTGCATGGAACAGAGGGGGCAGGGGGCAAACACCTGCTCGAAGCCGGCGCGTTCGGCCAGGGCCAGGTTCCTGGCAGGGAGGGCGAGGGACAGCTTGTGATTGAGAGAGTGCGCGGCCGTGGCTCCGCAGCAAATCCAGTCCTGAATCTCGTCGAGGCGCACATCGAGCGCCCTCATGCAAGCGCGGAGAGACTGCTCGTAGTCATTCGAGGAGCCGTGCAGGGCGCAGCCGGGATAGTAGCCGATGTTCATGGAGCAGAGGCCTTCGAGCAACGGGCAAAGATGCGCTGGACAACCTTGCGGCCGCCGGGCTTCTCGGAGATGAGGCGCAGTTTCTTGCGCTTCCTAAGCTGCGGGGCCAGGCCAGCGTCCCGGAAAAGAAAAGCCAGCCTGCCGGTACGAAGAGCCACGGCGGCCTTGAACCGACCGATCAGTTGGGATTCGCCGAGGCGGCCGTTGCGGCGGATGTTTTCGAGAAACTCTTTGTGGAACAGGATGAGGGGAAGGCGGCTGGGGGAGGCCAAGTTGCGGGCCAAGGCGGCCTCGCGCAACGTGTCCATAACCCCAGCGCAATCAACAGATTTCGGGCAGCGCGCGGAACACGTCTGGCAGGACAGGCATTCCCAAATGGCCCCGGAGCGCGCCGCCGCTTCTGGATGGCCCAATTGGACCAGGCGTATCAGCTTGTTCGGCGCGTC
>Ga0187771_10002883_pt1 | contig 11935 bp, 9 predicted proteins | sample 0116_SJ02_MP15_1_FD_133139 | JGI IMG/M metagenome (GOLD analysis project Ga0187771, IMG submission 133139) | Tropical peat soil microbial communities from peatlands in Department of Meta, Colombia - 0116_SJ02_MP15_10_MG | ecosystem: Environmental > Terrestrial > Soil > Wetlands > Peat | place... | reverse complement strand
ACTTCGCCGGCGCGGATTTCGAACGACACATTGTCAAGCGCTTTGACGCCGGGGAATTCCTTGGAAATCCCACGCAATTCGAATAAAGGAACGTCTGGCACGCGCCACCTATTCGCCCAACATCCAATCGACGCGGCAGCCCCCTTGCCGACCTTCCTCGTCGCCGGCGAGGCGGCAAGATACGAGGCACGAGCAGTGCTTCGATTGACTTAGGTCAATGAATTCGCGCTCCACCGGCGCGGCGCCGTCGCGACTGTGATCGGAGACGGCTGGACGTCGCCACGCCTTTCACGCTTTGCAATTCAGGCTTGTGCTGGGTCCGCTTCGTGCCGTTGTCGCGCCCGCCGAAGTCGCTATGCTGCCGGCCGCCTCACCGTGGGCCCGGGAATAGCATCATGACGCAAGCAACGCGCGGTTATCGCGATCTGCACGAGCATCTGGAGGAACTGGAGAAGCGCGGCTTCCTGCGCACCATCGACCGGCCGATCGACAAGGACGCCGAGCTGCATCCGCTGGTGCGCTGGCAGTTCGTCGGCGGCATGGACGAGGCGCAGCGCAAGGCCTTCCTTTTCACCAACATCACCGACGGGCGTGGACGCAAATACGACATCCCAGTGGTGGTCGGCGCCATCGCCGCCAATCCCGGGATCTACTCGATCGGCATGGATGCCAAGGTCGAGGAGATCCAGGGTAAGTGGGACCACGCGATCGCCAACCCGATCGAGCCGCGCCTGGTCAACGAAGCGGTCTGCCAGGAGGTGGTGATCGAGGGCAAAGACCTGCAGGGCGAGGGGCACGGCCTCGACGCCTTGCCGATCCCGGTATCGACGCCCGGCTTCGACAGCGCGCCGACGCTGACTGCGACCAACGTCATCACGCGCGATCCCGACAGCGGCATCCAGAACATGGGCACCTATCGCGCGGCGCTGAAGGCGCCCGACCGGCTGGTGGTGCGCATGGCGACGCGGGTCGGCGGCGCCGGCGGCTACCAGCATTACCTGAAATATCAGAAGCGCGGCGAGCCGATGCCCTGCGCTATCGTGCTCGGCTGCCCGCCTTATGTCGCCTTCATGGGGCCGCAGAAGCTGCCGCTCGACGTCGACGAGTTCACGGTCGCCGGCGGGCTCGCCGGCGAGCCGATCAATGTCGTGCGCGCGCGTACGGTCGATCTGCTGGTACCGGCCGAGTCCGAGATCGTCATCGAGGGGCTGATCGACACCGAATGGCTCGAGCCGGAAGCGCCGTTCGGCGAATCGCACGGCCATGTCGCGCTTGAGGAATTCAACATGCCGATGCAGGTGACCGCGATCACCCGTCGCAGGAAGCCGGTGATCCCGTCCTATATCAGCCAGGTGGCGCCCTCGGAATCGAGCGTGATCAAGCGCGTCGCCTACGAGCCGCTGTTTCTGCATCACCTGCGCCACACGCTGAGCATCCGCGGCGTCAACAAGGTCAATCTGCACGAGCCGCTCACCGGCCTGCTGCGCGTCCTCATCGTTACGCTGGAGAAGGGCACCTCGCGCACGGAAGTATGGCGCGCGCTGCGCGGCGCCGCTTTCTTCAAGGCCGATTGCGGCAAGATCTGCATCGCCGTCAACGACGACATCTCCGCCGACAACGCCGACGCGCTGCTCTGGGCGATGGCCTATCGCATGAACCCGGTCGAGGACGTGGCCCTGGTGCCGCATCGCGGCCAGGGACACGGACCCAAGCGCGAGCACGACAACGAGGAAGACTCAACGCTGCTGATGGACGCCACTATGAAGGGCGACATGCCGCCGCTTGCCCTGCCCAAGCAGGAATACATGGAGCGGGCGAAAAAGATCTGGAATGAGCTCGGCTTCGAGCCGTTGCGCCCGCAGCCGCCCTGGTTCGGCTATTCGCTCGGCGACTGGCTGCCGCAATGGGACGAGGCGGCCAAGCGCGCCGCGCTCGGCCGTTATCTGGAGAATGGCTTGATCAGCGCCAAGCAGAAGCGCAAGGGCCTCAAGCCGGAAACCAAGTTCCGCCCCGACGGCAACAGCAAGGCTTGAGCCATGACTGCGCAAGAACTGTCGTTCACCTACTTTCCCGACAATTACCGCTGGTCGCACGGGCTGCTGATCGGGCTGAACATGGCGCCCTGGGGCGGCGCGGAGATCGGCGAGGTCAACCGCATCGGCCTGCGGCTCAAGGATAAAGTCGGCGACGACGATGCCTGGTTCCGCGAATGGACGCATGAGGCGCGCCTCGTCGAGGAGCGCGGGCGCGCGCGCATCGCCGAGGGCTTTGGCGTGAGCGGCGCACAATATCTGCAGCGTGCCAGCGCCTACTATCACGTCGGCGAGCGCTTCCTGCAGCCGAAGAGCGAGGAGGGCAACGCCGCCTATATGCGCGGGGTCGCCTGCTTGCGCGATGCGGCCAAACACATCAAGCGACCGCGCCTCGAACACGTCGAGGTGCCCTATGGCACGACCTCGCTGCCGGCGATCTTCGTGCATGCCGAGCCGGCCAACGCCGGCGGCAAGGTGCCGGCGATGGTGTTCTTCGACGGGCTCGATGTCACCAAGGAGATTCAGTATTTAAAGGGCGTCGCCGATCTCGCCGCGCGCGGCATCGCCTGTTTGATCGTCGACGGCCCCGGCAATGGCGAGAGCATCCGCTTTCGCAATCTCTATCTGCGTCCCGATACCGAGCATTACGCGACGCCGGTGTTCGATTATCTGGCAGCGCGTCCCGAAGTCGATCCGAAACGCATCGGCGTCATGGCGATCAGCCTGGGCGGCTATTACGCGCCGCGCGCGGCCGCGTTCGAGCAGCGCTTCGCCTGCTGCATCGCCTGGGGCGCGCAATGGGACTATCAGAAGATCTGGCGCGACCGTTTCGAGCGGCTGGCGCGTGCCGATACGCCGTCATTGTCGGTGGCGCACCAGCACATTGCCTGGGTGCTCAACGTGAAGACGCAGGACGAGGTGCTCAAGGCGCTCGAGCCATTCAAGCTCGACGGCGTGGTGCAGAAGATCAATTGTCCCTTCCTGATGCTGCACGGCGAGGGCGATGAGCAGATTCCGCTACCCGAAGCGCAAAAATGCTTTGACGCCGTTGGTTCAAGGTTGAAGATCTTCAAGCTGTTCACCCGCGAAGAGGGCGGCTATCACCACTGCCAGATCGACAACCAGAGCATCTGCTCCGCTTATATGTGGGACTGGCTCGAGCAGGTGCTGCAGCCGGCGCGCTGAGCGGCGCGCGCCGCGCGCGAATTAAGATTAACGCTTCAACTTAATCGGTGGCGTTCATTGTAGCGGTCGTTGCGGCCGCTAGATTGCGTTTGAGAATTCATAAGTTTAAGTCTTGGAGAGGGAGACATGGCGAAAACCTTGCTGGCACTCGGCGCTGCGATCGCGATCGGCGCGGCTGCATTCACACAATCCAGCCCTGCATCGGCCCAGCCATGGGTGGCTCCCGTGGTTGCCGGCTCGGTGATTGCGGGCGGCATCGTCGGCGCGGCGGTCGCTTCGTCGCCTTGCTGCGGCGGCTACTACACCGCGGGCGTCGCCTGTTGCGGCAGTGCGCCGCGCGGTCTGTTCACCAGCGGCTTCGGCGGCGGCTGTGGATGGCAGCCTTACGGCTATCCGGCCTATGGCCCCGCGCCCTATTACACGCAGCCGGGGCTGCCCTACGTGCGGCCGTATTACTATCATCGCTTTACGCATCCTTACATGCGGCCCTATTACTGGCATTTTTACCGCCCCTATGTGCGGCACGACTATCACCGTTACGGCAATCGGCCTTATCACCACGCGCATTACCGCCATTGGTGACGAGAACCGAACGCGAAAGGCAAAAGAGGCCGCTTGCCGGGCGGCCTCTTTCATTTGCCGATCTCGCGGCGGCGGCACTGCACGACGCCGCCCCTTGCAATCGCGTCACTGCTTGACGTGGATATCGTTGTCCTTGATAACCTTGCCCCAGCGCGCGATCTCGCTCTTAAGAATCTTGCGGCCCGCCTCCGGCGAGCGTTCGTTTTTCGGGAAGGCTGTTACTCCCTCGACCGCCCAGCTCTTGAGGATCGTCGGATCGGTGACGACCTCTTCCAGCGACGCGTTCAGCGTCTTGATGACCGCGTCCGGCGTTCCGGTGGGAGCAAACATGGCTTGCCAGTAGACGATGTCGAGCTGCGGCCCGAGCAACTTGACGAAGCTGTCGGCGGTCGGAAATTCCGCCATCTTGTCCTTTTGCGTAACGCCGTAGGCCTTGAGCTTGCCGGCGGCGACGAGCGGAGCCATCTGCTGCGGCGTGCCGATGAGGAAATCGACGTGATCGCCGAGAACGTCGGTAACCGCGGGGGCGCCGCCGCGATAGGGGATCTCGTCGAACTTCACCTTGCCGAGCTGCTCGATCACGCGCGAGGTGAGGTGGCCGGTTGTGCCGAAGCCCGGCAGCGCTTCCTTCAGCCGCTGCGTCTTCGCCAGCGCCATGAATTCCGCGAGCGTGTTCGGTGCCAGTCCCTTGCGCCCGACGACAACCAGCGGGTTGCGGTTAATGAACATAACCGGCACGAAGTCCTTCTCGGTGTCGAAGGGCAGCGACTGGAACAAAGTCGGGTTCGCGGAAATCTGCAGATTGTGCAGCAGCAGTGTGTAGCCGTCCGGTGCCGACTTGGCGACTTTGTTGCTGGCGATGATGGTGCTGCCGCCGGTCACGTTCTCGACGATGAAGTTCTGTCCGAATTTGTGTGACAGCTTGTCGGCGATCTGACGGGCGAGCTGGTCGGTGGGGCCGCCGGCCGGATAGGGCACGACAATGGTGACGGTGTGGTCCGGATAAGCCGCTATGGCCGGCATGGCGACGGAGAATAAGCCGAGCACGGTCAGCGCAGCGGAAACGATGCGCCTCATGGTAGGTCCTCCCTGGATTGGTTTATTTTTTTGCAGGAAGCTTACTCTTCGGGAATGACCGGCAACAAGAGGTATGGCGCCGCATCGGCGGCGAAATGCAGCGTGTTGCGGCAGGTGAAAATGGCCGGCGGCCGATCGTCCGGGTCGATATGCAGGAACGGTCCGACGCCTTTCATCGGGTAGGGCGCGTTCGGCAGCGCGGCATCGCGGCCGTCCACTTCGTAGTCCTTGCCGCGCACGGTGAGCGCGAGGGTGTAGCCGGGCGGCACCACGATCGAGGTCGGCCAGATTTCGATGTCGAGCTCGACCGGTTGACCCGGCGTAAGCGGCCATTCCTCGTCGTGCGGGTGCCAGGGCCGGTAGGGCAGCGACAGTATCGGGTCGAGCTTGCGCTGCGAGGCGCGCAGCCAGCCAAGGGCGAGCGGCGTGCGCGGGTCGTTGGAGCCGATGAAGGTCACTTCCTTGCCGGCCGGGTCAAAAAGTTGCAGCACCAGGAAGATGTCGGCGTCGGTCGTTTCCGAAGAGACCCACAACTTGGCGGCGACCGGGCCGGTGATCTCCAGGCTCTTGTTTGACGGCGCCAGGCGGAAGGTGAGGCCATCGCCGCTCGTCTCGTAGCTCAACGTCGTTGTGGCCTTCGGCGCATTTGGGCTAAGGCCAAGGCCGTCGGGCTGCAGGAAATATCTGGTCCATTGCGTGCGCTTGAGCGGCCATTCGTTTTCCGCGCGCAGCACGAATTTTTCGCCGGGATGGCGGATGTTGAGCGAGACGCGCGGCTGCTTGCTCCAGCCCGTGTCCTCGCCCTTGAGGAAGTGGCCGAAGAAGCGCCGCTGCAAGGCCTCGCCATAACTCGAGTAGAAATGCGTGAAATGGGTGTCGCCATGCACCTCCAGCCATTTTTGCTGGGAGCCGGCGCGCAGCCAGCCTTCGAAGTTGCCGCGTGTGTGCAGGCCGACGCCGCCCCAATTGGCGGCCGAAAGCAAGGGCGCCGCGATCTTCTCGAACTCGGCGGTGCGCGCGGCATAGTAGTCGTCGCGGAACTTGTGCCGCTTGGCTTCGCCCGGCGTGTCGGCGCACAGCTTGGCGAGTTCCTCCTTCGCCAGCGTCTCCGGCCCGGCGACCCTCTCGCCGGTCACCATGCTTTTCGCACCGCGCTCGCCGACGCCATGCTGCACGCTCGCCACCTGGCGCGGATGCCAGCTATTGAGGAAGTGGCACAGGATGCCGCCGTGGCGGCAGAGCTCGCGGTAATAGTCGGACGAGCCTTCCCAGATGCACAGCGCGGCCAAGTGCGGCGGCTGCAGCGCGCCGACGTTCCACTGGTTCATCGCGTAATAGGATATGCCGTTGATGCCGACCTTGCCGTTGCTCCAGTCTTGCGTGCCGGCCCATTCGACGCAGTGGTAGAGGTCCTGCGCCTCGCGCGCCGACCAGACGTCGAGGTAGCCGGGCGAACGGCCGGCGCCGCGCGAGTCGACGCGCACGATGGCGTAGCCGTCAGGCACCCATTTCTCGGGATCGACCAGTTCCCAGTTCTGATACTTGTTGCTCGAGCCTTGCAGCACATTGGGCGCCGATTTTGTCACGCGCGACCACTGGCTCTTGTAGCCCTCCTGGAACGACAGGCCCTTGGCATAGGGACCGTAGCTGAGGATGACTGGATATTTCCCGCTGCCGACGGGACGAAAGACGTCGGCGCTCAGCACGACGCCGTCATCCATGCGGATTTCGGCGTCCCAATCGATCTGCATGTTGTCGCGGATTTCGCTTTTGGCTGACGGCATGGTGATTGGTCCTCACGGCAAAGAGTGCGGGCGGTGGCGCTTGACGGCATCGGGGTTGGTCGAGTCGACGCCCATATAGATGCCGCGCTCCCATGTCCGCTTCAGCGGATCGGAGACCTTCAGCGACATCCTGCCGATCTTCTGGATTTCGATCTCCACCATCTCGCCGTCCTGCAGCGCGCCGAGACCTTCGTGGTTGGTGCCGCAGGCGACGAGATCGCCGGAATTCATGGTCATCACCGTGGTGGCGAACTCGATCAACTCGGGCACGCGGTGCTCCATGTCGTCGGTATTGTAGTTGTGACGCAGCTGGCCGTCGTTCCAAAAGCGCACGATCAGATCGTTCGGCTCCTCGATCTCGTCGGCCGTCGCGATGCAGGGACCGATCGGCGCGAAGGTATCGAACGATTTGCCGAGCCAGCTCGTGAGCGGGGTGGCCGGCCAGGTACGGCGACCCTGCTCGCGCGCGGAGACGTCGATCATCGCGGTATAGCCGAACACCGCACGCCGCCAGTCCTTCGCCTTCACCATCTTGGCCGGGCCCTTGATCACCAGCGCGAGCTCGGCCTCGTGCATGAACATCCACGGCACGCTGAACTCCGGCAGCATGATGGTGTCGCCCGGCCCGATCACCGCGTCCGGATTCTTCATGAACATGTTGAGCGGGCGCGGTTCGCGCTGGGCATGCTCCCAGTAGTTGGCAATGCAGGCGAGGATCTTGCCCGGCCGCGGCAGCGGCGGCTTGAGACGCACGCGCTCGAGCGGCAGCGCTTCCCCGTCGCGGGCGCGCTGTTCCAGTGCCGGGCGCAACGCATCGTAACCGTCGATGATGCGCTGCATGGTCAACTGCGGCGTGTAGTCTTTGGCGACCTCCGGCGAAAGATCGACGACGCCGCGCTCAGTGAGCGCGCCCGGCGATATCTCCGCGCCCGGCGCGGCTTGAAACAGCACAAGCCTCACGACCTTGTTCTCCCCGACCGATCCCCTGCGGGCCGGCTTTCTCGTTAACGATCTCTTTACTATCAATTAACTGCAAAAAAAGCAGGCCCCGGAATAATCCGCGCCGAAGATTGGGGCCATCGATTCATGATCAAGATGTTTTTCTCGTTGAGCTTTGTGCGCGCCTCGTCGATCGTCGGCTTCATCGGCTTTACCACATTCGCGGCCGCATTCGCCGCGCTGACGATGCTCGCCCCCGGCTGGGCCGCCGCGACGGCGACCAGCCTGTCCGCAACGACGCTCACGCTGATCGCCGCCGCCGTGATCGGTTTTCTCGCCATGGGCCTATGCGGCGCGCTGCTCAACCGCAGGAAAAGCAGGGAGATCGAGCAGATCCGCACCGCCATCGACAGCATGGCGCAGGGCCTGTGCATGTTCGACGCCGCCGAGCGGCTGGTCGTCTGCAACGCGCAATACTACAAAATGTACGAGCTCACGCCCGACGACGTGAAGCCCGGCTCGACATTGTCCGAGGTGCTGGAAAAGCGCATCGCCAAGGGCACGTTCTCGCGCGACCCGCAAGAATACCGCAAGGAATTCTTGAAGGCGGTCGGGCAGGGCCGCACCATCGTGCACGAGGTCAAGTCGAAGGGCGACCGCCTCTTGCTGGTCACCAATCACCCGATGCAGGGCGGCGGCTGGATCGGCACGCACGAGGACATCACCGAGCGGAGGCAAGCCGAGGAGCAGCGCGCCAGCATGCTGCATCAGGAGCAGCGCCGCGCCGCGATTGAACATGCGATCTCGGTGTTCCGCGAGCGCGTGGAAAGCCTGCTGCGGACGGTGACCGACAGCACTGGCGAGATGCGGGTGACGGCGGCCGGCCTGTCGAAAGCTTCCGAGCAGACCTCGAAACGCGCCGAAAGCGCGGTGCAGACATCGAATGAAGCCTCCACCAATGTCGAGACAGCGGCGATCGCCGCCGACGAATTGTCGAGCTCGATCGCCGAGATCGGCCGCCGCCTGAACCAGACTGCCGAGGTGGTGCGGGTGGCGGTCGAGGAAGCGCAGGCGACCAATCAGGATATCGGCGCGCTGGCGCAGGGCGCGCGCAACATCGGCGACGTCACCAAGCTCATCCGCAATATTGCCGGGCAGACGAACCTGCTGGCGCTCAACGCCACCATCGAAGCCGCGCGCGCCGGCGAATCCGGCCGCGGCTTCGCGGTGGTCGCCTCCGAGGTGAAGTCGCTCGCGGTGCAGACCGCCAAGGCGACCGAGGATATTTCCAGCCAGATTCTTGCGGTGCAGAACTCGACCGACAAGGCGGTGGAAGCGATCGGCCGCATCGCTCACCGCATGCGTGAAATCGACAACTATACGTCCGACGTCGCCGTGTCGGTCGAGCAGCAGAACGCGGCGACCGGCGAGATTTCGCAGAATGTCACCAGCGCGGCCGACGGCGCCAAGCTGATCGTCGCAGTGTTGAGCGAAGTGGCCGGCGCCACCACGGAAAGCCAGCAGTCGGCAGAAACTGTGCTCGCGGCATCCGAAATGGTGGAAGACGCGGCCGCCAAGCTGCGCAACGAAGTCGAAGGCTTCCTCACCAAAGTGGCGGTGTAACAGCCGCTACGACGCGGTCTCCAGCAGCGCCAGCAAGCCGGCCAGCAGGGCCTTCGGCGACGGCGGGCAGCCGGGAATGGTGAGATCGACCGGCACCGCGTCCTTCACTCCGCCTTCGACCGCATAGCTTCCCGCGAATACGCCACCGTCGGCCGCGCAGCCGCCGACCGCGACCACCCATTTCGGATCGGGCGTGGCGTTGTAGGTGCGCTGAAGCGCCTCGCGCATGTTCTTGGTGACCGGGCCAGTCACCATCAGCACGTCAGCATGACGCGGCGAGGCGACGAAATGGAAGCCGAGCCGTTCGAGATCGTAGAACGCGTTGTTGAGCGCGTGAATTTCCAGTTCGCAGCCGTTGCAGGAGCCGGCATCGACCTGACGGATCGATAGCGAGCGGCCGAGCTTGGCGCGCGCGGCGCGCTCGACGCTCTGCGCGAGCTCGGCGAGCCCGGCGCGATCCGGAGCCGGCGCCGGCTCGGTGAGCGGGCCGCGGGCGAAGCTTTCGAACAGCGTACGGCGCATCAGAGATCGTGCCCCGAATACGAGCAGTTGAACGATTTGTTGCAGAGCGGGAAGTCGGCGACGATATTGCCTTCGATCGCCGTCTCCAACAGCGGCCACTGGAACCAGGAGGCGTCGCGCAAGTGGCAGCGCTCGATGCGGCCGTCGCCGCCGATGCGCAGCCAGACGAGCACGTCGCCGCGGAACGCCTCGGTGAGGCCGAGGCCCTCGCTGGGCTCGCCGTTTGCCTTAGGCTCGACGCAAATTTCGCCGGCCGGCAGGGCGGCGAGGATCTGCTCGATCAGCGACAGGCTCTGTTCGACCTCGCAAATGCGGATCCATACCCGCGCATTGACATCGCCCTCGTCGCGCAGCGGCACCTCGAAGGCGAGCTTGTCGTAGGGCGCATAGGCGACGTCGCGCCGCGCGTCGAAATTGCGTCCTGAGGCACGGCCGACATAGCCGCCGGCGCCGAAGCGGCGCGCGTACTCGGCCTTGACGATGCCGGTGGTCACGGTGCGATCCTGGAGCGAAGCGGTATTGTCGTAGAGCTCGATCAAGCGCGGGAAGACACCGCGGATTTGGGCGAGCAGAGCGTTGATCTGCGCGATGCCGTCGGCCGTCAGGTCGCGCGTCACGCCCCCCGGCACGATCACATCCATCATCAGCCGGTGGGCGAAGCAGACGTCCGCCGCGCGCAACACGCGTTCGCGCAGGATGCCGGTTTGCGCATGCATCAGGGCGAAGGCGGCGTCGTTGCAAATGGCGCCAATGTCGCCGAAATGATTGGCCAGCCGCTCCAGTTCCGCCATCAGCGCACGCAAAAAGACTGCGCGCGGCGGCGCCTTGAGCTGCAACGCGGCCTCCACCGCCTGCGCGAAGGCGTAGGCGTAAGCGACCGTGCTGTCGCCTGAGGTGCGGCCGGCAAGTTTCGCGGCGGTGTCAAGCGTGGCGCCGGCCATCAAGGAGTCGATACCCTTGTGCACATAGCCGAGCCGCTGCTCCAGCCGCACCACGTGCTCGCCATTGGCGGTGAAACGGAAATGACCGGGCTCGATGATGCCGGCATGCACCGGTCCGACCGGAATCTGGTGCAGGTTTTCGCCTTCGACCGGCAGGAAGGCGTAAGCGCCGGGTTTCTGCGCGGGCTCCCGCGCTCCTAGAGGATGGTGCGCATCCCAGAAGCCAAGATCGAGCCAGGGCCGCGTATCGGGCGAGCCGGCCGCATCCAGCCCGAACAGATCGCGGATGGCGCGCTCAAGCCGCAACGCCGGCGGGTGCTTGGCGCCGACACTTGGATAGGTGCCGTCGACGCAAGCGTAGGTTAGCACGGCGATATCGCAGGCAGCTTCGTCGAGCGTCGCCATGTGCACGTTCGGCGCATCGCCCCACAGGCCGAGCAGCGTGAGGCTGCCGTTCGCCAGCCGGTCGATCGCCTGGCCCCAGCTCTCCGCGGTGACGATGCTGCGCGGCTTGATCATGGCGCTAACCCAACAGCCGCGCGACATTCTGGAAGCCGCTCACCAGCGCCGGCGGCATGTAGATGCCGGCCATGAATACGATGGCGAGATGGGCGAACATCGGCACGTAGGAGGCCTGCGCCGGCGCGGTCGGCCCGCGCGGCTCGCCGAAGGCGATGCTGTTGAGACGCAGGAACAGGCCGCCGAGCGCGACCAGGATGGCGAACACCAGGATGGTCGCGAGCCACGGCTCGCGCGCGAAGGTCGACGACACGACCAGGAACTCGCTCATGAAGATGCCGAGCGGGGGCAGCCCGGCGATCGCCACTACGCCGAGCACCAGGCCCCAGCCGAGCACCGGGTTGCTCACCGTCAGCCCGCCCATGTCGGCAATCTTCTGCGTGCCCTTGACCTGCGATATGTGGCCGACCGCGTAGAAGATCGCAGACTTGGTCAGCGAATGCATGGTCATGTGCAACAGCGCGGCGAAATTGGCGAGCGCGCCGCCCATGCCGAAGGCGAACACGATGATGCCCATGTGCTCGATCGAGGAATAGGCGAACATGCGTTTGATGTCGCGCCGCCGGTACAGCATGAAGGCGGCGAACACGCAGGAAATCAGGCCCATGGTGACCATCAGCGGGCCGGGCGCGAGCGCCAGCGGATTGAGCGCGAGCAGCATCTTGAAGCGCAGCAGCGCGTAGAGCGCGACGTTGAGCAACAGGCCGGAGAGCACCGCCGAGATCGGCGT
>Ga0187771_10002882_pt1 | contig 11938 bp, 6 predicted proteins | sample 0116_SJ02_MP15_1_FD_133139 | JGI IMG/M metagenome (GOLD analysis project Ga0187771, IMG submission 133139) | Tropical peat soil microbial communities from peatlands in Department of Meta, Colombia - 0116_SJ02_MP15_10_MG | ecosystem: Environmental > Terrestrial > Soil > Wetlands > Peat | place... | reverse complement strand
TGCTTGTCTGACCCGCTATGACGCATGGTTGCTCGCGGCGACCATGGCGAGCGTCGTTGCGATTCTGTCATTTCGTGGTGGCCGCAAGACGAGCACCGACCGAACGACCATAGTTTCCCGGAGCGCTGCGGTCGGGTTCGTTTCTATCGCTCTTGCCGCTCCTGCGCTGTGGCTCGCTTACAACGGACTCGTGTACCGGAATCCGCTTGAGTTTGAGAATGGGCCGTACTCGGCCAAGGCGATCGAGCAGAAGACGCAGAATCCGTGGAATCCGGGCAGGGGGAATCTGCTCGTGGCCGGAATGTACTTCCTGAAATCCGGCGAAGCCAACATGGCGGAGAACCCGTGGCTGGAACGATTGTGGGTTGCGCTGGCCCTTGTGACGCTGGGCGCGATCGCAGGAGGTCTGCGCCGAGCGCGGGCGGCGAGCAGAGCGAGGCTCTCTTTTCTTCTGTTGCTGGTTCCCGTTCCTTTTTACGCGCTCTCGGTGGCCTACGGCGGCGTTCCCATATTCATTCCCGCATGGTGGCCGTACACGCACTATAACGTTCGCTATGGACTGCAGTTGTTGCCGGCGTTCGCCGTCGCCTTTGCCGTCGTTGCATATCTCGTCGTCCGCGCCGAGCGGTGGAAGCCGAGGCTGCGACTGATCGCCGTGCTGGTCATGTTCGGAGTGCTCGTTGCGAGCTATGCCTCGATCTGGCGTGCCGGGCCGATTTGCCTGCAGGAAGCCGAAATCAACATGGGCGCGCGGAATCAGCTTGAGGCGCGAGTCGCGATTTGGCTACGCAGGCTGCCGCCGGCCTCCACGCTGCTCATGTATCTGGGCGATCATGTGGGCGCGGTGCAGCAGGCCGGGATTCCGTTAAAGCAGGTCATCAACGAGGGCAACCACCGCGTGTGGAAGCAGCCGACGGACCCGGACGGTCTGTGGGAGCGCGCGCTGGCCGATCCCGTGCAATACACCGATTACGTTGTCGCGTTCGAGGGCGATCCTGTATGGCAGGCCGTCCAAGAGCGCCATCTGACAGAGCTGGTTGAGATCCACGTTACGGGGCAGGCGCGCGCGATTGTCTATCGTGCGCGGTAATCATTCCGGTCAATGCCGCCCTATTCCGTGAGTGGTAGAATCCGGCCATTGTGCGCAATATCCCATTTGTGAAAGCCAGCGCCTGCGGCAACGATTTCCTGTTGATTGACGGCGCGCGGGCGCCGCAGGACGTCGCGGCCTTTACCCGCCGGATTTGCGACCGCCACGAAGGGGTCGGAGCGGATGGGGTGGCGTGGATGCTCGCGCACTTCAGCGCGGATGTGGAAATTCGCTTGATTAACGCGGATGGCTCGGCGGCCGAAATTTCCGGCAACGGCACGCGCTGCGTGGCCGCGTACGTCTGCCAGCAGCAGGGCAAAGAGCGCGTCTCGGTCATGACCGGGGCGGGCCTGAAGATATGCACTCTAACGGCGCGCCGCGACTCCGAGTACGAATTTGAAATTGAGATGGGTGAGGCGGCCGTCGAACCGGAACTAACGCTGGCGTTGAAAAGCGGCGAGGTGCGCGGCATTCCTGTCTCGATGGGGAATCCTCACTTCGCTGTCTTTGTGCCGGAGTTTTCCGGAAACTGGCAGGCGCGCTCAGCGGAGATCCAGCACAGTTTACGGTTTCCGCAGGGCGTGAACGTAGAATGGGTAGCGCCGGCGGGCAGCAAGCACGACCTGAGGGCGCGCTTTTTCGAGCGCGGCGCAGGCGAAACACTTTCTTCGGGAACCGGTTCGTGCGCCGCGGTCGCGGCCGCGATTGCGACCGGCCGCGCGCAATCGCCGGTGAAGTTGCAGGCGCCCGGCGGAGCACAAACCGTGCGCAAGGAAGGAAATAAGATTTTTCTGCGCGGCCCGGCGCGACTTTTGTGCCAGGGAGAATTCTTCCTCAGTTGAATTGCTGCTCGCGCATCCTCGCCGGACGCGGCAGCTTGTGAACGCATGCCTTCTTCGGACTCTCAGCGCCATAAACCGCGTGTCAAACCGCCGGCCTTGTGGCCCGGCGACACGGTGGGCATCGTCGCGCCCGCTAGCAACATCAAGCGCGCGGAATTGGACGCCGGCTGCGCGGCATTGCTGCGCGCGGGATATCTTCCCTTTTATTTCGATTCGATCTTCGATCGGGATCTCTACTTTGCCGGGACGGTGGAACGGCGCGTGCGCGAATTGGAAGACATGTTCACGCGTGACGACGTGCGAGCGGTCGTGTGTGCGCGCGGCGGCTACGGCGCCAACTATCTGCTCGAGCGGCTTGATCTTGCGAAGGTCCGGGCACACCCGAAGATTTTCGTCGGCTACAGCGACATCACGTCACTGCTGACTTACTTTGCAGATGCCGGCGGCGTGGTGACGTTTCATGGCCCGATGGTGGCCAAAGACTGGGCGCACGACGATGGCGTGGAGCTGAGTTCGTGGCAAGCCGCATTGTCGGGCGCGGCTAAGTGGGAAGTGCCCTTGGGCGCGGAAGTCAGCGGGTTGGTCGAAGGCGAAGCCGAAGGCATTTTGTACGGCGGATGCCTTTCGATATTAGTTGCGTCTCTCGGTACGCGTCACGAAATCGAGACTGCGGGTACGATTCTGTTTCTCGAAGACGTTTCCGCCAAGCCCTTTCAGATTGACCGCATGCTGATGCAGTTGAAGCTGGCGGGCAAGTTGGCGGGCGTTCGTGGCATCATCTTCGGCGAGATGCTCGACTGCGTCCAGAGTGCGGGCCAGGATTACGCGCCGCAGGAAGTCGTCACGCGGGTCGTTGGCGGCTTGGGACTGCCCGTGGCGTTTGGCTTGCGTTCGGGGCATGTGACGTCGGGAAATATCACGCTGCCGTTCGGAGTGCAAGCCAGGTTGACGGTGTGCAGCGGAAACGTAGCCTTGAGCATTCTGGAATCAGCGGTCAGTCCGTAGCGAGCCGTGAGCTTTGAGCCGCGTGTGTGCTCTGGCTGCTCTACGCTCAAAGCTCACAGCTCATCGCTCAGCATCAAACGACGAAATGAATGACTACCATCACATCCACCTGATCGGCATCTGCGGCACGGCGATGGCATCGCTCGCGGGAATGCTCAAGCAACGCGGATTTCAGGTCACTGGCTCTGACGCCGCGGCCTATCCGCCCATGTCGGATTTTCTGCGCGAGTTGAACATTCCGGTCGCGCAGCCGTTCGACGAAAAAAACTTGCAGCCAAGGCCTGACCTGGTTGTCATCGGCAATGCCATCTCGCGTGGCAATGTTGAGCTGGAGCATGTTCTCGACCAGCGCATCCCTTTCTGCTCGCTGCCGCAGTTGCTGCATGACGAGTTCCTACGCGGCAAGGAAGTGCTGGTCGTGGCCGGCACTCACGGCAAAACTACAACCACTTCTATGCTCGCGTGGATCTTTCACTCAGCCGGGCTCGAACCCTCGTTTCTGATCGGCGGCATCGCCGAGAATTTCGGTTCCAGCTTCCATCTGGGCGAGGGCAGGCACTTCATTCTGGAAGGCGACGAATACGATACGGCTTTCTTCGACAAGGGACCGAAGTTCCTCCATTACTTTCCCGACGCGGTGATTCTGACTTCGGTCGAATTCGACCACGCCGATATCTACAAAGATCTCGATGCTGTGGAGACCGCGTTCAAACGCCTAGTCAATCTGATTCCACGGCGCGGGCGCATCGTTGCGTTCGATGGCGCAGCCGGCGAAGTTGGGGAAAGCCGAAGCCTAGAGCGCTGTCTGGCGAAAGCATTTTGTCCAGTCGAACGCTACGGCGCAGGTCCGCTGGCGCATTGGAAAATCGGCAATCTTCAACTCGAACCGGGGCGTACCTCCTGGAAGGTTCTCCGCGACGGCCAGGCTTGGGCCGATTTCGAGTTTGCGCTGGCGGGCGAATACAACGTGTGGAATGCAACGGCGGCTGCGGCATTGGCCGCCGACTGCGGCATTTCGAAAGAGCAGATCGCCACTGGGCTTAAGACGTTCAAGAGTGTGAAGCGCCGCCTGGAGGTGAAGGCACAAGTCAACGGCGTCACCATCATTGACGATTTTGCGCATCATCCCACTGCGATTGCGGGCACGTTGAAGGCGCTCCGGGAGCGTTACGCGGGAGCGCGTTTGTGGGCAATCCTGGAGCCACGTTCCAACACCATGCGGCGCCGCGTGCTGCAAAACGACCTCGCCCGCAGCCTGGCGCTGGCCGACGAGATCGTGGTGGCAGGTGTATTTCGCTCCGAAGCCATCCCCGAAAACGAACGGATGCAACTGCCGGAATTGGCAGCGGAAATCAGCAGGCTGGGAAAGCAGGCGCAGTTGCTGCCCGATGCCGACGCCATCGTCGAAGCTATTGCTGCCGAACTACGATCTGGCGATGTGGTGGCGATTCTCTCCAATGGCGGTTTCGGTGGCATCTATGAGAAGCTACCAGCTCGCCTGCGCGAATTGGCGGAACGCCAATGAGCTCATTCCTGCTTGCGAGTAAGGGGAGTTCAGCGCGAGTTTCCTGTCGGAAGCGGCCTTCGCGGCCTTCTGAAATCTCGGATGGGGTCAGGTTTCGGGTGGCGCAGCGCTTTAGCGCTGCGATCACGGGCGCCCTATCGCTGTGGGCTTTAGCCCCTGAGGTGCGCGCCGCGGCCGCGTTCGTCTGCAGCGCTTTTCTGCTCGTTTTATCTTGTTCGGCTCAGTCCGGATCGCCGATCACCTACTCGATTTCTCTTGCCTCTCCCGAGCAGCATCTGGTCGAGGTCCAGATCGCGCTGCCCGCAGGCGCGGGGCAGCGCGAACTTCAGCTTCCTGTGTGGAACGCGTTGTATCAGGTTCGCGACTTCGCCCAATATGTGAACTGGGTTCGCGCTACGGACCGGTCCGGCAAGCGGCTTCCCGTGTGCGCGCTCAAAACCAGCCGGTGGCAGATTCAGGGAGCAGAAAATGGCGCCGTCGTCGAGTATCAGATCTTTGCCGACTCGCCCGGGCCGTTTGGCGCGCAGTTGAATCCGCATCATGCCTTCTTTAATCTCGCCGAGATTCTCATGTATCCGGCAAACGCGCGCGCCGCCTCAACACATGTGCGTTTCACTCATATTCCTGCCGGTTGGGGAATTGCGACACCGCTGCCCTCGGGACCAGGCGGCGATTTCACCGCAGAGAACTACGATCGCCTGGTGGACTCGCCGGTCGAGGCGGGCAATTTTCAGGAATCCGACTTCGACGAAGCTGGCGGCCACTTTCGCGTCATCGTCGATGCCGATTCTGCCGACTACAACATGGACAAAATCGTGGCCGCGCTGCACAAAATCGTCGTCGCCGCCACAACCTGGATGAACGACCGTCCCTTCGACACGTACATGTTTCTCTATCATTTTCCGCACGGGCCCGCGGGCGGCGGCATGGAGCACTCCTACTCCACCGCCATTGAGATCAACGCCGACGTGATGAAGCAGAGCCTGAACGCATTCACCGGTGTTACCGCCCACGAATTCTTCCACCTCTGGAATGTCAAGCGCATCCGTCCGCAAACGCTCGAGCCGGTCGATTATACGAAGGCAAACTACACGCGAGCGCTCTGGTTCAGTGAAGGCGTAACCAATACGGCCGAGGCTGCAATTCAGTTACGCGCCGGCCTGCTCGACGAAGACAGATACCTCGCGCGGCTAGGCGCGGAAATCAGCGAACTGGAGCGCCGTCCGGCGCATCTGACGCAGTCGGCCGAGGAATCGAGCCTGGACGCATGGCTCGAGGGCGATTCCTACTACCGTCGTCCCGAGCGCAGCATTTCCTACTACAACAAGGGCGAACTGCTGGGTGTCATGCTCGACCTGGCAGTGCGCGAGGCCAGCCATGGCCGGACTTCGCTGCGCGAAGTGCTCGAGTGGATGAACGCGAATTACGCCAAGAAGGGCCGTTTCTTCGACGATTCCGTAGGAGTTCGCGAAGCAGCCGAGGCTGTGAGCCACGCCGATCTGGGGTGGTTCTTCACAAAATACGTCGCGGGGACCGAAGAGATTCCCTGGAACGATTTTCTGCGTTCAGTTGGTCTGCGCGCCGAACAGATTACGATCACCCAAGCCGACGCTGGCTTTTCCGCTTCGCGTGATTTCGGTGGCCCCATGCTAGTCGGTGCTGTGGAATCCGGTAGCGAGGCTGAGCGCGCTGGCCTTGAAGTTGGCGACACAATCCTCGAACTGCAGGGCAAGCCCGCCGGACAGGAATCTCGCGAAACGCTTCAGCGGCTGAATGCCGGCGACATGCTGAAGCTGAAAGTTCGAGGCCGCAGCGGCGAGCGCGAGCTGAAATGGAAGGTGGGCGGGCGCCAGGAAATCTCGTATGAGGTAATTGATCTCGACCAAGTCACGGCCGAGCAGCGCGCCCGGCGGGCCGCTTGGCTGAGAGGCGAGGCGCAGGCCGCCATTGATCAGGCTGAGGGAGCCGCAGCCAAATGATCCGCACAATCCTCACCCTGACGTTCTGGTGCGCAGCGGCGCCGCTGGCCGCGCTGATCGGATTCCCCTGGACCCTTCTCACGGGCGATATTCGCCTGCTCTATCGCATGTTCAATCTGGGGGCCTTCGCCGGAGTCTGGCTGGCCGGCATTCGGGTCGGAACCGTTGGGCTTGAAAAGCTCGACCCGTCGCGGACCTATGTCTTCATGTCGAATCACGCCTCGAACCTCGACCCACCGATCGAGATTCCTCTCATTCCCCGGCGAACGTCGGTCATGGTCAAGAAAGAACTGTTCAAAGTCCCCATCCTCGGCGCCGCCATGCGCATGGGCGAGTTGGTTCCGGTGGATCGTGGCAACCGTGACGCCGGCATCGAAGCTGTAGCCGCTGCCAAAGCAGTCATTCAGAAGGGAATCAACATGGTGATCTACGTCGAAGGCCATCGCTCCCTCGACGGCAAGCTGCTGCCTTTCAAGAAAGGGCCGTTCTACTTGGCGATGGAGTGCGGAGTGCCCATCGTGCCCATCACGATTGTCGGCACGCACGAGGCCATGCCGAAGGGACGAGTCTCGATCAAGCCGGGGGTGGTGAGGGTGGTTTTCCACCCCCCCATAAAGCCGAAGGATTTCGGCAGCCGGGAGTGTCTGATGGAAAAAGTCCGGGCCGCGATCGAGAGCGGGTTGCCGGAAGAATACCAGCAGCAAAAATCCCTAACCACGGAGGTCGCAGAGGCGGACTAAGGAACACGATTGCATGGCTAGTCCTGCGCTGTGTCCCTCTGTGCCCTCTGTGGTTATTCTTTCTTCCCCCGCACCACCTTTGCGATCTCCGGAAGCCGGGGCAGGATCGCTGAATACTTCAGCCAGGCCTTGTGATCCACGGCAGGCGATCCGCTGACCAGCGCGCCCGCCGCAATGTCCTGGGCTACTCCACTCTGGGGTGTCACGATCGCGTTCTCTCCGACTTTGCAGTGCCCGACCACGCCCACTTGCCCGGTAAGAATCACGCCCCTGCCAATCTCGGTCGAGCCCGCCAGCCCCACCTGCGCGCACAGCAGCGCATCTTCGCCGACTTGTGACCCATGCCCGACCTGCACTAGGTTGTCAACTTTCACACCGCGTCCGATGCGGGTTTCGCCGACGCTCGCTCGGTCAATGCACGAGTTGGCCTGCACCTCGACATCGTCGCCAATGACCGCCGGCGCGGGCTGCGGAATCTTGTGCCAGCGTCCTTCGGCGGTCTTGGCGAAACCGAAGCCATCGGCGCCCACGACGACTCCGTTCTGCAGAATCACGTTGTTGCCGATGCGGCAGTTCTCGCGCACCACCGCATGCGCGTGGGCGAAAAAGTTGTCGCCGATCCGCGCCCCGCGATAAATCACCACATGCGCCAGCAGCACGGCGTTCGCGCCAATCTCGACGTCCTCGCCAATCACCGCATACGGCCCGATGTGGGCGTTCGGCCCGATCTTCGCGCTCGCCGCGACCACCGCTGTGGGATGCACTCCCGCCGCATACCGTTGCGGCGGATGAAAAAGTTCGAGCGCCCGCGCGAAAGTCAAGTAGGGATCTTTCGCCCGCAGCATTGCCGCCGGGATAGCGGGGAAGTCCTCGGCGACAATCACCGCCGAAGCTTTGGTCGTACGCGCCAAGGCCGCATACTTGGGATTGGAGACGAAGGTCAGTTCTCCCGGCCCCGCCTGCTCAATTCCGTTGAGGCCGGTGATTTCCGTGTTGGGAGACCCGTTTTCCAGACGCACGCCCAGAGCCGCAGCAATCGCAGAAAGTTTCATAGTGATGTGAAGAAATGCGAGTCAATCCTACACCAGCCCTGAAAGGGGGAGAGCAAGCACAAACCACCACGGAGACCGCTGGTTTGTCTTTCGATCTACGGACGTTTAGGGAAACAGCTGTATACCGTTACTGGATTGTCATCCTGAGGCCCGCGTTCTTTGCGGGCCGAAGGACCTATGCAGTTTGCCGGCGAGTTGCACGGGTCCTTCGGCGCAAGAAAACGCTCCTCAGGATGACAACGCTGGGTTACACAAAACAGCGCTAGTTAGAGCTTTCCTTAGCCTACAAACCGAAGACGCCAGAAACGACAGCGCCCCAAAAAGCTAAGGAGCGCGCCGTGCCACTGGCGCGCTCCCTCAGACACAAAAGCCCTACTGCACGGTTAGGGCGACAGTCGTACTGTGCTGGAGTGACCCGCTCGTCGCCGTCACCGTCACGTTGAAGGTCCCGACGGGCGTGCCCGAAACGACCTTGAAATCGACGGAATTGGACGCGCCACCGCCAGGCGCGGGGTTCGTCACCACCACTGGGTAACTGTTTTGCGTGGCCATATCGCTTGCCGTCAGCGACATCGTCAGCTCTGTCGCGCTGACATAGGTGGCCGTGTGCGCCGTGCCGTTATAGGTCACCGCAGAGGAAGTGATGAATCCTGTCCCATTGATGGTGAGCGTTTGCGATTGGGAGCCTGCCGCCTGTTGCGTCGGCGACAGCGACGTGATCGCCGGCACGGGATTGTTCTGCTGTCCTCCGCCGCCCCCTCCTCCACCGCAGCTGGGTAGTGTGAGCATTAGGGCAATCATCATCAGCGCGGGCAGCGCGCCCCGCTTGCGCCGCCACACCGGAATGCCGATCAGGCACAGGCCCAGCAGAGGAAGCAGCGCACTCGCTATCCATCGGGTTCGGCGCGTTTCGTTGGCGGCCCGCCGTCGCAACTGCTGTTGCCCCAGCGCCGTCGTGTTGATTTGTATGCTGGTCGTGCCCGAGCCTGTGACCGTCTGGGGATTCGCCGTGCCACAGGTAGCTTCCGTGGGCAAGCCGCTGCAGGTGAAGTTACCAACGGTCCCGTTGAATCCTCCCGTAGCCGTAACCGTGATCGTCACTGAACCCGACTGCCCCTGCGTTATCGTAACGGCGGGCCCGCTGAGCGAAAAGTCGGGACCAGTAACAGTGACCGTGACCGGAGACGACGTCGGCGACGCGGAGTAGTTGGAGTCCCCGTTGTACACGGCAGTGATGCTATCCGAACCGATCGGGAGTGCGGTCGTGCTCAGCGAGGCGCTCGCGGTGGCTACAGTGGCGGCGGTGGGGCCGGTGAGGTAGCTGTACGACCCCGGCGTACCCGTGACGTTAGCGTTTCCCAGCGAGGTTGTGCCGCTGTAAAAGGTGACAGTCCCCGTGGGGGGATTTCCGAAGCTGGGCAGGCTTGCGGTACCCAACGTAGTAAAGTTGGCCGTTAGCGTAACTGACTGGCCTTGCGCGATGCTCTTCGAGCTGGGCGTTACCGTGAGGCCGGTTCCCGCCTGGACGATATTGAAATCGAACGGGTTAGCGTTGCCGCCCGTGTAGCTAACGTCGCCGCTGTAGCTGGCCGTGATCGACTGGGAGCCAGCCGGCAGATTGACGAAGCCACCCGCCGTATTCGCCGATCCGTCGCTGCTAAGCGGGTATGGATTTCCCGTCATCGCGCTGGCGTTGTCGAAGAAGTTGATGCTTCCTGTGGGAGGGCTGTAGGGCGTCTGGCCCGACGTCGGCGTGACTGTGCCGTGCAGGTAAACAAGGTCACCGTAAGCGACGTTAGAGCCGGACGTGATGTACACGTACTGCGTGAAGCTGGAATTGATCGTGAAAGCGGTAATCGTAGTGGTGCTCGGCTCCGCCCCCACGGTCACTGAAACAGAGCTTGAGTCACTCGCACCAAAAACGCCAGTCGCGGTGCTCGTGGTGTTTCCGGCATAGTGCGCCCAGATCTTATAGCTGCCGCCCGGAAGCAGCTGGGTGGTCGTCCCGGCGGGCAGGCTGCCACTGCTGTTGAGGGTGAACCCGTCGACGCCGGTTTGCCCTGAGGGGCTGGTCCCGGTTTGCGCGATAAGCGAGACATCGCCGGTCGGTATTCCGGTTCCGCTGCTGGGAGCTACCGTGATGTTAACGGCGACCTTTTGCCCGTGGGTAATGCCAGTCGTCTGGCCGAGGCTGAAGCTTGTAGTCGTCGGCCGGAATGTCCCGCTCGCCCATTTGCTGACCAGGTTGGCCACGTTCACTGAGCCCAAGCCGCTTGCCGGGTCGTATCCCACCCCGGAATTGTACGGCGCGCTGGGATAGCCTGCCTCCCCAGGAACTTCGTTGTTGCCGACCGTCACGTCATTAAAGATGCAAGTGCCCGCAGGCAGACCACTTGTACTCGAGCCGTTGCATTTCGAAAGGTTCGAGTTTTCTGTAGCCGCAAGAGGATAGAGCACATAGTCAGGCTGCCCTTGGCGCACCCAAGCTGCATTGGCCTGCCCCATTTTCTGGTCCACCAGCGCCATGATGCCCGCGAACGACGGCGCAGACGCAGATGTGCCACTAACCAGACCGAACTCCCCGCTCGCACAGGAGCCCTGGAAGCAAAGCACGTAGCCGTCGTGGCCGGCGGCGGTGAGAGACACATCCGGGAGGTAGCGCACCGCGGGATTCGTCGGAATTCCGGTAACGCCGGTCTGCCACGACGGCTGGGCGAACCCCGGAAAATCCCCGCCGCTGCCGATGCTTCCAAGGCTGGCTCCCCCGCCCCCCGCCGCTATGTTGGGATTAGTCCCGCTTGGGCACGACCCCGCAGCGCAGCTGTCGTTCCACACGTCCTCCGGAATGTAAGACAGCGCCGAAACGCCGTTCGCATTGTTGGTGGCACTCCAATAGGTGGCGGGATTCGTGTTGTCATTGAATACTGTGCCGCCGACGCCAACCGTGAATGGCGTGGAGGCCAGGAGATTCACTGAAATTGGCCCTGTCGCGACTGTTTCGAAATTGGGATCGTCACAGCCCTCGGCGCCAGCGTCCCCGGTCGAAACCATGTAAGAGATACCCTGGGCCGCAGCCTGCTCCGCCAGGCCGGCGACTCCGTTCGCTTCTGCATTGGTAGCTCCGGCCTCGCACCCGCTGAAACTTTCAGTCATGATGTTAGCTAAATTGTTCTCGATGATGAAAAACTCCGACAGGTCGATGCCATCGGTCGTGTCGGTAGAGGCAGACACCACAAAATCCACAGTCGCTCCGGGAGCGATGAGCTGCGACCAAGTGGCGTCCAAGGTGCCTTCCACATCGTCGCCAGGAACGTCGCCGGGGTCGGTTCCGTTGACGATGATATTGGGTGTGTTTGATGAGAGGCTAAACAGACTCAGGTAATCCGTGAAGTCGGAGAGCAAAATCTCCGACCGCCCGATTACGCCAATGGTGACCCCACTGCCGTTGATGTTCGATGCGTACACGGGGTTGATGTTGTAGATTACGGCATAGTCACCCGGCACCAGGGCGTGGCCAGCGGTCGTGTTTATCTGAGGAGGCTTGCCCGGGACGACTGTTCCTTTCTCCCTCGACAATATGTATTGCGGCTTCTTCAGAAAATTGTGCAGCGTGAACACCCCCGCCACCGCGGGCGTCAGCGCGGTCGGGATCGAGGGATCGCGGTCGTTGGCCCAGTGCTGCTCGCCGTTCACCAGATAGGCATG
>Ga0187771_10002881_pt1 | contig 11939 bp, 15 predicted proteins | sample 0116_SJ02_MP15_1_FD_133139 | JGI IMG/M metagenome (GOLD analysis project Ga0187771, IMG submission 133139) | Tropical peat soil microbial communities from peatlands in Department of Meta, Colombia - 0116_SJ02_MP15_10_MG | ecosystem: Environmental > Terrestrial > Soil > Wetlands > Peat | place... | reverse complement strand
CTCTGCTGCTCCAGTTCGCCAATTTTGAACAGTACTTCGACAAGATTTCCATGGACCACTATGTCGCTGCCGCAAGCGATCCCAAGAGGGTCCTCTATTACGACACTGGTCATGATTTAAACGATCCCAGGGCCCTGGAAGACCGATACGATTGGTTGGCCAAACATATTGCTCTGAAACGGGAGCCCATTATTCCGAATTCACGCTAGGCGTGATAGCAATTCGAAGTGTTTGGGCGCATCGGCCCGTTAGGGTTAGTGCCCCGGAAGACCGGCGGATTGGCCAGGGCGACCCTTCATGAGAGTCGGACTCAACAGGTTCGAGATTCACCAGATGCGGGTGTCCGCCCCACGTCCTAAGGAGAATGGAGGACATTCATGGAGGGAACCAAGGGTTGGGCGCGGTGGGTGGATGGATGGGCATCGCGTGGCCCGTTCTATTCGTCGCCATCATCACCGTGGCCGGGATGATCGGACCCGCGACCCACTCTGCGCCCGAGGAACTGTCGGCGTTGGGCAGTCCCGGAAGCCGCAGCGCAATGTTCATGACCATGCTGATGGCCGCGGCGGGACTCCTTGGCATGGGTTGGTGTGCAGGACTAAACAAGCTCCTGCAGGCTGGGCGGTTGAGCCGATCTGGCACGCTAGCCAGGACATTTGGGTTGACCGGATTTGCGATTCTGGCGGCGATGATCGTGGTGCAGGGCAGCGTCTTCGCAGGTCTGGGTGGGCAATTCGGAAACCTAACCTCGGATGCGAAAAAAGTGCGGCGGTAGCCACTTTTCGCGCTCTCCGCCCCATTGACCTCGGACTGGATTTTACGTGGAACATTTTCATTTCAGCGTCAATGATCGTGTTCGGCATCGCCATGTTGCGCAACCCTCATTTTGGCAGGGTCTGGGGGACCAGCGGAATCCTGATTGCCGCATTTCTCTTCAGCCGGGATGTCTGGAGCGCTCCTCACCCTTCAGATCCCGACCTCAGCTTCCTAGCTCTTATCTGGATTGCCGCAGTCGGTATGCAGATGCCCCGTCGGGCCGCGAAACTGGGCCAGTCAGGGTGAATGAGGAAACATGGGTAGCCGCTCCGCTGCTCGGCCTGATGCATGCGCTCGGCCTCGCTTGCATCCGGCCGCTACGCAGAAAGGCAGATAAGTGATGAGGACACTGGGAATCATCGGTGGTATAGGACCAGAATCCACAATTGAATACTACCGTCTACTGATCGCCGGATATCGCGAACGAATCTCGGATGGGAGCTATCCTCCTCTGCTCATTGACAGCATTGATGTCAACAAAATGCTGGCGTTGGTAGCCCAAGGGTCCCGGGAGGAGCTTGTCAAGTATTTGCTGGACAATGTGTTCCAGCTTGCACGAGCGGGGGCAGACTTTGGGTTGCTGGCGGCGAATACGCCGCATATCGCATTTAGTGAGCTCTCGGCACGGTCGCCTATCCCGTTGATCAGCATTGTGCAAGCGACTTGCGATTTTGCGAAAGCACACGGATTGAGGAGGCTTGGCCTTTTCGGCACCCGCTTCACGATGCAGGCTGGCTTTTATCAAGAAGCCTGCGCGCAGGTGGGAATCGAACTCGTCACTCCGGGGCCGAACGAGCAGACCTACATTCACGAAAAATACATGGACGAACTGGTCAAGGGGCTCTTTCTGCCTGAAACCCGCGCGCGCTTGCTCGCAATCGCGAAAGGATTGAAAGAGCATCAGAAGATTGACGGGTTGATTCTGGGTGGAACGGAACTACCGTTGATCCTGCGCGACGAGAGGGACTTAGGGATTCCGTTCCTCGATACGACGCGCATTCATGTGAACGCAGCCCTGGACGAAATGTTGCGTAATGTTGCGTAGGGAAGGCACACTTACACTCCCTGGGAAGAAAAGAGGGATCAACGTTCAGGAGGCGAAGGACAACTGCCCAAATCCACCGCCAAATAACAAGTACGTGTACGCCTATGCGGTCTTGAACGCAACCCCGAACTACTATCCGGTACCTTTGGCGCCGGTGAGCAACGGCGGCGGTGGAGGAGGAACAGGGCGTTCATAAGGTAAGGTGGCAGCACTAAGGAAACAGGTGAAGACGAAAATGAATAAGACCGTACTTTATCTCATATGTGTCGTCTTGGTCGCTTCTTCCCACTTGGCGGGACAAATATCCTTGACTGCGGCCCAAATACAGCAACAACTGCAGGCACAGCCGCCGCAAGCAATCACATATCAGTTCCAGAAAGCAGCCGCGCATGGCCTCAACCTTCCCATCGAAGTCAAGCAATACGTCCAGGCTGACTTTGATGGCACTGGGGCCTTCAACTACATCGTAGCTCTTTATGGTCTCGGCAATCGGGACGGAAGCTATTTACGGGCGTTTAAGGTGCAAGGAAACAGCTTAGTGCTTGCCGGTGATGAGGAAGATCATCGCGGCGTAGGAGGCTACGGGGCGGTACTGACTCTCATTGACCTGCAGGGGAACGGTACGCCAACGGTCATGGTCACCGCCCACTCCAGCGGTAGTCCAGTCGAGGAATTCTTCAATCTGTATGCCTGGACAGGTTCATCCTTGCATAACATGCTTCCCAACCTCACCTCGTACGGCAACCTTGTGGACCTAAATGGAGACGGCGTTCTTGAGATTGTGTATCCACCACTCTGCGGAGACAATGGTTGCAGTAGTGGATATGACGTGTACCAATTGGTGGGCAACGAGTACAAGTTCTGGAAGAATTTCGCGCAAGACCCGAGTGGGCAGACAGGGGCCAATGGTCAAATCCAGTACGTACGAGCCTTCTGCACGCGACTGGAACCGCACCGCTTCCGCCTGGATGAGATAACCGATGCTCTCCACCACCATGGTGCAGGGAATAATGACGATCGCAACGGTACCGTTAAACTGAAATTCGGAGGCCTTGACCGCGTCAATGTCGGACCTGTGGACGTGAACCTTGTGGATACGACAAGCATTCTGGTCGCTCCGAACTTGACCCCAGTCCGCGTTCGTGTTTTCTCGGTAGGCGAAAAAGACCAGGATCATGACCAAGGTGCCGATGATAAGAACGATGTGTGCCACAAAATGGACAGCGGCAGAATTCTGGTTGAAGTCTCACGGGAGGATTTCCTGAGGGGCTTGCAAAGACTCCATCTGACTGGACCGTTAGCCGCCGGGGATCATATAGAAGTCAAGCTGACAGCGAAACTCAAGGACGGCACACCGGTCGGGGCGACTCTTACCGCGAAGATTGTCGGCACTGACCGGGACACGAACAAGCAACACTGATGCTGGCTATGAAAGACGCAATTTGGCAGCGCTTGCACTCCGAGTCAAATCTTTCCACGTCGGAGGACTTTCACAATGCCCGACTTCCCCAGTTTCATGAGGCATCCAGCCAACCGCATCGCCGCCAGTGCTCAGGCACCCCCGGCGTCGAAGGCTACATCTTCGACGGCGCCGACGGCAGCCCAGATGGCCTTCTGGACATGTCGCGAGACGGCATCCTCTTCACCGCACGCGCACGACTTCGACGAATACATGCTTGTGGTCGAGGGCTGCTACACGCTGCTCATCGCTGGAGAGCGCATTCCTATCCACGCCGGAGAGGAGTACGTCATCCCGCGCGGCATCCTCCACGGCGGCGAAGTCGTTGCCGGGACCAGAACCATCCACGCCTTCGGCGGCCACCGCGCCGACCGCGCCGAGGGGAATCCCAACAGCTTGAGAGGATGATGGAACAACCGCGAAATTGCATCACCCGCATTGTGCGAGCAACTGTGGAAGAGCGGCTGTTGTCCTGACTGACAGGAGATATTATGCGACATGGCATTCTCGGAGCCGGCGGAGTCGGTGGGTTAATGGGGGCCGTATTGGCCAATGCGGGCGAGGATGTCATCCTGATCGTTCGACCCGGCACGGAGCAGCGCTATCCGCACGAGCTCGTCCTCGACAGCACATTCGGAGCGATCAAAGTACCGGTTTCTGTGACATCTACGATCGCGCAGCGGCTGAACGTGCTTTGGATCGCGGTAAAGGCTACGCAGTTGGAGCATGCACTGAACAGTACTTCGCAGGGATTCCAGGTCGATGCCGTCGTGCCCCTGTTGAACGGGATCGATCATGTGGAAAAACTGCGGCAACATTTCGGGAGTGAAAAAGTTGTGCCGGCTATGATCGCGGTAGAGAGTGAACGCATTGCGCCCGGGAGGATCGTTCACCGGTCTCCTTTTGTGCGTCTCAACCTGGCCGCACGCGGGAGAGATCTCCTCGCGACGGCTATCAACGCCTTTCAGCGCTTCGGGTTTGACTGCACGTTGAAGATGAGCGGACATTGCTTTGGAGCAAGCTTGTGTTCCTGGCGCCGATCGCGCTCTGCACCGCGGCGGCCAGATGTACGATCGGTGAAGTGATCCGGGACCCTACGAGATCAACGCAGCTCGATGCCTGTGTCCGCGAAGCGTGCTCCGTTGCGAGCGCCGCTGGAGCAAAGGTCGACGCAAACGCTGTCCTTGCCAGCATTAAGACTCTGCCACCAGGGATGCGGAGCTCGATGGAAAAAGATGTCTCGAACGGAAATGTCCCCGAGCTCGACGCCATTGGGGGACCCATCATCCGCGGTGGTGAAATCTATGGGATCCCAGTGTATGCAACATCGGAGTTGGTGCGCATTGTAAGAAAACATCTCGTCACGTGATGAACCCGTCACGCTCCTCTGAATCCTCTCGCTCTATGATCCACAAACCATTCGGGTTGACGTTCGTGTAGCCGAACATCTCCGCGGGAAGCGGGGCTTACGATTTGCAATAGCCAACCGGTGCGTGGCCCCGCTTCATACGTTACCGCGAGTAACACCACCGACAAGCCCCCTGCACAGCGCTAAGCAGGTTGCAGAAAAACCCGGCTGGGCGTGTTACCGCGAAGGTAATTTCGCATTAGCACCCTGCCGTGAATCCAATGTCGCGAGCAGCTTTTTCACGCGTTGGAAATCGGAATCGTGTTTTGTCCAAGGCAGAAGCACATCAGGAGTGACTCCGTTTACTTCGTTCGAACCATCGGCGCGGAAACGAACGCAATCCGGCATTCTAAGCTGCGCAGCAGAATTCTTAAGCTTGGCAGGAATGCCTCCATCGGTGTATCCGCAACCTGCTCCTCCAGTGACTTCGCCGAGAATAGTCGCGGCATGATTATCTTGTAATAGTGCCGCGAAATACTCAGCGGCTGACCAGGTGTCACGATCCACGGCAACGTAGAGAGGCGGGCGGTTCGGATTCTCGCCGTATGCATAGCGACTGGGTTGAAACAGGACAGCTCTGGATTGAAGCAACGCGAGGCTCCCAGGCTTCGCGTAGGGGACTATTCCTGACGTATACAAGGGGCCGTTGACAAGCAGGGAGCAGTCTAGCTTTCCGGTGTCCCAGACTATATTCGTGCCACAGGGCTCCTTGCTTTCGTTGATTGCTTTTTCGAGTGTACGGGCTGCCACTTCCAAAGAAACAGGTGACTCAGCACGATTCCCGATGTCGATTCGTACGTCTCTGAGGCGATCTTGAAGCTGCCTGGTCCAGTGGTCATGTTTGACGAAAGCCATCTTCGAGTCACGCAGGGGAACCGGGCTCAAGGCTCGGGCCGCCGCTTCAACCCAATCCGAACCGCCTCCATTGTGCGTGATGTCGATTAACAGTGTAGTCGCCCCAGCCGCCTTGAGTGTTTCTGCCCGTCTGACGAGAGCGGAAGTTAAGAGGTTTGCTGTAGCAAGCTGGATTTGGTCATCACATTTATCGTCGCAGTCCGCGTTTTCTGCGGCATGGAGGTCCTGTACAGCCTGTTCGCAAATCTCAGGATAGGAGTGTTCGCTGAAGAGACTAATCCGAATGATGCCAGCGATATTGCCATTTCGTAATCGGAGAAGGCCGCCAGGGAAAAGTTTTGCTTCTGGAGCATTTAATAAAGAAAACTCGGGCACTCCACTGAAGTCCAGTCCGGGATGAGGGTGTGTTTTGTATCCCAGGCGATCACACATGCTTTGCGACGTGCTGGCCGTAGGCTCGGGTCCTGCGGTGCTTGTCGGCCAGTCAATCTCCAGATGGCCATCTCCGAAGCTTGCAAGAAACTGCTCGAGAATTCGACGGGCGTCGGCCTCGTCGGTTGCTTCACGAAGTTTCGCCTCAGTGTCCAGCCGTAAGCGCTGCAGGTCCATTCTTCGATCTTCGACCGCCCATTCCAGATTTGCATAATGCGACGACATCTCCGACAGGATTTGATGGAAGTCCTCAAGCCACGGTTTAGGATCGAAATTCGTGGCGCGTGCAGCGCTTCTATTCTGAGGTGAAGCCGCGCAGGTTAGCACCGCTACAAGAAGGACAAACGATCCTCGCCTCATCATGCCTCCAAGGTGGATTCGTTGTGGCTAATTCTACGACGGAGGCACGGGGCATGGCGAAACGGGCAGTTTTCTCAAAAGAACCCGCAGGGGCTTGGGTTATGATGAAGATAACTAAGCCCTAGGGGCGGTGACTATCCGCAAGGAGCTAACAGCCTGGCGGCACGCTCACCCCCAGCCGAGCCGCAATCCGTTTCGCCGTTGCGAGTCGAGACTCCGTGATCTTCTGAGACGAAAGCCGAACTGCGTCCACAATTTCAGGGGGAGCTGTCTCCGGACTGCCGCTGCGAAAAGGGGGCTCGGGCGAGTATTCAATGCTCAGCTGGATCTGTTGGGCCACGCGCTCGTCCCGCAGTAGTGAAGCGACCCGTAAGGCGCCGTCCACTCCGGCTGTTACTCCAGCCGCACTTATGTGTGTGCCGTCAATTACCACACGGGCATTCACAGGTATTGCGCCGAAGTACTCCAAAAGGTGCAGGGCCGACCAATGGGTCGTGGCCCTCACACCCCGCAGCAAACCTGCCGCGCCACAGAGAAGAGCTCCCGTGCAGACGGAAAAGACGTAGCTTGCATTGCGTGCCTGTTGCTGGATAAACGCCAGAACGGCTTCATCCTCCATTAGGTCCTCTTGTCCTGCCCCTCCGGGAACAACTAGCACGTCCAGGGGCGGCACCTCTGACAAGGTGGTTTCTGGGGTCAAAATCAGCCCCCGCATGTCTCGCACTGTAGTGCAATCTTTTCCGATGACATGAAATGTGGATTCAGGAATTCTCGACAGCACTTCGAAGGGACCGGTAAAATCGCTTTGGTCCATGCGCGGAAATACAAGACCACCGATATGCAGATGTTTCATGGCAGATGATTTGGACACGAGCTTCGCCATCTAGGCGCGTACAGCATGAGGATATGCGCCAGATGGCAATTCTAGCCGAGTTCCGAGCGATGACGTAAGTGCTTTATCGGAGGAAGTTGCGTTCCACGGACAACTTCAGAATGGCGAATGATTGGTTCGAGACAGAAGACGAGAGACGTGAACCCATGACACTGCCGAGCAATGTGGCAGTCGAAAACTAGGTCCTCAGCAAATCTACCGCTGTCAGCGCATAGATCGTTGCCGAATCAATCACCTTTCGCAAATCAACGTATTCATTCGGCCCATGCGCGACCGAGAGAAGTCCCGGACCATAGGCGTACGCCGGTATTCCCTCTGCCGCGTAGAAGCGGGTTTCCAACAGCCCGGGACACAATTCGTCCGCCTGAACAGTGCCACCGGCTACATCACGCCGAAGGACGTGCTGGCGGGGCGTCAGCAGGACATCCACGCGGAACGCGACCGCAAGCTGGAAGCCGCCAGACAGCAACGTCAGAGTCGCCGCCAGCAAGCTGCGTGAGGAGCGAAGTGGGCAGCAGCCGTGATGTCGGATAGTCGTGAAGTGGATGAGTTCCGGTTTGCCGACCACGTCTGCGGGGAGGGCTGTGGGTCGTGAGCGCCATCATCTGTGATGCCAGTCATTGCTTCTGCTTGGTTTGTGTGCAAGTCTGGCTTGGAGTGAGAATCAGGGCCGAGAGGCTGTGATGAAACTCCTCAGGATAGTCGCATTGGCGAGCGTTGCGGTTCTGGCGGGACTGGCGTTGCCGAGCTGCGGGAACGGACCGGCCGTACTGCAACATCCGCCCCCGCCACTCCGCTTGGCCTATGGATCCAGCCAACAAAAATCGCTATCGCTCAAAGCTCATCCGAGACCATCGCGATGGGTACCGGCGCATATGTGGGGACTTCACCGACCCCGTGCCCGACGACTTCACCCACGAGCGTTCAGGTTAGCGGCGTCCCAGCGGGTGTAACGGTTTCGCCTGTCTCCATTGTGACACCAGCCGACTGTTCCCCGGTTCCGGTGACGTTCACGGTGAGCGCGTCGACCACCGCAATAAGCGTGACGATTACTTTGGTCGGGACATCGGGAACCTTGAAAGGCGACGTGAGCCTGCCCTTCTTCGTGATGCCCGCGAACCCAACTCCAACGGCGAAGTGTACCGTTTCGCCCACAGAGCCTGCGCCCAACCCGAACCCAACACCGAACGAATGGACGTGGATGAGCGGTTCCAGCACGACCAATCAGGCGGGTGTATACGGGACGCCGGGAGTACCAGCTTCCGGCAACACTCCAGGCGCTCGCGACGCTCCTGTCACATGGACGGATGCCACTGGCACTTTCTGGCTGTTCGGCGGCTACGGCGCCGGCTCGACCACCACCTGGGGAGATCTCAAACTTGACACCGCCGACATTGTCAGAGACAGGATTTATCGCCAACGAGCACTTTAAATGGAATTCGTTGTTCTGGAGCAGGGCAAATGCAGGTTGGCACTCAGAAAAGCTGAGTCAAATGACCAACGAATAGGACTATAATTTACGCAGCTCACCACCTGTCTGAGTGGATATTGCCCATTTGGGGGCAATATGAACGTAGTCAAGTACGGACCATGGCCGCTGAGTCAGTGCTGTTTCCGGCACTTCCGCTGCCTCCTTGTGATCGTGCTTGCCTTGGACCTTCTTTCCTGTGGTGGCAAAGCCACACCTCCGCCGCATAACCTGCCCTGCAACGTGATCCCTGTATGGGTTATGCCGGGGCGCGTGGAAATCGCGCAAGAATCATCAGAGACCGTTGCTATTGGACTGAACCGCAGCGTAGGGGTCGTCGGAAGTCAATGCACAGGATTTTTCACTTCACCGGCCACCATACAGGTGAGCGGGCTTCCCGCGGGCGTCACGGTCTCGCCTGCCTCGCTCGTGGTTACGCCGCAGGGAGGACCGCAGCCGCTAACGTTCTCCGTAGATGCCTCGGCAACGCCGGCAACAACAACGCTGACGCTGACAGGCACGTCGAGTACTATGACCGCCAGCACCACCTTGCCTTTTTCCACCATCACAACGAGTCCGCTTTCGACACCGAAATGTCAAGCCTTAACTCCTGCTGCGCCCAACCCGAACCCGACACCAAACGAGTGGATATGGACGAACGGCTCGAATGTGACCGATGCGGAGGGCACATACGGGACTGAGGGAGTTGCAGCTTCCGGCAACACGCCGAGCGCTCGCGACGGTGCTGTCACATGGACCGACGCTGCCGGTGCACTCTGGCTCTTCGGAGGCTATGGACCCGCCTCGACCTTTACGTGGGGAGATCTCAATGATTTGTGGAAGTACAGCAATGGAGAATGGAACTGGATCGGGGGATCGAACCAAACCGAACAAACCGGCGTGTACGGAACAAGAGGAGCACCATCGGTTGGCAACATCCCCGGCGCACGGTGGGAATCGGCAAGTTGGACCGGCTCTTCCGGGAACTTCTGGCTCTTCGGCGGCCTCGGTCTGGACTCGAACGGAAAACGCGGCGATTTGAACGACCTGTGGGAGTATTCTCCAGCGACGAACGCGTGGGCGTGGATGGCCGGACCGAGCAGCATCTGTAACAACGCGAGTGGCTTCGGCTGTAGCGGCGTTTATGGCAACCAAGGCATTGCGGCGGCGGAGAATGCTCCAGGTTCGCGAGTCGGTGCCTCCTCGTGGACCGATTCCTGCGGGAATCTGTGGCTGTTCGGTGGGAGCGGAAACGATTCATCCGGCGGAATCGGCGGCGGCAACCTGAACGATCTGTGGAGATACGACCCGACGACCAATCTGTGGACATGGATGAGTGGTGCGAACATCAATGATCAGAATGGAACTTATGGAACGCTTGGCATAGTTGCTCCTGGCAATGTCCCGGGGTCGCGCTTGGGAGCCGTGACCTGGACCGATAAGCAGGGGAACCTCTGGCTGTTTGGTGGCATCGGGGGCGATCTCAACGGAATCGTCTGCATTCAGAGCGGACAGTACTGTGTTCTAAATGATCTCTGGGAATACAACCCCGCGACCGCTATGTGGGCCTGGATGGGAGGATCGAACATCGCCAATCAGGCGGGAAGCTATGGTATTCAGGGCGTGGCGTCTTCCACAAACATGCCAGGAGCGCGCACTCTCGCAGTGAGTTGGACCGACGGGCAAGGAAACTTCTGGCTCTTCGGAGGGTCCGCCATGCCCTTTGACGCGAACGATCTATGGGAGTACAGCAATGGTCAATGGACGTGGGTGAGCGGTTCGAATCAACCCGCCCAACCGGGAACGTACGGGACAATGGGTGTGGCGGCACCGGGGAACGTTCCTGGCGCGCGGAAATGGGCAGCCGGCTGGATCGATCAGGCCGGCGATCTCTGGCTCTTCGGTGGAGACAATATCTTTGAAGGCGGCGGAAAATTCAACGACCTTTGGGAGTATTATCCGTAGAGAACGGCATTGTCCAGCAATTCTCCGGTCCCATTTAACAGGTCCCATCATCAGGCGTTCATAGTGTCCTGTGCCCTGGCGGCCTTTCAACTTCGGTTCTTGTAATCGGCTTCAGCGCCCAAAACTGCACACGGGCTTGGTTCTTGTCAGATTACGGGCAACCCGCAAGTTGAGAACAGCATGGCGCGGCGGAGCTACAATGAACCTGCCGGGTGAAACGGAGGCGGGCTCTGCAGGGATGCAACCATGCTTAGGGATAATCTGGCGGGCTCATCGAGCCGATGTCTAGCAGCGCGGGAGGCGTTCTCTCGCGCTGCTCAATAATTAAGGGAGGAAGTCATCGGACGATGGACCCTCATGCCTTAGACTAGAAATCCCCGCCCCGCAGGGGCGGACCTACACAAACGGAGAACGTCGCTTCTCCATTTCAGGCTGAGCCAAGACAACAGGATATTTCGGCAACTGTCAGATACCCTGCGGAATCCGGCTTTTTCAAGGTAGTGCTTCTAACTCGGTTACGGCTTTCTTGGCCGCCTCCGCGACCGTCCCCAGCCCGTCAAAATGGATTCTATCCTCGTCGTTAACCAAGGGACGTAGTCGTGGGAGAGACTCCTTTGCTTTCAACGTTTCCAGAGCATAAATGGCAAGGACTCGCATGTCCGGACTGGCATCACGAAGCGTCTCAATGAGAGGAGGAACTGCAGACTTGTCCCCGATCTGCCCAAGGGACCAAGGAACAATCGAGTTGACCTCGGGATCGTGAAGCAGTGGGATCAGGATAGGTACAACTCGCGAATCCTTCAGGTCCCCAAGCAGGTGTGCCGCGTAATAGCGATCAATTGCGATTTGTGCCGGCAAAGACCACTTGCCACCGGGTATGCCTTGCCCTTCTGGACGGTCGGATCGGTCCTTCAGAATGCTAGAAATAACGTCAAAGCCCCGGTCGTCACCTAAGGCAGCAAATACAAACGCAGCGTTTCCACGCACATGTCTATCCTCATCCTTCAGGTAAGGTTCGAGTTGCTCAAGAACAGCATGCTGGTGGCTCTTCGCAAGTTTCTCGGCTACCTCAAACTGCTGCCAGAAGACCCGACTCGTCTTGAATTGCTGCACCAACTCGGCAATAGGCACCTTTTGTTGGCCGATCATAAGAACAGCTGTACCAAGAAGCAATAAAGTGACGGTCCTCATGCGACTCATTCTGAACCCGCTCTGCTTGCGCTTTCAAGATAACTATCG
>Ga0187771_10002880_pt1 | contig 11941 bp, 9 predicted proteins | sample 0116_SJ02_MP15_1_FD_133139 | JGI IMG/M metagenome (GOLD analysis project Ga0187771, IMG submission 133139) | Tropical peat soil microbial communities from peatlands in Department of Meta, Colombia - 0116_SJ02_MP15_10_MG | ecosystem: Environmental > Terrestrial > Soil > Wetlands > Peat | place... | reverse complement strand
TGCCTCGGCTTCACGAGAGCTTTGCGCTGTAGGCGAAGCCCGCCCTGACCCGGATTTATGCTAGATCAAACCGAATGCTCTCGGCGCTGCGTATCGTTGCTGTCACGATCTTGGAGGCCAATGATGCCAGTTGAAATCACCTTCCGTCATATGGAGCCCTCGCCCGCACTCGAGGCGCGCATCCGCCAGCGCGCCGCGGAGCTCGACCAGTTTTTCGACCGTATCACCGCGACGCGTGTGGTGGTCGAGTGCCGTCACCCCCGGCAACACCAGGGAAAACTGTTCGAAGTGCTCGTCGACCTGAAATTACCCGGGAGCCAGATCGTCGTCGGCCGCGACCCCGGGATGAACCATGCCCACGAGGACGCGCAGGTCGCGGTGCGCGACGCATTCGACGCCGCGCGGCGACAGCTTGAGGATTACGCGCGCAAGCGCCGCGGCGACATCAAGCACCACCCCGCGGCCGCCGGGCCGAAGAACCCCAATCTCTAAAACGAGCGCGCCAGCCCCGATGCGCAATCGGGGCTACGGCGTTGACCGGTCGAGCTGAAATGTGCGGGTTCGATCGTCGTACTGGAACAGCTCCGCGTATCGCGCCCAATTTATAACGGCCCGCATCGTTTTTTCGGCCTCGCGTCGAGGCAGATGATCCTCCAATTCATACTCGAACCGCGCCCGCGGCGCGCTATGTCGGTCGCGCTCCTCAAGCACCTGCCGGATATGCGCGGCCAACGGAACAAAGCGCAGCAAGTGCTCCCGGAAGAGCCGCTTGCGGTCCTCGATGTCGGCAGCTGCGAATACGCGGCCAGCCGCGGACAGCTTGATCGAACTGCCCTCAAGCTCGGCAAATTCCAGGATGTGCAGCCCTGCCGCGATCGGAAATAGTTGCTCGAGCTGAAGCGCGAGGGCCTGGGCGATCTTCGGCAGTTCAGCCCGCCCGTCGAATGGCGGCGCCGCCAGAGCCTCGGCGAAGTCGCCGAGCCGCGAGGCGCTCACGCCCGGCAATTGCTGCACAGGCTTGCCCTGCGTGCTGGTCGGCGGGCTTGCCGCCTCGGCCATGCGCGACGTCAGGATCGAGTAGATCTGGTCGACGATCGCGTGAAACGCCGGATCCAGACGATTGCGGGGGTTCACCAAGGGAACCTTGACCTCCGCTATGATGTGCCCGGGGTTCGCGCCCAGTACGAGGATGCGGTCGCACATCTGCACCGCCTCCTCGATATTGTGGGTGACCATCAGCACAGCCTTGGTGGGCAGCTGATGCCCGTTCCACAGATCGAGAAAATCGGTGCGCAGCATCTCGGCCGTCAACACGTCGAGGGCCGAGAAAGGCTCGTCCATCAGCAGCAGAACCGGCTGGCTAACAAGCGCCCGGGCAAAACCGACGCGCTGCCGCATGCCGCCCGACAGCTCACGAGGGTAGGCGGATTGAAAGCCGTCAAGTCCGATCAGGTCGATCGCCGACGAGGCTTTCCGCCGTGCCTCGTCGAGCGGCAGGCCGAGCGCGTCGAGGCCGAGCTCGACGTTTTCCTGCACGGTCAGCCACGGATAGAGGGCAAACGTCTGAAACACGACCGAGATGCCTTCAGCCGGTCCGGCGAGCGCACCGCCGCGATAGAGGACGGTGCCGGCGGTCGGCTTGATCAGACCGCCCGCGATGCGCAGCAATGTTGACTTGCCCGATCCGGAGCGGCCTAGCAGACCGAGGATCTCCCCTTCCCTCACCGTGACGTCGATATTCGCGAGCACCGGCAATGGCGCGCCCGACGGCTTGGTGAAGTTCATCGAGACATGGTGAAGCTCGATGATCGGCGCGGACATCGCATCGAACATGGCCAGCTCCCCGCTAATCGAGCCGCGTGCGGCGTTCTGCATAAGCGTAAAGCGGCCGCCACAGGAGCCGGTTCATCGAGATCACCAGCAGTGACATTACCGCGATACCAAGCGCTATCCGCGGGTAGTCGCCGGCTACTGTCATCTGGGCGATATAAGCCCCGAGGCCTCCTGCCGTGAGCTTGGTCGAACCCCAACTCACCGTCTCGGCAACGATGCTCGCATTCCAAGCCCCGCCCGAGGCGGTGATCGCACCGGTGACGTAATACGGGAAAATGCCAGGCAGCATCACCTCGCGCCACCAGCGCCACGGCCGCACCCGAAAACTTGCCGCGGCTTCGCGGAAGTCGCTGGGGAAGGCGCTCGCGCCGGCGATGACATTGAACAAGATGTACCATTGCGTGCCGAGGATCAGCAGCGGGCACAGCCAAATCCCGGGCGATAGCTGAAATCGCACGATCAGGAAGACGACAATCGGAAACAGCAGATTGGCCGGAAACGCGGCCAGGAACTGGCTTATCGGCTGTACCCGCGCCGTCAGCTTGGGGCGCAGGCCAACACCGACGCCAATCGGCACCCAGATCAACGACGCCAGCGCCACGAGGATCGCGACGCGCGCCAAGGTCAACGCCCCGTTGCCCGCAGCCGTCCAGACATCGCTCCAAGAGAGCGACGGTCCGGCGTACCTTACGATGGCCCAGGCTACATAGGACAGCGCCGCAAAGACCGCGGCGAGCCAGAGCCCGTCTCCCACACTACGGGGCAGCGACCAGCCCGAGATGGCGAACAATCTCGGCGCGTAACTCATTCGAGCCCGAGCCCCCCGTCGCATCACGGCGCCGACCGGGCTGCCCACGATCGCCAGCAAGGTTGAGCGGCGAAACAGTTCTAGCACCCAGCTTTTCGGCACGACCTGCGCCGCAGTCTGCTCGAAACGAAACTTATCGGCCCACGCGACCATCGGCCGGAACAGGAACTGATCGTAGAGCAAAATCGCGATCGTCATGGCCAGGATCGCCCATCCGATCGCGGCCAGGTCGCGCTGCTCGATAGCCTTGGCGACATACGACCCGACGCCCGGCAGCGCAATCTGCAGATCGCCGACCGAAATGGCCTCCGAAGCGACCACGAAGAACCAGCCGCCCGACATCGACATCATCATGTTCCAGATGAGGCCCGGCATCGCGAACGGCACTTCGAGGCGCCAAAAACGCTGCCATCCGGTCTCCCGAAAGCTTCGGCTCGCCTCGTCGAGGTCGGTGGGGATGGTCCGCAGCGACTGGTAGAAGCTGAAGGCCATATTCCAGGCCTGGCTGGTGAAGATCGCAAAGATCGCCGCCAGTTCCGGGCCAAGCGTGCTGCCCGGGAACAGCGCGACAAAGAACGCGACCGTGAACGACAAGTAGCCGAGGATCGGAACCGACTGCAGGACGTCGAGGATCGGGATCAGCACCATTTCCGCGCGACGGCTTTTGCCCGCGGCTGTCGCGTAAGTGAAGGTGAACAGCAGCGATGCGGCCATCGCGGCCAACATCCGCATCACCGTTCGCAACGTGTAGAGCGGCAGGGCGGCCGGCGAGAGCGATATATCGGCCTGATTTCCGACGACGAACGGTCCGACCATCTGCCGGGTTCCGCTGCCAAGCAATATCGCCGCGCCGAGCACCAGCAATGTCGCGACGACATCGCGCCAGCCAAAGGAATGCTGGCGCCAAATCCCTCCAGTCGAGACCTCGGCGTGGTGCTCCAACTCTTCCGCCTCCAGGAACGCGGCCATCTTATGCCGGACAGGAGCCGCCCGCCTCCTTGATCCGGATCAATCCACGGCCTCGGATGGATGGGCAGCGCGATTGAGACAGATCAAAGCGTCTTTGGGTTATGTTTCTACATTCGGTCCAGCAACACCCGTGAGGCGATCGATGTTGAAAATTCCGCTTGAGCAGCTTGCTTACATTATCGAGAAGGCGCGCGAATTCGATGAGGAGACAGCTCCAGTCGATAACGACTCCGGCTCGAATCCCAGCGACGACAACGATGTCGCCATCCTTGAAGCGACCCCCGACAATCCGACGCAACAGGAGCTCGTCGCGGCGCTCGAGTCGCTCGATGACGATCAGCGGATCGAAATCCTGGCCCTGATGTGGCTCGGCCGCGGCGACTTTGACCGTGACGGGTGGCGCGATGCGCTCGTCCAGGCCCGCGAGATCCATAATGAAAAAGAGACCGATTATCTGATCGGCACGCCGCTTCTCTCCGACTATCTTGAGGCCGCCCTCGACACGCTCGGCTACTCGCTCGAGGATTACGAGAAAGACCGGGAGTAACTAGCCGGAGAAATGTCCAATGCCGTTGCACCCGATAATCGACAAGGCGGAAGTCGGTATCGATTTCCCTGACAAGTTCTATAGCGGCGGCTTTGGTCGCGACAGCAGCTTCGAGGCGCGCGCCGAAGAGGAAGGCGTGCTGGTCCGTCTCGTCCGCCAGGGTGGCGAGAAGCGCGCCGTGGCCATCCATATCCACCATTACCTGTTGGCCGGCATCCTCGAAGAGCTTGCCGGCTCATTGGCCGAGCGGGAACCGATCGACGCCGCGCATCGCGAGCCGTTGCTGGCGGCGGCCCGCAGCCTCGTGGCGGCGCTCGAGCAAGGCCCCGTCGATCCGATCCCGGGTACGTAGCTTCCCTTAGGGGCAATCCGGATTTCGGCGGCGGCGCGCACGGCCCATGCTTCGAGCGATCCCCGAGGACTTGGGGGATTTGGAGTTTCGGGAAGATCAGGCTATGCCCGTTCAAGACGATCTCGCCGCCACCGAGGCGCTGCCGGTCGTTCGCGAGGCAGACAAACCCAAGCTGCCGGTGGTGGTGCCGCCGTCCAAAAAGCCGCGCCGGTGGCTACGCCGCTTGAGTTTTGTGCTGATCCCGCTGGTGATTGCCGGCGGATACTGGTGGTGGCTCCACACGCGACCGGTTTTGCCGCCGGGATTTGCTTCGGGCAACGGGCGGCTCGAAGCCGACGAGGTCGATATCGACACTAAGTTTGCGGGCCGCATTCTGCAGTTGAACGTCGACGAAGGGGACCTGGTGAAATCCGGGCAGGTGCTCGCGGTGATGGACACCCGCGATCTGCAGGCCCAGCTCAAGCAATACCAGCAGCTCGAACTCGAAGCGCAGCACACGCTTGACGAAGCCAAGGCGAATTACACTCAGCAGCAAGCCGTCGTGAAATTCGCGCAGCAGCAAGTCGATCGCTCGACCTATCTGGTGCCGCGCGGTTATGCGACCCAGGAAACGCTCGATCAACAAAAGCAGCAGCTCAACAGCGCGACCGCGACGTTGGCGGCCGACGAAGCCCATGTCGCCGCAGCGGAACGCGCGGTCAACGCCGCGGCACACCAAGTCGAGCTCTACGAGGTCAACATCGCCGACAACTCGCTTGTCGCGCCGAAGGAAGGACCGATCGAATACCGCGTCGCCAACGTCGGTGAGGTGCTGCCGGCTGGCGGCAAGATCTTCACGATGCTCGACGCCTCCTATGTCTACATGGACATCTACCTGCCGACCGCGCAAGCCGGGCGCGTGCGGATCGGATCGGAAGGGCGCATCGTGCTCGACGCCTACCCGGATCACGTGATCCCGGCAAAGGTCGTATTCGTCGCGAGCCAGGCGCAATTCACACCGAAAACGGTCGAGACCAGCGACGAGCGCGACAAGTTGATGTTCCGCATTCGGGTGCGGATCGACCCGGAGCGTCTCGAGGGCCGGGCCGCACTGGTCCGGAGCGGCCTGCCCGGCCAGGCTTACGTCCGGACCGACGAGAAAGCTGCCTGGCCTGCCAATCTGCAGCCGAGCCCGCCGCCCCCGGTCTCGCAATGACTTCGACAGACGGCGTGGTCGCCCGGCTCAGCGGCGTCACGCAGCGTTACGGCAAGATCGCCGCGCTCGACGGCGTCACGCTCGACATCCCCGGGGGTTGCACGGTCGGACTGATCGGCCCGGACGGTGTCGGCAAATCGACGCTGCTCGCGCTGATCGCCGGCGCCCGGGCAATCCAGGCCGGTACTGTTGCCGTTCTCGGCGGCGATATCGCCGATGCGGCGCACCGTGCTGCGGTATGCCCGCGCATCGCCTATATGCCGCAAGGCCTGGGCAAGAATCTCTATCCGGACCTTAGCATTCGCGAGAATATCGAGTTCTTCGGTCGCCTTTTCGGGCAGGCTGCCGACGAGCGACAGCGGCGCATCGCCGAGTTGCTCGAGGGCACGGGCCTGACGCGGTTTGCCGATCGGCCGGCGAAGAAGTTATCGGGCGGCATGAAGCAGAAGCTCGGCCTGTGCTGCTCGTTGATCCACGACCCTGACCTGTTGATCCTCGACGAGCCGACCACCGGGGTCGATCCGCTGTCCCGCCGGCAATTCTGGGAACTTATCGACCGCATCCGCGCCCGCCGCGCCGGCATGAGCGTTATCGTGGCCACGGCCTACATGGAGGAGGCCGAGCGGTTCGATGTCCTGGTCGCCATGAATAGCGGCCAAGTCATTGCCGCGGGGACCCCTGCCGAACTCAAAACTGCCACGGGCGAAAGTACCATCGAAGCCACCTTCATCCATCTGCTGCCGGAAGTGGACCGGGTCGGCTACCACGCCCTGCAAATTCCGCCGCGCCGCGCCGACGACAACGGGCCGGTGATCGAAGCGCACGGTCTGACCTGCCGGTTTGGCGACTTCACGGCGGTCGATCACGTCAGCTTCGCCATCGAGCGCGGTGAAATCTTCGGCTTCGTCGGCTCAAACGGCTGCGGCAAGACCACGACGATGAAGATGCTGACCGGCCTATTGCCGGCGAGCGAGGGCACGGCGCTGCTGTTCGGCCGGCCAATCGACGCGAGCGACCTCAACGCCCGCAAGCGGGTTGGCTACATGTCGCAGCAATTCTCGCTCTATACCGAGCTGACGGTGCGGCAGAACCTCGACCTGCACGCCCGGCTGTTTCACCTGCCGCTGCAGCGCGCCAAAGCGCGCGTCGCTGAGTTGATCGACCGTTTCGGCCTCGACGATCACGTCGACCAGCGCGCCGAGGATTTGCCGCTTGGCATTCGTCAGCGTCTCTCGCTCGCGGTGGCGATCGTCCACCAACCCGAGATGCTGATCCTCGACGAGCCGACGTCCGGGGTCGATCCGCTCGCCCGCGACCGGTTCTGGGAGCTGCTGATCGGCCTGTCACGCAACGAGGGCGTGACGATCTTCGTCTCGACCCATTTCATGAACGAGGCCGAGCGCTGCGACCGCATCTCGCTGATGGACTCCGGCCGGGTGCTGGCCACCGATACACCGGCGAGGCTGATTGCCACTCGGGGCGCGGCAACGCTCGAGGACGCGTTTATCGATTATCTCCGCGAAGCCAACGTCGCCCAGGCCGGGGAAACCGACCCACCCCTTGCGGTTGAGCCGCTGCCGGCCGCCGCTGCCGGCACATCCTGGTTTAGTCCGCGGCGACTCATCGCCTGCACGATCCGCGAAACGCTGGAGTTGCTGCGAGATCCGATCCGGCTCGGCTTTGCGGTATTCGGGACGACATTCCTGATGCTGGTCCTTGGCTTCGGCATATCGACCGACGTCAATTCCCTGGCCTTCGCGATACTCGACCACGATGGGACCCATGAGAGCCGCGCCTATCTCGAAGAGCTGCGCGGCTCGGCCTATTTCGTCGAAAAGCCGCCACTCGCAGACTACGCGGACCTCGAAAACCGGCTGGCGGACGGCGAAATCGATACCGGCATCGAGATCCCGCCGGGCTTCGGTCGAGATATCGCGCGCGGCCGTCCCGCATGGGTCGCAGCCTGGATCGATGGGGCGCGGCCCTTTATCGCCCAGACGATCCGCGGCTACCTCCAAGCCATGCACCAGCTTTATTTGTCGGACCCGGCGGTGAAAACATCGCAACCTGCGGCCACACCGCCCGCCGATATCGAGGTTCGGCTCAAGTACAATCAGAACTTCGAGAGCATTTATGCGATGGTGCCAGCCCAGCTCGCGCTGCAGTTGGCGCTGTTTCCGGCAATCTTGATGGCGCTCGCGATCGTCCGCGAAAAAGAGCTGGGTTCGATTACCAATCTCTACGTGACGCCGGTGACGCGCCTCGAATTTTTGATCGGCAAACAGATTCCGTATGTCGGGCTGGCCCTGGTCAATTTCGGGCTGATGCTTCTGATGGCGCTGTTCGTGTTCCAAGTGCCGCTGAGGGGCAGCTTTCCAGCACTGTTGCTTGGCGTTGTCATCTACGTCTCGGCGACGACTGCCTACGGGATGGTGATTTCGGCTTTCGCCCGCACGCAGATCGCCGCGCTGTTCGGCACCGCGATCCTGACGACCGTTCCGGCGACAATGTTCGCCGGAATGATGGTCCCCGTATCCTCGCTAACCGGGGTGGGGCGGATCATGGGGCACCTGTTTCCCATGAGCTATTTCCTGCCGATCAGCGTCGGGACCTTCACCAAGGGCCTGGGCTTCGCGGACTTGAGCGGGCAGCTGGGGGAGCTGGCGATCTTCGTCCCAGCTCTCACCCTTTTGAGCTTGCTCCTGCTGCGCAAGCAGGAGCGCTAGCAGCCGGCCATGAGCTCGCTTGCCAACATCTTCTGGCTCGGCACCAAGGAGCTCCGCAGCTTTTTGCGCGATTACGTGTTGCTCGGACTTGTCATCTACGCCTTCTCGCTGGCGATCATCGCGCAAGCCGGCAGCAGTTCGCAGGAAGTCCACAATGCCTCGGTGGCGGTTGTCGACGAGGATCGCTCGGAGCTGTCGCGGCGCATCGCACATGCCTTTCTGCCGCCGTATTTCCAGCCGCCACAGCCGATCGCCGAGCGCGACATCGTCCCGTTGATGAATGCCGGGCGGTATACCTTCGCGATCGACATCCCGCCGAATTTCCAGCGCGACGTGCTCGCCGGGCGGTCGCCAGGGCTGCAGATCGATGTCGATGCGACGGCGATGATACAAGCCGGGCTCGGCGCCGATTACGCTCAGCAGATCATCACCACCGAGATCGAGAATTTCCTGTCGCGCGCGGAAGGCGCGCCGGCCACGCCGGTCAATCTCGTCGCCCGCATCGCCTTCAACCCGAATGTCGAGACCAGCTGGTTCACCAGCGTCATGGGCATCATCAACAGCATCACCATGCTGGCCATCGTTCTGGCGGGCGCCGCCATTGTCCGTGAGCGCGAGCACGGAACGATGGATCACCTGCTGGTCATGCCGGTGACGCCATTCGAGATCGCCGCGGCAAAGGTCTGGGCGAACAGCTTGGTGATCATCGTCGCTGTCGGCATGTCGCTTTATTTCGTGGTGCGCGGTTTGCTGCACATTCCGATCGCCGGCTCAGTGCCGCTGTTTCTCGCCGGCACGGCGGTGTACCTGTACTTCGCCACGGCGATCGGCATCTTTCTTGGCACGGTCGCCCGCTCGATGCCGCAGCTCGGCCTGCTGTATCTGCTGGTATATGTGCCGCTGGCCTTGCTGTCCGGGAGCAATACACCGCTCGAAAGCATGCCAAAATGGATGGCGGCGATTGCGCAATTTTCACCCACCGCGCATTTTGTCTCGTTCGCGCAGGCGATCCTTTACCGCGGTGCCGGCTTCGGGGTGGTCTGGCGCCAGTTCTTGGAGGTGGCGCTGTTCGGCGGCCTGTTCTTCGTTCTGGCGGTGCTGCGGTTCCGCAAGGTCGCCAGCCAAACCGGTTAAGCCCTTGGCGACCCCGATAAATGGTTTGATCCAGCGCAATTCCCAGCCGGCGAAACCCCATTAGTATTGTTTAATAAGGCCGCATTTGGCCGCGCAAAGGGAACCCGATGAAGCGCCTGCTGCTTCCGATTATTTGCATCGGTCTATTTGCCGCGCTGATCGGTTTTTCGCTGTGGATGGGCAGCGGAACCGCGCCGCAGCGCGTGCCCTACAGCACCTTCGAGAAGTACCTCGACGACGGCAAGATAAAGTCTGCGAATGTCACCGGCGATGACATCCAAGCGACGTTGCAGGACGGCAGCATCATTCTGACGACGCGGGTGGCGCCCGATCTGGCCGCGGAATTCGACAAGCACGGCGTTGAGTTCACCGGCTATGCCAGCTCCGGCAGCGGCTGGTCTTGGCTGCTATGGATGCCGATGCTGTTCCTGTTGCCGTTTCTGTTCATGCGCGGGGGTATGGGCGGCGCGATGGGCCCGGCGGCGGCGATGACGCAAAGCAAGGCGCGGGTCTTCGCCGAGACCGAAACGAAAGTCAGCTTTGACGACGTCGCCGGTGTCGACGAAGCCAAGGAGGAACTGAAGGAGATCGTTGCCTTTCTCAAGGACCCGAAAAGCTATGGCCGCCTCGGCGCGCATGTGCCCAAGGGTGTGCTGCTGGTGGGCCCACCGGGAACCGGCAAGACGCTGCTGGCGCGCGCGGTCGCCGGCGAGGCGGGTGTGCCGTTTCTGTCGATCAACGGTTCCGAGTTTGTCGAGCTTTATGTCGGTGTCGGCGCCGCGCGGGTGCGCGACCTGTTCGAGCAGGGACGCAAGCAGGCGCCCGCCATCATCTTTATCGACGAACTCGACGCGCTGGGCCATGCGCGCGGCGCCTCGGACCGTATCGGCGGCAATGATGAGAAAGAGCAGACGCTGAACCAGCTGCTGTCGGAGGTGGATGGCTTCGATCCGACGGTCGGGCTCGTGCTGCTCGCCGCGACAAACCGCCCGGAAATTCTCGATCCGGCGTTGCTGCGCGCCGGGCGTTTCGACCGGCAGGTGCTGGTCGACCGACCGGACAAGACCGGTCGCATTCAAATCCTCAACATCTATCTGAAGAAAATCCGCCTCGGACCCGATGTGTCGGCGGAGGAGATTGCCTCGCTCACTCCCGGCTTTACCGGCGCCGATCTGGCGACGCTCGTCAACGAAGCGGCGCTGCTGGCGACACGGCGCAACTCCGAGAACGTCGTGAGCGCCGATTTCACCGCCGCGATCGAGCGCATTATCGCCGGCCTCGAAAAGAAGAACCGCATCCTCAGCCCGAAAGAGCGCGAGATCGTCGCCTATCACGAGATGGGCCACGCGCTGGTCGCTTCGGTGCTGCCGGGGGTCGACCGGGTCCAGAAGATCTCGATCATCCCACGCGGTATCGGCGCGCTCGGCTACACGATCCAGCGGCCGACCGAAGACCGCTTTCTGATGACCCAGGACGAGTTGGACGCCAAGATGGCCGTGCTTCTCGGCGGGCGCGCGGCGGAGCGGCTCATCTTCGGCAAGGTGTCCACCGGCGCGGCCGACGATCTTGCCAAGGCATCCGATCTGGCGCGCAGCGCGGCAGCGCAATACGGCATGGTGGCGTCGCTCGGCGATGTGGCTTATGACCGGCAGCGCTCGCTGCTGCTTCCAGGCGCCGCCCAGCAGCCAAGCCTGTTCGAACGCAGCTACTCCGAGGAGACCGCGCGGGAAATCGACTGCGCGGTGCGCGAGATGGTGGCGCGAGCCTCCGACCGCGCTTTCGAAGAGCTCAAATCCCGGCGCGCGATCCTCGAGCGCGGCGCCAAGAAGCTGCTGGAAAAGGAAACGCTGTCCGCGGCCGATTTGCAAAAGCTGCTGGACGGTCGGCGCCCGAAGGCCGTCCCGGTCGCTGCGGCACATGCATCGTCCGCCGCGCAGCAAACAGCCGCATTTTCCAAGCTTCCGGGATAAACCCATGGCACAGACGCAAAATAGCGACGCCGCACCGCCAATCATTCGGATCCGCGGGCTCGTCAACCGCTTCGGCAGCCAGGTCATCCATGACGGTCTCGATTTGGAGGTTCGGCAAGGCGAGGTGTTCGGCGTCGTCGGCGGTTCGGGCAGCGGCAAATCGGTGCTGCTGCGCACGATCATCGGGCTCAACAAACCCGCAGCCGGCACGGTCGAGGTCTTCGGCCGGAATGTTGTCGGATTGCCCGAATCCGAAATGCAGGAGTTGGAAAAGCGTTGGGGCGTGCTGTTCCAGGACGGTGCGCTCTTCAGCTCCCTTACCGTGGCGGAAAATATCGAGGTCGCGCTGCGCGAGCGGTTCGACGACATTACGCCCGAGCTGATGGAAGGCATTGCGGCCCTGAAGA
>Ga0187771_10002878_pt1 | contig 11944 bp, 9 predicted proteins | sample 0116_SJ02_MP15_1_FD_133139 | JGI IMG/M metagenome (GOLD analysis project Ga0187771, IMG submission 133139) | Tropical peat soil microbial communities from peatlands in Department of Meta, Colombia - 0116_SJ02_MP15_10_MG | ecosystem: Environmental > Terrestrial > Soil > Wetlands > Peat | place... | reverse complement strand
CCATCATTGGGTCTAAGCGTGGACAGTATCCGCGGGCCTGACCTGATCGAAGAGGCAGATGGTCTGACGTTTGTGATCGACCCCGAGGTTTACCAATTGGTTGGGGATATAACAATCTTTTATACGGATGAAATCGGGAGGAAAGGTTTCATCCTCACCTCAGACAAGCCCCTGAGCGAGTGGGATGGTTTGAGTGTCTGCGCTATCGGCATCCTTCCAGGTCCAGAGTGATTGTGGAAGCGCCGTTCGTAAATGAAATCGAAAGAGCGATTTTTTTACGGATGGCACGTCAATATTAAATCGCTATTACACGGAGGTCTAAAATGGAAAATTACAAACTGTTTATCAACGGTGAGTTTGTCGACGCTGCAAGCGGCAAGACTTTTGAGGCAATCGACCCTGGAACCGAGCAACCCATCGCTACGGTTGCTCAAGCAGGAAAGGCAGACGCGGAGGCCGCGATCACGGCTGCGCGCAAGGCCTTTGACAGTGGGATTTGGAGCGGTCTTGTCCCTGCGGCCCGACTGGCGAAACTCCAGGATTTCGCTGATCAGATGGCTCAGCAGGGTCTGCGCCTTGCCGCAACCGAATCCATGAATGCAGGCCAAGTTATAAACTTAGCAAAGGTGATGCCTCTGCTCTGCATCGGGTATGCGCGCAATATTAGCCATTACGCTGCAGCAAAATTTCCATGGGAGGAGGAAATTCTTGCCTCCGGCAACGCATTCGGACCGGGCCGCGAGTTTATACGTCGCGAACCGATCGGCGTCTGCGTAGGAATTATTCCGTGGAATTTTCCAATGCTGATGGCCATATGGAAAATGATCCCGGCGCTCGCAACGGGAAACACGGTCGTGATAAAACCGGCTTCTTACACCCCTCTGACAGCCCTGATCCTTGCCGAGGCTGCTAAAGCGGCCGGCATACCTAACGGTGTGGTCAACGTGATACCCGGATCGGGAGGAGAGGTGGGAAAAATCCTCTGCACCCATCCAGATGTGGACAAGATAGCCTTTACCGGCAGCACCGCAGTCGGTCGTGAGATCATGAGAATGGGGTCGGCTACCGTGAAAAAGGTGACGCTCGAGCTTGGCGGGAAATCCGCCAATATCATTCTCGACGACGCAGATATGGATCTGGCGGTGGAAGGCGCTACGTACGGGACCTTCTCTCACCAAGGACAAATCTGCGAATCAGGCACACGCGTTCTGGTCTCGTCAAAAATCTATGACCAGTTTATCGAGATGTTCAAGAAGCGGGCAGAAGCTCTCCGCGTGGGATACCAGATGCACCCCACGTCACACATGGGACCGCTCGTCAGCAAGGAACAATTAGCTACAGTTGAGGGCTACGTCAAGATGGGGAAAGAGGAGGGTGCCGAGCTGATCACCGGCGGCAAGCGCGCCGAGGTTCAAGGAATCAAGGGCGGGTATTACTATGCCCCAACCATATTCGCGAATGTGAAGAATAAGATGCGCATCGCCCAGGAGGAGATATTCGGTCCTGTGGTCTGCGTGATCAAATACGACAGCGACGAAGAGGCGGTCGCCATCGCCAATGATTCCATCTACGGCCTGGGCGGCGGAGTGTTCTCGAGCAATACCGCACGCGCGGAGCGCGTGGCACGCGGGGTTCGCACCGGGACCATGTGGATCAACAATTACCATATCTTCTCGGATTTCTGCCCCTTTGGCGGGTATAAGCAGTCGGGCGTGGGCCGCGAATTGGGAGCGGCAGGGTTGCACGAATACACCCAGGTTAAGAGAGTCCATGTGAACTACGCCGCTGACCGCAATACCAATATGAATTTCGCCCTTATGTCGGACAATAAGAAGATTGAAGGTTTCAGTTACAATTGTCCGACTAATGTGGTTGGAGGTCACGGGGCGTTAAGCTCCATATACAAGGAGGTAACGAACCTTGGCTGTAGAAGGGCACTAATCCTTACGGATCCCGGGGTCAGGAAAGCCGGGCTTGCAGATCTTGTGAAGAATGCGCTGGTTGATTTCTGCGTGGGCATCCATGATAAGATACCGCCCGATCCCGATCTTGAATCCGTTGACGCCGCGGTAGAGGCAGCCCGTGAACTCAGGGCCGATTGCATTGTCAGCGGCGGCGGTGGGAGCGTCATCGACACCGCCAAAGGGGCCTGCGTAACCCTAAAGAACGGCGGCAAAGCCAATGATCATCTTAACTTCTTGGTGCTTACCGAACCGCAAACTCCGCATATCGCTATCCCAACCACAGCGGGAACCGGCAGCGAAGTGACCAATGCAGCTGTCCTAACGAGCAAGGGTGCCGGGCGTAAATTGTTTATCATAGACACCCACATCATGCCGAACACAGCGATTCTGGATCCGCGCTTTACCATGACCCTGCCTAAGGGATTAACGGTTTCTACTGGCATGGACGCCATGACCCACGCCGTTGAAGCTCTTACGAGCATCATGTCGAACCAGATTTGCGACGGCCAGGCATTGCACGCCATACGCCTGATCAGCGAGAACATGCCGCTGGTTGTCGCCGACGGCAAGAATGAAAAGGCAAGGCTCAATATGCAGATAGCAGCCACGATGGCAGGATGGGCATTTACCATCGCCCAGGTAGGGCTGGCGCATGGCATGGCGCATACGGCAGGGGCACTGCACCATGTCCCCCACGGAGCTGCGTGCGGCATTGTGTTACCCAAGGTGATGCGTTTTAACGTCGATCATTCCGCTGACAAGCTGGCGCTGGTAGCGCAGGCCCTGGGCGTCAACACCAAAGGTATGAAAGAGCGCGACGCCGCCCTGGCAGCGGCGGACGCAGTAGAAGCCCTGATGAAAAAGGTGGGGCATCCGATGAGGCTGCGCGGCGTCGGGGTCCCTGAAGACGGCCTCATGATGTGCGCTTTCCACGCCATTGCAGATACGGTTGATCTGTTCAATGCCCGTCCTGTGAGTGATCCGATGGAGGTTCTCGAAATTTACAAACAGGCTTATTAAAACGGAACCGTTATGGTTTCTGAACCACCTACGAGGGAAAGTAACACGAATATACTGGAACAATCCCGAGGAAACGGCCGGACAGCTAAAAGAGGGTTGGCTCTACACCGGAGATATCGCCGTACAGGATGAAGACGATTATTTCTTTATCGTGGACCGCAAGAAAGACATGATCATCGCCGGAGGGTACAACATTTACCCTCGGGAGATCGATGAGGTGCTTTTCCAGCACCCCAAAGTACAGGAAGGCGTTGCTGTAGGCATTGCGGACAAGTACCGGGGAGAGACTGTCAAAGCCTTCATCGTTCTGAAGCCGGGAGAGACAGCCACGGCGGAGGAGATCATCACTTTCTGTCGAGAAAAGTTGGCCGCCTACAAAGTCCCGAAGCTGGTGGAATTTCGGTCCTCGCTTCCAAAATCGGCCATCGGAAAAATTCTGCGCAAGATCTTGCGAGAGGAGGAGATCGCAAAGAAAGGAAAGGTTTCTTAGAAATTCGAACCAGTGGATGCTTCAATCGATGCATCACAAACAAGGAATTCAGGCAGGGTCAGCAATGGCCCTGCCTTTTTATTTCAAATTTATTTCAAAGCGTTCAAAACTCCATGTCTTGTCGTTGTGGTCTTGTTGCTTGACAGACAACTCCTTTTTTTCTTATATTCAACCCAACCGAAAACAAGTATTTTCCATTTCATTAAGAGGTATGAACATGAACGTCAGGGAGATGTTCGATTTGAGCGGCAAAGTAGCGATTGTCACAGGCGGAGGGAGAGGTATCGGTTTAAAGATGGCAGAGGGTTTAGCCGAAGTTGGAGCGAATATCGTACTCTGCTCACGGAAAGTCGAAAATTGTCAGAAGGCAGCACAAGACCTGGGGAAATTAGGAGTCAAGACATTAGCCATGGCTTGCGACGTGAAATCCCCTAAAAGCATCCAGAGCGTGGTGGACAAGACGTTGCAGGAATTCGGACGACTGGACATTTTGGTCAACAACTCTGGAGTCACCTGGGGGGGAACCGTAGAAGAGTATTCTCTGGAAGGCTGGGAAAAGGTTATGAACACAAATTTGACCGGCGTTTTCGTCTTCTCTCAAATCGCCGGACGGGTGATGATTCGGCAGAAAAGCGGGAACATCATCAATATCGCTTCAGTCATGGGAGTCATCGGAATCCAAGAAGGGGCAGATGCCATTGCCTACAGCGCCAGCAAAGGCGCATTGATCACCTTCACCAAAGACCTGGCTGCCAAATGGGTCAAATACAACATCCGCGTCAACGCCATTGCCCCGGGTTGGTTTCCCACGGACATGACCCATTGGGTCTTGGACCACCACGGAAAGAAGATCCTCAGTCTTGTCCCCATGGGCAGATTCGGTGAGCCGGAAGAACTGAAAGGAGCTGTGGTTTACCTGGCTTCAGACGCTTCCAGTTATGTCACGGGTATTGTTCTCCCCGTGGACGGGGGGCAGCTCGCTGTTTGATTCAGCCCGTGAAGCCACACATCTTTCACCCCAGGAAACGCACCTCGCCACTTTCTCACCTGAAACCCAATCTTCTGCGGAAAGTCACGGATCAAGAGACGGGATTGGCTACCACGGTCCGGCCGGAGGGCAAGGGATGGCTTCATCGGTAAGAAAAGGAGGCTAAGGAGAGATCGTGAATCTTTCTAACCTTCTCATTTCAAGCGCGGCGCAAAGGCCTGAGCATCCGGCCATTCGTTTCCTGGAACGAACAATCACTTATAAAGATTTGAACCGACAAGTGGATCGACTGTCCCATGGACTTGTTGATGCAGGACTGCGCCCCGGAGATGTCTGCGTGTTGATGGTTCCAAACTCGATAGAGTGGATCGTTGCTTACTATGCGTTGGCAAAGATGGGAGCGGTCGTCGTGCCGGTAAACTTTCTGTATCGAACCGGAGAGCTCGAGCATATTTTCAAAGATTCCGGCGCACGGGCCTTCATCGGCCACAAAGACTACCTGGAACAGCCTCGCCAGGTCATGGAACATCTCCTAAAGATGAACCTGCGGATCGCCCAAGGCGTATCGCCCGGTCAGGGATTCATCCCTCTGGAGGAACTCCTCGTTGACGAAGGGACGTTTCATCCGTACCCAACCCGGGATGACGAGACCTGGGCCATCATCTACACCAGTGGCACCACGGGTCTCCCCAAAGGAGCCATGCTCACTCACTACAACCTGACAAGCAACGCCGTGACCCTCGCTGGCATGCGGTCCACGAGACCGGACGATGTGGTTTTCGGCGTCCTGCCTTTTTACCACATCTTCGGCCAGACGAGCGTGCTCAATGCATTTATCTATCTCGGTCTGACCATCCGGGTGTGGTCCGCCTTCAATGTTGAAGAACTATTTTCGTCCATCGAAGAGGAAAAGAGTTCGATTCTGATCGCCGTACCCACCATCTTCAACCGGTTATCAGAGTTAGCCGAGGTTTGCCGGCCAAAGCGATCCGGCCTCCGGTTTTGTGTTTCAGGCGGCGCCTCTCTTCCGGTCCAGGTGCTTCGCCGGTTCGAGGATCGTTTCGGCACCACGATCTATGAAGGATATGGACTTACCGAGTGCTCGCCCGTCTGTGTGGAGAACCCCTTCGGCCGCCAAACCCGGCCTGGATCGATTGGCATTCCTATTCCCGGATTTCAGGCGCGCATTGTAAACGATCGGGACGAAGACGTACCCATGGGAGCCGTGGGTGAGCTCATTGTCCTTGGACCCGGCGTGATGAAAGGATACCTGAATCAACCCGAGGCCACGGCTGAAACGCTCCGCGGAGGGTGGTTACATACAGGGGACCTGGCCCGGATGGATAAGGATGGGTACATCTACATTGTCGATCGAAAGAAAGAAATGATCATTCGCGGAGGGTATAATGTGTACCCGCGGGAAATTGAGGAGATCCTTTATACCCACCCGGACGTCGTTGAAGCTGCAGTGGTGGGAGTTCCTCATCTCGATTTAGGGGAGGAGGTGGCCGCCATGGTTGTGCTTCGCAAGGGAGCTCCGGCTACATCGGAAGAGTTGAGACAATTCGTCAAAGAACGAGTGGCCCCCTATAAATACCCGAGAAGAATTGAACTGGTGGAGGAGCTACCCAAGAGCCATACTGGAAAGGTTCTGAAACGCGCAATCAAATTCGAGGCTTAGGCACCCCGCTTCCGGATTTTTATGGACACTACAAAAAGAATCAAGAGGACATGATTCACCTTGCGATGAAGTGGAGGAAACCCGTTGACTTTGTTTAAAGAATATCTTAGAAAGGGCTTGACAAAACCCATGTGAAAACTTTAATATGTGGCTCGTTTCTTGTATCGAGTGTCACAGAATTTATAACTCGATCGACAATTTATCAGGATCTCTCAGAAAGATAATACCCTGTGGACATCAAGCGTAGTTATTACGAAGATATTGAACTTTTTAAAAGCAACACCATCCTCGTTTGGTCAATTCTATTTCTTATTTTTCTCGGAATCCTGCCCTGGCTCGTTAAGACCTATCACCTGTTAGGGATGTCCATCTATATCGTTAATCTCATTACAATCAATGCCCTGGTTGCCATCGGCTTGAATATCCTCGTGGGGTATACAGGCCAGATATCCATGGGACACGCCGGGTTCTTTGCCATTGGAGCTTTCACAACCGTTATCTTTATAGTGAATTGGGGCTTTCCTCTCTACATTGCCCTTCCCATTGCAGGGTTCATTTCATCCGCCTTTGGATTTATCCTGGGACTTCCAGCCCTTCGCCTGAAAGGCCCTTATCTCGCTATCGCCACGCTCGGTTTCGGTATGACCATCACCACGATCATCAAACATATGGAATTTTTTGGCGGAAGAATGGGGCTTCAAGCCCCAAAACTTTATCTTTTCGGAACCCAGATGAAGGATATCCATTATTACTACGTCATCATGATCATCGCTGTGGTGATGGTGATCGGGGCATTGAAATTGATCAAGACCCGAGTGGGAAGGGCCTTCATCGCCATTCGGGATAGCGACATTGCCGCCGAGGCAATGGGGGTAAACCTCACCTATTACAAAACCCTGTCTTTCGCCGTGAGCGCCTTTTATACAGGGATTGCTGGCGGACTTTACGCTCTTATTCTTGGTTTCATCAATCCCGAGGGCTTTACTATGATCATGTCGATCGCCTTCCTGGCCATGGTCGTCGTAGGGGGGCTGGGATCCATTATGGGGTCCATCGCCGGAGCAGCCCTCTTGACCTACCTCGATATTAAGCTTCAGGTCGTTCAAGACATTCCAGCCATCGGTCCGGCTCTGGTCGCCTTTTCCCAGAAATATATGAGCATGGCCGGGATTTCTAATATTGCTGTCATTGTTTATGGACTGATCATGATTTTAATCGTCCTCTTCGAACCCTTGGGAATTTTCGGCTTCTGGATTCGAACCAAACGCTACTGGAAGACATGGCCTTTTTAAAATCTTAAATCCGAATTTCGAAGCACGAAATTCGAAACAAGCACGAATGTTCAAATTACCAATTTTCGAAAGAAAGAATTTTGAAATTTTGAAGTTAGAATTTGAGATTTGTTTAGGATTTCGATATTCGGATTTAGAATTTCTTATCGGAGATAAGGTATGCTGGGGCAACTGATTGTGAGCGGTCTGGCGGTGGGAGCTTGTTATTCTCTCCTGGCTCTCGCCATGGTTATTATCTACAAAACCTCTGATGTTCTAAATTTTGCCCAGGGGGAAATGGCAATGATCAGCACATATGTGGCCTTTACCCTCATGGAGAGCTACCATGTCCCTTTCCAATGGGCAGTCATCCTCACATTTCTGTTTGCTATCCTTTTGGGCGCCTCTTTCGAACTCGTCTTTCTAAGACAGGCTAAAGAACCTACTGTGTTAGGACTGATTATCATTACACTCGGTTTTGAAATGATTCTCATGGGATTCGCCGGATGGAAGTGGGGGCCTGATCAGAGATCACTCGCTTTTCCGGTTTCGAACATAGAGACGTACAATCTCTTCGGTCTCGTCATGAGCAAGATCAACTTCTGGACGATCGTCATTTCCCTGGTGCTGATGTTTATTCTGTTTCTCTTTTTCCGCTACACGAAAGTGGGGGTTGCCATGAGAGCGACCCAACAGAACCAGTTGGCTGCTCGCGTCATGGGCATCCGCACCAAATGGATACTCTCTTTCACCTGGGCGATTAGCTCTATGGTTGGCGCAGTGGCCGGCATGCTGATCGCGGCGCTTGGCGTACTGGACCCCACGATGATGATGGATCCTCTTTTGAAGAGCTTTGCCTCCGCAGTCTTAGGAGGAATGACAAGCCTGCCTGGAACAGCGGTCGGGGGAGCGATGTTGGGAATTATCGAAAACCTATTTGGCGGATACGTCTCTCTGGCGTTTAAATCCGTCGTCGCCTTTGCCGTGATTGTGTTGATGCTGTGTATTAAGCCGAGCGGTCTCTTGGCCAAACATTATGTGAAAAAAGTTTAGGGGAAAGGAGGAGATTATAAATGTTAAAAAAAGCATTCGTTTCTATGGCGCTGTTAATGATGGTAACTTTTTTGATGACAACCCCAGGCTTAGCTCAAAAGGTCCGGGGAGTAACGGACACTGAGGTTCTCATCGGCCAGACCGGGCCGCAGACAGGACCGGCAGCCCTGTGGGGAGCAGTGGCTCGTGGTACAGGCCTCTACTTCAAGGGAATTAACGATGAGGGAGGAATCCACGGCAGGAAGATTAAATACTTTCTGCGCGACGATGGCTACCAGCCGGCCAAAACCAGGGCGATTGCCACTGAATTCGTAGAGCAGACCGGGATTTTCGGGGTGGTCGGCTGCATAGGGGTCGGGCCGGGCATGGCTGTCCGCGATTACTACACCGAGAACAAAGTGTTGATGGTCAGCTTCGGCTGTAGCGGCGTGACCAACTGGATTCATCCGTTTAACAGATATATCTTCCCTATCTATCCCCTTTATGTGGATGAAGCCCATGGCCTGACCCAGTATCTTTTCGAGCATATGAAACTCACTAAAGTGGCAGTCTTTTACCAGAACGATGACTACGGCAAACAGGGTCTGGAGGGTGTGGAGCGTTATGAAAAAGAAAAGGGTCTGAAGCTGGTGGCCTCGGTTTCTGCCGAAGTGACGGAAAGGGATCTGAGCTCCCATGCTTTAAGGTTAAAAAATTCCGGGGCTGAGGCAGTAGTGATGTGGGCGATGCCCACACACGCCGCTTTGCTTCTCGCTGAATGCGCCAAGATCGGCTTCAAACCTCACTGGGCGACCAGCAGCACCCTTTCCGATAGTCCTATAATGATGGGAATCACCAAAGGCCTTTGGGCCGGAATGATTCTTTCCTATCCGATCGAGCCACCGGATTCGAACAATTCCTTGATGGTGAAATATCGCGCCTGGCACGAGAAGTACGAGCCGAATGAGCGCTGGGGAACGTTCTACTACTCGGGGTGCGTGTATGCCGAGCCTTTTGTCGAAGGCTTGAAACGGGCAGGCAGAAATCTAACGCCCGAAACGTTTATCAAGGCCATGGAAACCCTGAGGGATTGGCGGGGGATCGGCGGTCCCTTTACGTTTACGTCTACGGACCACCAGGGCGCGAAATACGTTTACTATGCCCAGGTGCAGCCGGACGGTTCTATGAAGAAATTGACAGATTGGGTGAGGATTACGAAATAGCAAGCCCACTTTGTCTGTCTTTGGTAGGGGGGGCCTGTCTGTCGGTAGGCCGGAAAGCAATCTCTTACTCGTGCTCTATCGAGCCATCAATTTTTGGAAAGGAGGAGACAAAATGTTGAAGAGAGGTTTAGTTTTAGTGTGTTTATTAGCACTGGCGGCTTTTTTGCTGACGACGCCTGTCTTAGCTCAGCAGGTCCGGGGAGTGACGGACACCGAGATCATCATCGGCCAAACAGGCCCGCAAACAGGGCCGGCAGCAGCCTGGGGAGCCGTTGGTCGGGGGACGGGCCTTTTCTTCAAGGGAATCAATGATGAGGGCGGAATCCACGGCAGAAAGATCAAGTACTTGCTGCGAGACGACGGTTACCAGCCGGCAAAAACCAAAGCCATCGGTACTGAGTTCGTCGAACAGGACAAGATTTTCGCCACGGTCGGCTGCATAGGGGTAGGACCGGGCATGGCCGTCAGAGATTACTATACGGAAAATAAGGTGGTCATGGTCAGCTTCGGCGTTAGCGGCGTCACCAACTGGATTCACCCTTTCAATCGATACATCTTCCCCATCTACCAGCTTTATGTGGATGAAGCCAAGGCCCTCACCCGATATTTTTATGAAAACATGAAGCTCAAGAAAGTGGCCGTGTTTTATCAGAACGACGATTACGGAAAACAAGGTCTGGAAGGCGTGGAGCGTTACGAAAAGGAAAAGGGTCTCAAAGTAGTGGCTGCGGTTTCCGCGGAGGTAACAGATCGTGACCTGAGTTCTCATGCTCTAAAATTAAAAGAGTCTGGGGCCGAGGCAGTGGTCCTGTGGGCCATGCCCACCCATGGGGCTTTACTCCTCGCCGAATGCGCCAAGATCGGCTATAAGCCCCAATTTGGGACCAGCAGTACCCTCTCCGATGGCCCTTTAATGATGTCGATCACGAAAGGGCTTTGGGCTGGGATGATTAATTCCTTTCCGATCGAGGCCCCGGATTCGAACCATCCCTCGATGGTCAAATATCGGGCCTGGCACGAGAAGTACGAGCCGAATGAGCGCTGGGGAACGTTCTATTACTCAGGGTGCTTATATGCCGAACCGCTTGCCGAAGGGCTGAGGCGGGCAGGCAGGAATTTAACGCCTGAGACTTTTATTAAAGCCATGGAGACCATACGAGACTGGAAGGGTGCGATCGGCGCGCCCATCACCTTTACGCCTAAGGATCACCAGGGTTGTAAAGACACTCGGTTCGCCCAGGTGCAGCCCGACGGCAGCATGAAGATATTGACAGACTGGATAAGGATTACGAAGTAGTTGGACAAGAATACGTGTCCGTGATCCGTGTCCGTAAGTTATTAAAAGTTCTTTAAGTGTTGGGTGGGGACGACTTTAGTCGGTCAATGAGGAAGGCTAAGGCGTCCCCTACCCGCGCAATCAATGGGGAGAAGGATGACATCAAGGGGTGGAAAGACATATAAACGATGAGCATACTGAAAATCGAAAACCTGACGATTTTTTTCGGCGGCATCAAAGCGCTGAATAAGGTAAGCTTTGAGGTGGAGAAGGGGGCGATCTACTCCATCATCGGCCCAAACGGAGCCGGGAAGACGACTGTTTTCAATTGCATCAGCGGAATTTATAAACCCAATTCCGGAAAGATTTCGTTCAAAGGAGAGGACATCACCTATTTAAAACCTGACCAGGTTGCCAAAAAGGGAATTGCCAGGACATTCCAAAATATCGAGCTCTTCTCTCACATGAGCACCATGGATAATCTCATGTTAGGCCGCCACATTCACATGAAGACAGGGGTCTGGAGAGGTGCGACGTTCATTTACAAGAATTCAAAGGCAGCCAAAGAGGAGATTGAAAACAGACGAAAGGTTGAAGAAATTATCGATTTTCTCGACCTCCAGGTTGCAAGAGACCAGTTTGTGGTAAACCTTCCTTACGGAACCCGGAAACTCGTGGAGCTCGGTCGCGCCTTAGCGTTGGACCCGGAAGTCATTCTTTTGGATGAGCCTTCGGCCGGAATGAATATGGAGGAAAAAGGGGACTTGATCTTCTCGATTCAGGATATTCGGGACGACCTCGGCATCACCGTCCTTCTTGTGGAACACGATATGAACCTGATCATGGACGTCTCGGATCGAATCCTGGCCTTGAATTATGGAGAGAAAATAGCAGAGGGATTGCCAGAAGAGATTCAAAAGAATCCGGAAGTTCTTAAAGCCTATCTGGGTGAGGAGGAAAAGGTTGCTTAAGGTCAAGAACATCGAAACCTTATATGGT
>Ga0187771_10002877_pt1 | contig 11945 bp, 11 predicted proteins | sample 0116_SJ02_MP15_1_FD_133139 | JGI IMG/M metagenome (GOLD analysis project Ga0187771, IMG submission 133139) | Tropical peat soil microbial communities from peatlands in Department of Meta, Colombia - 0116_SJ02_MP15_10_MG | ecosystem: Environmental > Terrestrial > Soil > Wetlands > Peat | place... | reverse complement strand
GTTCCGTTGTTCTAAACTCGAAGGGTCTAGGCGGCAGGATGAATCGTGCGGGATAGGCGTCGGTTCTTTCGGGCGTTCCGGCTTTAATAGCTAATAGCCTTGTGTAGGCAACCGAGGTTTGGCCGCTGTCCAGCGTTGATCTCAGTAAGTTGCCCAGATGGGATCTATCCAATGTCTTCCCCTCACTTGACTCGGATGCGCTGAAAACCGCTCTGTCGGATTTGAAGTCTCAGGTCGATACACTAGATGAATTTCTTGACGGTCATGAGATATCTCGAAACGCTATGAAGGAAAATGGTCGAAGTGTTGCGGAAGTGACGGAGGGCGTTGATGGATATTTGGAACGAGCAAACTCTGCCCTGCGGCTGTACTCAACCATAAACGCGTACGTTGAATCTTGCGTGGCTACGGACTCATTCAGTGCCCAGGCTAAGCGGTTAGAGTCTGAGCTGGAACTCGTCGGTGTCCGGCTTCAAAAGCAACAGGTGCGGTTCAGAGGATGGGTTGGAGTAATCAAGGGGCTCTTGCCGGCCATACTCACGAATCCGGGCCCCGCGAGAGAGCACGCATTTTACCTACGCGAGACAGCCGAGCAGAGCCGTTACTTAATGAGCGAACCCGAGGAAGCTCTAGCGGCAGAACTGGAACTCAGCGGTTCGAACGCATGGAGTAAACTCCAAGGAACCGTTTGTTCGCAACTGACCGTTGAATTTGATCTGAGCGGGAAAGTGCAAAAGCTTCCCATCAGCGCATTGCAAAATCTAAGTCACAGCTCGGACGAAGGGTTGCGCCGCCGAGCGTATGAAGCCGAACTGGCGGCCTGGGAATCGGTCAGCGAACCCTTAGCCGCAGCTTTGAATGGTGTGAAAGGCAGCGCCATCACGATGTACCGACGGCGCGGTCGGAAGGATGCGCTTCATGATTCGCTTGACACTTCAAGAATCGACCGCGAAACTCTGGACACATTGTTTTCTGTGATGCGAGAATCGTTTCCGATCTTTCGCAGGTATATGATGGCGAAGGCGAAGAGGTTTGGAAAGGACAGGCTCGCTTGGTGGGACTTATTTGCGCCGGTGGGGAAGAATGAGAGGACGTTCACGTGGCCGGAGGCTGTCCGATTCATTCTCGCCCGGTTCGGGGCCTTTGACGAGAGACTAGAGAGACTCGCCAAGCGCGCCTTCGAAAACAACTGGATTGATGTTGGACCGCGAAACGGCAAACGTGGGGGGGCATTCTGCATGGACGTGCCCGGCGTGGAGGAGTCGCGCGTACTCTGCAACTTCGATGGGTCTCTAGATCAAGTTTCCACGGTAGCTCATGAATTGGGACATGCCTTTCACAATGAATGCTTAGCCAGAAAGCCCATGTTGCGGCGCAAGACGCCAATGACGCTCGCGGAAACCGCGTCGATCATGAATGAGACAATTGTCACTAACGCTGCATTAGCGGATGCCGCCAAACCTGAAGAAGCGTTAGCCATTCTGGAGATGTACCTTGGAGGCAGTAACCAAGTTATCGTCGACATAAGCTCGCGTTTCATTTTCGAAAAAGAAGTATTTGAACGGCGAGTCAACTCCGAGTTATCGGCGGATGACTTCTGCGCTATTATGCTCAGGTGCCAAAAGGAGACCTACGGAAACGGCTTGAGCGAGGAGTTCATGCACAAGTACATGTGGGCTTGGAAGGTCCACTACTACATTCCCAACTTCTCATTCTATAACTATCCATACGCGTTTGGTTTGTTGTTTGGTACAGGATTGTATGCCGCATACAAAGAACAAGGTAACAAGTTCGTAAAGGATTACGAGGCTTTGCTCGCCAGCACAGGCGAAGCCACACCCGCAGAGCTAGCTTCGAGGTTTGGGTTCGATATACGGAGGCCAGATTTCTGGCGGAGCAGCATCCGTATAATCGAAGAGAAGGTTAGACGGTACGTCGAACTCTAGGGAGCGTTCCACGACGGTTGGGTGCCCACCCTAACTCTCACTGCCCGAGTACGTAGTTCCGTCTTCATCTCGTTTACGGCCTTGCGTAGATTTCGGATGCCAACAGACTTTGCGGTTGTGAATGTTGAAAAATGCAGTTCGAGCTGGGGTCTGTCGTTCTCAATGCCGCGAGGGTGCGACTTGATATATATTCCAGGAGCGTGGCTCATCACTCGACCGATAATTGGTGCAAGAGATGACTCCATGATTCCGCTGATTTTGACCCAGCTTTCAAGGTAGGATCTTCCGCTAGCCTTGGTACGGATTTTTCCAAGGATCGATTCTAGGAATATCGCCTTTGCCTCTGAGGGAACGCCGGGTAGGCAGAAAATCTGTGTGCGGTTCACGGTTAACAGGACGGCCGGTGCCGTTCCTAGCGGGTTATGTATAGGGACGCTTCCCTGTGGGATCTGTGCCATTTTCATGCGGGTTTTGGTCAAACGCATTGTTTTGCCTTTGAACCTTCGTGAGTAATGACCGCGGATCAACCTAACTGCATCTCGATCCTGTTTCATTCGGCGTCCCAACCCTTTGGCTACGCCCTTTAATGTCATATCATCAAAAGTCGGCCCTATGCCGCCGGTTATGATTAGAAAGTCGGGCTTTCTTCGTAAGCTCTCGTTCAGTGCGTTCGATATATCGGTTAAGTTGTCACCGACCGTCGTTATTCGGCTTACCTCGGCTCCCGCCGAAGTGACTTGCGTTGCGATCCAAGCCGCATTCGTGTTGATGGTATTCCCAAGCAATAGTTCGTTTCCAACCGAGAGTATCTCCACAACGGAGTTCAAATCCGCTCTCGGCTCACAGAGAATTCCAGATGCCGCTTAACACAAGTTGGAAAAGGAGGCCGATATTCGGGCTGTCCGATTTGGATTGATTATTCGGCTTTCTTGGAGAGCCACCATTTGAGGTAATCGTTCTGTTTGCGTCTACGTTGCTCTTCCGGAGATTCGCGTTCGCGCAACTTTATTCTACCTTCCATAAGTTGCTGAGCGCTAGTGGTTAACCCGCAGCTCTTGCACGTGTACTGCTTGAGCGCACTGTCATAGGATAGTATTCCTCCGCATTCTAAGCAATAGTTCGTTGTCACTTGGGATTTGGTCTCCGTCGGAGAGATTCGTGACGCGCTAGTTAAACCTGTGGCATGTCACTCTGAGGCGGTTACGTAATAGAATTCTCCGGAGCTTTTCTGTTCCTTATCCAACTTGCTATCTAGCTTGTTTATTCGCGGGCGTTTCGTGTCCGGGTCGCGTCTGAAAGTGATCTCCATCTCGGAAAGAAATTCGTTCATTGCTTCGAGCAGAGGCGTCGGATTGTAGCCAACTCCCTTTACTCCTGGAGTGCCTTTGAATATCATCATGCGGTCTGCTAGGAAGTCCTGTGTGACTATGTCATGTTCAACTACGAACGCGTACGCCTGTCTTGAGTCCACCAAATGCCTGATTGCCTTCGCTACGTTCAGTCTCTCTTCGACGTCTAAGTAAGCGCTTGGTTCGTCCAGCAAATAGACCTGCGCGGGTTTGCCTAGGCAGGCGGTGATGGCTACCCGCTGCAGTTCGCCGCCGCTGAGTTCCTTTATCTTTCGTTCGAGCAGTCTATTGATCGACAGAGGTTTGATGATTTCATCGTTGAAGATTGACCAGGCGTAATCATCAACCACGCTCGTTAGGAGTTCTTGGACGGTTCCGTCGTAGGTGGAAGAGATGTACTGGGGCTTGTAACTTACTTGGAGCTGATTCTGAGCAGTCTTGGTATAATACTCAACGAGTTCCTTGACGAATGTTGTCTTTCCGATTCCGTTAGGGCCTAAGACTCCGATAATCTCTCCGGCTGCAACATATCCCGACTCTACTTCAAACTGGAACTCACCAATCTTCTTTGCGACTTTAGGCCATTCAAGCTTCTCTTGGGATTCAAAATCAATGACTCGCGGCGGCCGAATATGGAATCGGATGGGTTCGTCTCTAAATCTCATGTTTTCATCGGGGAGGAACCCGGCAAGGTAATTGTTGATTCCGCTTCGGGTAAGGTGCACATGCGAGACTACTCCATACGCTCCGGGTTGGCCGTAGATTAGATAGACTTCATCGGAAAGGTAATCCAGCATCGCAAGGTCGTGCTCCGCCACGAGGACAGATTTTCCGTCGCCTAGGAGCTTGCGTATTATTCTCGCAACTCGGATTCTCTGGTAGATATCCAAGTAGCTTGAGGGTTCATCAAACATGTACACATCAGCCTGCCTACATATCGCTGCAGCGATCGCCACTCTCTGGAGTTCGCCGCCGCTAAGAACCGTGGCGTCCCGTTGGAGCACGTGCTCCAATTCGAGGTCGGTGATTAGTTCGGGGAGCTTAGCTCGTTCGTCGATTTGCTTTAAGGCGTGGCCGATCCTTCCTTTGATGACTGAGCCAAGCTTGTCTACGTGTTGTGGTTTGTGAACGATCTTTAATTTGTGTTCAGAAATCTTACAGAAATACTCGTGGAGTAGTGTGCCACGGTACCTGTCTAGGGTGGTAGTCCAATCTGTTTTCTCCTGAGGTAAGCCGAAGTTCGGGCGAATTTCACCGCTGAGGATACGGAGCGCGGTGCTCTTCCCCGTTCCGTTTCGTCCAACTAGCCCGATGAGGGTGCCGTTGCGTGGTATGGGCAGCCTGAAGAGTTTGAATTCATTTACGCCATAGCTATGGATGCATTCTCCATCCAATTCTTGCGGCAGTTTCACTATGCTGATTGCGTCGAATGGACATTTTTTAATACAGATTCCGCAGCCAGTGCAGAGGTCTTCGTCAATGATGGGTTTCTCTTGTCCCGCGATGAACTTGATCGCGTATCTCCTATTCAGTACTTCAGGGCAGAAACGGTAGCATGGTATCCCGCAGTCATCTGGCTTACAATGTTCTTTATCTAGCGTGGCAACTCGTAACATTTCTCAGGCTCCTTTCCTTTCGAAGTCGGCCTAATTTAGGGATTCCAATTGTGGAGAATAGGGCTGGGTTGATTTACCAGTCCTCGTCTTCTCCCCAGCCTTCTTCGTCTCCCCACTCATCATCTGTCCAATCGTCTTCTTGGCCGTCCCAATTGTCGTCTTCACTCAAAGAGAAAGGCCTCTGTCGCGATTTCGCGCTAAGCCCCCTTTGTGTGTCTTTAAAACTTTTAGCCGTTTGAGGCGGACGGCTAACTCCTGGCCGGAATCTCAGCCCCGTTACCCGAGGCGAGCGACCGTTTTCCCTCGTTCATATGCTCTTGGGCTTTTCATTGAAGCGGATGCGAACGCCCAAGGCATATAGACTGTGTTGTGAACGGCCGTTATTCCACCGCTACGATCAATCGCGATAACGCCCGCATGCCCGTGGAGCCTAGTCGAAGCCAATCGCACGCATTTTTCAGCAGCCTTCGACGCGGACAAGCCGTTTTCCATCATCAAACACATAGTTCTAGAGAGCGCCAGTTTCACGGCAATCTCACCCCATCCCGTAACGGCCGCAGCGCCCGACCTGTTGTCTGAGTAGAGCCCAGAACCTATCAAGGGTGTGTCGCCTATTCGTCCAGGGAGCTTCATCGCCATACCGCCGGTTGATGAAGCGGAGGCGAAGTCACCGGCGTCATCAACCGCGACAGCCCCTACAGTATCATGGCCCACGATTTCGGGCTGCTTCTGAAGTAAGGCGCGGTTTCTCTTCAACCATGGGACCCTTCCTCGAACGGCGGTTCCTCTTGCCTTAGTCAAGGCTTGCCGTCGCTTAGCCGTGACGGGGTTGGTTGAGGGGAGGTGAAACGCTCTGGCCAATCTCTCTGCAGTCGAACCGGCTAGGAGCACATGGTCTGTGTTCTCCATGACTATCCTGGCGAGGTGTATTGGGTTCTTAACCCGCCTCACTAAGGCAACCGCACCGGCGGAGAGTTCTCTTCCATCCATGATGGCTGCGTCCATCTCCACAGTGCCCACGCAAGTCAACGCCGACCCTTTACCTGCGTTGAATATCGGGTCGTCCTCCATCACCGTTACAGCGCTCTCGACAGCGTCTAATGCGCAACCGCCATTCACTAGTACTCGGAAACCTTCCCTTGCAGCGTTCTCAACTCCAATCTTTGCAAGTCTAATATCGCTTCGCCAAAATCCCGCGCCTCCATGGACAATGATCTTGAACATCGAATCATCCACGTGTTGACCATGTGAGATTGTAGGCTTCATCCGTAGCCTTTTCGGTGGATTAATGTTTAAGCTGTTTGCTGGAGAATCCGCAGTTGGAGTCAGGGCACCCGTGGTGAAGGTTTTCAAAGCCGACTTAGAGGGGCTCGCGGAGGCAGCAGCGACTATTGCGAACGGAGGCGTCGTCTGCTACCCTACAGATACCCTGTACGGGTTAGGCTGTGATCCATTGAACACTCAAGCCGTGCGGAGAACGATGGATGCAAAGGGGGCTCGCAGTAAACCGATGCCTATACTCGTGAAGGACTTGGCTACCGCTGAGAAATTCGCTTACGTGTCCGACAAGGCGAGGAGGCTGGCTCAAGCGTTTTGGCCGGGGCCCCTGACCATCATACTTCAAGCTCGAGAGGTGCTTCCCACGAGTCTAATTTCACAGGGAAAGGTGGGAATTCGTTCGCCGAAACATCAAATCTGTTTGAAGCTACTGGGACTCTGCTCAGGACAACTCGTCGGCACCAGCGCTAATCTAACTGGGAGACCCCCCGCCACGACGGCTAAAGAAGCGTTGAACCAGCTCGGAGATCACGTCGACCTAATACTTGACGACGGTAGAGTTTCTCTCGGTGTAGCGTCCACCGTTATTGATCTGACAAAGCCTCGTCTCAAGGTTCTACGGGAAGGCCCGCTGGGTAGAGAAGAGATGGTCAACGTTTTGCGAAGCCGTAAGCCAAGATAGCTATTAGTCAGTCGTCTTCCCTAGAGTCGGGCCACATTCTTGCTTAAGGACTTCAACCTCGTTGTTTCAACTAGCAGAGGAAACGAGAGAAACGTATGCAGCGAGATGTGGTATCTTCTCGGCGAAGTTGGAGACCGCGGGTCAACCGTCGAACCAACGCCCGCAATAGGCTTAGTTGTCGCAAAAACCAAATTGGAGCCAACGAAAGCCGTTCATGACCTCCGAGGATTGCTAAAGGAGCGGCCGTGGGAGTTCAAGTACACGTTGAGGCTTGTCCCAATACAGTCTGTTTCCGAGGCGAAACTTGATACCATAGAATCATCCGCGCTCGCCGTGGCGCAGAATATTGGTGATAAGGAGACGTTCAGGGTTACTGTTGAAAAGCGGCATACCGGCCTCTCGAGCAAAACGATAATCGACACTATAGCAAAGAAGGTTAATAGAAAAGTGAAGCTCGAGAATCCGGACAGGGTCATTATGATTGACGTAATAGGCGATTTGGCCGGCATCTCGTTGGTTAGAGCGAACGATATACTTTCAGTCGAACGTGAAAAACGAAAGGGATGATGGTCTTACTTTCTGGCTGCGAGCATCGCGGATCGTTCCACCGCGAGACGTTCGACCGTCATGGCCTCAGTTTCATTCTTTCGGATGATCGCTCCCAATTCTTTGTCACCGATATCAAAGCTTGAGCGGACATTCATGATTCTTTGCCGGGGCCAGTCGTCCAGCAATTTATCTTCGCTATCTTGACCCAATGTTTCCGCTAGAAAGTTCGAGGCTGCTAGGACATGGTCGCGATGATCTCCAACTACGAGTGCCGCAGTCCTTCGGGTTTCAGCTGTGATCCCGACTCGCTTCAACGCCTTGACGATCTGTTTTTCCGCAGAGATATAGAGGAGTAGCTCCATGGCAAGGGTTTTTGCTATTGGCTGTTTGGAATGAAATGATTTAGTAGCGTTGACCGTAGCCAACTTCAAGTACCGTCGACCCGGTACCCTATCTAGATCCACCAACTGAATGCTCACTCTTGGATATTTTTCTGCCGTGCTTTGGAATAGCTCTTCTAGACTGTGAGGGCAAGTGTCGAACGCCGAGATCCATGCGTGCATGCCGGTTTCGGACAGTTCGAGAATCACTATGGCTCCCCATCAGCCAGCTTCAACAGTGCGGCGACGGTCCTCTCATTCATCCCACACTTGTTGAGAGTCGCGCTAACACTATCCTGGGTCTGTCCCTTCGATTTGGCCTCTTGAATGAGAAGTTGTGTTGTCTCAAGCCTCTCCCAGGGAAAGATTATCCAGTTGCTAGTTGTCTCTTCGAAGAAGTCGGGTTTGAATCTGCTATGGGGTTTGTGGTAGATAGTTACTGTTCTTGTCTCGCCGGCGCTGCGTTCCCGGACATGTTCCAATGCAACAATTAGGCTCTCGCCAGTGTCGGCTACGTCGTCGACCACAAGTACTCGCTTGCTCGAAATCTCCTCGCTTATTGGTTGTGTCACAATGGGTTTCCGGGATGTCTGGCCGATTCCAACGTAGAACTCGATCTTCACGTTAGCTGTGTGCGCGTTTCCTAAGAGGTCAGAGAGAATCCGGCCCGGAACCCAACCCCCCCTTGAGACACCTACTATTAGATCCGGCAGGAAGCCTGACCGCTTGATCCGGATCGCTAGATCTAGTAGCATGTCATAGATCTGATCCCAGGACGGCGCAACGTACTCGCGAGGGTCACACATTAGCATCGTCAGTAGCGAAGTTTTGTTTGTCACTTTAAGGGTTTCTTGCGGTCAGCGGAGATGCATCTCCTCATCTGGCGTGAGGGGCCTCGGTGCAGGTCAGTAAATCCACGTCATGCCGCAACCAGCAGGGTTCCACGATCCGACTAACAAATGTTGTGTGGATCTTGGCAGCTAGTTGCTTCAGTCTCTACCACCTTCGCATCTGATGATTTAGCTGGAATGCAGCGTACCTCTATTATCCTCGGGCTGCGTGCGGCGTCAAGGTGGTTTGACATATTGAACGATTTGAAATGCCACGTACATGAATGTCAATCCTAACACGACGGCGAAGGGCAGTCCTGGGAACATGTCTCTGCCCTCTAACATCTTGAAGCCTATGTATGCTCCGACCACGACGCCACCTGCGGCCGCTACAAAAGGCAGAGGACCGAAATTAATCATCGAGATGCTTGCAAGCATCGAGTAGAACACCATGTCTCCCATTCCGACAGTTAGGTCGCCGTAGGTGAAGACGGCGCCGGTGAATTCCTCTAGATCTGTTGATTGCGCCATCTTTCCAATTGGACCCTTGTACACCGCAAAGAGGTCATAGGCCGCCAAGGCCAGTAGGAGGACGATCGCGGTCAACATTGGGATAGACACGCCGAGGAATGTGCCCGTCATACCGCCCACTATGACTATCGCAGCCAAATGCGCGATTCCCTTCGACTTGAAGATCGATAAGCCCAGAATGATGGTGCCCACTAAACTGACAATGATCCACCGCCAAAGGCTCGCGGTTAATGCGGGGGGAAGAACATTCGAGTAAAGAGCACCGTACCACGTGAATAGGAAGAAGACTAACGCGAATAGGGCGAGGTTGATCAAGTATCGTACAATCCGCTTAAGCCCGTACTTGATGAATAGGTACATGAGTGTGCCCATGCCCGCCATCAAGACGACGAAGATACCTGCGTTAAGGGTGATTCCACTAGTTGTCTCGGGAAAGATTGTAATGGGTACGATTGGGGCATTGGAAGCTTGGAGGCCGTAGGTTAGCGCACCGGCGAGGGAGACGGAAAGCGCTTCGGGAATCAAGTGTTGTGGTTTAGCCTTGAAACTCTTACTCATATTCCAGGCATCTCAACTTAGATCCGCATTCCGAACAGAAACTGTCACTCTTCCTATCTGTGTCGGCTAATCGTTCTGAGAAATACATGACGCATGACGGTTCGGAGCAATGTTTCAGGCCTAGCATGTGACCGATCTCGTGAACCGCTTCCTTAACCACTCTGCTCTCGAATACATCGGGATCCCCGGACCTGTCAGCGCTTAATCGGTGGGTGGATATTACGGCTACGCGGCCTGGGCACCTAGCCTCGCCGAAGACAAAATTCATGCCTGGTACGAACAGGTCGAAAGCAATCACCCCCAATACGTACTCCGCTTGGGTGCCTTGAGCGTTCTCTTCAAGGGCTACAAGGATGCGGGTCGAATGGTACTGGTTTCGGAATGAGTCGAAGGTCATGACTGGAGTGTCTATGGATTCGAGCCTCCTGACCTGATGCCTAGGAAATTTCAGCGCAATTTTATCGGTTAGCTTTTCGACCGAGTAGCCTATAGCCGGCCCTATCTGAACAATACCGATCGTCTCAGACATCGAATGCCTCGCCCGGTTTGGGGGTCGTAGCTTGGAGGCCTAAGTCATGGATTGCCCACTCGGTTAGGCCTTTGCAATTTGATTCTTCCCCGTGAATTACAAAGACGCGCGTTCGCTTGTCCACTTGTTTCAACGTCTCATGTAACTGGGTCTTTCCGCCGTGGGAGGAAAAATCGAATTTCTCGACTCTGGCCTTGACCTTTCTCGCTTTGCCGTGTAAGATGAATTGTCCTTCGTCTAGGAGTATGCGGCCGGGTGAACCTTCAACTTGATAGCTTACTAGGAAGATGCCGTTGCCTTCCTTAAGTGCAATACTCTCCATGTAGAATACGGATGCTCCACCCTTCAGCATACCGGCAGGGGAAACGATTACGCCAGGTGTGCGTGCCGCGCGTCTTCGATCATGCCAGTTTCTAATCTGTTCTGCCTCCCTCATAGCCCTGCGAAAGAGCTGTTCATCTTTCAGGGCATTGGGGAACTCCTCCAACGTTCGGATCGCGTCCAACGCCATCCCATCAACAAAGACCGGGTGGGTGAAGTTGTGGTCGGCAAGCATGCAGATGATTTCCTGCGACCGCCCCACACCGAACGCGGGAACCAGGACAGTGCCCCCGCCCTCGACAACTTCCTTGCAAGCAAGTACGAACTCTCGCTCCGATTCCGCCCTGTCGGGGTGGTCCTGTGCAGCGTATGTGCTCTCGATTACTAACGCGTCGAGGTTATCGTATTCCCTATCCGCACCCGAGACGAGATGAGTTGGGACGAGGTTGAAGTCGCCTGTGTAGAGTGCACGTTTTCCATCATTTTCGACGAGGATTTGGGCGCTGCCGGGAATGTGGCCGGCGTTCACAAGCGTGACCTTGCAATCGCCGATCGAGAATTGTGATCGGTACTCCACCGGGACCGTGTGGTTGAGCATCGTCTCTAGGTCAATGTACTCATATGGCAAGTAGTAGCCGCTAAGCTTGATCATGTCCCGAACCAGAACGCTGGTAAGCTTGAAGGTTGGCTCAACTCCGTAGAGCGGCAATTTGGGCGACTGAACATAGAAGAGTGGAATCAACCCACTATGGTCGAGGTGAGCGTGGGTAAGCACTACCGCATCCAGCTCTCTCGGAGAAACGTGGACGGGAAAGCCCACTTCATGGTTTATCATGACACCGTAATCCATGAGGATCTGGCTAGCCACTGTTTTTACCGCGACAGCGGATCTTCCTACTTCCTGGCATGCTCCTAGAAAACGTAATTGCATCCGTAATCAGCTAATCTCTTGGTGAGGTCTTTCGATTTCGCTAGTTTCCTCTCGGTAATGTAAGAATACCGGCTTAACCATACATTCCACGCAAGGATTTGGCTGTTTGCTGCAGCCGTCTATCAATCTCTTCTTCAATGTCGGCCGCGTCGTACTCCAAATCTTTCACGTCCACCTTCAACCCGTATGCCTTGGACACTGCCTTAATCGCAGTAGCTGCGGCCTTCGGGTCCGCGTGGTCCGCGGAAGCGTAGGGGAGAACGGCGACGGCTGGAAAGCTCTCTTTCTCGAACTCTCCAAGCATTATGGCTAACGGTCCATAGACGAAGAGGCCAGGTTCTAGGGTCGGGTGCTTCAGCTTCACACCCTTCAGAGGATAATTGGCGGTGGGCACGACTCGAATACTGTCTGAACCCGATTGTAGGCTGGCATCTAACCCGCCTAT
>Ga0187771_10002876_pt1 | contig 11947 bp, 8 predicted proteins | sample 0116_SJ02_MP15_1_FD_133139 | JGI IMG/M metagenome (GOLD analysis project Ga0187771, IMG submission 133139) | Tropical peat soil microbial communities from peatlands in Department of Meta, Colombia - 0116_SJ02_MP15_10_MG | ecosystem: Environmental > Terrestrial > Soil > Wetlands > Peat | place... | reverse complement strand
CGGCCCGCACGGCTCGCTCCGCGCGATCGCGAGCGCACGGTCGACCACCGTCTCGAGCTGCTCGGCGTTCCTCAGCTCGTAATCCCATTTGACGACCTCGCGCAGCATGCCGGCCTGGTCGTACATCTCCTGGCCCCATTGAATGGGCCGGTTGCGCGAGCCGAACGAGCCTTTTTCGGTGATCGGTGTGCGCCCGGCGGCGAGCAAGAGCGGCACGCGGTCGCGCGAGACGTTGATCAGGTTGTTGATGGTGTTGGCGGTGCCGACGGTGGTGTGCACCATCACCGCTTGCGGCCGGCCGGTCGCAAGATAGGCGCCGTGCGCCATGCCGATGCCGAGGTTCTCGTGCGGCACCAGGACCGGTTTCGGCACCTTGGCGTTGGTCTTCTTGGCGCGGCCGAAGGCTTCCACGATGGGCGGGAAATCGGTGCCGGGATTGCAGAAGAAATAATCGACGCCGTGGTCGGCGAGCGCGCGCAGAAAAGCTTCCGCAGCGATGGTCGGCCGGCCGTTTGTTGGAAGTGCCATGCGTTTCGCCCTGTCGGTCGTCCGCTTGCGTGCGGCCCTTATTTTTCAAGCTGTTTTACGCGACGAGGGGCGGACTGACAACCGACGGTAAGGTTTATTCCGCGGCCACACGGAACTCGGCATGGCCTTCGATTTCGGCAAGACATTTGGCGAGGCTCTCGCCTTCGGGATCGACCAGCGCGGCGGTGCGCGCGCTCGCCACCGCGTCGGCGGCGCGCTCGAGCGGAATGGCGCCGGCCAGCGCCGGGCGGATCACGCGGCTCTCGATGCTGCGGAAATTGGCGAGCCCGCGCGCATGCGTGTCGCCATAGCCCTTGATCAGGCGCGCGCATTCGGTGACTTCGAGCGCCAAGGCGGGCGAGCGGCGCACGGCTTCGGCGATCAGCTTGAGCCAGGCTTCGATCTGCGCCTGCTCTTGCTTGAAGCGAATTCCGTGCGGGCGCAGCCAGCGCAGCTTGGCCAGCATGAGGAAGCGCAGATAGCCCGTGATCGCGGTCGAGTTGATGTGCATGCCGAAATAGACGCGTCCGAGCCAGCCTTTGCGTTTGGCCAAGGCCAAGATCGGCCGCGCCAGGAACGGCGGCAGCAGTTGCGTCAATTCCTCGATGCCGGGCTTGAGGAAATCGTGCACCGAATAGGCCTCGTCCTGAGCGCGCAGTTCCTCGCGCGCGATGCGCTGCAGGCGCGCCGGCGCGATCTTCGCCTGCGCCACGCGCACCACATCCTCATACGACATGCGCACAGCGAGTTGGCGCGCGATCTCCTTGAGCAGCTTGCCCGGCGCGCCGGCAGCGGCATCGGCGTCGACCAGCGCGCGCAGCCGGTCGAGATAAAGCCGCGCATAGGGAACGCCCTGATAGGCGATGAGCCTCCGCACGCCTTCGATGGCGGTCGCCTGCGCCAGCGCCGGCAGCGAATAGGACACCTCGTGCTCGAGCAGCGCCGGCGTCGTCGGCGCGTGGCGTTTCGTCTCCGGCTGCTTCGCCGGCGGCGTCTTGGCGCGCGCGGCCGTAAAGCCGGCGCGGAAGCCGCGCAGGTTGCTGTCGACCGACTTGCCGTCGGCGCGGATCGCCTCCTCCAATTGCTCGGTGGTGAGCGGCAGCTTCCCCGAGCCGGCGATAGCGCCGAGCATCACCGCATTGATGATCGAGCCGCTCTCTTTGGCGAGCGCGTCCATGTCGACGAGCAGCGCGTCGCGCGCGTGCTCGGTCACGGTCTTGATCAGAGTGTCCGGGTCGAGGCGGCCGTCGCCCATGGCGATCTTCTCGTCCATGGCATAGAAGCGGCTCGTCGAGCCGATCAGATGCGTGCGCGCGGGCGTGACGAAGCCGTTCGCCACCACGCGGCCGGCTTCCAGAAGTTCGCTCGCCACCGCCACGTCGATGTCGCCGGCGCCCGGCGTGAGCGCCAGCACCGGGCGTTTGTTACCAAGCGCGCGCGTCGGCACCGGGAAGATCTCGATGTAGTAGGTGGTGGCGCCGGTGCGCTGGGCGACGCCGGGGATCGAGGTCGATTGCACCGGGTAGCCGGCTTCCGCCGCCGCGCTGACGATCCAGTCGGTGAGCACGCCGCCGCCTTCGCCACCCAACGCGGCAATGAGGATTTTGATGGGGGCATTGCCTGCGACTTGCTCGGCCTGCTCCCTCCCCCCTTGATGGGGAGGGTTGGGGAGGGGGGTCGAAAACAGCGCCGGGCTTTGTGCCTTACCCCCCTCTCTGTCTCTCCCCCTCAAGGGAGAGGACGATGTGGCGCGACTTCGGCTTAACCACCCAATCACCTTCTGCCGCAGTCGGAACATCAAGCGCTCGCGCCAGGTTGGGTTACGCACGATCTCGGCGCGATAGAACGACGGGCACAACACGGCGGCATGTGCGACCTCGCCGCACAGGCCGCAGCCGACGCAGCTCTCGATCACGGTCGCCACCGGATCGCTGCGAAGGGGGTCGGGCGAGGGCTTCACCGTCAGCGACGGGCAGCCGGACAGGCGAATGCAGGAATGGTCGCCGGTGCAGATCTCGTCGTCGACGCCGTAGCGCACGCGCGTGACGCGCTCGCCGTGCTTGAGCTTCTCGGCGTCCTCGGCGCGCACGCGGCGCTGGCGCGCCAATTGGCATTCGCCGTCGGCGATGATCACCTTGAGCCCGCGCTCGGCGCTCTTCATCGCCTCCTTCAGCGTCTTGGCCATCTTGGCGACGGAATAGCTGCGCACCGTGCGCAGCCATTTCACCCCCATGGTGCGCAGCGTCTGCTCGATGGCGACGCCGCCCGCCGGACCGTCGCCGCTCACCGCGCTGGAAGGGATGTATTGCTGGCCGGTAGCGGAGGCGTAGCCGTTCTGCAGCACGATCAAGACGCCGTCGCCCTTGTTGAACAGGTTGGAGGCGACGCCGGTGATCAGCCCGTTATGCCAGAAGCCGCCGTCGCCCATGATGGCGATCGGCCGCTTCGCCATGTTCGGCGTCACGCCGGCGGCGCTCGCCAGCGACATGCCGTAGCCGAGGATCGAATTGCCGAGCGAGAAGGGCGGGAAGGTCGCAAAGGAATGGCAGCCGATGTCGGTCGAGATGTGGGTCGGCCCGAGCTCGCGCTGCATCAGCTTGATCGCGGAGAACACCGGCCGCTCCGGGCAGCCGGTGCAGAAGGCGGGCGGGCGCGGCGGCAGAGGCCCGAGCGCCGCGGCCGCCTTCGGCTTGTGCGCGATCAGCGCGCGCGCTTTCGCAGCGACGCCATCCGCATCGAGGCCGGCCGGCTTTGCCTCTTGCAGGAAGGCGGCGAGGCCTTCGAGCAATACATCGGAAGTGTATTCGCCCGCCGGCGGCAGCGGTCCCTTGCCGGTGACGCGCGTCTGCAGATCGGCGCGGCGCAATTCGACATTGACCGCCTGCTCGATGTAGTCGGGATAGCCCTCCTCGACCACGAGCACGGCGCGCTTGCCGACGCAGAAGCCGCGGATCTCCTCCGGCACCAGCGGATAGACCACGTTGAGCACCAGCATGGGAACGCGCGCGGCGCCGTACACGTCGGCGAGCCCCATGCGCTCGAGTGCGCGCAGCACGCTGTTGGTCAGGCCGCCCATGACGATGATGCCCATATCGGCGAGATCGCCGGCGATCGTCTCGTTGAGCTTATGCTGCGCGATGAAGGCGCGCGCCGCCGGCAGGCGTTGTTCGACCTTCAGCTTCTCCTGCACGAAGGTTACCGGCGGGTGCGACAGCCGCGCATAGTTGAAGCGCCCCGGCCCCGGCAATTTGTCGAGGCCGGAGACGACGCCCTTGCGATTATCCTTGGCGGCGAATTCGCCGGTGACGTGGCAGGCGCGGATGCGCAGCTCCAGCATCACCGGCGCGTGGCTCGCCTCCGACAGCTCGAAGCCCTTCTCGACGATGCGCACGATCGTCGGCAGGTCGGGACGCGGATCGAGCAGCCACATGCCGGATTTCAGCGCATAGGCGTAGGAGCGCTCCTGGATGACGCTGGCGCCTTCGCCGTAGTCCTCGCCGATGATGATCAGCGCGCCGCCGACCACGCCGGGCGAGGCGAGGTTGGAGAGCGCGTCTGCCGCCACATTGGTGCCGACGATCGATTTCCAGGTCACCGCGCCGCGCAGCGGATAGTTAATCGAGGCGCCGAGCATGGCGGCGGCCGACGCCTCGTTTGAGCAAGTCTCCAGGTGCACGCCGAGCTCGCCCATGATGTCCTTGGCGTCGACCAGCACGTCGAGCAGGTGCGACACCGGCGCGCCCTGATAACCGCCGACATAGGAGACGCCCGACTGCAGCAGTGCCTTGGTGACGGCGAGGATGCCTTCGCCGCGGAAGGTCTCGCCCTCGCCCAGCTTGAGCGCCTGCACTTCCTTCTTGAACGAGCGTTCCATCGCGATAGCCTCGCCCAGATGGTTGGGGTCCAAACTATGTTACCAGAACGCGCTCACATATGCGAGGGCAACCAGAGCGCGATCATCGGGAAAGCGATCAGGATGACCAGCCGGATGATGTCGGTGGCGATAAAGGGGATCACCCCGGTGAAGATGGTGGTGAAACTCACGTCCTTGACCACGCTTTTTATCACGAACACGTTCATGCCGACCGGCGGATGGATCAGCCCGAGCTCGACCGTCATCACGATGATGACGCCGAACCACACCGGATCGAAGCCAAGATGGGTGATGACCGGGAAGATGATCGGGATGGTGAGGATGATCATCGCCATCGCGTCCATCAGGCAGCCGAGCACCAGATACATCAGCATGATGAGCGCCAGGACGCCGTAGCGGCCGATGCCGAGCCCGGTGAGCAGCTCGGTCACCTTCTGCGGCGTCTGCGTGATGGTGAGGAAGTAGCCGAAGATCAGGGCACCGATCAGCACGGTGAACACCGCCGCGGCGGTGCGGGTTGCCTGCAACAGCGAGCTTAAGATTCCGTCCTTGGTCAGCCGTCCGCTAATGAGGCCGATGAGGAAGGCGCCGGCCGCGCCGACGCCGCCGGCCTCGGTCGGCGTGAAGCGCGGCAGGAAGGGCAGGCCGTAGAGGCCGCCGATCACGAACACGAACAGAAGCAGCGGCGCCCAGATGTCCTTCAGGCCGGCGAGACGCTCGCGCCAGGAGCTGCGCTCGCCCTTTGGCAAATAGCCGGGGCGCAGCCAGCCGATGATGGCGATCGTGGTCATGTACATGCAGATCGCCAACAGGCCGGGCACGATGCCGGCGATGAACAGCTTGCCGATATCCTGCTCGGTGATGATGCCGTACACGGCGAGCACGGTGGACGGCGGCAGCATGGCGCCGAGCGTGCCGCCGGCGGCGATCACGCCGGTGGCGAAGCTCTGCGGATAGCCGAAGCGCCGCATCTCCGGATAGGCGACGGTGGAAAAGGTGGCGGCAGTGGCGACCGAGGAGCCGCAGATCGCGGCAAAGCCGCCGCAGGCGGCGACCGTGGCGATGCCGAGTCCGCCGCGCATGTGGCCGACGAAGGTGTTGGCCGTGCGGAACAACTCGCGGCTCATGCCGGAGGCGGTGACGAAGGCGCCCATCAGCAGGAACATCGGGATGACGCCGAAGGTGTAGTCGGTGACCGTACGCATCGAGGTTTGCCCGACCAGCTTGAGCGCCGGCGCGCCGCCCACCAGGTAGCCGAAGCCGGACACGCCGACCAATCCCATCGCCATGCCGACCGGCACGCGCAGCAGCATCAGCGCGAACAGCGTGACAAAGCCGATGATGGCGACGGCGTCGGTACTCATCGCATCACTCGGACGGCTTCGTTTTCGCTTCGGTCACCATCAGGGCCGGGTAGAAAACCAGCCGATAGGTGCGGATGGCGATCAGCAGCACGGCCGACACGTCGCCGAGCCAGGCGACCATGAAGAACGGCCAGGTCGGCAAGCGCAGGTCGAAGGTTAGTACGTTGTCGGCGCGCGTCGACATCACCTTGTCGAACAGCGTGTAGGTCTGCACGGTGACGACGAACAGCAGCACCAGCGTGGCAAACACGTCGATGCGGCGCTGATATTTCGGGCCGACATTGCCCCACACCAGATCGACGGTGATATGCGTGCCACGGTAGGAGGTGGCGGCGATGCCCCAGAAGATGAGGATGCCGAGCATCAGCCGGCCGAAATCGTAGGAATCGGGAATCGAATAGCTGAACAGATTGCGCAGCACGACCGAGACGAAGATGTTGGCGGCAACGATGCCGACGAAAGCGGCCGCTACCCATTCGATCGAATCAATGAAACGGTCCATGTAAATGCGTTTCATGCGCGCTCCGTGGCCTGAAAACGACGACGGCGGGCAGTGCCGCCGCCGTCAACGCTCATGACTGAAGCCTGCGCAGGAACCCGAGGGCCCCGGCCTGCCGGCGTCCATCAATAGGATGCTTTATTCTTCACCAGCTCCGCCTTCAGCGCCTTCATGGTCAGCTCGGGATTGAGGCCCGCCTTCTTCACGCCGTCCGCCCATTTGGCCTCGAGCGGCGCCAGCTCCTTCTTCCATTCGGCGAGCTGGTCGGCGGTAAGCTCGTAGACCTCGTGGCCGGGCTCCGCCTTGATCTTGGCGATGCCGGCGTTCTCGAAGTCGGCCCAGGGCGTGGCGACCTTGGCCGCCCATTCGCTGGTGCAGTGATTGTCGATCACCTTCTTCTGCTTCGGCGACATCTCGTCGTATTTCGTCTTATTGAAGACGAAGGCGAAGGTGGTCGTGTAGAGCGGCACCTCCATGTGATATTTGGTCACCTTGTCGATGCCGAACAGCACGACCGAGCCCCAGGGGAAGGCGACGGCGTCGGCGACGTGCTTCTCCAACACGTCGCGCACTTCCGGCGCCGAGGCTTGCACATTGGTGCCGCCGAGCAGGGTGACCATCTCGGCGATGGTGCCTTGCGCCGGGCGGATCTTCATGCCCTTGAGGTCGCTCGGCAGCACGATCTTCTTGCTTACCGAGTGGAACGAGCCGGGATCGTGCACGAAGGCGAGGCAGAACTTGACGTCCTTCATCTCCTGCGCCGCGTATTTGCGGTACCAGGCGTCGAGCGCGACCGAGCCGCCCTTGGCGTTCGACATCAGGAACGGCAATTCGCCGGCGGCGATGATCGGGAAGCGGCCGGGCTGATAGCCGGGATTGATGTAGGTGAGGTCGGCGATGCCGTCGCGCGCCATGTCGTAATGGTCGAAGGCCTTGCCGAGCTGCTGGGCGGGATAGACCTTGTATTTGATGGTGCCGCCGGATTCCTTCTCCACCGAGGCGCCCCATTCCTCCAGCGCCTTCTGCAGCGGGTGCGAGGGCGGCACCCAGTGCGAGAGCTTGAGTTCGAAGGTCTTTTCCTGGGCGACTACGGCGGCGGGGGCAGCGATGAGGACAGCGACGGCGGTCGCGCGGACGCAGGCGGCAAAGCGGGACATCATGGACTTCCTCCCGTGGTGCAGGTGTTGGTTATGCGGCCAATTTTTCTTATTATTCAGCCGCATGTCGGTGGCGTTGTAAAGGTTATAGTTTGATATCAAACTATGTGACGGGCTGTTGACGTTGCGCGGTCGACCAGGGATGAGCGCGGTGCGGAAGAACAAAGCGGGCGCGCCTGTGCGGCGCGGCAAGAACGGCGAAGCCATTGCCGAATCGATCAGATTCGGTCCGCTCGAGGATTGGGTCGGCTTCAATCTGCGCATGGCGCAGGAGCATGCCTTCCAGGCGTTTTCGCGCCGTTCGCAGGAGATCGGCGAAAATCCCGGCCGCTTCGCCACCTTGACGCTGATCGCGCGTAATCCCGGCATCAGCCAGACCGCCTTGAGTCGCGCCAACGGGCGCGACAAGTCGAGCCTGACGCCGGTGGTCGAGGACCTGGTGCGGCGCGGCCTGGTCGAGCGCGAGCGCACGCGCAAGGACCGCCGCACCTATCGCCTGCACCTGACGCCGGCCGGCAAGAAGACGCTCACCATGCTCACGCGCTGCGCGCGGCGACACGAGCGCGTGCTCGACGGCATCATCGGCCCGCGTGACCGCACGCGGTTTCTGCAGATCCTGAAGAAGATCGCAGCGGAGATTGAGTAGGGCTCTGTGTGCCGGGCGCAGCGCGACGCGCAAGCGCCGCGCTGCAGACCCGGGACCTTTTCAAATTCGGAGCTTGCAACGGCCCCGGATCTGCGGCGCATCACTTCGTGCTGCGCCGCGTCCGAGGCACGTACTAACCGCGAAACCTCGCCAGCACCGCTTCCGGCACCGGCTGCGCCTTGTAGCGGCCGGGCGCGGCCGGATCTTCGATCACCCACACGCGCGTCTCCGAGCATTCGACGCAAGTGAGGCCGTCGCGCGTGATGTGATGGGCGACCTCGAAGCTCGCGCGGCCGAAGGTGAGCGCCGATTCCACCGTCACGTCGTCGCCGCAGCGCGTCGGCCGGATGAAGCGCGCGCGCGTGCGCGCGAGCGGATAGCCGGCGGAATGATACGTCTTGAACATCTGCAGCATGGTCATGCCGAGCGCACGCTCGAACAGCGCCGCGGTCGCGGTGTCGAAGATCTCGAAATAGCGCGGATAGAACACGATGCCGGCCGGATCGCAGTCGGCCCAGCGGATGCGCACCTTGCTGATATTGCTGAAGGCGGTCACCGCGCGGCCAACCTCGAAGCCAGGGCCTAGCGCGGCGCCATGCGCAATGCGCCATCGAGGCGGATGACCTCGCCGTTGAGATAGCCGTTGTGAATGCAATGCAGAACCAGCGCGGCGAATTCGCGCGGCTCGCCGAGCCGCTTGGGGAACGGCACCGAGGCGCCAAGCGAATCCTGCGCCTCCTGCGGCAGCGCGCGCAGCATCGGCGTGCCGAAAATGCCCGGCGCGATCGCGAGCACGCGCACGCCGAACTGGGCGAATTCGCGCGCGGCCGGCAGCGTGAGCGCGGCGACGCCGCCCTTGGAGGAGGAATAGGCGGCCTGGCCGATCTGCCCCTCAAAGGCGGCGACGGAGGCCGTGTTGACGATGACGCCGCGGTCGCCGTCGGGAAGCGGCGGCAGCGCCTGCATGGCGGCGGCGGCGAGCCGCAGCATGTTGAAGGTGCCGATCAGGTTGATGCGGATGACGCGCTCGTAATCGGCGAGCGGCATCGGTCCGTCGCGGCCGACAATGCGCTTGGCCGGACCGACGCCGGCGCAGTTGACGAGAATGCGCGCGGGACCGTGATCGGCGGCGGCCTGCTTGAGCGCCGCATCGGCGCTCGCCGCGTCGGAAACGTCGCAGGCCACGGCGATGCCGTTCACGTCGATCGCCACTTCCGCGGTGGCCTTCTGGTTGACGTCGAAGATCGCCACCCTAGCGCCGGCGGCTGCGAGGGCGCGCGCGGTGGCCGCTCCCAATCCCGATGCGCCGCCGGTGACGACGGCGGGCTGTCCCTTGATTTCCATGGCGGTGGTTCCTTACGCGCCTTTGATGGCAATGACCCGGGAAGATAGCGGCGTCGCATAAAGCTCGTCCACCAGCGCGGCGCGGTTTTTCAAAACCGCGCGCTGATTGATCGAGCCTTTGTCGGTCATCTCGCCCTTGTCCATGGAGGGCGGCTCGGCGAGCAGCAGCGCACGCGCCACGCGGCTCGACGAACCGGGGCTCAAGGCGGCGAGCGAATTGAGCAGTTCTGCGAACTTCAGCCGGACGCGGATGTCGCCGAATACCGCTCCCGGCGGCGCGTCGGCAGCGTGCTCGGGGGCGAGCCGGCGGCAGGCCTCGAAATCGGGAAACACCAGCGCCACGATATCGTCGCGGTCGGGGCCGGCGAACACCACATCGCGCGCACAAGGCGCGCAGTGGTCGATGAAGCGCGCGCGCAGCGGACCGACGCTCACCCAGGTGCCGGTCGACAGCTTGAAGTCCTCGGCGATGCGGCCGTCGAACAGGAAGCCTTTGCCGGGATCGGCGGGATCGGCGAATTTCAAGGCGTCGCCGATCTTGTAGAAGCCGTCTTCGTCGAAGGCCTCGCGCGTGAGTCCATCCTGCCGCCAATAGCCGGGCGTGATGTGCGGCCCGCGCAGGCGCGCCTCGAGCTTGCCTTCATTCGGCACCAGCTTGAGTTCGACGCCGGGCGCCGGCAGGCCGATATTGCCCGGCCGGGCGAAATCCCAGGAGCAGGCGAGCGCCAGCGGCGAGGTCTCGGTCGAGCCGAGCGACGACAAGAAGATGATGCGCTCGCCGGTGGTGTCGACGGCAAGCTGTGCGAGATCGTCCCAGGTGGTCTGGTTGAGGCCGGCCCCGGCATAAAACAGCACCTTCAGCCGGCTGAAAAAGGTCTTGCGCAATGTTGCGTCGGCGCGGAAATGCGGCACCAGCGCCTCGTAGCCCTTGGGCACGTTGAAATAAATGGTCGGCGCGATGTCGCGAAGATTGCGCACGGTCCTCGGCACGCCGGCCGGCGTCGGATTGCCGTCGTCGATATAGAGCGAGCCGCCGTTGACCAGCACCATGTTGAAGTTGTGGTTGCTGCCGAAGGTGTGGCTCCAGGGCAGCCAGTCGACTACCACCGGCGGCTCGTCGGTAACGAAGGCGAAGCCCGCCGCGATCATCGCCTGGTTGGAGCAGAGCATGCGATGCGTGTTGATGACGGCCTTCGGATTGCCGGTCGAACCGGAGGTGAACAGGAACTTGGCGATCGTGTCCGGCGTCACCTTGGCGCGCGCGGCGGCGACGCCGGTGGCGTCTTCATCGCCGATAAGATCGGCAAACAGCGTCACCGGCCGGTCGCCGAGCGGATTGCGTGCGACCACCAGCTCGATGTCGTCCGGCACGGTCTGATAAAGGGCGCGCGCGAAGGGACCGCCGTCATTGGCGAACACCAGGCCGGGCGTGAGCAGTTTGAGGATGGCGCGCAGTTTGCCGAAGTCGCCCGACAACAGCGAATAGGCCGCCGAGATCGGCGCATAGGGAATGCCGACATGCATGGCGGCAAGGCCGAGCAGGGCGTGCTCGATGTCGTTGCCGGAGATGATGGCGATCGGCCGCTCCGCCGACAGGCCCCGGCGCAGCAGCGCGGCGCCGATGCGCTTGATGAGCGCCAGCACCTCGGCATAGCGCAGCGTGCGCCAGCTTCCGTCGGCAGCGCGCTGGGCGAGGAAGACGCGATCGGGCGCAGCCTTGGCCCAATGCTCGAGCGGCTCGCTCAGCGTGGCGTGATAGGGCGGCAGCACCCGCGCGGTGCGGATATGGATGACGCCGCTTGCCTCGCGCTCCAGCACGGCATCGAATTGGCCGAGCCGCACCGCGCGCAAGGGCGCGGCGCCGGCCGGTTCGGCCATGCGGGTCAGGCTTGGCATTTCGTCCCTGGTCTTGCTTGTCGCTTTGCGAGCAGTACGGCGCGCCGCCGCGGTCCCGTCAAGAGCGGCGGCCGGCTGTGCATGCGCGCGGAAACATAATTCAGCGCGTCACCTTGGGCGCGCGCTTTTCCAGGAACGCCTTGAGCCGCGCCTTGGCGTCCGGATCGGCCTGGGCGATCGCCGACATCAGCGCCTCGACCTCGTAGCCGGCCGCCGGCTCCATCTCGGCGATGCGAGGCAGCGCCTGTATGATGGCGAAATTGGTGAGCGGCGCGTTGCCGGCGATGCGGGCCGCAAGCTCCAGGCCCTTGGCCAGACCCTTGCCAGGCTCGACCAGGTAGGTCGAGAGGCCCATGGCCTGCCCCTCCTCGGCCGAATAGGTGCGGCCGGTGAGCATCATGTCCATCATGCGCGCGACCCCGATCAGCCGCGGCAGCCGCACCGAGCCGCCGCCGCCGACATAAATGCCGCGGCTGCCCTCGGGCAGCGCGTAATAGGCCGAGCGCTCGGAAACGCGAACATGCGCGGCGGCGGCAAGCTCAAGACCGCCGCCGAGCACGCCGCCGTGCAGCACGGCGACCACCGGCACCTTGCCGAACTGGATCTTGTCGAAGGCGCGGTGCCACATGGCGGAGTGCG
>Ga0187771_10002875_pt1 | contig 11947 bp, 10 predicted proteins | sample 0116_SJ02_MP15_1_FD_133139 | JGI IMG/M metagenome (GOLD analysis project Ga0187771, IMG submission 133139) | Tropical peat soil microbial communities from peatlands in Department of Meta, Colombia - 0116_SJ02_MP15_10_MG | ecosystem: Environmental > Terrestrial > Soil > Wetlands > Peat | place... | reverse complement strand
GCTAGGAGGTGGCAAAAATGAATTCTAAATTCCTTAACATTCCGGAGCCTACAGCCGCCATGGTCTTGGGTTCCATCATAGGAGTGGCATGTCTGCTGTCTCTTGCGGTCCTTCTGGGGGTTTTTGCCAAAAGGCGTTGGAAATCATACGATGAATATCTTGTCGGAAAAAGAGACATAGGTCCGTGGGTTACCGGCCTTGCCCTGACCGGTTCATACATTTCGGGATGGGCGTTCTGCGGAAGCACGGCTGTGGTCTACAAGGTTGGTTTTTCCGGTATGTGGTTCGCCGGAATATGGACCCTGGTCGGCATCATTCCCACCGTTTGGCTCGCCGCCACTAAGACAAGGGACTTTGCAGCCAAACTCGGGGCTACGACGATCACCGAAACCATCGGCAGGCGTTTTGAATCAAAGGGCCTTCAGACACTCATAGCGGTAAGCATGCTTTTCTTTCTATTCATTTACTCCGTGGGACAATTGAAAGCGGCCGGTACGGTCTGGTATGCGGTTACGGGTTTGCCGCCTATATGGTGTCTTCTCATCTCCGTAATAATCGCGTGGCTTTTCCTGGTCCTTGGCGGCTATACGGGCACCCAGTGGTTCATTGCGGTAAAGGGCGCGTTCCTTGGATTCGTGGGTCTATTGATCGGCATATGGGCACTGATTTACGCCGGCGGGTTCAGCGCCATATCAGACGCCCTGATAGCTCAAAAACCCACCTACATGGCCCTGATAAACCGAAACCTGCCGCAGGTCGGTGTAACCCAGCTCTTTTCAAGCATGGTGGGCATACTGGCGACACCCGTCATATTCTTTACGATGTCGGTGGGTTTTCCACATAATGTGAGCCGGTTCTTGGGCATGAAGAGGCTGTCGAGAAACGAGTTCGTCATGCTCTGTTTTGTGGTCTGGCTCACGGCAGGGGTCCCCGTAATGCTCGATTGTTCAAGCAATGGTCTGGTGGCCCGGATGATTTTCGGCGACAATCTTCTTGCAAACAAGCAATGGGGCGCCGACCTGGCCGCTCCCATGCTAGCCTGGTCGGTCGGCGGCGTCGGAATGCTCTCCATATACCTTACGGGCCTGGTCGGGGCTGCGCTGGGTACGCTGTCAACGATGGTGTTCATCATGAGCGCCAATGTTACCAGGGATATAATAAGGCTCTGGCGGCCTCAGACATCCGATAAATCGATGCTCTACCTCGGCTACGTTTTGATCGCCCTTTTCCTTTTTCTCCCATTTTACTGGACACTCCAAAGACCTCCCGAACTGCTCGCCATCTTCATGGGTTTTGCCGCAATGGGCCTGGGCGCCATCTTCTTTTTCGTCACAGTCGTGTCCTACTATTGGAAGCGCGCCACAAAGCTGGGCGCGGCCCTCACCGTGATATACGGGACCGTGGCGGCGCTTTGGGGCGGATGGGCGGTGCTTAGCAGAAATCCACCCTTGCTCGGCATGGGCACAATGGAATGGATACTTATCGGCGGCTGCTGCATCCTTTACTTTGCAGGCAGCCTTGTTTCAAGACCGCCTTCCAGTCAACTGATCGGCAGGCTTTTTACCAGTGAGCCGGCCGCCGCCGCATCGGCCCAGAAAACAGCGGCGAGATAAACTAAAATTGTCTATCGGGTATCGGAGGTCGGAAGACTCCGATACCCGGCATATTATAGGAAACTACTTTAATAGGTGGGTTCCCCCGAAGCGCGACCGCACGGCGCGAGACCAGCCACATTGCTTTTCAGCGAGCGGCCTCAGCGGGCATAGGTCTGCCTCAGCACCCTGTGCAGTATCTTACCCGTTGGGGTGCGCGGCATTTCTTCAGGCGCGATGAATATTACCTCTTTGGGTCGTTTATAGGCGGCCAGATTATTCTTACAATATTCTTTAATCAGGTCTTCGCTGATCTGGTCCGGGGATAGTCCCGACTTTGGGATCACCACTACGACCACCTTTTCTCCCCACTTCTCGTCGGGCACCCCTATGCAGGCACAGTCGAACACGCATTGGTGGCTTCCGACCAGTTCTTCCACTTCACTGGGATAGACGTGCTCGCCGCCTGTGATGATCATGTTGTCTTTGCGGTCTACGATGTAGAAGAAACCATCCTCGTCCTTTTTGCCCATGTCCCCGGCGGAAAAGAATTTTCCCCGAAAGGATTGCCGGGTTTTCTCGGGAAGCTTGTAGTATCCGTCAAAGAGCATCGGCGCGCAGGAGAAGATCTCCCCTACCTCTCCGCACGGCACTTCCTCTCCATTGGAATCCAACAGTTTGATCAGGTCCGTGCCCAGGCTTTCACGCCCTATGGATCCGAGCTTCTTCAACTGGTCTTCGGGCTTCAGTATGGTGACTACCCCGGCTTCCGTCGATCCGTAGGCTTCGTAGAGCTGCACGCCTGGGAAGAATTCCATTATTTCCATCTTCATTTTCTGTCTGACCGGCGCTGAAGAACATAGAAGCTTCCGTATGGAGCTGACATCGCGCTTGCGCGCCTCATCGGACACATTCAGCAGCAGGCTGTAGTGCGTGGGAATCAGCGAAATGAAGGTTATCCTCTCTTTTTCGATGACCTCCAACACTTCCTCCGCTTTGAAAGACATAGCCGGATGGATGTAGGCCGATGCCCCGAGGTAGGTGAATGTGAAGGTGAAATAAACGGAGTTGATATGGCAAAGGGGCATGACGTTCATGCAGATATCATCTGCGGTAAAACCGAATTCCAGGGCATTTATCAAATAGTAGGCGGTATGCGACTCATGGGTACGGAGCACTCCCTTGGGTTTTCCCGTTGTGCCCGATGTGTATATCAGAATCCACACATCTTCGGGCAATACCGGACAATCCGGTTCCTCTGCGCTTTCCCCCCCGATGAATGTCTCGTATTGCCTATACCCCGGTATATCTTTTCCAATCACGAAATAGTGCTCCGGTTTGACATTGAGCAAGTTCCCCCTCAACTGGTCCACCGTGCCCGTAAACTGATCGTGGACGAACAATACCGTTGCATCTGAATCGTTGAGGATGTATTCGACCTCCCGTCCGATCAGACGGAAATTTATAGGGACGATAACGATCCCCGTCTTTGCCGTTGCCAGGTAGAGTTCAACGATTTCAATAGTGTTTTCCAGCAGGACGGCAATCTTATCCCCCTTGCCGAGACCGAGCGAGAGGAGGCCGTGGGCCAGTCGATTCACCCGCTCATTGGTCTGGGCGTAGGTGAAGCTCCTGTTTTTTTCCTTGAGCACAACCTTGTTGGCATATTTCTTCGCGTTAACCCTGAAAGTCTGACCTAAATTCATCCAGTGAGCCATGAGCAACCTCCGGCGCCAATGGTAAATATTATATTTCAGATCCCAGCCGTGAATGACTTCACAGAGACGATTTCATGCTTTTAATTCTTCAAGTTGTTCGATGAATGCCTCTACATTGGTCCTGGTCTGTTCGTCGGACACCAGTCTTAAATCGTTTAGGTCGCCGTTTATTATCAGGGCGGGGATGCCGGTTTCAAGCTGCAGGCGCTGAGACATCCCATAGCGGCAGTTCGAATTGCTGGAGCATGTTTTTGAGTCATGGTAGATTATGCCGTCGCACTTGAAGAAGTCCAGCTTTTCCTTTATGTATTCCTCCTTGTACTCGTCAGACCTGACGGCAAAAAGCTCGGTGTAAGCCCTTGCCATGCTCTGGAAAGGTTCCGCCGGGTCGAGGGCATTGAAAATCCAGCTGCTGCAATAGGTCGATGCGATTACAGCGGCGCCCAGGCCGGCAAAAAGCTTGGAGTGCATACTGAGGCGTCCCCATACCGGCATTCCCTCCCAGTAGATGCGGAGCCGTTCTCCACCGTCAACCGTTCCTTCGCCTTTCTCGATGCGTTCGTTTAATTCCTCGAGGAGCAGCCGGTATACGTCGATTGCCGCCTGGGTCCCCCTGCCCACCACGGCGGGGCCCATAAGCGTTGCGGAGTCGAAAAAGGTTAGTGGAGACGGGATCGCCCTCGCCGTCGCGAGGCATTTTTCCCAAATGTCGGAACATTGGCGCGCGAGGGCCACCGTATGCTTAAGCTCGTCCTTGTCGAAGCTTCGCCCCGCAATCCGCTCGAGCGGTTCGACCATATCTTCCATCTGAACGGCGATTGAAGAGACATGCGTTGCAGTCACTGTCCTGACGTTTCGATGGGTTTCTATACCCAAAAGCGGCACACGGAGTCTCTTGGAGTACCAGGAAAACCAATCGTGAACGTCGCGGCACTGATTGGTGTTGTAAACCAGCACGTCTGCCCCTGGAATCCGTTCGATTCCGGGAAAGGCTTTTGTGAGGGGAGTCACTCCCTGGATGTATGCCCCTATATCGGAAGTCAAATAGGAACAAATCTCGGGTGAGTACCCGATGGCATTGGCCGAAGGAATAAGGTCTGCGGCCATCTTCCTGGCGCCCACCAAAGCGGAGTGAGTCTCCGGGAAATAAACCAGAAACCCCATACTTCTGAGAATCTCGGCAGGCCCCACGCTCGAGCACCAGGCGATTTTCCTCTTGGCCGACCTGGATGCCTCATCGAGCTCGTAGTAGTAATCGGCCATAAATTTACTAATATCTTTTGAGGTCTTTAGCCTTTCAGCCATGAAAACACGTCCTTTCCCATGACGGGATCAACAGGGTTCAAAGAACTTTCTTAGACAGGATTAACATGATTTACAGGATGGAAATGCTTCTACCAACTATTATATTTTTCTTTTAACCCCGTTAGTCCTGTCCGCCCTCGCTGCGTCAATCGCATAGAGCGCCGCGCCGATTGCGCCCGTCAATTGCGGGTATGGCGCAACAAGGACGCTTCGCCCGATCTGCTCCTCGGTCATGGTAACGATGTAAGGATTGTTAGCCACAACACCTCCTGTCATCACCACATCTTCGGAGAGCGAATCCATTTCGAGAATCCTTTGAATCATCGAAAAGAAAACCCCTTTTACAATGTCGGCGATATTTTTCCCTTTTCGAATATTCTCGAGCACCTCTGTAGCCGAAAAGACCGTGCAGAAGCTGCCGAGCCTTACCATGTCCGTGGATCGCCTCGCCAGGGCGTCCATATCGTCCAAAGGGATGTCGAGCCGTGAGGCCATCTCTTCGAGGAAGGCGCCGGTGCCGGCGGCACATTTCCGGTTCATCTTGAAGCCGGTCCGGCGTCCCTCCGTGTCCAACCTTATTATTTTATTGTCCTGGCCCCCGATATCGATAATCGTGACGGCCCTGGGGAAATAATGGTAGCACCCTCGAGCGTGGCACCCGATCTCGGTTTTGGTCTCACTTGCGCAGGCAACGTTCGACCTGCCGTAACCGGTAGACACCGTGTAAGTTATGTCGGTCTCGCTTCGCCCGGCCATGTCGAGCGACTCTCTCAAGCATTCCAAAGCAGTCGCCGAGAAATCGACCCCGGATTTCTTTACGGCGTATCCGAGCAGGTTTCTGTCTGCGTCGAGGACGGCAGCCTTCGTTCGCGAAGCGCCCACGTCAACTCCGACATAGGCTGGACTCATCGCTTCCTGGACTCCGTCATCGATTCCAGCCCCTTTACCAGGGATTGAAGCGTAGCGTTATAGGGCGTCTCGATCCCTGCCTGCTTTCCGTATTCGACGAACTTGCCGTTTATGAAATCGATTTCAGTGCGCCGCTTGGCCTCGATATCCATCAACATCGAGGGCTTGTGGTTGCCGGCTGTTCTCATGTATTCAACAGCATGCTGGTAGTAATCGAAACCGAGGATGATGTCATTTGCGCGCGCCACCTTGATGCACTCTTTCAGCAGGGAGTCAACCAGGCCGAATATGATCGGATCGGTCGTGGCCTGCGCCATGGTCAGGCCCGTAACTGCACATACCGGGTTCATGGCGGCGTTCATTATCGTCTTTCTCCAGACCATGGAGGTGATTCTGTCGGTATGCCGGGTGGGCAGCCCGCATTCAGTCAACACCCTTGCAACCTCAACTGCGGCCGGCGCGGATTCCGGGACAAGTTCCTGGACGTAATGCGGAGGGTGGTGGAAAGCCATGACAACCTTACAGGGGCCTTTCATCCCGCACCCCCAGTTTACCACACCCCGTATCACCGCCCTGCCGCCAAGCACTATTGAAATCTCGATCTCCGTATCGATTCCGTTTTGCCAACTGATGACGTAGGTCCCCTCCCTGTAAAATTCCCCGACGGCGGAGACTATTAGAGGCAGGGAATTAGCTTTGGAGGTAATGAAAATAACATCCGGATCGTATTGCGCCAGTTCGTCGACCGAGTGGCATGAGTGGGCGACCTTCTGGTGCAGCGTCTCCGATCCCTCAATAGTGATGCCGGAAGTTGTGGCAGGATCGACCAGTTCATGGACGACATCGCAGATTGAGACCTCATAGCCTCCCTTGGCAAGAAATGCCGCTACTATGCACCCCACCGGACCTGCGCCTACTACCGCAAACTTCTTGGGACTAAAGTCGCTTTCATCCTTCGTCATTGCCGTCATCCTTCTCTATCTATTTCCCGCTTTCCAGTATTCCAAAGGCCTCGGAATCCAGAATCTTCACTCCTTTTTCCTTGAGGATTTCTATGGCCCTGTCATTGTCGCTGAACCGAAAGATCATAACCGCCTGCCCATGCGAGGCGCCCCCGTGGAATGCGTACATGCTGGTGGGATGGACGCCCCCGTCTTTGAGCAGCTTTAATAGATTGGCGAGACTCTTCGGGACATCGGGGATTTCGGTTGCAACAACCTCGGTAATAAATGCCGGCATATGCATCTCCATGAGAATGCGTCGCGCAGTTGTGACGTCGGAGACTAAAAGCCTGAGTTGTCCAAATTCCCCGGTATCGACCAGATTGAGTGCTCTCAGGTTTATCCCCGCCTCACCCAGAGCACTGGTAACCTCATAGAGCCTGTCCGGCGAATTTTCAATGGACAGGACGATTTGCTTAAGCTTCATGGACACCTCCTCTAAAGGCTTATAGGCACACGCAAAGCGATGTTGTGCCTGCGGTCACTTCGGTCTTTGGTCGATGACGCGCACTGCTTTCCCTTCGCTTCGGGTGAGGGCTTTGGGTGCAACTAATTCAACGCCGAATGAGATTCCAAGCAATCCCTTAAGGTGGGCGCCTATCTTTTTCTCAACCTCTGCGATCTTCCGCGCACCGGCTTCATAAACGTACTTCTTGCCTTCCACTTTGACCCCAACCTCATCCAGATGTCTTTTCTTGCGCACCATGAGCAGGTATTGGGGCTCGACCTCTTCCATCTCCATCAGGAGCGACTCGACCTGGGAGGGGAAAAGATTGGCCCCGTTGATAATGAGCATATCGTCTGAGCGCCCGAAGATCCTGTCTATCTTGGCGAAAGTGCACCCGCAGGAACACTTCCCCCGTATAATTTTCGTGATGTCCCTGGTGCGATAACGGAGCAGGGGCATTGCACGGCGCTGAATGGCGGTCAGCACCATCTCGCCTCTCTCACCGGCAGGAAGCGGCTCGAGTGTTTCAGGATCGACGATTTCCACAATGAAGTGATCTTCGTTTATGTGCAGTCCTTCCCGGGCATCACACTCATATCCCATGCCGGGTCCTCCCAGCTCGGTCAGCCCGTAGATATCCCTTGCCGCAATGCCCATCTTCTCCTCAATTTCGTTGCGCATGGCGTCTGTCCACGGTTCTGCGCCAAAAACACCTACACGCAGCGGCAGGTCCCTGATGCTTACGCCCATGTCTTCCGCACGCTCGGCAATTGTCAGGGCATAGGAGGGGGTACACAGAAGGGCCGTGGTGCCGAAGTCTTTCATGAGCATTATCTGCCTCTCGGTCATGCCGGAACTGGTCGGGACCACCGCGCAGCCTATGCGGGATGCGCCCTGATGCAGCCCCAGGCCCCCGGTGAAAAGACCATGACCGTAGGCATTCTGAACGATATCCTCAGACCTGATGCCTGCCGCCCACAAAACCCTGGCGACACACTCGGTCCATTGCTCAACATCTTCAGCCGTATAGGGACCGGTGATCGGTTTTCCCGTTGTTCCGGAAGAAGCATGCACCCTGGCGAGGTCCCTCAGTGGCACCGCGCACAGCCCGAAGGGGTAATTGTCCCTCAGGTCCGTCTTCACCGTGAAGGGAAGCTTGCGGATATCTTCCACGCTCGTAATATCTTTGGCTCTGATACCCAGCTCATCCAGCTTCTTCCTGTAAAAGGGGACCCTCTCATACACCCAGTCAACCGTTTCCTGGAGCTTCTTTAACTGGAACCTCTGTAGTTCGTCGACGGGCATACACTCAAATTTATCATCCCACGGCATTTCCTATCTCCTTTCTTCTTGTGCGGCGGAAAACCCCAGGTCGAAGGCAGTAAGATTGGACTCAACAAAAGCTTGCTTAACCTTGTTCCGAATCGCTTTCTTGACGGTCTCCACTTTGATGGGAAGCTTTCCGGTCCAAATCAGTGCCCCCAGCAAAACTATGTTCGCTGAAAGCTCGTTGCCGGCTTGCCGCGCCAGTTCAACGGCGTTGATTGCGATGAGCCCGGCAGTTTTGGCGCGAATCAGATTCTTCACCTCGTTCAGGTCGGGATAGGCTCCCTTTCCGATGGCGACAGTGAACGGAGGAAGCGGCTCCATGTTAGTGATTACCAAACTCTTGCTGTTGCATTTCTTCAACGCCCGAAGAGTCTCCGAGGGCTCAAAGCCCAGCAGAACATCCGCCTCCCCATCCGAAATAACAGTGCTCCTGGCATCTCCAAACAGCATGTCGGATTCCACAACCCCTCCTCGTTGCGCCATACCGTGTATTTCGCTCATCCGCACGGGAATATCCGACAAAAGTGCGGCTTCTCCCAGCACGCTGGATGCCAAAAGGTTTCCCTGTCCTCCTACCGCTACTATAACTAATCGTGTAGTGCTCATTTTTCTGCCTGCTTCCTTATTCTTTTAACGGTATTATCGCGTTTTCAGGACAGATTTGTGCGCACACCGAACAGCCGGCGCACTGCGCAGCATTTATGCGAACCTCGCCCTCACTCAGGTAAAATGCCGGACATCCCAACAGATTGATACAATCCCGATGATTTTTGCACCTGCTGCTTACCCTGTATCTTCTGCGGGTCTGGAGTTTGAGACCCTTGGCGTAAAGTGTGCACAACTCCTTGGAAATGACGACCGATACCCCTTGGAATTCAACTGCCTTTCTCACCGCTTCAATACTTTTCTTTATTTTGAAAGGCTGGATCACCGCAACTTCTTTAACACCGACAGCCCGCACCACATCTTCAATCGAGATCAGGCCGTATCCGCTCAGACCCAAAAGGCTCATATCCACTCCAGGGTGGGGCTGGTGCCCGGTCATGGCTGTGGTGCCGTTGTCCAAAATAACAAGAGTAAAGTTGTGGTTGTTGAAAACTGCGTTGATTAAGCCTGGTATGCCGGCATGGAAAAATGTCGAATCTCCGATAAAAGAAATCACCTTCTTGTTGGTTGCTTTGGAAAAGCCGCACGAGGTGCCCACGGACGATCCCATGCACATAAGAAAGTCGGCCATGGAAAGCGGCGGCAACAGTCCCAGCGTGTAGCAGCCGATGTCGGTGGGAAAGATGGTCTCCATTCCCTGCGCAGCCTGTTTGGTGATATAGTAGGTCGCTCTGTGAGAGCAGCCTGCGCATAGGTTAGGCGGTCGTCCAGGAATTTCCGGGACGCCCGACATGTCCGCGGCGGCAACCGGCTCGTATGGAATGTCCAAATACGTCGCAAGCACTTTCCTTACGCCCGCCGGGTCGAATTCATACAATCTGGAAAAATGCTCCGGGCCTTTTCCCTTGATGGGAACGGTCAATCCTGCCTCCTGGGCGAACGCCTTTACCGATTCCTCCATGTAGGGCTCGCCTTCCTCTACAATCAGCACCTTTTGGCAACCTTTAAGGAAACTTTTAACGACGGCTCCAGGCATGGGGTTGGAAAATCCGATCCTCAATATTTTTACCTTCCCCTCGCACTTGAGGTCCTTCACGGCATCCCAGACATAGTTGTAGCTGACACCGTTGCAGACGATCCCGCACGGGCCGTCGCCTTCCACGAAGTTATACTGAGAGCTTTCGGAAATGCTTTTAGCTTCATCCCAGTGCTTGAGAAGCTTCACATGCAGGGTTCTCGATACCGCCGGCACGGTTACGTAGCTAAACGGGTCTTTGGTAAAATCTCCAATTGTTTTAACAGGGGCGATATCGGCAAAGGTGACTATTCCAGTGGAGTGATTGACTCGGGTTGTAGTTCTCAACAGCACCGGTTCCTGGAGCTTCTCGGAGAGATCGAAAGCATATTTGGTCATCTCTTTGGCTTCCTCAACCGACGAAGGCTCAAGGACGGGCAGACCCGAAAGCTTTCCATAGTATCGGTTATCCTGCTCGTTCTGGCTGGAAAACATAAAGGGATCGTCAGCCGTAACGACCACCATCCCTGCTTTCACACCTACATAGGCGAGGGTCATCAGAGCGTCTGCAGCAACATTTAATCCTACGTGCTTCATGATGGCCATACTGCGCACACCGGCATTTGCCGCCGCCGCAGCCACCTCCAGGGCTACTTTCTCGTTTGTGCTGTATTCGAAATAGAGATCGCTCTGCCGAGACACCTCAAAGAGGCTTGCCGCAATCTCCGATGAGGGAGTACCGGGATATGTGGCGCCGATGGCGACTCCTGCCTCAATCGCACCCCTGGCGATCGCTTCGTTGCCCAGCAGGAGCATCTTTTCGCCACGCTGTTTTGAAAGTAATTTATGCATGGCCTTTCCCTTGATTGAAGTCGGCTGCCAAGCAGCCTGTAAGTCGTTAGGTTGCTTTTCTTAGATTCTCACTGTAACCCATTTTGGAGGAAATATCCCTGGCGCTTTCCTTTACCAGATCGACCAGTCTTTGTTGATTGTCTCCAAAGATTCTCTCAGCGGGTCCGGCTAACGCAACGGAGGCGATAACCTGCCCTGTGTAATCAAAAATGGGCGCAGCCACGGAAGATACATCGGATACATACTCCGAATCACTCTGACTGTATCCCAGTCTTCGAATCGCTGCCAGTTCCTCCTTCATCTGTTCAATATCGGTAATCGTATTCATGTTTAGTTTGGCAAGCCCTGTAGTCTCAATCAAACGGTCAATGAAAGACTGATCCTTGAAGGCCAGAACAGCCTTGCCGGGAGAACCCGCGTACAAGGGCAGAGTGCTGCCCCTGCGGGTGGTTATTTTTAATACCCTTGGACTCTCTCGAACGTCTGCGCAAATGACGTTCAGTCCGTCCGGCACCATCAAAAATGCTGTCTCCAGGGAACGATCGACCAAAGCATTGAGGTGAGGGGAGGCGGTTTCGATTACAGAAGCCTTTTCGGCTGCGAGGAGCCCCAGTTTAAGGATCGTAAGGCTGAGATAATATTTGTTGGATCGTTCGTTCTTCGATAGGAATTGTCTCTTCTGGAAGGCCTGAAGATACTTGTAGGTCGAACTTAAGGGCATATTGAGCTTCTCGGCGATCTCGGATGCGGACAACTCCAGATGCTCCGAGGTGAATAGGCAAAGGAGATCCAATGCTTTTTCAAGAGTACCCGGCGAGTTGGTCACGGTACTTTCTCTTTTCAGGAGAATTAATTATCGCAATGTGATAACTATCTAACAAACACAACTCAACGTGTCAAAGAAAATGTTTGTCCCAATCGATGAATCCGTGGAAAACTTTGTTTGTGCGCTTATGCGGCGTTGCTCCCGATCCGGCCTAGTACTTGCTTGCGAAAGTGCGCGTAACAATCATTCATGTTCGTCACCCCGGCAGGGTTTTTGAGCCGGGGTCCAGGGGGTTGCTGAGGTGAGATCAGAGCTGGATTCCGGCTTAACATTGATGAACAGACTCATCTGTCCACCCCTAGTGATGAAAATTTGTTTGAGTCCTTGTACACTCTGCCTGTGCGGC
>Ga0187771_10002874_pt1 | contig 11948 bp, 8 predicted proteins | sample 0116_SJ02_MP15_1_FD_133139 | JGI IMG/M metagenome (GOLD analysis project Ga0187771, IMG submission 133139) | Tropical peat soil microbial communities from peatlands in Department of Meta, Colombia - 0116_SJ02_MP15_10_MG | ecosystem: Environmental > Terrestrial > Soil > Wetlands > Peat | place... | reverse complement strand
CCGCCGTATCCCTTCACCGAATGGCCGTATGGCGCCGCCACTTCGCTAGGCGTCAGCCGGCCATCCTCGAACGACAGCCCGCTGATGGTCGCGCTGGCCAATACCAGGCTCGGCAAGGCGATGAACGACAACAACGTCCAGCTTTACGGTTGGGTGAATGCCGGCGGCAATATCAGCACCGCGACGGTGAAGCCGGGCGGAAATTTTCCGGCCGCCGACATGTATACGCCGAACACGTTCGAGCTCGATCAAGCGGTGGTTTATCTTGAGCGCGTGCCCGACACGGTGCAGAACGACCATGTCGACTGGGGCTTTCGAGTGTCCGCTAACTACGGCGAGAACGACCGTTACACGACGGCCTTCGGCATCGCCAGCTATCAGCTTTTGGGCCATAACCTCACCAACATCTACGACTTCCCGATGATCTACGGAGAGGTTTTTGTCCCCCAGATCGGCGAAGGCCTGTTGCTGCGATTGGGCCGCTACATTTCGATCCCGGACATCGAGGCGCAGCTGGCGCCGAACATCTACATGTACTCGCACTCGATGACCTATGCTTTTGACAATTATACCAACGAAGGTCTGATCGGCACGCTGGCGGTTACCAAAAACTGGTTCGTGCAGTTAGGCGTAACGATCGGCACCGACACGGCGGCGTGGAACATGGGCCGCACCGTGCCTAATCCGTTTCCCAATCCGGTGTACCCCGGCAATACCATGCCGAAGGACCCCGGCGCCGTGCCGTCGCTTACGGCGGCAATCCGCTGGCAGAGCGACTCGGGCTACGACAATTTCTATCTGACCGCCAACGGCATCAATGGCGGCCAGTGGGGCTACAATAATCTGCAGTGGTTCGGCGGGACCTATTATCACAAGTTCGACGAACAGTGGCACCTGGCATTCGAAATGTACACGCTGAGCCAGAACAACGTGCTCAATCAAAACAATGCCGAAGCGCAAACCATCATAGCCAATGGCGGCTACCCGTTCACCTTCGCCAACGGCTTTAATTACAATGCGCCGAACTTCGCGCAATGCGCCGCCGTGGTGCTGAGCTGCACCGCCCGCGTTATCGCGTCCGTGGCCTATCTGAACTACAAGTTCTCGCCGTTGGACAACGTCTCGTTCCGTCCCGAATTTTTCGACGACATGGAGGGCCAGCGCACCGGCGTGAAGACACGCTATGCCAATTTCGGCATCGGCTGGCAGCACTGGTATTCGCCGCAGGTCGAGATTCGTCCGGAAGTGGTCTACTATCACTCCCTTGACGCCAACGCCTTCAACGGCAATCCCGATGCTTGCCCGGCCGCCGCCAACTGCAAGGTCTCGGCGATCGCTCCAGACAAGAATTTCGCCTGGATCGCGTCGATGGATGTAATCTGGCACTTCTGATCGCCCAACAACAACCAAACGCCGTCGCGGCGTATCAGCGCTGCGGGCCGGACAGACTGAGTTCCTGCTCGGCGCGGAAAATATTGCTGTACAGATTGGCGATCCATTGCCGTCCGCTCGAGGTGACGTTGAGGTAGCGGATGGCGCCCTGGATGTGCGATGAGACGCTGTTCCAGTAAAATTGCGGATAGAGATCGGTGAGATCGGCGGCCGACGTATAGCCCAGCTGCTTGTTCATGCCGACTTCTTCGAATTCATAATACAGCGCGCTCGCCTTGCGCAGATAGTGCGGATCGCCGAGCTGGCCGATCAGGTCGGCCGCCCGCACCAGCATGCCCTCCTCGTTATCGTCGCCGTCGGCGCGGTCGACGCACGGAAACCGCGTGAACTCGATGGCGTGGGCGATGCGGTCGGCATCGAGCAGCTCGATCTTGGCGATGCGATCCATCACGAACAGCTTCGATCGATCGACGTGATAGGACAACAGCGCGGCGTCGGATGCGCCGCGCGGCAGCTTGGTCTTGGTGCCTTTGGCGTCGATCACGTAGCCGTCGGCATCGTCGCCGCCCAAGATGCCGCGCACGTAGCCGATGTCGTGCAGCATGCAGGCGACGAGCAGATGCGCGTAATCGCCGGGATAGGTCGGCCGCAACAGCGCGCGGCCCTTCATAATGTCGCAGCCGACCAGCGTCACCAGCATGGTGTGCTCGACGTTGTGGTAGAGCGCATCGCTGTTGCCGATGCATTCCAGCGCCAGCCGGGCGATCGACGGGACGAGCTCGGTCAGGTGGGCATGGGTGGAGGCGAATCTGCGGCTCAAATGCTCGTGCAGATACGAGCCCAACGCCTCCGCCGCCAATTCGGGTACGGTAATCAAGTAAGGCCCCCTCGCCCGCTCGCGGTCATGGTGACGATGAGTTCGGCGATTTGCAATATCGATCCGGGCTATTTTCGGGCGCGAAAAAAAATGGAAAGGCCGGAATATCGGCACAAATCGACGCCGGCGGGTTAACTCTGTAACAGTTCCTCGACGGCGCGGTTGGCCTGATCGATCGCCGAATCGGTATAGGCCGCAGCACCAGCGTCCGAATTGGCGATCGCGATGCTGCCAATGCGCGCCCGGCCGATCACATGCGGCTGTTGGCCTTCCGGCCATTCCGGGTCGAACAGCTGGTTATACTCGTAAGCATAGCCATGCGGCCAACGATTAACCGTGATCGCGGTAATGTCGCGGGCCGGATCGAAGCCGCCCGGGCCGAGGATGCGGGCGAGTTCGGCGCGAATATTGCGTTCGTAAGTCTCAAAGCTAGTGTTGAAAATGTCGACTTGCCCGACGCGATTTTGCTCGCGCTCCGAAAGCCCGGGCTGGCACGGCGTGCGCACCATCCGCACCAGCATCGGCTCGTCGGGCGAACGGGGGCTGCGATAGTCGCCAATATCGACGACTTGATTCAAAGACAGCGTCGAGAAATACGAGCCCGGCGCATAGACCGATGAGACGCCAAGCGCCTTGAACGGCCGCCAGTTGCGCAGCGCCACGCTGACATAGATGAGCGGGGTCTTCACCGCATAACGCAACGCCTGTTTTTGCCGTTCCGGCAGTTCCGGACACAGATACGGGATCATCATGTTCCAGCAGGCCAGCACGCAGAACTGCGCGCGCACCGAGTTAAGCTCGCCGCCGCGGCTGTAAACAACCTCGACGCCGACGGGCGAGGTCGGATCGCCGACGTTGCGCGCGCACACCACAGTGCTGCCGAGGCGAAGGCGCACCGCCGAGGCCGGCCGATCGAGCCGCGAATAGTCGATGCGCGCCGTGACCACGTCTTCGGCGCTATGGCCCGGCACGCTGTCAGCAACGAGATCGCGCACCAGGAGCCGGGCGATCGAGGCGTTGCCGTCGGGAAAATGGAACGTGTAGGAGCCGCCGCCCTCGGCGTAACCTGCGGCGGTGTATCCGGTGTGCGGCGCCGCGCCGGCTTTAAGATCAAGGCCGGCGAAACCGGGAAAGTGGAAGGCCCAGACGTCGAGCGCCGATACCGCGTCGATGCCGACGCCCCATTCGCCGTGGGTGCGCGCCTGATAGAAGGCAATGACGCCGGGATCCGCCTTGACGACGTTCAACAGGTAGTCGCGATAGCTCATGCCGGCGAGGCGGGTCTTTTTCTCGGCCGACGACAGGCCGGGAAGATAGTCGATCGCCGCCTCCTCGATGCGCGCGATGTCGCTCTTCACTTGCGGCGACAGCGGCGTTTGCGCGAGGCGCTGCGCCCACCGCACGCCGTCGGTCATGACGATCAGATGGTCGGCGCCGAACGTCTCGCGGTCCAGAAACACGCCGCGTGTCAGCCCGAGCGACGGATAAAAATCGTTACGGCTGCATTTGCGGCTGAGCGCGATCGGGTCGATGCCGAGCGCTTTCAACAGGCCGTCGGCCACGGTGCTGTACGGCCGCGGGCTGTCGATCAGCAGCGTGCCGCCGTTCATCAGTTCGAGACGGCCGCCGACGGCGAACTCGTTGCGCTTGGCGTGGCCGCCGAAATCGTCGTGGTTGTCAAGAACGAGAATGCGCGCGTCCGGCCGCTTGGCGCGGTAGAAATGCGCAGCCGCTAGCCCGCTGATGCCGCCGCCCACGACCACAAGATCGTAGGTCTCCCGGGTGTCGACAATCTTGCCAGCATGTGACCAAAAATCGCCGTCGCGCAACGCATGCGCGGCTTCGAACGAGCCCGGATGGCTGCCGCGCAGCCCGGTCAGCGCCGGCGGATAATAGCCCGGCGCGTCCTGCGGCGCTGCGGCGGCGGCCAAGCCCGGCGCGGCGAACCGCGGCAACAACCCGCCGGCTGCGCCCGCGGCGATCGAAACGCCGTTGAGAAAATCCCGCCGCGTGATCGCCTCGTCCATGCCAAGCGCGTGATCGCAAGCATGGTCGGGCGCGATTCGCTGATCCTTGGGTGCCACGGGCTTTCAGAACACTCCCAAATGCTGGCGCAGGTCGACGCCGTCGGCCTTCAGCGCCGCGGCGGTCGAAACTACGGCGACGCGGCCCGAGTTGAGAATGACGATGTCGTCGGCGATGTCGAACACCAGCTTCGGCGACTGCTCGACCAGGACGATGGAGAGGCCGCTTTCCTTCAGCTTGCGGATGGTCGCCATGACCTCGGCGACGATCTGCGGGGCGAGACCCTCCGACGGTTCGTCCATCAACAACACCCGCGGATTGGCCATCAGCGCCCGGCCGATGGCGAGCATCTGCTGTTCGCCGCCGGACAGATAGCCGGCCAACTGGCCGCGGCGCTCGGCCAGCCGGGGAAACATGCCGAATACCGTCGCCGCGGTCCACGGCGCATGGCGGCGGCCGGCGAAGCCGACATGGGCGGCCACCATCAAATTTTCGCGCACGGTCAGACTCTTGAAGACGCGGCGGCCTTGCGGCACCAACGCGACGCCCTGCGCCGCGATCAGCTCCGGCGGCAGCCGCGTCACCGCGGTGCCGAACACTTCGACCTGGCCCGCCCGCGGCGGCAACAATCCGACGCTGACATTCATGCAGGTCGATTTGCCGGCGCCGTTTCTGCCGAGCAGGCCGAGCAGCCGGCCCTCGCCGAGCGTAAACGACACCTTCTGCAACACATGGCTGTCGCCGTAGAAGGCGTCGATGTCGGCAAGCGTGAGCGCGCTATTCGCCAAGATAGACCTCCCGCGTGCGCGGATCGGCCACCACCTCGGCGCGGCTGCCTTCGACGATCACGTTGCCGAAATGCAACAGCGTAATGCGGTCGGCAAGTTCGAGCGCGGTGTCCATATCGTGCTCGATCATCACGATGGTCACGTCGCGGGGAATGGCGGCGAGCAGCTTGCGCACGTCCTGGCGCTCGTCGATCGACAGCCCGGCGAACGGCTCGTCGAGCAGCAGCACTTTCGGATTCTGCGCCAGCGCCATCGCGATTTCGACCCGGCGCCGTTCGCCGTAGGAGGTCTGCGCCAACGGCCGCGCGGCGATGTGGTCGAGGCCGACGCGCTTGAGCGCCGCGCGCGCCTGCGCGCTCAGGTGATGCTGGCGATCGAGCGCGAGCAGCGGATTCCAGCGCAGCGGCGACAGCCCGAGCAACGCCAGCGTGACGTTGCGCTCGATGGTGTCGCGCGCGAACAGCGTGATGATCTGATAGGTCCGCGCCATGCCGAGATGGGTGCGCTTGCGGCTCGGCATCCGGGTAATATCGCGGCCGAACAGCGCCACCGATCCGCTGTCGGGCGCCATCTCGCCGGTGATCAGGTTGAACAGCGTGGTCTTGCCGGCGCCGTTCGGACCGATGATCAACCGCCGTTCGCCGGGCTCGACGGTGAGATTGACATTGGTGGTGACGCGCAAGCCGCCGAACGCCTTGCTGAGATTGGTGACGGTGAGCGCGCTCATCGCCGCTGCCCCGCGGCGGTCGCCGCCGTCTTGCCCCGGCGCGCCGCGCGCCAGGCCGAGCGAAAGAGCCGCACTGCGCCCGGCACCAGGCCCTCGGGCATGAATACGACGATGGCGACGAAGATGGCGCCGAGCATGAAATTCCAACGCTCGACATAGGCGCTGACCACGTTCTTGACGATGACCACCAGCGCCGCGCCGACCACCGGACCGAGCAGCGTTCCGGCGCCACCCGAGATCACCATCAGCAGGCCTTCCGCCGACGCGGTGAGCGCCAGCGCCTGCGGACTGATGAATTCGTTGTAGTAGACGAACAGAATGCCGGCGATCGAGGTCAACAGGCCGGAGAACACGAACGCCCAAAAGCGGATCATCCAGACGTGAAAGCCGAGCGCGTTCATGCGGCGCGGCTGGTCGCGGGTGCCGGCGAGCACGGCGCCCAACGGCGAATGCGCGAAGATCGCGCTCATTGCCAGCGCGACCAGAAAGACAACCAGCGCGGCGTCGTAGAAGCCGCGCGCGGAACCAAGCGACAATCCGAACGGCGCCGGACGCGTCGTCACGCCGATGCCGTTGTCGCCGTTGGTGATGCTGATCCAGCGATAGGCAAGGCCCCAGATGATCTCGCCGAGCGCCAGCGTGATCATGATGAAGCTGATGCCGGTCGCCCGCAGCGACAATGCGGCGAAGCCAGCGGTCACGACAACGCCCGCCGCCAGCGCGGCAAGGATGGCGACGGCGTGACCGTGGCCGGCGGCAAGCACATAGGCGACCACGTAAGCGCCGACGCCGAACAAACCGGCATGGCCGAGCGATACCAGACCCGCGTAACCGACCAGGACGTTGAGCCCCAGCGCGAAGATGGCGTAGAGCAGCACCTGGCTCGCGATATTGACGTAATAGACTTCGCCGATCGCGTAGGGCAGCGCCGCCAGCGCCACGATGGCGGCGGCGGCGGCGATGCGCCGCCAGATGACGGCTGCGGTCGCCGGATCGGTCACAGGATCTGGCCTCCAAACAGCCCCTGCGGCCGCCATACCAGCACCAGCACCATGGGCAGGAACAGCACGAAATAGGCGAGCTCGGGCAACAGCGCCTGGCCGAAATTATAGATGAAGCCGACGATGATGCTGCCGACGAACGAGCCGATGAGGCTGCCGGTGCCGCCGAGGATGACGACCACCAGCGCCAACGGCAGCATATCCTGATCGAGGCCGGGATAGACCGACAGGATCGGGCCGCCGATCATCCCGGCGAAGCCCGCCAGGCCGGCGCCGAGCCCGAAAACGACGGTGAACAGCTGCGAGACGCGGATGCCGACGACGCGCGCCATCTGCGGGTCGTCGACGCCGGCGCGGATCATGGCGCCGAGCCGAGTGCGCTCCAGCATCAGCCACAGCGCAACGGCAAAGACCACGGCGATTAAAATGACCGCCATGCGATACAGCGGAAACGCGGCGCCGGCGACGCGGATGAAGCCGGCCAGATGCGGCGGCGTCGCCACCGAGATCGGATCGCCGCCCCAGCCCATCAGGCACAGATCGGCCGCCATGAAGGAAACGCCGAGCGTCACCAGCACTTGCGCCAATTGCTGGCCGGCCAGCCGCCGCAGCAACAGCCGCTCCATCAATGCGCCCAGAATCGCGACTTCGCACGCGGCGACGCCGGCCGCCAGCCAGAAATTCAGCGTCAAGCCGAGCGCGCCGGACAGCAAGCTGGTGCCGAGATAGGCGCCGACCATGAACATCGAGCCATGCGTCAGATTGGGAATGCGCATCAACCCGAAGATCAGGGAAAATCCGGCCGACAATAGAAACAACAAGCCGCCGAACGTCACGCTGTTGACGGTGAGCAGCAGCCAGAATGTCATGCGCGCCGCCCCCGTAACCGAACAGTAGTGTTGTCCTTGCGAGCGGTTTGCCCAGGCATGTTATGCATGCCATTTCGTTCTTCGGAAACTCGCCGGTTTCGAGTTCAGCACTTGGTCAGCGGCGGATAATCGCGCGAATAGACCGGATGAGCGAGGTACTCCTGCTCGGGCCAGGTCCAGAACTGACTGACATTCTCGTAGGTCTTGATGGTCTTGTTCCACAGTTTGAGGCCGTATTTGGCGCCCTCGGTGCCGAGGCGGCGGACGTAGAAGGTGCCGACCACGTTATTGAGGTGATCGAACTTGACCGATCCGCGCGGCGTGTCGGTCAGGCTGACCGCTTTCAGCGCCGTCATGAATTTATCTTTGTCGCTGGCGTCGCCGCCGGCCGCCTTAAGCGCAGCATCGACGACCATGCAACTGACGTAGAGCCCGGCTGCATAGAAGCCGGGAATGACGTCGTAATTCTTCATGATCTCGTCGACGAAGCGCTGGTTGCCGTCGCTTGCGAGATCGAGCGTGTAGGGGCAGCACGAGACCAGCCCGATCGCTTCGTCGCCGAAGCTCTTGAGCAGCGCATCGTCGCCGCCGGTTTCTCCCGACACCACCGGATATTTCAGTCCGGCGCTGGCATAGGCCTTCATGAAGCGCAGCGGGTTCGAGCCGGCAAAGCCCTGGCAGACGCCGTCGCAATCGGCGATCTGGGCGACATAGGGCGTGTAGTCCGGCGTGGACAATGGCGGCCACAGCTTATTGACGACGCAGCCGCCATCCTCAGCGAACGCCGCCTGGAAGCCGCCCATCTGCTCGTAGCCGAAGGCAAAATCCTCCGAAATCGTGACGACGCGCTTGAGCTTGAGTTCGGTCGCCGCATAATGCCCCATCGGGTGCATCGCCTGCGACGAGGTCGCCGACGCGCGCAACAGATACGGGTTCGGCTGGCGTTGCGTGAGATTGTCGGCCGCCGCCAGGCTGAGCGTCGGCATCTTCTGCTCTTTGATATAATCGTTGATGGCGTAGAGCTCGAATGCCGCGAGCGGACCGACGATGACATCGACCTTGTCGCGCTCGACCAGTTCCTGGGCCTTGGTCTTGGCGCCGGCCGGATTACCGCCGCTGTCTGCCGAGACGAAGTCGACCTTGCGGCCGCCCATCGTGTAGTTCTTCTCCTTCAGGAACGTCAGCACGCCCTGTTCCATCTGGATGCCGCCTTGCGCCAGCGGCCCGGTCTTCACGGTGAGCAGGCCGAGCTTGAACGGCGTGGCCTGCGCCACGGCGGGCGCCGGAAAGCGGGTCAGCGCGGCGGCCGCGCCGGCGGCGCCGCCGGCAAGAAGTGTGCGGCGGCTGATTTTTTTGCGCGAAAAAGCTCGGCGAGACATGGACGACCTCCCTATTCCCCCTGTCATTCGGTTCGGTAAAGTCCGCTATTATCACGAGTTTATCAACACTTGCGCAGCGGCGGATAGTCGCGCGAATAGACCGGGTGCGCGAGGAATTCCTGCTCCGGCCAGGTCCAGAACTGACCGACATTCTCGTAGGTCTTGATGGTCTTGTTCCAGAGCGTCAGACCGTATTTGGCACCTTCCCGACCCAAGCGCCGAACATACACGGTGCCGATCACGTTGTTGAGGTGATCGAACTTGATCGGCCCGCGCGGCGTATCGGTCAGGCTGACCGACTTGAGCGTCGTCATGAATTTCTCTTTGTCGCTGGCGTCACCGCCCGCCGCCTTGAGCCCGGCGTCGACCACTTGGCAATTGCCGTAAAGCAGAGCGGCATATTGTCCGGGAATGGCGTCGAAATTCTTCAGCATGCCATCGACGAAGCGCTGATTGGCGTCGCTTTCGAGGTCGAGCGTGTAGGGGGCGGCACTGACCAAACCGATCGCTTCCTCGCCGAAGCTCCTGAGCAGGAAATCGTCGGCCCCGGCCTCGCCGCAGATCACCTGATATTTGAGGCCGGCCCCGGCATAGGCCTTCATGAAGCGCAGCGGATTGGAGCCGGCAAAACCCTGGCAGACGCCGTCGCAATCGGCGATCTGGGCGATATACGGCGTATAGTCGGGCGTGACCAAAGGCGGCCACAGCTTGTTGACCACGCAGCCGCCGTCGTTCTCGAACGCGGCCTGGAAGCCGCCCATCTGCTCGTGACCGAAGGCAAAGTCCTCGGAGACGGTGACGACGCGCTTGAGCTTCAGTTCGGTCGCCGCATAGTGCCCCATCGGGTGCATGGCCTGCGAGGAGGTCGCCGACGCGCGCAACAGATAGGGATTCGGCTTGCGCTGGGTGAGATCGTCGGCCGCCGCCAGGCTGAGCGTCGGCATTTTCTGCTCTTTGATGTAATCGCTGATGGCATAGAGCTCGAATGCCGCCAGCGGACCGACGACGACGTCGACCTTGTCGCGCTCGACCAGTTCCTGCGCCTTGGTCTTGGCGCCGGCTGGATTGCCCCCGGTATCGGCGGAGATGAAGTCGACCTTACGGCCGCCCAGCGTATAGTTCTTCTCTTTTAAATAGGTGAGAACGCCCTGCTCCATCTGGATGCCGCCCGCAGCGAGCGGTCCGGATTTCACGGTGAGCAGACCGAGCTTGAACGGCGCGGCTTGCGCAATGGCGGGCGCCGGAAAGCGGCCGAGCGCGGCTAAAGCCGCGCCACCGGCCAGAAGCGTGCGGCGGCTTACTCTACGCGGCATCACGTCCTCCCCTTGGATCGCTATCGGTCGAGAAACGCTGTAATCGAGGCTTATACGATCATTTTTTCTTCGGCGGAATGACAGGCAAAAGCACATAGGGTCGCGCCGTGCCGCCGAAATGCAGGCCGGTGACGCCGCCGAAAATCTCACGCTGCCGGTCGCGCGGATCGTCGTGCAGAAACGGCCCGCAGCCGGTGAGCTCGTTCTTGAAGTTCGACAGCCGCCCGCCGCTGCCTCCCGGATAGACATAGTCCTTGCCGCGCACGGTGAGCGCGACGCGATGGCCGGGGGGGACGACGATCGACGTCGGCCAGATTTCGATATCGAGCGCGACCGCCTCGCCCGGCTTGAGCGGCTCTCTCTTGGTGTGGGTATGATAGGGCCGATACGGCTTCGACAGTTTCTTGTCGAGCTGGCGGTGCGACGCACGCAGCCAGCCCTGGCCGACCGGGGTGTGCGGATCGATGGCGCCCTGGAACACCACTTCCTTCAGATCGGGAGAAAACACCCGCAGCACGACGAAAATATCGGCATCGCTGGTCGACGACGAGACATAAAGCCTGACCGCCGCCGGCCCGGTGATCTCGGTCTCGCGGTCGAGCGGCGTGGTCAGAAAGGTGACGCCGTCGCCCAGCGCGGCGAAACGGATCACGGTTTTTTTCGCCGGCGCCTTGGCGCCGAGCGCGCCGGACGGATCGAGATAAAGCCTGGTCCATTTGGTGCGCTTGAGCGGCCATTCGTTCTCGGCGCGCTCGGCGAAGCGGTCGAGGTGACGCACCTGGAGCTGGACCGGCGGCTGCTTGTCAAAATCGTTGTTCTTGCCGTGCAGGAAATAATCGAAGAAGCGCAGCTGCAGCGTGCGGCCGTAATCGGTGTAGAAATGCGTCCAGTGCTCGATGCCGTGCGCTTCGAGCCATTTCTGCTTCGACGCCGCGCGCGTGAAGCCCTCGAAATTGCCGCGCGGATGCAGGCCCTGGCCGCCCCAATTGGCGGCCGACAAGAACGGCACTTTCACCTTCGACCAGACCGGCGAACGGGCGCGGTGATAGTCGTCGTCGAGCGGATGGCCGAAAATGTCGGCGCCGAGATTGCTGCGGTTCTTTGCCAGTTCCGCGTCGGAGAGAAATTCCGGCCCGCATACCAGTCTGCCGTGCACCCGGCTGCGCCGGCCGCGCTCGCCGGCCCCGTATTGCACGGTCTTGACCTGCATGTCGTACCAGTTGTCCCAGAACGTGCAGAGAATGCCGCCATGGTGCGTCATGTCGCGATACCAGTCGGCGGCGCCTTCCCAGATGCACATCGCGGCGAGATGCGGCGGTTGCAGGCTCGCCACGTGCCACTGATTGATGCCGTAATAGGAAATGCCGTTTAAGCCCACCTTGCCGTTCGACCACGCTTGCACGCCGGCCCATTCGATGCAGTCGTAGAAATCCTTGGTTTCGCGCGGCGAAAAATGATCGATGAAGCCGGGCGAGCAGCCGCAGCCGCGGGAATCCACCCGCACGCAGGCGTAATTGTGCGGCACCCATTTCTCCGGATCCACGACTTCCCAGCTCTGATAGAGATTGCTTGAGCCT
>Ga0187771_10002873_pt1 | contig 11949 bp, 8 predicted proteins | sample 0116_SJ02_MP15_1_FD_133139 | JGI IMG/M metagenome (GOLD analysis project Ga0187771, IMG submission 133139) | Tropical peat soil microbial communities from peatlands in Department of Meta, Colombia - 0116_SJ02_MP15_10_MG | ecosystem: Environmental > Terrestrial > Soil > Wetlands > Peat | place... | reverse complement strand
CTTTGACGGTTTCCCGATGTTCAGCCGTGACGGCAAGAAACTGGTGTGGGCGTCCAACCGCAACGCCAAAGCTCCGCATGAAACTAACATCTTTATTGCGGATTGGGTACCGTAGCAGTCCCCTTTTTGACTGAAGGACGTAATGGACTCGTGGATGAAATTCCGGCAGTGGCTGGTGGCGCTGGGCCTGCTGGCCCTGGTGTTGGCGGCGATTGCCGGCCTGTTCTTGACGCGAGATTTAGGCACGCCCAGCGGCGCCATTTCGCCGTCTGTGCCGGGCGAACTCAAACTGGTAGACGAACGTTCTCTGCATACAGCCCGCGCCATGGCCAAGCTCGCCACTGGCACAGACGAGCAACAAGTCGCGAATCTCGCAGCGCAACTCGCCGATGACGCGGTCGACTTGGCATTTCATGACGCACTGCGCGATGCCACGGACCATCCTCCTCAAGCCAAGCCGCAGTTCCGGCCGCTCTACGAACGCGCCAGCCAAATCGAAGCGCAGGTCAAGGCCGACCAGAATAGCCTGAACCAACTGAAGAAGCAGTTGGCTGCGGCAAACGCAGCGCATGTGGAAAGCTTGCAGGAACAACTCGACGTTGCCCAAGCCCAGCTCGAACTCGATCAGGACGAACTGAACGACGCGCACGAGGATCTGGTGCGGTCGGGTGCTGACCCCGGAAGCTTGATTCAGCGTCAATTCGACGAACACCAGGCAACCGAGCATGGCGCCGATCAGAAAACTTCTCTGCAGGCTCAGAGCAGCGCGACCGTGAACTATCAGGCTGGGAGTCTGATCGCGCAGTTCCTCGCCTGGAGAAATCTGCGTCAAAAGGCTGGCCAGCTTCAGCGGGCGCATGATGAAGCGGTACAGGACGCTGCCAAGCTCACGCAGGCACACGAGGCCCTGGAAAAGCAAGTGACCGCCGAGAAGTCGACAGCCCAGGCAAAAAGACAGACAGAGGCTCCAGGGCCAGAAAACATCCCGCCTCCAACCGCCACATCAAGCAGTGCAATTAAGACTTTGCATTTGATTTCTGATGACCAGAAAACTCTTGCCGATTTCGACAAGCGAATCCAGGATGAACAGGAACTGCAAAACACCTACATGACCTGGATTGCTTTGGTGCATTCGCACCAGCGGGCCGCATTGCATGGCATGGTCCAATCGGCGCTATGGATTCTGCTCATCTTGCTGGCCGTCTACGTCGTCGACAGGATCATTGATCACTACCTGGCGGAAGTGGGCGAGGAACGCACCCGCCTGCACACGCTACGCGCTGTCTTTCATTTCGCTGTCCAAGCCGCGGGCGTGCTTGTAATTCTCTTTGTGATCTTTGGCGCTCCGCAACAATTACCCACCATACTGGGTTTTGCCGGCGCTGGCCTGACGGTCGCTCTAAAGGATTTCATTGTCGGCTTCTTTGGCTGGTTCGTGCTGATGGGCAAGAACGGCATTCGCGTGGGCGATTGGGTCGAGATCAACGGCGTTGCCGGCGAGGTGATTGAGATCAACCTGCTGCGTACCATCCTGCTTGAGACCGGCAACTGGACCGACACCGGCCACCCCACCGGGCGCAAGGTGGCCTTCGTAAACAGCTACGCCATCGAAGGGCATTTTTTCAACTTCACCACCAGTGGGCAATGGCTATGGGACGAAGTGGCGATTACGGTTCCTGCCCAACTTGACCCATATTTGTTGATCGACCACATCCAGCAAGTCGTAGCCAAGGAGACCGAGGCCAACGTGCGCATGGCGGAAGAAGAGTGGCGACATCTGACCAAACGCTACCGCGTACGGGCGGTCTCGGCTGCGCCCGCGGTGAATCTGCGGCCTACACCCACCGGGGTTGAGTTGCACGTCCGCTATATCACCCGGGCGCAAGACCGCTTCGCCATGCGGGCGCGCCTAAATCAGGCTCTGGTACAGTTGCTGCGCCAAAGCCTCAACGAAAAAGAAAGTGCCTCCGCGCCAAAGTGAGGCTTGCGCGGAGTGTACGGTTGCGGCTCCGCTTACGGCGCTTGTGTTTGCGGCTTTGGCAGGACCGACTCCGGGTTCTCGCGCGGAGCCACGAACGGCACGTGCGGTTTGTGCGTCACCTCACCCGCTTCGGCGTCGCTCATCACGATGCCAGCATGGTCCAACAGCAGGCCGGTCGCGCGGTCGAGCTCAATGCGCGACTTCTCGTAGGCTGCGGTGGCGGAGAGCAGCGTGGATTCGGCGGTGGCCAGAGCAGACTCATTTTGCAAGACCAGCGTGCTGGTCGAGGCGCCCAGGTTCAGTTTCTTCTGCTCCGCGTCCAACGACTGACGGCCCAAGGCCACCGCAGCCTGGCCGGCGGCCACGCTGGCCCGGTTTTGCTGCACGGCAAACTGGGCGTTGCGCACCTCGATGCGAATCTGGTTTTCGATCTGTTGCACCCGCATCTGTGCCTGACGGTATTCCAGCTCGGAACGCACCTGCACAGCTTGCGCAGCGCGGTTGCGAATCGGGATGTTCAGCGACAGTCCCACTCCCTTATCCGGCGCCGTGGAGTTGATCAAACCATTCAGAGTGCTTCCGTAGCCGACCGATGGCACAACTGGGTTGATTATTTCTCCTTTGTACGCTGCGTTCGGACCAGCGCAGAAACCTTCCGCTTGAGCTTGCAAGGGCTCATTGGCGCAGAGGTTCGCCCCGTTCTGTGCCCCGCCCAACCCTGAGCCGCCGTAGTACGCAAACAGATCGAGACTGGGCAACAGCGCATTGCGAACTGCCTTATTGCTGATCTCAGTGTTGGTCAAGTTAATATGCGCTTCCGCCAGTTCCGGACGATGGTTGAGCGCATCGTTCACCAGATCCTGAGTGGGCACAACTTCTTCCTGCTGCGGAACCTGCATGGTGGAACTCGGAATTACCTCCGCGTCTGCCAATCGGGGATCCACCAGAGTGCGGCTGAGCGCGTTCTTCATGAGCAGTTGCTGCAACTGAAGATTCGTCTGCGCCAGCGTCAGGGCTTGCTGATCAGCAGCTACCGTGCTTTGCGCGCGCACAACTTCGATAGGCGCCAAGCTGCCGATCTGCACCTGCTTCTGCGTGTCTGACAAGGTCTTTTGCGCAAACGCCAGCGATTCCTGCTGAACGCGGACGTTTTCGTAGGCATACACCAGGTCCCAATACATGTACTCGATTTGATAAACCGTGGCTGTGACTTGCTGGCGGAAGGCTACGTCGCTGATCTCGCGGTTGTTCTTGGCAATGCGGATGAAACGGTCGTTGGCCGCAAAACCCAGACCTTGCAGCAGATGTTGCGTCAACTTGAACTGAAAACCCGAATTCAAAACTGGGCTTTCCTCGGTGAACGGGTTGTTACTGGTGATGCGGTTGTTGGTGAATCCAACCAGCATGTTCGTGCCCCATTGGAAACCTTGCTGATAGGCAAAGTTCGCCGTGCCGGTGTTTTGCACTGAGCCGCAGAAAGGCGAGCTGCATTCGAATTTGGCGTGGTCGATCTGCAAGGTACCCGTGAGTACCGGGTCAAAACTGGTAATCAGAGACCCCAACCCGAACGTCGAACCGACAATGCCGCCGGTTCCGGTTCCCGCTCCCGCTGCTCCAGCACTCGTGCCGCCCGTACCCGAGCCAACCTGCCCGCCCAGACCGCCCACGCCTCCGCCAGGCGTGTTCTGCACCACCCCTGCGTTGACGCCCAAAATCGACGCGCCCGCTTTGGCCCGCAGAATATCCGTATCGGCAATGTTCAGGTTGTAGCGCGCAATTCCGATATCGAGATTGTTTTCCAGAGCCAAGGCGACGGCGTCATCGATGGAGAGCATCAGCTTGCCATCCTGCATTAGTTGCTCAATGCGCGGCGTGTTCGCCAGCAGAGCCGGTGGGAGGTGACGCGGCGTATACGGCGCATTCACCTTGGGAAATGGAGAACTCGGTTTGGAATAATCAGTGACGACGAACTGCTGTGCCGGCTTCGGTGCTTCCGGAACCGCTGAGGTGGATGCACCGGACGTTGCATCCTGTGCCCTAGCCGTAGAGAAACTACCGGCCAGCCCCACAACTGCCAGCCAAAGCAAGTACTTCCAACGAAGCGAAACCATTCGATTTTCTCCCTGCATCATGACGCTGTTGAAACCAAGAAATGGCACTGGACAGAAATTTCTCTCCAGACCATCAGTTACGTGAAATCGCCGGTGCAAGTTCCATCATTTGCGGACCGGGAACAGACGCTTTTCGTTCAAATCGCAAGCTGGAATGCAATAGTATAGCCGACAGGCGGCGCTGCCCCGGCTACGCTCTCTATTTGAGCCGCAACCCGCTTCGCTGCTCATAGTTAGCTGACTGCTGTGTGAACACACGCGACTCGAATGCGCAATTTCAAAGTCACGCTCGCCTATGACGGCTCCGGTTTTTCGGGCTGGCAGGTGCAGCCCGGAGCTGCCACCATTCAAAACACCCTGGCTTCTGCTATTGGACGAATCACCGGCGAAAAGGTCTTGCCGCAAGGTTCCGGACGCACTGACGCCGGCGTGCACGCGCTGGGGCAAGTGGCGTCCTTCGCTCTGGAATCAGCCATCCCGGCCGAGGGGCTGCTGATCGCCTTGAATGACGTCTTACCGGCTTCCGTCCGGGTTCTCGAAGTGAACGAAGCCTCCCCGGAATTCCATGCCCGCAAGTGTGCCCGCGCCAAGACCTATCGTTACCGCATTTATCGGGGCGCGATCTGTCCGCCGTTCCTGGCAAACTACGTTTGGCATTATCCGTATCCACTGGATGAAGATGTAATGAAGCAAGCTGCGGAATTTGTGCTCGGAGAGCACGATTTCACATCGTTTGCCGCAGTGGATCCAGAGCGAGAGCGCGAAGGTGAGGCAGTCTCCAATGTGCGACAAATTCTTTCTTCTTCTTGGGCGCGAGACTCGCAGGAATTCACTTACACGGTGCGCGGCAGCGGTTTTCTGCACCACATGGTGAGAAATCTGGTGGGCACATTTGTTTTGGTCGGAAAGGGTACCCTGCAGCCGACTGATATCACTAGGATCCTGGAGGAACGCAGTCGATCGGCAGCGGGAGCCACTGCCCCCGCCAGCGGGCTATATCTGGTAAACGTCGAATACTGAGGGCAACGCTTATTTTTTCGGATATCCCACCGTCTGTGCCAGAACGATTTTCTGTTCCGGCCGCAGCTTCATGACTTTCGCCAAGGCTGCGCGGTCTACCGAGCCGCGAACCACCGTCGCCAATCCCTCCGAAGCGCAGAAGAGGTACACATTCTGCGCGATAAAGCCTGCGTCGGCAGAGGTGTAAAGCTCTGCGTCGCTGCCGACGCTACCGGTCTTCGCTATGTCGGCCACATAAACCAAATTCACCGGAGCGCTAGCGACGAAGGGCTGAGTGCCCGTGGCAGCGCGCACATCCTGCGCCAGCACCGGCTCAAGCCGGTTTGCCTTGGCATCGTAAATGAAGAGTCCGTCGGCTGTAGCCGCGTAAACGTCAATCTCCTGCCAGTTCATAGCCGAAGGCGCGGTCCGCTTGCCCTCCGGGCGGTTGATGCCGAACGCGGCCCACAGCAAGTTCGACAATACCTGCGGTGAAAGCTTTTCGCCCGAGAACTCCCGCGATGTTTTCCGCTCTTTCAACACTTGCATCAGCGGACGCCCACCATCCGTCTGCGGTGGCGGCAGAACGATTGGCTTCAAATCCTGTGCAAGCATCGTGCCCACGGAAATGAGAGCAATAAGAAAAGACTTCCGCATGACAGCCTCCTGTGAGAAAACCTAAGAGACGACTCCCTTCTTCCATTCGAACCGGATTCTACATCTGCTCATGCCGCTGCGGATGTGACGCTGAGTACGACGCGGGGTGACAGTGAGGTCAAGTAGTCTAAAATGATGGTCGAACCACGGCTATTCGCAGGCTAAAGTTGAGAATCGCATGACCAACATCCACAGCGTCGAGGGCCGGATCGTTTCGGTAAATCACGCCAGCGGTGAAGTTCTGCGCGAATTCGATTCGGCTTCCGAGTCGGAAATTCACTCCGCTGTGTTGCGCGCCCATGACGCACAGCCGGCATGGCAAGAGCTCGGCATCGGAAAACGTATCGGGATTTTGCGGAACTTCTTACGCACCTTGCACGCGCGTAAGTCCGAATTGGCTCGCCTGATTACCAGCGAAGCGGGAAAGCCCATCGTCGAGGCTTTGCTCACTGAAGTTGTGGTTGTCATGGACGCAACGCGGTTCTGCATTGAGAATGCGTACGCGGTACTGCGCGATCAATCCATTCCGCATCGCAGCCTGGCGATGAAAACTAAGTCCGGCCGTCTGGCGCGGGAACCCTATGGAGTGATAGGGATTATCTCGCCCTGGAATTATCCATTCTCGATTCCGGCGACGGAGACCCTGGCTGCGCTGATCACGGGAAATGCGGTGGTTTTGAAACCGTCTGAGCTGACGCCGCAATGCGCATTGCAGTTGGCGGAGTTGCTGCATCAGTCTGGCGTTCCCGAAGATGTTTTCCAGGTCGTTGTGGGAGATAGCGCTACCGGCGCGGCTCTCGTCAATGCCATAATCGACAAACTGGTCTTCACTGGCAGCGTGGCTACAGGCAAGCAGATCGCTCAAGCCGCTGCGGCGCGGCTACTTCCTGCAGTGCTGGAGCTTGGTGGCAAGGACCCGATGATTGTCCTCGATGATGCGGACGTCGAAGTTGCATCCAGCGCCGCCGTGTGGGGAGCATTCGTCAACGCAGGCCAGGCGTGTCTTTCGGTTGAACGGTGTTACGTGCATCGAAGCCTCTGTCCGCGTTTTCTCGATCTGGTCGTCAAGAAAACCAAGCAGCTTCGCGTGGGAAACGGCATGGACCCGCAAACCGACATCGGCCCGCTCATTCACGAGCGCCAGTTGCGGATTGTGGAGTCGCACGTCGCAGATGCACTGGCGCAGGGAGCGCGGTTGCTCACTGGTGGCACACGCCTGCATGATCTCGGCCGGAATTTCTATGCACCCACGGTGCTTGCCGACGTCACACATGCCATGCTCATCATGCGCGAAGAGACCTTTGGTCCGGTTTTGCCGGTTATGGCGTTTGATTCGGACGAGGAGGCTGTCCGGCTTGCCAACGACTCCGAGTACGGCCTTGCCGCCAGTATATGGACGCGGGATCGTGCTCGTGGCGAAGCTCTGTCGCGTCGCATCCAGGCCGGAACAGTGATGATCAACGACGCGATCTCTTGCTTTGGAATCAGCGAAGCTCCGCATGGAGGCGTGAAAGCCAGTGGCATTGGGCGTACGCATGGCCGGTTTGGGCTGGAAGAGATGGTCCGGATAAAATACATTGACTCCGACGGCCTGCCGGGGATGAAAAAGCTCTGGTGGTACCAGTACGGCGAGGCTTTCAGCCGGCAGATGGCGGGATTTGTCGACTTCATGTTCGCCCGCAGTTTGGTTGCGCGCGGGCGCGGTGCGCTGCGCATGACTGGCATTCTTAAACGGAAAGGAAAGCTCTAATGGCTAACGATGACTCGAAACGTGAATTGCTCCGTCATACTCTGGCCACATTGGCCTACCGTGGCGGGAAGACTGTGCGCAATGCCCCGGCGGAGTTTGCCGGCTTCAGCGGTGCAGGAAGAACTCCGGCGCAGATTCTTGCCCACATCGGCGACTTGCTCGACTGGGCGCTCTCCATGGCCAACGGAACCCGCAAATGGCACGATTCCACTCCGCTGCCCTGGGATAAGGAGGGTGCACGGTTTTTTGCCGCGCTGAAGTCCTTTGACGACTATCTGGCTTCGAACGAGCCTTTGCAGGCGCCGCCTGAAAAATTATTTCAGGGTCCGATTGCCGACGCACTCACGCACGTTGGTCAACTCGCCATGCTGCGGCGATTGGCTGGCGCACCGATCGTGGGCGAGAACTACTTTGTCGCAGATATAGCAGTAGGCCGGGTGGGCGCTGAGCAAACGCCTCCAAAAAAGACCTTTTGAGGTAACGCTTAGCATAGCGCCCTGCGAAAGCCTTCGAGTAAAATGTAGGAGCATGAATCAATCCGGCGGGTACCGCCATAAGAAAGAGGACCTCTGCTTTGGCTGCAACTGAAATCGCAACCTCTGGCTCAACCACCCCCATGCAACTTCCCAACCACAAAGTGAAAACGAAGGTGCCGGGACAGCGCGCCTGCAACGAGAAAGACGACAAGGGCAAACCCTGCGGCGGCCATTTGAAGCGCTGGTACTATACCGCTGATGTGCTGGAACAGGAATGCGGCGACGCGGAAAAGGCCTGGGGACCTGATGCCGAAGTGTACCGCTGCGAGCATTGCAAAACGCTTTACTTGCCAAATCACAAGGACCCGAGCGGATTGAACGTTGCCGGAGCGGGACGGATTTCGGTGTTTGGACTGACCGTGCCGCCGAAAAAGTAGCCGGATCTGGGCAGCATCAGGAAATACAAGGTCCCCGTTCGACTCGCTGGCGCTCGCTCAGGGCAGGTTCTCCATTACGCGTTGCCCTCTGCAAGCAGAAGGCAACACTTCGGTCGAGATGACGGCTTCGCAACGTTGGGGTGCGATGAAATCTTCTGACCTTATTTACGACTGGAATCACGCCGATCCGCGGACTCTGCGGCCAATTGGCCGCGTTCTGCTGAACGACGAGACCCTCCGCGACGGGCTGCAATCGCCTTCGGTGCGCGATCCCAGTATTGGCGAGAAGTTCGAGATCCTGCACCTGATGGAGGCCATCGGCATCAACTCGCTCGATCTTGGCCTGCCGGGCGCAGGTCCGCGCGCGGTCGAACATTCCGAGGCTCTGGCCCGCGAGATCATTGCCAACAAATTGAAGATTCGCGCCAACTGCGCCGCACGCACGCACGAGAACGACATTCGTCCCATCGCAGAGATTCAGCAACGTACCGGTTTGAAGATCGAGGCAGCGATGTTTCTGGGCTCTAGTCCTATCCGCCGGTACACCGAAGGCTGGACTGAGGATTTTCTGCTGCGCACCACCGAGCATGCCATCAAGTTTGCTGTTGCCCATGGGGTTGATCCCATGTACGTCACCGAGGACACCACGCGCTGCGATCCCGAGATGATCCGCCGCCTGTACACCACCGCGATCAGCAACGGCGCTCGGGCCATCGTGATTTGCGACACCGCCGGACACGCCACGCCCATGGGCACATTCGCCCTGGTGCGCTTTGTGATTGAAGAAATTGTCAAGCCGTCGGGCGAAAACATTCGCGTTGACTGGCACGGGCATTGCGACCGCGGCATGGGCACAGCAAATGCAATCGCGGCTTTAGTGTCGGGAGCAGAGTGTGTTCACGCTACAGCACTGGGCATCGGCGAGCGCGTCGGCAACACGCAGATGGACCAGATGCTGGTGAACCTGAAGCTGATGGGCGTTGAGCCGTGGGTCAATCAGGATCTGACCAGGCTGAAGGATTATTGCACAGCAGTCTCGCGCGCCACCGGCGTTCCGATTCCCGCAAATTATCCGGTGGTCGGCGAAGACGCGTTCCGCACAGCGACGGGCGTGCATGCCGCTGCGGTCATCAAGGCATTCAAAAAGAACGATCTCGAACTGGCCAACACGGTCTATTCCGGCGTGCCGTCACACGTCTTCGGTCTGGAGCAGGTCATCGATATCGGTCCCATGAGCGGCCGGTCGAACATCTTCTACTGGCTGGAGCATCGTGGCATTCCCGCGACCGATGAGACAGTCGATCGCATTTTCCACCGCGCCAAGTCTTCTGACCACGTATTGAGCGAAGCCGAAGTGCTGGAGTGCATTCCGACGGCGAAAGCGCGAGGGTAGCGCCGGCATCTTGCCGGCAGTCGGGCGGGCATCCTTGCCCACGCAGGTTGGGGCGGGACGCCCCCAACGACAGCCGCCGGGACGGCGGCGCTACCGTCGCATAGTCGCCTGGCGTGTCAAAGCTGGCAGGAATACGGGCTCGCCTACATCACGGCACTTTGCGATACACTCTCCTGTTCACAGGAGGTCTCATGCGTCGTCTTTTGCTGATCGTGTTTCTCTGCGTTCTTCCTGCATTTGCTCAAGCCAAGCATCCTTTCACTTTTGAAGACATGATGTCGCTCAAGCGCGTCGGCGAGCCCGAGGTTTCGCCCGATGGCAAGTGGGTGATCTTCAGCGTGGTCGATGTCGATCTCGCCGCCAATACGAAAACTCCCCATGTTTGGATCGTGCCCACCGCCGGCGGACAGGAGCGGAAGATCATCGCCGATCAGGACGCCGACCGGCCGCGCTGGGCGCCGGATGGCAAGCGCTTCGCGTTTATCTCGTCAAAAGGCGGCAAATCGCAAGTCTGGGCAGCTAATTTTGATGGCACAGCCGGTACAGTTTCGGGTGTTTTCCCGCTGACGTCCATCGCAACTGAGGCCGACGGCGAGCTTTGGTCACCCGATGGCAAGAACATTCTGTTCACGTCGAACATCTACTCCGAATGCGACGGTATTGCGCGAGAAGAAGCCATCTGCAATGCAAACAAGGTCGAGGCAGCGGAGAAGTCCAAGGTCAAGGCGCTGGTCTTTGAACATCTACTCTATCGCCACTGGAATGCCTACAAAGAAGGCAAGCGCAGCCATATCTTTGTGGTTCAAGTCGATGGTTGTGTGGGGACAGCCGCCTCGGCTGTCCAGCCCGGCAAAGCCGGGCAGCCTGCTGGTGAAAGCGAAAGCCGTCGAGCCTCGCTCGACCGGACAGCCGAGGGCGGCTGTCCCCACGTAAGCCCTCCCCGCGATCTCACTCCCGGCGACTACGACGCACCGCCGTTCTCGCTGGGCGGCCAGGACGACTATGCTTTTTCGCCCGATGGCCAGGAGCTTTGCTACACCTCGAATCACGACAAGGTTGAGGCCACTTCGACGAACAACGATCTGTGGACCGTCCCGGTATATTGGGACGCGAACGCCACGCCTGCGCAAGTGCTAGCCAAGACCAAGAACATCACCGCCGACAATCCGGCGAGCGACTCTTCCCCGCTCTATTCGCCCGATGGAAAGTACATCGCTTATCGTGCGCAGCAGCGTCCGGGCTACGAGAGCGACCGCTTCCGGCTTATGCTGTACGACCGAAAGACGGGAGAAAAGAAGAACCTGACGGAGAATTTTGATCGCTGGGTAGGAACGGTCGCGTGGGCGCTAGATTCACACTCAGTTTACTTCGCTGCCGAGAACCGAGGCGACTCGCCGATCTACCAGCTTGGCCTAGATAAACCCGCGGAGCAAAAGCCCGGGGCTTGGCCAGAAGATGTTGTCGACGGTTTCAACGATGACCTCGCTGCGGTGCCGAACCAGGCGGCAATCCTGTTCACGCGTATGTCGATCGGAGGCCCAAACGAGATTTATTCCACGACCCCTCGTGGACCGAGGGATCTGTGCGGTGGCAGCAGGCTGAGCACGCCTGGGTCGCCCGATTGGTATCAGAAGGCGTTCTGCCCCCTCAAGGCCGTCGCCCTCACCCACTTGAATAGCGCCGTTCTTTCTCAGGTTGACACCTCAACGCTCGAATCTTTCTGGTTCAACGGCGCGCATGGCGACAAGGTCGAAGGCTTTCTGGTCAAGCCACCGAACTTCGATCCCAACCAGAAATATCCGGTGAAATTCCTGCTGCACGGTGGGCCGCAAGGCGCCTGGGGAGATGATTGGAGCTATCGCTGGAACCCCGAACTGTTCGCCGCGAACGGCTATGTTGTCATCATGATAAACTTCCACGGATCAACCGGTTACGGGCAGAAGTTCGTCGATTCCATCAATGGCGACTGGGGCGGCGCACCGTTTGACGACCTGATGATGGGCCTCGACTACGCCGAGAAGACTTACCCGTTTATCGACAAGGACCGTGAATGCGCGCTAGGCGCGAGTTTTGGCGGCTACATGGCCAACTGGATTCTCGGCCACACCGACCGTTTCAAGTGCATCGTGTCGCACGATGGCACCT
>Ga0187771_10002872_pt1 | contig 11962 bp, 11 predicted proteins | sample 0116_SJ02_MP15_1_FD_133139 | JGI IMG/M metagenome (GOLD analysis project Ga0187771, IMG submission 133139) | Tropical peat soil microbial communities from peatlands in Department of Meta, Colombia - 0116_SJ02_MP15_10_MG | ecosystem: Environmental > Terrestrial > Soil > Wetlands > Peat | place... | reverse complement strand
TGCCTTCATCAAAGAAAAAGTGAATCCCATCTTTCCCCTTGGAATGAGCTACGGGGATTGGAAAAAGAAGGCCTACGAGGTCGAAGGGAAGAAACTATAAAGTCACTTCTGTATGATCAAGAAAGTTGGAGCCATTGTTCTATTACCTGTGGTGATTTGTGTCATATTCTTCTTTTCATCTAGGGAGCCAAATGGCCCCGAGATGAAGATTGGCGTTCCTGATTGTGCGGCCGCGCTAATCATTTCCTATATCGTCAATGAGAAGATGGCTCGCAGCGTAGGGATATTAGAGGAGTTCAGCGTTTATCCTACAAAGGATTGTTGCACGACAACTGCAGAATGGGCACTTAGCACCGGGGCGCTCAAAATAGCGGTCATGTGTCCCGAAGCTGCTCAGCGCCTCATCGACAAAGACTCAAGGTATGAGATCGTCGGTCCCTGCGCCGTCAACTCCGATGTTGTCGTAGTGCGGAATCAGAATGGAAGTGGTCACAAAAAGATCGCTGTAGCCTACAGACGTGATTTTCAAAAGAACCTGCTGGAAAGACTATTCGGACGGAATGCCACTGCCGTACCCATGGTATCATCCGCCATCCCTTTTGCTTATGAGAAACGGGCCGTGGACGGCGTGGTCATTGACATTCTCACAGGTTTTCAAGTCCAGGGCGAGATGATTCCATCTTCAGGCGAGGACGGGGATCTGGTGACGTATGTTCTGGTTGTTCAAAAGACGTTCAAAGAGAGTTCGCTCTTTCGAGAATTCCTGGACAGTTACCAGCATGCCATTAATGATCTGAATCAGGATAAGGTCCTGCTTAGGGCGGCAAAGAGTTACGGGAGATTTGAATGGTCAGAGGAAAAGGTGAAACGATGGAGGAAAATGGGTGTAAGATTTACACTCCCCTGGGGCCAGAATTTGCACAAATGAAGTTGTCCCAAGGGCTTCAGAAGCTTGAGAACCCTGCTTTCAAATTGATCACCCTAGGTGCCGTGATAGGGATCTGGCAGTTGGCTTCGATCTATTACAACAATACTTTGCTTCTTCCCCCTCCCCTTAAAACGGCCAAGGCTTTGTTCTTAGCGGTTCAAGACCTCTCCACGATTAAGAATCTGTTACTGACGCTGAGAAGATTACTGATGGGGTTAGGAATCGCCCTTTTCATTGGATTAACGCTAGGATTTGTGATGGGATACTCCAGGACCCTCCTGAAACTGATCGATCCTGTCGTCAGTTGCGTCCGGCAGGTCCCCATGATGGCTTGGGTCCCTTTGACCATCGTCTGGTTTGGTTTGGGGGACGGCCCCACCCATTTTCTGATCGCAATGGTGGGTGTCTTTCCCATCCTGCTCAATACCGTAGCCGGAGTTCAATCTGTTCCGAAGAGTTATTATCACGCTGCACAGTCCATGGGCGCCGGCCCCTTCAGCCTGTTCTCCCGCGTCACCCTGCCTGCGTCGCTTCCCAATATCATGACGGGGGTGAGGATTGCCCTGGGTGCAGGATGGATGTCAGTGATTTGTGCAGAGTTCATTGCAACAAGTGCAGGATTTGGCTTCCTTATGGTGCGAGCGCAAACAATGATGGAGACACCCTTGCTCATTGGACTGATGATGCTTGGCGGTGTCGTCGGGTATTCCATGGATTTGCTCATCCGCCGCATTGAAAGGAGGATCACAAGGTGGAGATTCGTTGAGTGAGTGTGCTATGGAGCTGAACGTAACCAATATTTGCAAGAGTTTTGATAACGGAGGCGTCCCAAAAACGGTACTAAGGGATGTCACTTTTCGGGTCCACGAGGGGCAATTCGTCACGTTGTTGGGTCCTTCAGGGTGCGGAAAGACCACATTACTCACGATCATTGCTGGCTTTCAGAAGGCTTCCTCCGGAGAAGTCAGGATCAATGGAGCCCTAGTCAGCAAACCTGGTCCCGACCGAGGGTTTGTCTTTCAGGATTTTGCATTGTTTCCATGGATGACCGTACGGGAGAACATTCTTTTTCCTTTGAAGCAGCAAAGAATGGATCGGAAAGAGCAAAACGAGCGTCTGGGCACATTGCTTGCCATGGCGCAACTCGAAGGGGCAGAACATCTCTTCCCAAGCCAGATCTCTGGCGGGATGAAACAGAGAACAGCCTTCGTTCGGGCCCTGGCAGGAAATCCTCAAGTGCTGCTGATGGATGAACCCCTGGGCGCCATTGATCAGCAGATGAGGCAAACCCTCCAAGAGGAGCTGGAATCCCTTTGGTCGAAGAACAGAACCACCGTCTTAATGGTAACACATGATGTCGAGGAGGCCATCTACCTCAGCGACAGGGTCCTTGTCATGTCTTCTCAGGAGGGAAGGCTCCTTGGCGGTGTGCGAATTGACCTCGCTCGGCCCCGAAAGCGAGATGATGAGAGATATCACCTATTTAAAAGTCAGCTGACCGATATGCTCAAGAGTGCATTTAAACAAGCGGTTTCAAGCAAAGGGGAATAAACAGCTATTACACCGGTTACTTAATCTCATGCCAGGCAACCAGGAGAAAACAAATGGAGTTCAATATACCCGGAACAATACCCTTAGTCAATGACGAGTTTGCGGGAGAACCGGCCAAGCGCGCCCTTCACTACCTTCAGTCAAAGAGGCAGCAGGGCCATCCCGTCGTAGGTATCTATTGCGGATACGCGCCGATGGAGATGATACGCGCCATGGGGGCAGGGATAGCTGTGCTCTGTGCTTTTTCAGAAAAAACGATCGCGGCCGCCGAGGTTGCCCTGCCCAGCAATCTTTGCCCTTTGATCAAATCCAGTTATGGCTTCATCGCCACCGATACCTGCCCGTTCTATGGCTTTTCGGATGTCATCGTTGCGGAGACGACATGCGACGGGAAGAAGAAGATGTTTGAGCTCATTCGTCACCTGAAACCGATGCATGTCATGGACCTGCCGCAACTCCCTGACGAACAGGAAGCTGAGAGCAACTGGTCGGCGATGATTAGGAAACTGAAAGCGTTCCTTGAAAAAACCCTTGACAGGCGAGCGACTGATAGGGATATCGAGGCCGCTATCAAGGACACGAACCGAAAGAACCGGATTATGAATTCCGTATTTGACTTTGCTGCTCGCAAACCCCCTGTGATCAACTGGAAAGAGATATACGATCTGACGTTTCTTGCCGTACCGGCTTCTGCCGCCGATATTCATGGACTCCTCCAAGAGAGTCTGAACCGGTTGGAAAGGAGGGTTAAGGAAGGGATCCATTACGGGAAGAATGGTGCGCCGCGCGTATTGGTCACAGGCTGTCCTGTTGCTGGAGATGCCGCAAAGGTATTCAACATCATTGAACAAGCCGGCGGAGTGATCGTTGCCATCGACTCCTGCACAGGAATGAAGGGGTTCATGAGCGAGATCGAAGAGGATACAGCCGACCCAATCGCTGCAATTGCCCGCCGATACCTCAAGATACCCTGCGCCTGCATGACGCCGAATTTAAGGCGTCTAAGTGAGATGGACAGATGGATAGAGCGTTTCAAGCCGGACGCCATCGTCGATGTCGTGCTCCACGCATGTCATGGATATAATGTGGAGTCTCACAAGGTCATGCAACATGTCACAGAAAAGGGAATTCCTTTCTTGAAGATTGAGACGGATTATTCCGCAACCGATGTGGGACAGATCCGGACAAGGGCTGAAGCGCTGTTCGAAACTTTGCAGCGTACAAAATGAGGGGAAACAATCCATGAACCTTGCGACATTTGGCAAACTACAGCAAGTCTCGGAACAGAACCTTCTTGATATTGGTCAAGCAAAACGAGAGGGTAGAAAGGTGATCGGGTTTTATTGCCTTTATTCCCCGGTTGAAATAGCCATTGCTGCCGGGGCTATTCCCGTACCCCTTTGCGGCACGAAAAATGATCCCATTGAGGCAGCCGAAAAGGTGCTGCCAAGAAACTTATGCCCCCTGATCAAGAGCAGTTACGGGCATGCTGCCACGGATACCTGTCCCTATTTTCGTGCGTCTGACTTAGTGGTAGGGGAAACCACATGTGATGGCAAGAAAAAGATATTCGAACTTTTGGCCGAATTCCGCCCCATTCACATCCTTCAGTTGCCTCAGAATCAGGACCTAGAAACGGCATTATCCTTTTGGTATCAAGAGGTCAAAAGGTTTAAAGAGAGGGTGGAGAAGGAGACCGGGGTACAAATTACAGATGAACGATTATCCGATGCTATCCGTCTGACGAACGAGGAACGCAGAGCCAAGAAGGCCCTGATGGATCTGGCAAAGGAAAAGCCTTGTCCGTTGACCGGCCGGGATCTTTTAACCATCACCCACAAGATTGGGTTTTTCATGGACAAAAGGAAAGGAATCAATCTGATTCAAGAGTTTATCAATGAGATTCAAACAACTACCCGGCAGGGAGGAAATCCTTTTGCCGAAGATGCCCTCAGGATTCTTCTGACAGGTGTTCCGGTCGGCCTTGATTCGGACAAGGTCATTCGGTTGATCGAAAGGGCGGGGGCCGGCGTTATCTGCTTTGAATCCTGCGGGGGATACAAGTCCGTATCCCTGATCGACGAGGAAAAGGAACCCCTGCAGGCTATTGCCGAGAAGTACCTGGCCACTCCCTGCTCCATCATGTCACCCAACAAGGGGAGATATGACTTGCTCGGCGAAATGATCGAAGGGTTTTTAGTGGACGGCGTGGTCGATCTGACATGGCAGGCTTGCCACACTTACAACGTTGAATCCTACAGCATCGGGCAATTCGTGGAAGGGAAGTTCCACTTGCCCTTCTTGCATCTCGAAACGGACTATTCCGAATCCGACACCGAGCAACTGAGGGTTCGAATCGAAGCCTTTCTGGAGATGGTGAAGAATTAAATGAAAACGGCAGGAATCGATATCGGCTCAAGAACCGTTAAGCTGGTTACGATCGGTGGAGAAAGGATTCTCCATGTATTCATTTCTGATACAACCCATGATCCTCTTGAACAATGTGAGAGGCTCATGGCCCAAACCTCTTTTGACCGGATACTTGCCACTGGTTACGGAAGACATTTTCTTGAAACCCACTTTAATGTTTCGACGGTAACAGAAATCAAGGCATTTGCACGGGGGGCGAAGGCGATTTTCTCAAACTGTCGAACGATTCTTGATATCGGGGGGCAAGATACGAAGGCCATTGCCCTGGACGAAAAAGGAAATGTTTCCAAATTTGAGATGAATGACCGCTGTGCCGCTGGTACAGGGATGTTTCTGGAAGTCATTGCCAAGTCGCTCGGATACGAGATGGAAGAGTTCGGGAAAGAAGCGCTAAAAGCTGATGGGAACGTCCAGATTAACAGTATGTGCACGGTATTCGCTCAATCGGAGGTCACGTCTCTCCTGGCCAGAAGGCAAAAGAGGGAGGACATCGCCCGTGGTATTCACATGGCTATATTAAACCGAACCCTTTCTCTCTTGAAAAGGGTTTCTACGACACCTGATATCATCTTTGCAGGAGGTGTTGCCAAGAACCCTTGCCTCAAATACCTGTTGAGTGATGCACTTGGGTTCGAAGTGAAGGTTCCTGAAGATCCTCAAATGGTGGGGGCCTATGGGGCGGCAATCATTGCCCAAGAGACGATAGATAAGAGAGGGCAATAAAAGAACAATTGAGAAAGGAGGCTTCGTGGCGTGAAGAAGAGAAATCACTCTATGGTGTGCGTGATTGGCCTGATGATGTTTCTTGGTCTAATCGGTCCTGGATTACAGGCCGCAGAAAACCCGCAAGGGCAAAAAGCCCAACAGCAACAGAGCGCCTCAGTTGGTGTCGAAATATCCACGGAAGAGCTTATCCAGATACTTAAAACAGGAAGGATTCCGGTGATCGACGTCAGGCCGCCAACGGAATACGACGTTTCTCACATCCCTGGCAGCGTTAACATCTTCGAGACGGAGATCGACCGAATGATCAATCTTTGTCCGGACAAATTGTCCGGTCCTGTGCTGTATTGCAATGGTCCATACTGTGGTAAGACCAGCCGAGTCGCGGAGAGCCTTTCACAAAAAGGGATCACGAACATCAAGAGATATCAGAATGGTCTTCCTGTATGGCGAGCTTTCGGCAACACGGCTGAGACCAATCTCTCCGGGTTCAAATATATCTTCTTGTTGGACAAGACCGCCGTCTTTGTAGATGCCCGAATTAAAGATGAATACGCGGCCGGCACTGTACCGGGTGCAGTAAATCTTCAGGCCGGTGAGATCGAAAAAGCCAACCAGGACCGCCGATTGCCGTATACGGACCACGGAACGCGCCTTATTGTTTTCGGAAAAACGATCAGCCAGGCCAGGGAGCTTGCAGAAGCCACCGCGCATAGGGCGTATTGGAACAGCAGTTACTTGGCGGGAACATATGAAGATTTGAAAAAGGCGGGATTGTGGTGATTCCTGGGGAAAAATCCCGTCTAAGGATACTCCGGAGGACCAGTGGGGTAATCCAAAAATGATGACGCGCGTAAAAGGAAATAACGAGCCATATCCTGGAGCATCAAATGACGCTGATCGGGAAATCGATGGAAGACAAGAAAAAATTACGATTGACGGAGACGGTTAAGGGGGCTGGTTGAGCATCGAAGCTGGGTCCGGGAGACCTGGATAAGGCACTTTGCGGTTTGCCTTTGGCATATGATCCGAACTTGATTGTCGGGATGGAAAGGGCTGATGACGCTGGAGTGTATAAACTCTCTGATGACCTGGCAATCATCCAGACCGTAGACTTTTTCACCCCTATTGTGGACGACCCATACATGTTCGGTCAGATTGCTGCTGCAAATTCCCTGAGCGACGTCTACGCCATGGGAGGGAAGCTCCTGACGGCAATGAATATCGTCTGCTTTCCAATAAAGACGATGGACATATCTGTACTGAGAGAGATTCTCAGGGATGGAATCGAAAAGATGAAGGAGGCCGGAGTTACCCTCGTTGGGGGACACAGCGTCGAGGATCCCGAATTGAAATACGGCCTTTCTGTCACAGGGACAATCCACCCGTCTAAAGTACTAAGCAATGTCGGGGCGGAGGCGGGAGACAGGCTTATTCTAACGAAACCTATCGGTACAGGATTATCAATACAGCGATCAAAGCTGGAATGGCGGAAGAGGGGCCGATTGGAATGGTTACGGATTATATGGCTCGTTTGAATAAAACGGGATCAGAGGCCATGCAGGAATTAGGGGCCAATGCTTGCACTGACGTTACCGGATTCGGGCTTCTGGGCCATGCCTTTGAGATGATCCAAGGAACCGGTAAAGGAATGGTAATCCATGTGTCCAATGTTCCAGTATTTCCCGAAGCTGTTAACTTCGCGCAGATGGGTCTCGTTCCGGGAGGCACGTATCGCAACAGGGAATTCAGGATCAATCGGGTGGATATTGATTCGGAAGTCTCACCTTATCTCGTAGATATCCTCTTCGATCCTCAAACATCCGGAGGACTTCTCATTGCTGTATGTGAAGAAAAGGCAGAGAAGATGGTCAAAGGGCTAAAAGAGCGAGGGATACATGAAGCAGCGGTAATCGGAACGGTTGTAAACGATCCCGAAGAGAGAATAGTGGTAACGCGAAATAACAGAGATCCCGGTTTGAGAGAAACTGAGTAGAAGAAACCGATAGATTGGAGGACACTTAGATTGATAAATCCAACCCTCTGCCGCATTTGCGGGGATAACTGCGGCATTCTGGTCGCCGACGATGGTAAGAAATTAAGAATCACAGGAAATCCCCTCCATCCAGTGAGCAACGGGTTCATATGCCCTCGCGGAATGAACTATGAAGAGGTGCACTACGCCCCGGACCGGCTACGTTACCCACTGTTAAGAAAAGGAGCGGACTGGGTAAGTATATCCTTTGAAGAGGCCCTGGACGTTCTTGCTTCCAATTTGCAGATCTGCAAAGAGAAATACGGAGCGGAAAGCGTAGTATTCCACCAGGGCGAATCCTTGAAGCATCAGGAGATTCCACAGTATCTGAGCCATCTCGCCTTTGGTTTCGGAACCCCTAACATCATTTCCGTGGGGAGCCTCTGCCAGTTTTCTTCGGAATTGGGTCATGGTCTGACTTACGGGGAAATCCTCCTGCCCGATTTCAAAAGAGTGAAGACAGCCATCGTATGGGGAGCGAATCCCGCGGCATCCTCGTTTCGCCTGTTCAGAGCCTTGAGCAAGGCTGTAATGGATGGAACAAAGCTTATCGTCATCGATCCTACCCGGACGGAAACCGCAAAAATCGCTGACCTTCACCTGCCAGTAACCCCCGGCTCCGATGGGTTTCTGGCTCTTGCCTTCGTCAAATACGCCATCGAAAAGGCACAGATGAAACCACAGCCCCCCGTAGCAGAAGGATGGGATGAATTGAGAGAGTTGGTGCATGGAGTCTCCTACAGATCTCTCCTCGAAAGAACTGAAATAGCGGAGGATGACTTTAATGAGGCTTCAGCCCTTATCTTTGAGAATCTTCCGGGTTGGATACACACCGGGCTGGGCCTGGAATTGAATCCCTGTGGTGTCCAGTCGATCCGGGCAATTGCCTTTCTTCAATCCTTCTTAGACCGCCAGCACGCTCCTTCATCTTTGACGTACAAGCTTAAACCTTTACCCGGGAAACATCTCTATCCTGACAGACCTGACCCGATTGGCGCAAAGGAGTCGCCTCTTTACATCCATGGGAACCAGGAGGGACAGGGAATGTATTTGGCCCGGGCCATACTGGACCATAATCCTTATCCGGTGAAGGCCATGCTTATTGCCGGAGGAAACCCCGCCCTCACCTTCCCGGATTCAAAAACCCAGGCAAAGGCATTTCAGGAACTCGATTTCCTGGCTGTCTTCGATCTCTTCATGACCCCAACTGCTCAACTGGCCAGCCTGGTATTGCCTGCCGCTGATTTCCTGGAGAATCTTGAGCTTCACGATTACGGTCAGAGCGGGAGGCCTTACCTTGGGTTGATAAAACCTGTAACAGTTACGAATAAAGGCTGGCCTGCATGGAAGCTGATATTTAAGCTTGCCCGGAGATTGGGATTAGAAGAATTGTTTCCGTGGCAGAATAACCGGGAGGCCTTTATCTACAAGTTATCAGAGAACGGGATCGAATTGAGTGACCTCGAAAATAGCCCTTCCGCCACGGTTTCCTACAAGAATGGGGGGCTTTCAATCGGTCATCCAAATTCAACCCGTGGCAGGCTCCACTATCGTTCAAAAGTGGTAGAGGAAACCGGGAATGCAGGGCTGCCAATTCCCGGTTCCCTTACTCTCCCCTTTTATGCCGATAAGGAATTCCCTTTCTGGTTAAGTACAGGTGACCGCGTACCGTTTTTTCAGCACAGTCAATTCCGAAGCTGTTCAACATACAAAGCCAGGATGGAACGACCCCTCCTGGATATTCATCCTGATGCGGCCAGCCGCCTTCAAATTAACGATGGGGACTCTGTCAGCCTTTCTACCAGGTATGGGAAAATTTATGTCAGGGCCAACTTTAATGATGACCTCCGGAGGGACTGTCTTCGAATGACCCATGGCTGGGAAAAAGCAAATGTAAACGAACTCACCGGTCTTGAATATTTCGACCCAATATCGGGCTTCCCGTGGCTCAGATCGCTTCCTGCAAAAGTAGAAAAGAGACTAATTCCGGCGGAGGATGTAGTGTCTTCAATAGAGATTACAGGAGGAGAAATCAGATGAAAGAGATTGATTGTCGTGGTATGGCATGTCCCCAGCCTGTGGTTACTGCAAAAAAGGCTCTGGAGGACACTGGAGGCAAGGAATTCATCCTTATTGTAGACAATCTGGCAGCTCGTGACAATGTGGAGCGGTTCGCCAAAAGCCAAGAAGCCGTGGTGGATGTTGAACAGAAAGGAAATGACTTTTATCTCCGCATCCAGAAAAGAAGCGCCTGCGATCTGGCAGGATCGGCTCAAAAAGCCGAGAAAGTGGTCGTCTACATTAACTCCAATCTCCTTGGAGTTGGAGAGGAGACATTGGGGGCAATCCTCATAAGGGCCTTCCTGAAAACCCTTTTGGATTTGAAACCGATTCCGACAAAGCTGATCTTTATCAATTCTGGCGTTCGTTTGACCTCCGAGGGGTCAGAGATGTTGGAAACGCTGCATGCCCTTTCTGATAAGGGCGTGGAGATCCTCTCCTGCGGAACCTGCCTAGACTTTTATGGCCTTAAGGAAAAACTGAAGGTGGGGATTATCTCCAATATCTATGACATTGCCCAGGCTTTACTTGAGGCCGAACGCTTAATTAGGCCGTAATTTGAATAAACTCCAAACCAACGAGGGAAGGCCGGGTCTTTGGTATGGCTACTGCGTTTCGGGGGTGAAACGGGATTGCGTGAACCATAAGGTGGAGGAACGTTTGCAACTTCTAAAAGGGTCTTTCCTTCACGTTGATCTCATGAATAGAGCGGCTAAACAACGTGACAAAATCGAAATCCAACGCAGAATGTGCAACATGCCCAGATTTCAGCTGTGCCTGTTTTGCATGGTCGTTTAGACAAGCTTATGTTGAACTCCAAGATTACCCCTTGTCTTCTCCAAGTTGCGATAGCTACTATACATCTTGCGCTTTTTAAAACCAAAAAGTACGGTTTGAAAATCAAATTTTCCCTTTTTTCAATTCAATTGCCGGAGACGGTTCTGGCAAGAAATCCTCGGTTTGTAGTTTAAAATAAATGTATCTGCGAGGCCCTCGACGAACTCGTTAAAGCCTGTTGCCTTATTGAGGCCGAATGGATAAGAAGGAAACTCCCATACACGCCATATCTCGTGGTCGATTTTCATTGACACATGCGATCTCTTTTGGTAAATCTACATCATTCCAAAGATTCATCACTCATGTGCACAACAAAACGGAAGGAGGGCTTCATGATGAAAAGGATATGTTTCGTTCTGGTTCTGGTGTTGGTGGTCCTGGGTTTTCATCTGGGTTTCGCTCAGCCAAGCGGGTACGTTGAGCCTACAAGCGCTAATTACAAGAAGATTGTAGACGGCAAGCAGGTCGATCTCTATACGATCAAAAATGGCAAGGGGATGGTGGTGAAGATCACCAACTATGGAGCGAAGATCGAACAGGTTATGGTGCCCGACAGGAGTGGGACATTTGCTGATGTTGTCCAGGGGTATGAGAGCATTGACAAGGCCCTGGGCGGCCAGGGGTCGATGGGTGCTTTTGTGGGGCGTTATGCGAACCGTATAGGAGGCGCCAGGTTCACGCTGGACGGAAAGGAATACCAATTGGCAAAGAACAATGGAGAGAACACCCTTCACGGTGGGGTGAAGGGGTCGCGTTTCTGTGTCTATGATGCGCATCAGATCAATGATTCAAGCGTCGAGATGTTCTACACGTACAAGGACGGCGAGGAGAACTTTCCTGGGACACTGGCAACGCGGGTCTACTATGGGGTGACCAAAGATAACGCTCTTGTGGTTGACTATCAGGCGTATTCAGTGGACAAAAACACAGTGGCGAACTTTACCACCCACTCGTTCTTCAACCTTTCGGGCAACCTTGGGAGCGAAATTCTGGATCACGTGATCTTCATTAACGCGAGCCGATTTCTTCCCATAAATAGCGGTCTTATCCCGACAGGGGAGCTAGTGTCCGTGGAGAACACCCCGATGGATTTCCGGGCGCCGACGCCCTTTGGGGCGCGCATCAAGAGCGACTTTGAGCAGCTGAAGTTTGCCAATGGGTATGACGATCACTGGGTTCTCGACAAGAAGACGCCGAATAAGCTCTCGCGGGCGGCGATTGCGTGGGAGCCCAAGTCCGGTCGGTTCATGGAAGTCTATACGACCGAGCCGGGTTTGCAGGTTCACACCGGGAACAACCTTGAAGGAAAGGCTCCTCGGGATATAGGGAAGGGTTCGACATTCATTTTTCGCTCGGGTTTTAACATGGAGCCTTCGCGGTTTCCGGATTCTCCGAAC